>QFCS01000170.1_pt1 | contig 160174 bp, 152 predicted proteins | sample 3576561 | NCBI WGS metagenome assembly QFCS01 | reverse complement strand
TCGGTGGCCACCAGGCCCTGGTTGGCTTGCACGGCGCCGGCCTTGAAGGGCTGGCCGAAGGTGATGGGCAGGGCGCTGGAGGCCGTGCCGGTGGAGACTTCCACGCAGGTGATGGCGTTGGCCGCGCAGGCCAGGCCACCGACGCCAGCGGCGGGGGCTGGTGCTGGAGCCGGTGCGGGAGCAGGCGCGGGAGCCGGGGAGGGGGCTGGTGCAGGGGCGGGTGCCGGAGGACGCGGGAAGATCGAGGGCGCCGGTGCCGGTGCCGGTGCGGGCGTCGAGGTCACGGTCTCGCCGGGGGTTTGCGCCGATGCGGTACCACCACCGCCACCGCCACCACAACCCGAGATGGCCGCCATCATGAAAAGCACGGAGAGCCACTTGGCGTCGCGGATGGCGGGGGTCTTGGAAGGGTTCATGGCGATGCCGGTGAGAGGTGTGCTGGCGGGAACGAACGGTCGAAAATGTCGGTGGCTTGTGACCACGTTCACGAAAAAAGTGCGTCGGTTGACTTTACGGGCGGCATTTCAGCGGTTGGAGCGTTGACCGACAGGCACACCGTCCAGAACGACATGCGGGAGCATGGACCCACCTCGTGAAATGCCGATGGCACAAAAAACCCGACCTGACCGAGCGCCCAAGCGCTTTGGAGTCGTGGCCGGGAAACCAGGGAATGGCTGGCACGCCAAATGCCCCGCAGCCCTTATTGTCGTAGGACTCGCCCTACAACCCTGTTGCCACGTGTTACGAGTTGCACTTCTTGCCGTCAGAGTGACCGCTCGGGCGGCGTGGCGTCAATTCGCGGAGACCGGTGCGGGTTTCCCTGGGAAATCCTGCTCCAGCGCGCCCGGCAGCGTGGCGTCCCGCCTCGCGAGGCCCCGGAAATCATTGGTTACAAAGGTCCGCGAAGGTATTGTTTCCGGCGGCTCGAACCATTGGAGAAGTAAGGCATCCGGGTTCACGAAAACCTGCGCCATCGGCGCTTGGGTGTTCCATTCGAGGCCCAAAGCCGCGCCATCCCGCTCCGAAATGTTTCCTTCGAACAGGTTGCTGAGCAGGCGGGCCTGTGTCGGGGCCCGTCGGGCGGAGACGCCCGCCGTGTTGATCAGGGTGTTGTGGGCCAGCACGATGTCGCTGGCGCGGTTGATGTCGAGCCCGGCGTCGTTGCAGTGCGCCACGATGTTGTTGGCGGCCAGCCCGTGGCGGTGCTCGAAGGTCGCGCAGCCGTCCGAGCGGCACACCGCCGCCGGTTGGGTGCCACCCCCGCCGAACGAGATGCCCACCCGCTCGCCCGGGCGCGACACGTCCGTGGGCGAGCAGATCACGAGGTTGCGTTCGATGCGCCCACCTTCGCTGGCGCCCTTCATGAACAGCCCATACGCGACCCGGTTGCCCTGGCCTTTGGCGAAGTTCGTGACCAGGTTGTCCTGCACTTTCCAATGGCTGGCGCCGACGAGGTCGAGCATCACGACCGGCCTGTCGGTTTGCCGGGTGGCGCGGTTGGTCAGGGTGTTGAAGGCCACCAGGCCGTGGTCGGGCCACTCGCCGTCCAGGCCGTTGACCTTGATGTGCGCATTGAAGTCCTGCACGTGGTTGTTGCGCAGCGTGGCGAAGGCACCGCGACCCACCACATGGAAGGCGTGCTCGCAGTCGTGTTCGCGCGCGCAGGCGCCGCGGATGTTGAGGTTTTCGAAGGCCCAGTAGGGCCGGTCGATCTGGATGCCTGCCACCTGGGTGAAGTCCAGCTGGACGCTGCCAGGCACCAGGGCGCTCACCAGGATGGGGGCCTGTGCGCGGCCGTCCTGCCCGAGCCGCAGGGTCTTGTTGACGCTGTATCGGCCAGGGGCGATGACGATGTGGGTGCCGGGGCCGGCCTCCCGGAGAGCCTGTGCCAGGCCGGTGGCCGTGTCCACGCGGATCACCGTGCCGGCTTCGGGCACCGCGGGCGCCATGGAGACCATCTGCTGGCCTTTGCCGAGCGTGGGCAAAGGTCCCGGTGGCGGTGTCCTTTCCCAGCGCCGCTGCAGGGCATGCAGTCCTGGAAGCAGCAAGCCCTCCAGGACGCGGTGGCCTTCCAGCCGGTGCTGTGCATGGCGGATCAGCTCCTGCGGACTCCGGGAACTGGCCTCGGCGTACAGGCGCCGCCCCCGGTCGCTCACCAGAAAGGCTGTGGCGGCCATGAGGAAAACCAGCAGGCCTGACGCAGCGAACCACAACCATCTGCGCCTCGGTTTCAATGGAGTTCCCCGTTTCTGTGTCCGGGTCATGATAGCCGCGAGCGTGTCGAATGCAACGTTATGACTGCATTTCAATGCTGAAAACGACTTGTTCGGTCGCTATGATGAGCGCTTTGTGAATCTATCGGCCTGAGAAAAATCATCATGAAAATCACTGTGGTAGGGACGGGTTATGTGGGTCTGGTCAGCGGGGCCTGCCTGGCGGAGGTGGGCAACGATGTGCTTTGTCTGGATCTGAATCCCGACAAGATCCGCATCCTCGAGGAGGGCGGCATTCCCATCTACGAGCCCGGGCTGCAGGAGATGGTCAAACGCAACGTGGCGGCGGGGCGGCTGCACTTCACCACCGACGTCGACCGCGCCGTGCACCACGGCACCATCCAGTTCATCGCGGTGGGCACGCCACCCGATGAGGACGGTTCGGCCGACATGCGCTACGTGCTGGCCGCGGCGCGCAGCATCGGCCAGCGCATGACCGACTACAAGGTGGTGGTGGACAAGAGCACGGTGCCCGTGGGCACGGCCGACCGCGTGAAGGAAGCGATTGCCGAGGAGCTGCAGAAGCGCGGCGTCGACACGCCTTACGCCGTGGTGTCCAACCCCGAGTTCCTCAAGGAAGGCGCGGCGGTCGAGGACTTCATGCGGCCCGATCGCATCATCGTGGGCGCCGACGACGAGCAGGCGGTGCACCTCATGCGCGCGCTGTACGCGCCGTTCCAGCGCAACCGCGAGCGCCTGATCGTCACCGATGTGCGCAGCGCCGAACTCACCAAGTACGCGGCCAACGCCATGCTGGCCACGCGCATCAGCTTCATGAACGAGCTGGCCAACCTGGCGGAGAAGCTGGGCGCCGACATCGAGAGCGTTCGCCAGGGCATCGGCTCCGATCCGCGCATCGGCTACCACTTCCTGTACCCGGGCGCTGGTTACGGCGGTTCCTGCTTCCCGAAAGACGTCAAGGCCCTGATCAAGACGGCGGCGGACGAAGGCGGCCTGGACCTGAAGGTGCTGACCGCGGTGGAGGCGGCCAACGATGCGCAGAAGCATGTGCTGGGTGACAAGATCAAGCGCAAGCTGGGCGCGGACCTGAAGGGTCGCCACTTCGCCGTGTGGGGCCTGGCCTTCAAGCCCAACACCGACGACATGCGCGAAGCGCCGAGCCTGGAGCTGCTGGCCGATCTGCTGGCCGCCGGCGCCACCGCCACGGCCTACGACCCGGTTGCGATGCACGAAGCCCAGCGCGTGCTGGGCGACGAATCCCGCGTGCGCTACGCCCAGAACCCCAACGAGGCCCTGGAAGGGGCGGACGCGCTGATCATCGTGACCGAGTGGAAGGAGTTCCGCAGTCCCGATTTCGACCTGATCAAGGCCAAGCTCAAACAGCCCCTGATCGTGGACGGGCGCAACCTGTACGACCCGGCCTGGGTGCGCAGCCAGGGCTTCGACTACCTGCCCATCGGGCGCTGAGCCATGGCGCGCCCGCGATCAGGCGCGCTGATCCTGGGCGCCCTCGCGGCACTGACCTGCCTGGGTCTGGCCGTTCAACATCCCCTGGCCCCCGCGCTCCTGGTGGGCGCCTTGTGCCTGTGCATGGGTGCCGCCGCCTGGCGGCCCTGGACCATCGGGGGACTGCTGGCCATGCTCCTGCCCGTGGCCAGCCTGGCGCCCTCCACGGGCTGGTGGCTGATCGACGAATTCGATCTGCTGGTGCTCGCGGTGCTGGCCGGCGCGCATGCGCGGTCCGGGTTCGAGGCCTTCTCTGGCCGTGCGGCCTCCTCTTCATCCAGCGAGACCCAGGTCCAGGCCGACCGGGTGTGGGTCTGGCTGCTCGTCGCGCTGGGTGCCTCCACGCTGTTGAGCCTGTTCATCGGGCTGCGGGACGCCGGTGTCAGCGCGCGGGCGGTGGCGGCCGGCTGGGCCTCGGGCGACGGCTGGTTGCAGGCGCTGCACGCGGACTACGCCAGCGCCTTCAACCCGCTGCGCGTGTCCAAAAGCCTGCTCTGGGCACTGCTGCTGTATCCCGTGCTGCGGCGGGTGCCGGTCGAGCGGCAGCGGGAGATGGCGCGCTTCACCCTCGCGGGCCTGCTCTGCGGGCTGGCCTGGGTCTGCGTGCTCGTGCTGTGGGAGCGCGGGCGGTACGTCGGTGTGCTGAATTTCTCCGACTCCTACCGCACGGTGGCGAACTTCTGGGAAATGCACGTGGGCGGCGGCGCCATCGACGCCTACCTGGCGATGGCCGTGCCCCTGGCGTTCTGGGCGGTCTGGCTGGCGCCGGGCGGCTGGCGCTGGGCCTGCGCGGCGGTCCTGGCGGTCCTGGGCACCTACGCGGTGCTGACCACGTATTCCCGAGGGCTGTACCTCGCGGTCACCGTCTCGCTGATGGTGATGGCCATCGTGGCCAGGCGCTGTCAGATCCAGCCGGCGTCCGGCGGGCGGCGGCGCGGCTGGGCGCTGCGGGTGTTGGTGTTCGCGCTGCTGGCGGAGGCGGTGTGGGTGCTCGGTGGGCACTCGTTCATGACGGGCCGGCTTGCGCAGTCGGAAACCGATCTGGTGGACCGCGTGGCGCACTGGCAGAGCGGGCTGGGCCTGCTGCGCACGCCCGCCGACTGGGTGCTGGGCCTGGGCGCGGGGCGCCTGCCCGCGCACTACAGCGCGCGCGTGCCGGATGGCGAGTTTCCCGGGCAGGCGCGTTGGCGGCGCGACGCGGCAGGCGCCGGGCAGGTGGTGCTCTCGGGGCCGCCGACGCGCCAGGAGGCCGCCTACGACTTCGGTCTCACCCAGCGCATCCCGCTGGCCCCACAAGGGCACTACCGCGTGCGGGTCCGCTACGAGACCGACGCCCCGGTGGTGCTGCTGCTCAGCGTGTGCGAACGGCACCTGCTGTACGACTTCCGATGCCAGTGGAAGCACGTGAGGCCCGAAGCCGCCGTCACGGATGCGGCCCAGTGGCACGACATCCCGCTGTCGGGCCAGGTCTTTTCGGACGCGAGCCGTGCCGTGTCCTGGCGCGACGGCATGTTCGCGCTGACGGTGCTGAGCACCGGGCAAGCGGCCCGCATTCATGCGGTGGAGTTGCTGGACCCGCAAGGCGTGCAGATCCTGAAAAACACGGACTTCTCGGCCGGGTTGCGCTACTGGTTCCCCGCCGCGCAGAGCAGCTTCAAGCCCTGGCACATGGACAACCTGTACCTGGAAATCCTCATCGAGCGCGGCCTGCTGGGCTGGCTGGTGCTGGGCCTGCTGGCCGCGTGGGCGTGGCGCTGCGTGGCTCAAGGCCTCCAGGCGGGGGATCCGCTGGCCCTGGCGCTGGCCGGCTCGCTCTCGGCCATGGGCGTGCTCGGCCTGGTCATCAGCGTCACCGAATTGCCGCGCATCGCTTTTATGCTGCTGCTGATCCTGTTGACAACATCACACTTCCGCCGAATTCCGCAATATTCACGTTATGTAACAGAACGTCAGAAGGGGGTGTCGGCGGTATTCTCGGACGGGCGCCCGAGCCGTGCACAGCCCCCGGGGCCATTACAGGAAAAAGAAGTTTGATCAAGCTATTCAACCACTACTTCGATCGCCGCACGCTGCTGCAGATGTTCATGGACCTGCTCCTGATCAGCGCGGCGTTCATGGCGACCCTGGTGTTTCTTTCCGACGCGGAAGACCTGACCGCCGTGCAGATCGGACAAGGCCTGTTCCGTGCCTTGCTCATGAGCATGGGTTTCCTGGCGGTCAACTCGGCCCTGGGTCTGTACGAACGGGGCAGCGTGTTCAACAACACGCAGTTGCGCGCCCGCGTGCTGGTCTCGTTCATGATGATGGGCCTGATCGTGGTGGGCGTGCTGCTGCTGCTGCCCATGAAGGCGTTCTACGGGCACACCTGGGCCGTGGTGATCGTGATGATGGCCACCGGCCTGCTGCTGGTCATCCAGGTGCTCACCGGCGAGTTCCTGCCCAAGTCGCTCACGCGCCGCAAGGTGCTGGTGTACGGCACCGGCGCGAAAGCGCAGGCGGTCGGGCAAAGCCTGCTCAAGGCCTCATCGAGCGCCGAGCTCTGCGGCTATTTCGCCAGCCCCAACGAGCGCGAGCACCTCGTGACGAACTGGGGCACGCTGCAGCCAGGCCAGTCGCTCACCGAAGTGGTGGCCGAGAAGGGCGTCCACGAGATCGTGATCGCGCTTTCCGAACGCCGCGGCGGCAGCATGCCCATGCGCGAACTGCTCGATTGCAAGCTCGCGGGCGTGCGCGTGACCGACATCGCCACCTATTTCGAGCAGAACCTCGGCCAGATCCGCCTCGATGCGGTGTCCGCCGGCTGGCTCATCTTCGGCGAAGGCTTCGACCAGGGCTTCCTGCGCACCACCATCAAGCGCCTGTTCGACATGGCGGGCGCGGTCGTGTTGATCCTGCTCGCCCTGCCCATCATGTTGGTGGCGGCGCTCGTCATCAAGCTGGAGAGCTCCGGCCCCATTCTGTACAAGCAGGAGCGCGTGGGCCTGAACAACAAGCCCTTCAACGTCGTGAAGTTCCGCAGCATGCGCACCGACGCGGAGAAGGACGGCATTCCCCGCTGGGCGACGGCGGGCGACAGCCGCGTCACGCGCGTGGGCAAGGTGATCCGCAAGCTGCGCATCGACGAACTGCCGCAACTCTTCAGCGTGCTCAACGGCGACATGAGCCTGGTCGGCCCGCGCCCCGAGCGCGCCTTCTTCGTCGAGAAGCTCACGCAGGAGATTCCGTTCTACGCGGTGCGCCACAGCGTCAAGCCCGGCGTGACCGGCTGGGCGCAGGTGCGCTACCAGTACGGCTCCACCGTGGAAGACACGGCGGAGAAGCTGCAGTACGACCTCTACTACGTGAAGAACCACTCGCTGTTTCTCGACCTCGTGGTCATCTTCGAAACCGTCGGCGTGGTGCTGACGGGCAAGGGCGCGCAGTAAGCGCCTGGGCGTTCCGCTCGCTGGCCGGGGTCAGGCCAGCGTGTGCAGCGGAATGTCCTTCTCCACCGCCAGCCGGTCCAGCTGCTTTCGCGTGCGGCCCTGAAGGAAGGCCGCGATCGCGGCGTGCGTCTCCGGCTTGAACAGCGAGCGCAGGTCCGACGCCGGCAGACCCGCCGCGGCGCACAGCGCGGCAGCGAAATGCGCCTCCAGGGCCGCCACGGCCACGCGGCCGTCCTTGCAGGGGTAGACGCGGTAGCCCGCATGGGCGCCGCCCACCGCGCCGGCGGGCTGGGTGAGGCCCCAGGTGCGGGGCAGGGCGAGCCACTCGGCCGCGTCCGACAGCGCGACCTCCTGGAAGCTGGATTTGCCCTGGGTCTTTTGCACCAGCGCGGCCTTGAGCACGGCTTCGCTGGCCATGAGCGCGCCCCCCATGTCGGCGAACAGGGTGGCCGGCAGGTCCAGGCCGGTGACGAGGCCCGCGTCCGCGAGGTAGGTGAGGTCGTGGCCGGGCTCTTCCGCCCGGGCACCGGGCGCCCCCACGATCGCCACCACCGAGAGCCCGGGGTGGCGCTTGTGCAGTCCCTTCCAGCCGAGCTGCAGCTTCTCCAGCGCCGAAGGGCGGAAGGAGGTGAGCAGCACGTCGGTGCGCGCCAGTTCCTTGTGCAGCGCCGCCTGGCCCTTCTCGGACTTCAGGTCGATCGAGATCACGCGGATGCCATCGTGCAGGGTCGCGTAGGCCCGGGCGTTGTACTGCCCCATGGGGTCGCCCGAGGTACCCGCAGGAGCCCCCTTGGGGGCCGGCGGCTCGGCCTTGACGCAGCGCGCGCCCATGGCCTTGAGGCGCATGAAGGCGGCCGGGCCGGGCAGGTTCAGCGCGAGGCTGAGCACGCGAACGCCGCGCAGCGGCTGGAGGGCGGGGGCAGGGCGGGGGGATGAACTCATGGCGGCGGGTCTGTGGAAAGGGTGTCGCCGCAATGTACCCGCAAGTGCGGCCGCAGAAGCGCCAACGGGCGACACCGTCGCCCGCCGTTTTCCTTGTGCGCGGTTCAGCGTTCGCCGAAGTTCAGCGGCAGGCCCACGTAGTTCTCGGCCAGCGAGCGCGACATCGACACCGAGTTCACGACGTAGTCGAGCTCGGCCTCCTGGATCTTCTGGCCGAAGCCTGCGGTGTCGGGGAAGCGGTGCATCAGCGAGGTCAGCCACCACGAGAAACGTTCGGCCTTCCAGACGCGGCGCAGGCAGCGCTCGGAGTAGGTGTCGATGCCGGCGGAGGTCTTGTCCTTGTAGTACTCGATGAACGCGCCCGAGAGGTACTTGACGTCGCTGGCGGCCAGGTTCAGACCCTTGGCGCCGGTGGGCGGCACGATGTGCGCCGCGTCGCCCGCGAGGAACATGCGGCCGAAGCGCATCGGCTCGGCGACGAAACTGCGCAGCGGCGCGATGCTCTTCTCGATGGTGGGGCCGGTGATCACGCGCGACGCCATCTCGGGGTCGAGCCGCAGGCGCAGCTCGTCCCAGAAGCGCTGGTCGCTCCAGTCCTCGACCTTGTCGTCCAGCGGGCACTGCACGTAGTAGCGGCTGCGCGTGAGGCTGCGCATGGAACACAGGGCGAAGCCGCGTTCGCTGTTGGCGTAGACGATGGCGTGGGGCGAGACCGGTGGCACATCGGCCAGCACGCCGAGCCAACCGAAAGGGTAGACCTTCTCGAACTCGGTGATGGCGCCCTTGGGCACGCTGGCGCGGCACACGCCGTGAAAGCCATCGCAGCCGGCGATGAAGTCGCACTCGATCTCGTGCGTCTGGCCATCCTTCTGGTAGCGCACCTTGGGGTGGTCGCTGTCGTAGTCCAGCACCTCCACGTTCGCGGCCTCGTACACGGTGGGCAGCGCGGCGGCGCTGCGCGCCTCCATGAGATCGCGCGTGAGTTCGGTCTGGCCGTAGGCGGTCACGACCTTGCCGTCGGTCAGGCCGTGCACGTCGATGGCATGGCGGGTGCCGGCAAACACCAATTCGATGCTGTGGTGCACCGTGCCTTCGGCGTCCAGGCGCTCGCCCACGCCCACCTCGCGCAGCAGGTCGGTGGTGATCTGCTCGAGGATGCCGGCGCGGATGCGGCCGAGCACGTATTCACCGCTCTGGCGTTCGACGATGATGTTGTCGATGCCGGCCTTGTGCAGCAGCTGTCCGAGCAGCAGGCCGGAGGGGCCGGCGCCGATGATGGCGACCTGGGTTCGCATGGGTGTCTCCTGGAATGGCGTGAAGTGCAACGGACGCAGCTTAAAAACGGGGCCCCGCCAGCGCAACGGTGCGCAGACGCCTTTGCGCGATGATCGAATGTCTTGCGCGATCACCGCGCAAATTCGGATGCCCCTGGGCATAATCGACCCATGAGCACAGCCCCCCCTCCCATGGCGAAAGCCGATTTCATCGAAGGCATGGCCAAGGGCATGGCGGTGCTGGAGAGCTTCGACACCGAGCGCCAGCGCCTCAACGCCACCCAGGCCGCCGAGCGCGCGGGTCTCACGCGCGCCGCGGCCCGCCGGCACCTGCTGACCCTGGCGCACCTCGGTTACCTGGAGTCCGACGGCAGCCACTACTGGCTCTCGCCCAAGGTGCTGCGCTTCTCGGGCAGCTACCTGGCTTCGGCGCGCCTGCCGCGCCTGCTGCAGCCCACCTTGAACCGGCTCGCGGCGCAGACGCGCGAGTCCTACTCGGCCGCCGTGCTCGACGGCGACCAGGTCGTGATCGTGGCGCGCAATGTTTCGCTGGGTGGCCAGCGGCTCATGGCCCATGGCTTGCACCTCGGTGCGCGCCTGCCCGCGCACGCCACCTCCACCGGCCGCGTGCTGCTCGCGGGCCTGCCGCGCGCCGAGTTCGCCACCTGGCTCAAGGGCCGCGAGCTGCCCCGGCTGACGCCGCACACCACCGTGGAACACAAGGCCTTCCGCGCCGTCATCGCGCAAGTGCGCAGCGATGACATGGCCATTGCGCGAGAGGAGCACGAGCTGGGTGTGTTCGCGCTGGCCGTGCCGCTGCGCAACATGCAGGGCCGCACGGTCGCGGCACTCAACGTGGTGGCCGCGCCCGATCGTTTCGAGGGACCGGTGTTCCAGAAGGACTTGCTGCCGCTGTTGCTGGACGCGGCGCGCGAACTGCGGCCCTTGCTCTGAGCGCGCCCCCCATGCCCCTGTCCGGGTGGGACTTCACGCGCGGCTCGAGCCGCTGAGGTCCAGGTCCCACAGCATGTCCTCGCCCAGCGGCAGTGTGCGCGTGGGCGGGCGGGGGCAGTCGGCCATCACGTCGTGCGCGGGCGCGCGCAGGCCGCGCCGGCCCTGGCCGATCAGCACGGGCGCGATGATGAGGTGCAGGCGGCTGAGTACACCGGCGGTGAAGAAGCGCGACACCGTCATGCCGCCGCCTTCGACGAACAGCACGCGCTGGCCGCGCGCGGCCAGCGCCCGCGCGACGAGCGCGGGGTGGTAGCCCTCACCGCTGTCGTCGAGCAGGCCGTCCACCGCCAGCACCTCGGCGGGGGCGCTGCCCAGGCGCTCGCGGGCCAGCGCGGCGTGCCGCGCATCGCAGACCCAGAGGGACGGGGCCTGCCCATCGCGGAACACGCGTGACTGGCCGTCCAGCCGCACGGCCGGGTCCACCACCACGCGCACCGGCTGCGGGCCGGGCACGCGCCGCGTGGTGAGCTGCGGGTTGTCGATGGCGACCGTGCCGGCACCGACCAGCACCGCGTCGCACAGCGCGCGCAGGCGGTGCAGGTGCAGCAGGCAGTGCGGGCCGTTCACGTAGTAGGAGTCGCCGGTGACGGTGGCCACGAAACCGTCCAGGCTCTGGCCGAGCTGGGCCACGGCCCAGGGCGCGCCGCCCCCGGCCTGGCGCGCATCGAGCAAGGGCTTGTAGAGCGTGAACAGCTCGGCGCTGCGCGCGTCGCCCACCGGCGCCAGTTGCCAGCCTTGCTGCGCGCACCAGCGCAGCGGCGGCGCGGCCTGGCCCGTGGTGCGGGCCTGCAGCATCTGTTGCCAGAGCGCGGGCCAGTCGGCGGGGATGTCCTGGGCGGTCGTGGCGTCCGTGGGTGATGGCATGGCGGCCATCATCGCATTGAGCGCGGGGTCCCGGGCCGTGGGGTCATTTCCACTGCGGGGTGTAGTAGAGGTCGTCGGTGGCGGTGTCGGCGGCCCCGGCGTTCCACGGCGCCATGGGCAGGGCGGCCGCGATCCACAGCGCGGCCAGCAACTGGGGCAGCAGGGCGGCCGGTGCCATCCACAGCCCGGACGAGGGCCGCCACCACGACCACAGGCCCGGCACGGCGGTGGCCACCGCCACCATCAGCGCCAGCTGGGCCAGCAGCAGCGATCCCCCGAGCCCCGCCGCCGCGGCCAGCCCCAGGCAGGCCACGGTGAGCACGGCGGCCAGGGCGATGCCGCGCCACCAGGGGCGCGGGGTGGGCAGACCCCGGGCCGCTCGCCACAGGAGCAGCGCCGCGATCACCGTGCCCGCGAGCGCGACCCAGGGCAGCTTCTGCGCGCGCGCGGTGGCCGGCCAGTCGAAACCGGGAAACCAGGCCAGCGCCACCAGCAGGCCCAGGGCGGCGCCGAGCGCGGCCCGGTTCGGGCCGGTGGTGCGCAGCAGGGCCGCCACGCCGCCGATGCACAGCAGCAGGGGCAGCACAAGACTTTGAAAGGCGGGGTGGTTCAGGAGGTCCATGGCGGTATGGCAGTGGTCAGGGCTGCCCCAGGTAGAAGTAGGCCGCGTGGCGGCGGTGGTCGCCGCGCCCCAGGGCCAGGTAAACCGGGCCCAGGGGCGTGTCCATGGCGAGGTAGACGGCGAAGCCGTAGCGGCTCTTCTCGCGTTGCGGGCCGAAGGCCGTGTCGCCGATGCGCGCGGCTTCCAGCGAGACGCCGGCATAGGCTCCTTCGAGGAAGCCCACGTTGGTGAGCCGGTGGCTGTAGTTCACGCGGCCGAGCACGAATTCGTTGCCGAAGACCTCGTTGGTCTTGTAGCCCGAGAGGCGCTGGAAGCCGCCCAGGAAGGAGGTCTCGTAGGCGGGCAGGGTGCCGCCGCTGGCTTTCACGCCCTGCGCGGAGAACTCCAGCGCGTGCCGGCCGAAGCCCACCGCCGTGCGGAACGCGGCGGAGAGTTTGCGGTAGTCGTCGCTCGCGCCCCAGCGCGGTTGCGACTGGTGCAGCTTCACGTCCAGCGCGTAGCCCGCGCGCGGAAAGCGCACGTTGTCCAGCGTGTCCAGTTGCAGGCGCAGCACCAGGGCGGCGGTGTCGGCGTCGGCCTCGAACAGGCCGGGCGGCAGCAGGCTGGTGTCGTTCTGCAGGCGCACGCGGCCGCGCTGCACACCGAGGCGCAGTTGCCCCTGCGTGCCGAGCTGCAGGCCCAGGTCGGCGCCGTAGCCGTAGTGCTCCAGCCGGAAGCGCGCCACGCGCACGCCCTCGTCGCTGAACAGCTCGAAGGGGCTGCGCTCGCCGCCCAGGTGGGCCGCCGCGAAAAACCGTTGCGTGGGATGCAGGGGTTGGAACCACTCGGTGCGCAGGCGGTCGGTCTGGCCGATCTGGATGTCGTTGCGCCATTCGGCGCCCAGGCGGTTGAGCCAGGTGGCGCGGTGGGTGGCCAGCAGGTTGAAGAAGGAGCCGCCGGCGAAGTCGGACGACAGGCCCAGGCCGAAGCGCAGGTAGTGCGGGCCCCAGGACTTTTCGGTGACGCGGGCGGTGAGCACGCGGCCCTGGCCGGGTTCTTCGCTGAAGGTGTAGCTCACCGCCTCGAAGTCGCCCCAGCCGTACAGGCGTTGCAGGTCCTGGTCCACGCGGCTCGCGTCGAACGCCTCGCCGGCCTGGGTCTGCATGCCGTCGAGCACGGCCTGCGGGTTCACGCGCTGCGTGCCGCTGACCTGGATGGCGTCGATGCGCTGCCCGCCGGGATCCTGCGCCGCCTCGCGCGCTGCCAGCAGCGCGCTGAATTCGGCCGGGCTCAGGCCGTGGGCGGCCAGGGTCGCGCTGGCCGCGCGCGCGGCGGCCTCGCCGGCCCGGGCGGCGTCGGAGAGGTGGTCGAAGTCGCTGCTGCTCACGCGGCTGAGGTCGGGCGTGATGAGCACGTCGCGCGGGCCCAACTCCTTGAGCGACTGCGCGACGTTGGTCGTGGTGAGGATGCGCAGCATCTGCTCGGAGGCCGAGAGCAGGGAGGTGATGTCCTCCCGGCGCAGCAGCGGCGTGCCGATGTTGACCGCGATCACGATGTCCGCGCCCATGCGGCGCGCCACGTCCACCGGCAGGTTGCGCGTGACGCCACCGTCCACCAGCAGGCGGCCGTCGAGCTCCACCGGGCTGATGACGGCCGGGATGGCCATGCTCGCGCGCACGGCCTGGGTGAGGCTGCCGTGGTCGAGCTCCACCATCTCGGAGGTGGCGAGGTCGGTGGCGATGGCCCGGAAGGGCACCGGGAAGTGGTTGAAGTTCACGCTGCGCTGGCGCGCCGTGAGGCGGCGCAGCACGGCCTCCAGCGCCACGCCGGCCACCGCGCCCTTGGGCAGCGAGAGGCCATGCGGGCCCAGGCCCATCTCGGGGCCGACGTAGTTGGCCGCGTCGTCGGCCTTGCGCCGCATCGGCAGGTTGTCGCGCACCACGTCGTGGAACAGCGTGGCCGTGCTCAGGCCCTTCATTTCTTCTTCGATGGTGGCCAGCGGCAGCCCGGTGGCGTAGGCCGCGCCCACGATGGCGCCGGCGCTGGTGCCCACGACCATGTCGACCGGCACCCGCAGTTCTTCCAGCACCTTGAGCACCCCGATGTGCGCGCCGCCCCGGGCGCCGCCGCCCGAGAGCACCAGGGCGATGCGGGGGCGCTGCGCGGCCGGGCCGCTGCCCGGGGCCACGGGGCTGCCGGTCTGGGCCGTGGCGTTCAGACAGGCGAGGGACCACACCAGTGCGAAGGCGATGCGCAGGGTCATGCACGGATGATAGGAGCGAGCGTGGCGAAAGCGAACCGGCGTTACAGTGATCTGTTCCCACAAGAGGCCGCCCCATGTACCTGCCCCCCCAGTTCGCTGCCAAGGACCCCGCCATCGCCCTGGAGCTGATGCGCGCGCACCCGTTCGCCAGCCTGATCTCCACCGACGACGAGGGCCTGCCCTTCGTCACCCACCTGCCGCTGCACCTGCTGGAGGAAGACGGTGGCCTCACGCTGCTGGGCCACTGCGCCAAGCCGAACCCGCACGGGCGCTACCTGGCGGCGCGCCCGCAGGCGGTGGTGACTTTTCTCGGGCCGCATGCCTACATGACGCCGCGCGTCTACCCGGATCTGGCCCGCGTGCCGACCTGGAACTACCTGGCGGTGCACGCCACGGTGCAGGCGCGTGTGCTGGACGGCTTCGACCACAAGGACCGCCTGCTCAAGCACCTGATCCACGACCACGACCCGGCCTACGCGGACCAGTGGCGCGGGCTGGAAGAGGACTTCCAGCACAAGCTGATGCAGGGCATCACCGCTTTCGAACTGCGGGTGACGAAGCTTCAGTGCAAGGTCAAGCTCAACCAGCACCGGCCCGAGTCGCACGCCGCCATGCTGGCGGCCTACCAGGCCGGCAATGCCGACGAGCAGGCGCTGGCCGGCTGGATGCGCCGGCTGGGCATGGCGGCCTGAGCCGTCAGCGCCGCGCGGCGGTCTGGCGCAGCGCGGTGCTGGCCGCCGCGAACTGCTGGGTCGCCTGGCGCAGCAGCGACTGGTCGGACGAGACCACGAAGCAGTCGATGCCGCGCGCGCGGAACGCGAGGGCCTCGGCCTCGTTGGGCACGAACATGGCCGCGCTCACGCCGGCCGCCTTCGCCGCCCCGATGATGCGATCGCAGGCCTCGGACACGGCTGGCGCGCGGTTGTCGTCCAGGCCCATCGACAGCGCGAGGTCGGCACGGCCGATGAAGAGGCCGTCCACGCCCGGGGTGGAGGCGATGTCGAAGGCCTCGGTGACGCCGTCGGGGCTTTCGATCTGGCACAGGATCAGCGTCTGGTCGCCCGCGTCCAGCGCATCGGCCATGCGCATCGTGCCGTAGCCGGCGCAACGCGGCGAGATGGAAAAGCCCCGGCTGCCCTGGCGGTAGCGGGCGCGCGAGACCACTTCGCGGGCCTGCGCCGCGCTGTCCACGCGCGGCACCAGCAGGCCGGCGGCGCCCAGGTCGAGCACGGACTGGATGGTGGCGGGCGCGGTGTCGGGAATGCGCACCAGCACCGGGATGCCGCCGGCGCGCCCGGCCATCATGTGGCGGTCCAGCGCGAGGCGGTCGAAGGGCGCGTGCTCGGCGTCCACCACGACGAAGTCGAGGTCGGTGGTGCCCAGGATCTCGGTGATCTGGGGGGAGTCGGTTTTCACGAACGTGCCCAGTGTGAGTTCGCGCTGGCGGATGTGGCCCCGTGTTTTCATCGAGCGGTGTTTCCTGTGGATGGCGGGCGTTGTTGCCCAAGCCGCCATGGTCATGGTGCCGGTCCGGCGCGGCAAGCGCCGCGGCGCGACTTTCCGCAGGTCAGAAAGGCGCGCCGGTGTCCGGGCTGGGCGGCAGCCGCGTGGCGTAGGCCTCGCTCACGGCGGCGGCGGCCGCCTGCAGTTGCGGCGCGTACTGCGTCACCGTGGCCGGTGTCATGAGGTTGCCGAAGGTGGTCATGCCCATGAGGCCCACGACTTCGGTGCGGTGCATCACCGGCGTGGCCAGGGTGGCGGTGCGCCGCTGCGGATTGGGCTGGCGCACGGCGTAGCCCTGTTGCCGGATGGCCGCGAGTTCCTGCAGCAGCAGTTCCTCGTGGCCGAGCTGGCTGCCGCCGGGCGCGGCGCGCAGCATGTCGAACAGGATCTCGCGCTCCACTTCCGGGCAGAACGCCAGGTAGGCGCGGCCCATGGCGGTGTCGGCCAGGCCCAGGCGCCGGCCGATGGTGGTGGAGTGCGCGGCGATCGGGCTGTAGGGCATGCCGCTGTAGCGCACCACGATGGCGTCGCCGTCGAGCACGCCCAGCGCCACCGGCCACTTGATGGCCTTGGTCAGGCGCAGCGCCAGCGGCGAGCCGACCTCGACCAGCAGCGACTTCTCGGTGAAGCCGCCGCTCATCTCCAGGATCTTCTCGGTGAGCCGGTAGACGCCCACGCCGCCCTCCAGCCGCACATAGCCTTCGAGCTGCAGCGTGTGCAGGATGCGGAAGATGGTGGACTTGGGCAGCGCGGTCTGCAGGTGCAGGCTGTGCAGGCTCCAGGTCGGCTGCGTGTTCATGATCCGCAGGATCTGCAGCGCGCGCGAGATGGCCCGGATCGATCCGCTGGGGTGGTCGTCGGAGGCGTCGGGGTCGTCGGCCATGGGCATCGTCGTCGTTCCGCTCCCGCAGGGGCGGGAGGGGGAGCGGATCATACCCTTGAGCTCCATGGCGCGGCCCCGGCTCAGTACCACAGCGCCTTGTCGACGCGGTTGACGAGCGCCTGCCCGGCGAGGAAGCGTTCGCAGTTGTCGCGCAGGATCTCGTAGCGGCGCTCGTTGTAATAGGGCCCCCACATGGCCACGTGCGGCGTGATGAACACGCCGGGCTGCGTCCACAGCGGGTGGCCGGCAGGCAGGGGTTCCTGCTCGAACACGTCCAGCCCGGCGCCGCCCACCTCGCCGGCCTGCAGCGCGGCGAGCAGGTCGTCCAGTCGCGTGGTCATGCCGCGCCCGATGTTGATGAAGAAGGCGCCGCGCTTCATGCGCTGCAAGCGCGCGCGGTCGAACAGGCCTTCGGTCTCGGGCGTGTGCGGCACGGTGACGATGACGAAATCGGCGCGCGGCAGCAACCCGTCCAGCGCCTGCGCCGGGTGCAGCTCGGCCATGCCCTCGGGCGGTGAGGTGCGCTGCGCGTCGGTGCCGATCACGCGCACGCCGAAGGCCGCGAGCAGGCGCGCGGTTTCCGCGCCGATCCCGCCCACGCCCACGATCAGCGCGGTGGCCTCGGGCAGGTAGACCGTGCCCTCGTAGCGCGGCGGCTGCAGCCATTCGCCGCGCTGCTGCTGCGGGATGAAGCGGTGCAGCGCGCGCGAGAAAGCCAGCACGAAGGACAGGATGTGCGCGCTGATGTGGTCGTTGAAGATGCCGCGCACGTTGGTCACGGTCAGGCTGTGGTCGACCAGCTCGGGGAAGAAATAGCCGGTGGGCGGTGCAGCCAGCGGCGAGTGCAGCCAGCGCAGGCGCGGCGCGGCCGCCAGCAGCGCGGGCGTGAGCGTGCCCACGGCCGCGTCGGCCTGGGCGATGGCCGCCAGGGCCTCGTCGTGGGTCTCGGCGACGACGATCTTCAGCTCGGGCAAAGCCGCGCCCAGCCGCTGGGCCCAGTCGCGGGTGGCGGGGATCTGGGGCGGAAGCATCAACAGGGTGGTCGGCATGGCGGCTTACTCCAGCTTGATGCCGGCCTGCTTGATCACCTTGCCCCACTTGTCGTTCTCCTGGCGCAGGAAGGCGGCGTAGCCGTCGGGCGTGCCGCCCACGGGCGAGACGCCGCTGGCGGCCATGCGGTCCAGCAGTTCCTTGCTCTTGAGCGCGGTGTTCATCGCGGCGTTGAGCTTGTCGATGCGCGCCTGCGGCGTGCCCTTGGCGACGTGCAGGCCGACCTGCGTGGTGGCTTCGTAGCCGGGGTAGCCGGACTCGGCGATGGTGGGCACGTCGGGGTAGGCGGAGACGCGCTTGGGGCCGGTGAGCGCGAGGATGCGCAGCTTGCCCGACTTGACCTGTGGGTCGGCGAAGGAGACCGAGGCCACCATGAAGTCGATCTGACCGGTGAGCAGGTCCAGCACGGCGGCGGACTCGCCCTTGTAGTGCACGGTCCCGATGTCCAGCCCGGCCGCGATCTTGAACAGCTCGCCGGCCAGGTGGTTGGAGGTGCCGTTGCCCGGCGTGCCGTAGAACATGCCGCCCGGCTTGCCCTTGGCCTTGCCGACCAGCGCGGCCAGGTTGGGCGCGCCTTTTTCGGCGTTGACGAGGATGGTCTGCTCGATGCGCAGCACGTGGCCCACGGGCGGCAGGTCGGTGGCGACCTTGTAGGGCAGCTTGGCGTCCATCAGCGGCAGGATCACGGTGCTGCCGGTGGCGCAGAAGCAGATCGAATAACCGTCGGGCGCGGAGCGCGCCACGTTGCCGGTGGCGATGGAGCCGCCGGCGCCGGGCATGTTTTCCACCACCACCGTCTGGCCCAGGGCCTTGGCCATTTCACCGCCCACGAGGCGGCCGAACAGGTCCATGGTGCCGCCCGCGGCGAAGGGCACCACGAGGCGCACGGGCTTGTTGGGGAAGTCGTCCGCCTGGGCGTGCGCGGTGGCGGTGCCCAGCGCGAGGGCGGCGCCGGCCAGCGCGCCGAGCAGGGAACGTTGAACTGATGTCATGAATGTCTCCGGGTCTCGATGGAAGAAAGGGGAATGGATCGATGATTCCCGAGTGGCTCCAGAGGTGTCAACGAAACTCGGCCCGCTTTCCGGCAGGCAGAAAACGGCCGCGTTCGCATTGCCTCGCGGGTGCGGACCGGGTGATGATCACCGCATTCCCGATCCATTCCACGCACCCTTCATGCCATCCACGCCCGCTCCTTCGTCCCCCGGTGTCCGTCCGCGCAGCTTCGCGGCCTTTCTCGACCATCCCGCGCTCACTGTCGCGGGCAACCGCCACCGGCGCATGCGCGCGCAGAACCTCATCGTGGAGTGGATCGAGGCAGGCACCGAGCCCTTCGACGTCGAGAGCACGGCCGAGATGCTGCTGGTCTTTCCCGATGCGGGCGCGGTCATCTCGCCAGCCGGGCAGGGGCCCAGCGTGGTGGTGCCCAACGCGGGCAGCGTGTGCGTGCTGGCCGCCGGCCGCTCCAGCGTGCGGCTCGCCGCGCCCGGCACCTGCGCGGTGATCGCCTCGAACCGTCCCGACATCGAGCCCGCCACGGTGCTCAACGAGGCTGCGTATGCCGAGCCGGACGCGCGCATCAAGCCCACCGGCCGCCCCTTCCGCCGCAAGCCCGGCGCGCCGCTGGTGCAGGTGTTCGACATGGCCCAGGTGCCAGCACCGGCCGACAACCCGCGCCTGAAGATGCTGCAGACCGACACGCTGAGCATCAACTGGGTGTCGTACCACGGCGTGCGCGACCGCAAGGCCTTGAGCCCGCACAGCCACGGCGACCTGGAGCAAGGCTCGCTCGCGCTGGCGGGGAATTTCGTCCACCACCTGCGGGTGAACTGGGGCAAGGACGCCAACCTCTGGCGCGACGACGAGCACCTGGCTGCGCCATCGCCCTCGCTGGTGGTGGTGCCGGTGGACCTGGTGCACACCACCGAGGGCGTGGGCGACGGCCACCACCTGCTGCTCGACCTGTTCAGCCCGCCGCGCGAGGACTTCATCGCGCGCGGCTGGGTGCACAACGCCGGCGACTACAGCGCCAGCGCGGCGTCCGCGTGAACGCGCACCACGGTTGGCGGCGCGACACGCGCGAGCCGGCGGTGGCGCTGCCGCCGCTGTCGTGCGACTGCGCGGTCCATGTCTTCGACCCCGCGCGCGTGGACCTGCTGCTGCCCGGCCGCCGCTACGAGCCACCGGTGGCCTGGCTCGACGAGCTGCGCACACTGCACGAGCGGCTGGGCGTGCAGCGCGCGGTGCTGGTGCAGCCCTCGGTGTACGGCAACGACCACGCGGTGCTGCTCACCGCCTTGCGCGCGGACCCGGCGCGCTACCGGGGCGTGGCCCTGCTCGACGACAGCGTGTCCGACGCCGCCTGCGAAGAGCTGCATGCGGCGGGTGTGCGCAGCGCGCGCTTCAACATCCTCTCGCGCTTCGGCGCGGCCTTCGACACCACGGCCTTCCGCCGCCAGGTGCGCCGGGCCGAGGCCCTGGGCTGGAGCATCTCGCTGCACGCCACCGCCGACGAACTGGCGGCGCACGCGCGCCTGCTGCTGGACATCCGCGCCGAGGTGGTGGTGGACCATCTGGCCTACCTGAACCCGGGCGACCTCGACGGCGAGGGCTTCCGCTTCCTGCGCGAGGCCGTCACGCGCGGCCACTGGTGGGTGAAGGTTTCGCGCGTGGACCACCGGTTCGCACCGCCTTACGACGACGCGGTCGAGTTGATCCGCCGGGTGGTCGCCCTCAACCCCTGGCGCATGCTGTGGGCCACCGACTGGCCGCACCCGCTGTACGACGTGGCCACGACCACCATGCCCAACGACGCCGACCTGGTCGAGCTGCTCGCGCGCGCCGTGCCCGACGCGGCCCTGCGCGAGCAGATCCTGGTCCACAACCCCGCCCGCGTGTTCGGTTTCTCCGACGCCTGATCCCCCTTCCCGAGAAGACCCCGCCTGATGAACGCCCAACGAAACGAACCCGTCCTGATCTGGGAACGCGTGATGCCCGACGACCCCAGCATTCCCTGGCTGCGCGAGCAAGGCTTCGACGTGCGCCTGGGCAAGCCCAACCACGACCCCGGCTACCGCCGCCACCTGGAGGCCGACTTCATCGCCGACGCCCAGGGGTGCCGGGGCGTGCTGATTTCCGGCGGCATCCGCGTCACGCGCGAGGTGATGGCCGCCTTGCCCGGCCTCAGGGTGATCAGCAAGATCGGCGTCGGTGTGGACACGGTGGACGTGGCGGCCGCGAGCGACCTGGGCATTGCCGTCTGCAACACGCCCGGCGGCAACGACTCCGTGGCGGTGGCCGAGCACGCCATGACCCTGCTGCTGGCGCTGCGCAAGCAGCTGCATGTGTGGACCCGCGGCTACCTGCAGGGCGGCGGCTGGCGCAGCCCCCAGGTGTTCGCCGGCGGGCTGGACGGCAGCACGCTGGGCATCGTGGGCTTTGGCCGCATCGGCCGCGCGCTGGCGCAGCGCGTGGTGGGCTGGAACGTGCGCGTGCTGGTGCACGACCCGCTGGCCCGCGACCTGCCCGCGGGCGTGCAAGCCGTGGGCATGGACGAGCTGCTGGCGCAGAGCGACGCGGTGTCGCTGCATTGCCCGGCCTTGCCCGGCGACCGCCCGCTGCTCGATGCGGCGGCGCTGGCGCGCCTGAAGCCCGGCGCCGTGCTGATCAACACGGCGCGCGCCACGCTGGTGGATGCGCTGGCGCTGATCGCCGCGCTGGACGCCGGCACGCTGGCCGGCGCGGCCTTCGACGTGTTCGACCCCGAACCCCCGGCGCGCGACGACCCCTTGCTCGCCCACCCGCGCGTGCTGAGCACGCCGCACGTGGCCTCGTGGACCTGGGAGGGCTTCTTCGGCCGCCGCCAGCAGGCTGCCGACAACCTCGCGAAGGTGGTGCGCGGTGAAGCGGGCGCCGCCATCGTCAACGCCACGCCCTGACTCTTTTCCCGGAATTCTTCTGACATGTACATCGACCTCGACACCGCGACCGACTTCAAGCGCTCCCTCTTCAACGCCATCGTCGCGCCCCGGCCCATCGGCTGGATCAGCACCGTGAGCGCGGACGGCCGCGTCAACCTCGCGCCGTTCTCGCACTTCAACCTGGTGTCCACCGCGCCACCGGTGGTCATGTTCTCGTGCAACGCGCCCGACGACCGCGAGGTGAAGGACACCATCGCCAACGTGCGCGCCACGGGCGAGTTCGTCACCAACCTCGTGACCTGGGACCTGCGCGAGCAGATGAACCTGTCCTCGTTCAACGCGCCTCACGGCACCGACGAGTTCGAGATAGCCGGCCTCGAGAAGGCCGCCAGCCACAAGGTGCGGCCACCGCGCGTGGCGGCCTCGCCCGCCTGCATGGAATGCCAGCTGCTGCAGATCGTGAACATCGAGCCCGTCGGCCCCGGCGACACCTTCAGCAACGTGGTGTTCGGCCGCGTGGTGGCGCTGCACCTGGACGACCAGTTCATCGAGCCCAGCGGGCGCTTCGACGTGGTGCGCACCCGCCCGCTCACGCGCCTGGGCGGCAACCAGTACGCCTCCACCGGGCCCATCGTCGAGCTGGGCCGGCCCAACCCGCCCCGGGCCTGAGGCCTCAGCGCACCGCCACGCGGTGCACCGCGACGCGGGTGGCCGGCAGGGGCCGCGTGGGCACGATGTCGGCCAGCGTGACGCCGTCGAGCCGCGCCAGGAAATCCTGCAGGGCGCTGTGCAACACGCCGGTCAGGGCGCAATCGCCCGTGCGCACGCAGGTGTTGCCGCTGGAGAAACACTCGACGAGGTGGAAGTCGGGCTCCATGTCGCGCACCACCTCGCCCAGACCGATCTCGTGCGGGGCGCGGGCCAGCCGCATGCCGCCGCCCTTGCCGCGCACGGTCTCGATCCAGCCCAGCAGACCGAGGTGGTGCGTGACCTTCATGAGGTGGGCTTCGGAGATGCCATGGGCCTGCGCGGCCTCGGCGATGGTGCACAGGCGATCCGGCTGCTGCGCGAGGTACATCAGCAGCCGCAGGGCGTAGTCGGTCATGGTGGTCAGGCGCACGGCGGGCCTCCGTCGAGCACGAGGTCGGCGGGCACCTCGTCCGGGCTGTTGCTCAGCTGGTAGCCGTACCAGAGGCTTTGCGCGATGCGCTGCGCCATGGCGAAGGCCTGCTCGCCCATGGCGCGGTTGGGCAGGGCGCCGGTGGTCTCGTGAAAGAGGGCCAGCCAGCGCTGGAACAGGGCCGGGGTGAGGCCGGGCAGGGCCGCGTGGCGCGGCATGGGCGCGCCGGTGAAGCGGCCGGTGCGGCGCAGGATGGAGGACCAGAAGTCCACCAGCTGCGCGAGGTGGTTGTCCCAGTCGTGGATGTGGGCGTTGAAGATGGGGCCGAGCACCTCGTCGCGCCGCACCCGCGCGTAGAACGCATGGACCATGCTCGAAACCTCTTCCTCGGTGCAGACCGCCATGACGCCCATGATGTTTCCCGTGCACGGACCCCGCACCCTCGGCGCGCAAAAAGATCCATCTAGAATCAATCTTATGGGAGATCGGGCACCCCCGCGTGCGCCAGGGCCGCCAAAGCGGCGCTTCCTTGATCCATCTCAAGACTTCCGGAGACCCGATTGAACCCCGATGGCCAGCCTCCCGTCGCGCGCTTCGAAGGCGCCATCCGTTTCCTCGCGGCGTTCTGGCCGGCGCCGGTGCGCGTCGATGCCCACGAGCGCTGGCGCAGCGTGGCAGGGGCGGGCCTGGGCATCCTGTTCACGGCCCTGGTGAGCCGCTGGTGGGCGGGGGCGAATGCCATGGGTCCCTGGCTGGTCGCGCCGCTGGGCGCGAGTGCCGTGCTGGTGTTCGCGCTGCCCGCGAGCCCGATGGCGCAGCCCTGGTCGGTGGTGGGCGGCAACACGCTCTCGGCACTGGTGGGCGCGGCCTGCGCCATGCTGGTGCCCGACCCGGCCTGGGCGGCGGCGCTGGCCGTGGCGGCGGCGATCGCGCTCATGTTCGCGCTGCGCTGCCTGCACCCGCCGGGCGGCGCGACCGCGCTGCTGACCTCCTTGGGCGCGGTGGGTTTCCCTTTCGCGGCTTTCCCGATGTTCGTGAACTCGCTGCTGCTGGTGGTGGCGGGTGTGGTCTACAACAGCCTGAGCGGGCGGCGCTACCCGCACGCCCAGGTGCGGGCCACGCACGAGCCGACCGCCGCGCCGGCCCGCTTCAGCGCGGCCGACCTGGACGCGGCCCTGGCGCACTACAACCAGGTGCTGGACGTGAGCCGCGACGACCTGGAGGAGCTGCTGCACCACGCCGAGTCGGCGGCCTACCAGCGCAACTTCGGCAGCCTGCGCTGCGGCGACATCATGACGCCCGAGCCGATCGCGGTGTCCTTCGGCACCCCGTTGCGCGAGGCCTGGGGCCTGATGCGCCAGCACCGCATCAAGGCGCTGCCGGTGGTGGATCGGGCGCGGCGCATCGTGGGCATCGTGACGGTGTCGGACTTCATGCGGCACGCCGAGCTGGACCGGCACGAGGGCATCGGCGACCGCTTCCGCGCGCTGATGCGGCGCAGCGGCACGGTGCATTCGGACAAACCGGAGGTGGTGGGCCAGTTGATGACGCGCGAGGTGCGTGTGGCCAGCATCCACCGGCACGTGAGCGAGCTGGTGCCGCTGTTCTCGGAAGGCGGGCACCACCACATTCCCATCATCGACACCGAGCGCCGGCTGGCCGGCATCATCACCGAGTCGGACCTGGTCAGGGCGCTGCACCAGGTGGCGCGGCCGGCGGACTGAGCATCAGCGCGGCGGCGTGCCGCGCGGCGATCCATTCCTCGTTGGTCGGCTCGACGGCCACCGCCACCGCGCTGCCGGGTGCGGAGATGAGCGCGGCGTTGGCTTCGTTGGCCGCCTCGTCCAGGGCCAGACCCAGGAAGCCCAGGTCGCGGCAGATGCGGCGGCGCATCTCGGCGCTGTGCTCGCCCACGCCGGCCGTGAACACCAGCAGATCCAAGCCGCCGAGCACGGCCACCAGCGCGCCGATCTCGCGCACGATGCGCCGCACGTAGAGCGCCAGCGCGGCGCGCACGCGTTCGCCGGTGAGGTCGTCGCGGTCCTCCTCGGCGAACAGCCGGCGCGGTTCGGACGACACGCCCGACACACCCAGCAGGCCCGACTCGTGGTACAGCACGCGGCCCACGTCTTCCAGACTGAGCTTCTCGATCTCCATCAGGTAGATCACCGCGCCGGGATCGAGCGAGCCGGTGCGCGTGCCCATCATCAGGCCGTCCAGCGCCGAGAAGCCCATGGTGGTGGCCAGGCTGCGCAGGCCTTGCAGCCCGCACAGGCTCGCGCCGCTGCCCAGGTGCGCGGCGATCACCCGGCCCTTCGCCAGCTCGCCATACCGCTCGGGCAGCGCCACCGAGAGGTACTCGTAGGACAGGCCGTGAAAGCCATAGCGCCGCAGACCCCGTTCCCAGGCCGCGTAGGGCAGGGGCAGCATCTGCTCGACCTGGGGCAGGGTGTGGTGGAAGGCGGTGTCGAAGCAGGCCACCTGCGGCAGCCGCGGGTCGCTGGCCAGCAGCACCTGGATCGCGTCGAGCGCGAAGGGCTGGTGCAGCGGCGCCAGCGGGATGTAGCTTTGAAGATCGGCCAGCACGGCCGCGTCCACGCGCACCGGGTCGAAGTACTGGCGGCCGCCGTGCACCACGCGGTGCGCCACCGCGCGCAGTGGCGTGGCGCCCAGGTGGGCGCGCACGCGGCGCAGGATGTGCGCCAGGGCCTCGTGGTAGGGCTGTGCGGGGTCCAGTGCCAGCGCGGTCTCGGGGGTGTCGGTGTCGGCGGTGGTGGGCTGCGGCGCGCCGATGCCGCGCACCTGGCCTTTCCAGGCCGGCTCGCGCGGCACGGTGGGGCCGCTGGCGTCGAAGAGGGCGAACTTGATGCTGGACGAACCCGCGTTGAGCACGAGCACCATGCCGCTCATGGTCGGCTGACCCGGTAGCGGTGCGCCAGCAGCACGGCGATGGCGCACGAGGCCAGGCGCGTGGCGCGCGAATCCGCGCGGCTGGTGAGCACGATGGGCACGCGCGCGCCGATGGCGATGCCCGCACTGGCCGCATGGCCCATGAACTCGAGCTGCTTGGCGAGCATGTTGCCGCTTTCCAGATCGGGCACGACCAGCACGTCGGCACGGCCGGCCACGGGCGAATCGATGCCTTTGACGCGCGCGGCCTCGGGCGAGATGGCGTTGTCGAAGGCCAGCGGGCCATCGAGCAGGGCGCCGGTGATCTGGCGGCGGTCGGCCATCTTGCACAGGGCGGCGGCGTCCAGCGTGGCGGGCATGCGCGGGTTGATGGTCTCCACCGCGGCGAGGATGGCCACGCGTGGCAGGTCGATGCCGATGGTGTGGGCGAGTTCGATCGCGTTGCGCACTATGTCGGCCTTTTCCTCCAGGGTGGGCGCGATGTGGATGGCCGCGTCGGTGATGATGAAGGGCCGGGGGTAGGCGGGCGTCTGCATCAGGTAGCAGTGGCTCAGGCGGCGCTTGGTGCGCAGGCCGGCCGAGGCGGGCAGCACGGCACCGAGCAGTTCGTCGGTGTGCAGACTGCCCTTCATGAGCGCCTCGACCTCGCCGCGCCCGGCCAGTTCGGCGGCGCGCGCGGCCGCCGCGTGGCTGTGCGGCACGTCCTCGATGCCCAGGCCCGAGAGGTCCAGGCCGGCTTGCGCGGCCAGTTCTTCCAGCCGCGCTCGCGGCGCGACCAGCACCGGCTCGATCAGGCCGGCGTCTCGCGCATCGAGCGCGCCTCGCAGGCTGAGTTCGTCGCAGGGGTGCACCACCGCGACGCGGATGGCACCGAGCGCGCCGGCCTGTGCCAGCAGGCGGGGCAGGCCTTCGGGGGTGAGTTGCACGCCGTGGGCTGGCGGGGTGTCGGGGAGCTTCATGTCAGGCGGGTCCTGGTGCGGGAAGGCGGGGCCATGGAGATGATGGCATGCGCTCCCGCCATGGAGGCACCTCCCTAATGCCACCCGAGGGCATCGAGGCCGCCAGCGGGGTGGCTGTGGTATGTTCGTTTCGCCGCCTGGGTGGGGTGTTCTCGCAGGGAACAACGGGCGGCACCGGTACTTTCTACAGCCAGTCCAACATGCCTTCATCGCTGCGAAATGTCCCGATGACCAAGCCTTTTTCACGCCACTGGCGAAGCCTTGTTTCCGTGGCCGCTCTGCTCGCGCTGAGCGCACCGGCCTTGGCGCAGGGGCTGGACTATGCGCAGGCCCTGCAACAGGCGCAAGAGGCGTCCGGCCAGGTGCGCAACGCGCGCATGGACGTGCAGGCCAAAGACCTCAAGGCCGAGGCCCTGGCCCACCTGGGGGGCCCGGCCCTGTCGCTCTCGGGCTTTTCGGGCCGGGTCGCCACCACCTTCAACCTCGACACCTCGCCGCTGGCCAATGCCGCGGGCTCGCTGGGGTCGGTCGTGCCCGGCGGCCTGTCCATTCCGCCCATTCCCAACGCGGTGTCGGTGAACCGCACCTTCAACCTGCATTCCCTGGGCCTGAGCGCCAACTGGCCGATCTACACCGGCGGCCGGCTCGAAGCCATCCATGGGCTGGAAGCGGGCAAGGCCGACGAGGCCCGGGCCGAGGCCCGGGACGTCGAAGACAAGATGTCGACCACCGTCGCCCAGCGGTATTTCTCGCTGCAGCTCGCCACGCACGCGGTGCAGTTGCGCAGCGCGGCGGCCAAGGGCATCGCCGACCACCAGCGCGCCGCGCAGCGCCTGGAGGCGACCGGCCTGATCGCGACCGCCGAGCGGCTCAAAGCCGACGTGGCGCTCGACGGCGCGCGGCGCGACCTGGCCAGGTCGCAGAGCGACCTCGAGATCGCGCAGGTGGCGTTGACGCGCCTGCTGGGCGCGGCCTCGCCCGCGCCGCTGACCACGCCGCTGTTCGTCAACTCGGCATCGGTGGGCACGCTGCAGTCCTTCATCGACGCGGGGCTCGCCCACAACCCCGCCTGGGACAAGATCGCGAGCAAGCGGACTCAGGCCGACCAGGCCCTGAAGCTGCAGACCGGCGGCCAGCTGCCGACGGTGCTGGCGATCGGCAACTACAACTTCAACCGCAGCAGCGACAAGCTGGTGCAGCCCAACTGGGCGGTGGGCATCCTGGTGTCGGTGCCACTGATCGACCGCATCGACCGGGGCAAGATGAAAGAGGCCGCCATCCTTGATCAACAGCGCGTGAGCGCCCTGGAGGAGCAGGCGCAGCGCGACGTACCGACCCTGATCGAGAGCCAGTGGCGGGCCTTGCAGAATGCCCGCGCGCAGTTCTTGTCGATGGATTCGACCATCCGCCTGGCCCGCGAGAACCTGCGCCTGCAGACGGTGTCGTTCCAGCAGAGCCAGAGCACCTCGCTGGACCTGACCGATGCGCGCCTGAACCTGCTCAAGGTGGACACCGAGCGCGTGCAGGCCGCCTACGACTACGTCATGGCCCTGGCCCGCCTGCTGGAGGCCAGCGGCCAACCCCAGCGCCTGGCCGAATTCGCGCAGAACGCCGACATCAAGATCGCTCCCCCAGCCGAGTAAGCCCATGCCCATGCCCTCCCAAGTCCAGCGCGTCCTTCTCGCCATCCTCGGTGTGGCCGTCGTCGCCTTCCTCGCGTGGGGGCTGTGGAAGGCCTTCACGCCGCAGCCGCTGCCGCTGCAGGGCCAGATCGAGGCGCAGGAGATCAATGTGTCGTCCAAGGTGCCTGGCCGCGTCGGCACGGTGCATGTGCACCTGGGGCAGACCGTGAAGGCCGGCGATCTGCTGTTCGAACTCGACAGCCCGGAAGTGGCCGCCAAGATCGCCCAGGCGCGCGCCGCCGAGGCGGCGGCCTCGGCCGTGGCCGCCAAGGCCAATGCCGGTGCGCGGCCGGAGGAGGTCGAGGCCGCGCGCCTGAACTGGGAGCGCGCCAAGACCGGCGCGCAACTGGCCAAGACCACCCACGACCGGGTGCAGACCATGTTCGCCGAGGGCATCCTGTCCGGGCAGAAGCGCGACGAAGCCCTGGCCCAGTGGCGGGCGGCCCAGCAGCAGGCCGATGCGGCGCGGGCGCAGTACGAGATGGCGCGCAAGGGCGCGCGCCCGGAAGACAAGGCGGCCGCCCAGTACCAGGCCCAGCAGGTCGGCGGCGTGCTGTCGGAAGCGGAGGTGGCGCTGGCCGAGACGCGCATCACGGCGCCCGCCGCCGGTGACGTGAGCAAGATCCAGATCCAGCCCGGCGAGATCGCACCGCAGGGCTTCCCGGTGATCACCCTGGTCAACCTGCAGGACGTGTGGGCGGTGCTGCAGGTGCGCGAGGACGCGATGGCGGACTATGCGGTGGGCAGCCGGCACACCGCCGAGGTGCCGGCGCTGCGGCGCAGCATCGAACTGGTGGTGTCGTCGGTGGGCGTGCTGCCCGACTTCGCCACCTGGCGCGCCGCGCGACCGGGTGGGACCGATCTGCGCACCTTCGAGATCCGGCTGCGCCCAGCCAGTCCGGTGGCGCAGCTGCGACCGGGCATGAGCGTGGTCTTCCCCGCACCCTGAGCCCGCCCGTGGAGACCACCGCCAACGCGACCGGCTTCGGCCCCGTGGTCCGGCGCGAGTGGCAACGCTTGCGGCGCGATGCCTGGGACCTGGGCATGCTCACCTGGATACCGCTGGGCGTGTGCCTGCTCATCTGGTGGATGTTCGCCGCCGGCATCGCGCGCGACCTGCCGATCGTCGTGATCGACCGGGACCAGTCGAGCCTGTCGCGCTCGCTGCTGCGCCTGGTGGACGGGTCGCCGGGGGTGCGTGTGGCGGCGGCGGTCGGGAGCGAAGCCGAGGCCACGGCCTGGCTGCGCGAGCGCCACGCCTATGGGCTGCTGGTCGTTCCGGCCTCGTTCCAGCACGACATCGGGGCCGGGCGCTCGGCCACCGTGTCCTGGTTCTACAACGGGCAGTTCTCGGTGCACGCGGGCGGCCTGACCCGCGACGTGCGCACCGCCGTCTCCACGCTGAGCGCCGGCATCGAGATCACGGCGCGCGGCAAGCGCGGCGCCTCGGCGGCGCAGGCCGCGGAGCAGTTCGAGCCGATCCGCCTGCGGCTGGGCACGCTGTACAACGAGAACGCGAACTACGAGTCCTTCCTGGTGCTCGCGCTGATCCCGTCCATGCTGCAGATCTTCGTGGCGCTCGCGGCCATCACCGCGGTCGGCCGCGAGCTGCGCGCGGGCAGCGTGCCGCAGTGGCTGGAGAGCGCGGGAGGCCGCTGGGGCACGGCGGTGGCCGGCAAGCTGGTGATCCCCGCGCTGGCTTTTGCCGTGCAGGCGGTGTTGTTCGTGGTGTTCTTCGGCTTCGTGCGCGGGTGGGCGATCGAAGGCAGCGGCGCGATGATCGTCGTCGGCCTGTGGCTGTTGATCGCCGCCTACCTCGGTCTCGGCCTGCTCATGATCGCGGTCACCCTCACGCTGCGCAACGCCTTGTCGGCGGCGGCCTTCGTCACCGCGCCGGCCTTTGCCTTTTCGGGCCAGGGCTATCCCCTGAGCGCCATGCCGCCGCTGGCGCGCGCCTGGGCCGAAGCGCTGCCCTTGACCCACTACCTGCAGCTGCAGGGCAAACACTGGCTGGCCGGCGCGCCCTGGACCTATGGCGTGGGCGATGCCCTGGTCCTGCTCGGCTTTGCGGTGGTGGCCGGCGGCGCCGGGCTGCTGATCCTGAAGCAGCGGGCGGGCCAACCCTCGGCCTGGGGGCGCACATGAGCGGCCGTCCATCGCCGGGGCCCGCCAGCCTGATCGGCAGTTTCGTGGCGACCTGGCGCGCCATGCTCGGCGATGTCGGCGCCATCATGCTGCTGTTCGTGGGCGGCATCGTCTACTCGTTTTTCTATCCGCTGCCTTATTCGCGCGAGAGCGTGCAGCAGGTGCCGGTCGCGGTGGTCGACCAGGACCTCAGCGCGATCTCCCGCCAGATCACCCGTTACGTCGCGGCGCACCCCGCCGTGGACATTCGACGGGTCACGCCCGACCTTCGCGAGGCGCAGGACCTGCTCTGGAAGAACGAGATCGCCGGTGTGCTGATGATCCCGCCCGGGCTGGAGAGCAAGGTGCTGAGCGGTCGCCGGGCGGAGGTCGACATCAGCGGCAACGGCGTGTACATGATGATGAACAAGGTGGCGCTCAACGGCCTGGCCGAGGCCGTGGGCACGGTCTCGGCCGGCATCGAACTCAAGCGGCTGGCGGCCAGCACGCCCTCGGCCGCCCAGGCCATGGCCCAGCGGCAACCGGTCAACGTCAATGCGGTGGCTCTTTTCAACGTGCGCGAAGGCTATGGCGCCTACATCGTGCCTGGCGTGGCGGTGCTGATCATCCAGCAGACGCTGCTGCTGGCGATCACGCTGCTGTTCGGCACCTGGCGCGAGCGCGGCGCCTTTCCGGTGCGGCGCAGCAGCGCCGCCTATTTCGGCATGCTGCTGGCCTTCGCCACCGTGGCCTTTGCCAACAGCCTGTACTTTTTCGGCTTCGTGCTGTGGTGGCAGGACTACCCCCGGGCGGGCAATTTCGGCGGCCTGCTGCTGTTCGCGGCCCTGTTCGCGCTCTGTGTCGCGGCGCTGGGCATGCTGCTGGGCAGCCTCTTTCGCACGCGCGAGCGCAGCGTGCAACTGCTGCTGTGCACGGCCTTGCCGTTCATGTTCCTCACCGGCCTGTCGTGGCCGGTGGAAGCCCTGCCACCGGCGTTGCAGGCCTTGCGCTGGCTCGTGCCCTCGACCGCCGGCGTGCAGGGCTTCATCGCGCTGAACCAGCTGGGCGCGGGCCTGGCCCAGGTGGCGGCGGAGGCCGCCGCGCTGGCCGCCGTGTGCCTGGTGTCGACGGCGGCGGGCCTGTGGCGCTGGCGCGCCGAGGACCGTTTGGTATCTTCCAAGGTCTGAACCCGACGGCCCGCTCCGCGTGCCGGTCACCTTGAAAGGAGCTTTCGCGTGAGCACACCCGCCACCCCGCGCCACATCCTGCTGGCCACCGACCTGAGCAGCCGCAGCGACCGCGCCCTGGACCGCGCCGTGCGCCTGGCGCGCGAGTGGGACGCGCGCCTGGTCGCGCTGACGGTGGTCGAGCCCGAGCCGGCCGAGGCGCCCACCTCGGTGCTGTCGCGCGCATCGGGCCTGAGCGGCGGCACCGCGCGCCGGGCGATGGTGGAGCAGCGGCTGCGCGCCGATCTCGCGGGCGAGGACGGTGACCTGCCGCTGGTGCCCCGGGTGGAGCAGGGCGCCGTGACCGACACCGTGCTCACCGTGGCCACGGCCGAGGGCAGTGGCCTGATCGTGACCGGTGTGGCGCGCAACGAGGCGCTCAGCCGCGTGGTGCTGGGCTCGACGGTGGATGCCCTGGCGCGCCGCTCGCCCGTGCCTTTGCTCGTGGTGCGCAACCGGCCGCGCGCGACCTACAGCCACGTGATCGTGGCCAGCGATTTTTCGCCCGCGTCGCGCCACACCCTGCGCACCGCCGCCGCGCTCTTTCCCCAGGCGGAGCTCACGCTGTTCCACGCGTTCGACAACCCGTACCCCGCGATCGGCGGCGTGGACACCACCAAGGTGCGCGCCGACGGCCTGGCCCAGGCCGAACGCGAGGCCGAGGCCTTCATCCAGTCGTGCGAACTGCCCGGCGATGTGGGCCTGCGCCTGCGCACCTGGCTGGAGCATGGCGACACGGGCCTGCTGCTGCACGCCCATGGGCTGGCGCACCCGGCGGACCTGGTGGTGCTGGGCACGCAGCAGCGCCGTGGAGTGCTCGGCCTGCTGCTGGGCAGCGTGGCGCAGCGCGTGCTGGAAATGGCCGAAAACGACGTGCTGGTGGTGCCACCAGAGGCCGCCTGAGTCCAGCGGCTCCGACGAACGGGCCCGTCTGGGGCGTCAGGACAACAGTTCGGGGCGTCCGGGTGGACCGGCCCGATACCGATATTTACACTGGTGGTGTCTGAACTTTCCGCGAGCGGTGCTGTCCATTCTGCGCCCCCACCACTCCCTGACCGCCTTGCACCCATTGCCCCACCGTTCATTGCGCTTCTCGCTGCCGCTGCAACTGGCCCTGGCCGGTGCGCTGGGCATCGGCTCCCTGGCCATCGCGCAGGCCGAAACACCCCCGCCTTCCCTGGCCCCGGCGACCCAGCAGCTGGCGGTGGCCGCGCCCGCGAGCCCGACCGTGGTGGTTCCCCCGGTCGCCCAGAAGTTGGCGGCGATCGACCCGCGCTGGAGTTCGAGTTTCGAGGCCTTCGCCGCCGCCGACCTGAAGCAGGCGCCGCAACCGGGCGGCGTGGTCTTCGTGGGCAGTTCGTCGATCCGCCTTTGGAACGACCTGGAGACCAGCTTTGCCGACCAGCCCGTGGTCATCAAGCGCGGTTTCGGTGGCTCGCAGCTGCTCGACTGTGTGAAGCTGGTGAACCGGCTGGTGCTGCCCTACAAGCCCCGCATGGTGGTGGTGTACGCGGGCGAGAACGACCTGTCCGAAGGCGCCACGCCGCGCGACGTGCTGGAGCGTTTCACGGCCTTCGTGCGCGCGGTCAAGGCCGAGCTGCCCGAGAGCCGCATCGCCTTCGTCTCCATCAAGCCCAGCCCGTCGCGCGCGGGCCTGATGGCGTCGGTGCGCGAGACCAACGAGCTCATCAAGGCCTATAGCGTGACCGAGCCGCAGCTGGACTTCATCGACGTGTTCTCTTCCATGCTCGGCGCCGACGGCCAGCCCCGCCCGGAGCTGTTCCTGGGCGACCGCCTGCACCTCAACGCCGAAGGTTATGCGCTGTGGCAGCGCATCATCGCCCTGCACCTGAAGGGCTGACGAGGCGGGCCGCGTTTTTCGCGGCGCGGCGATCCCGGCCGAGCGACACGCGGGCCACCACCCACAGGGCGTAGAAGCCCACGAACAGGATCAGCAGGTCCACCGACCAGGGCCTGGCGGGGTTCGTGGCGCCGAACACGGCCAGCGCCAGCAGGGCCACCACCAGGTGGGCGCAGAACACCGGCAAGGCCGCCTTGCCCAGGGTTTCCAGGGGCCGCCAGCGCGGCAGGTGCTGCTTGAGCCAGGGGCCGAAATGCATCACCAGCACCAGCAGGGCCAGCAGGTTGATCAGGCGCAATGGGCCGAGGTGCCATTTGTCGAACATCAGGTTGACCACCGAGCCATCGGGCATCGGCGTCTGTCCCACGGCGTGGCGCCAGAGGAAGGCGCAGGCCGCCAGGGCCAGGGCGGTGCGCACCATCCAGCGCGGAAAGCGCGTGGGGGTGTGGTCCGGGCGGCTGTGCTCGGTGCCCATCCACAGGCCCATGGTCCACAGGAACTGCCAGGCGAAGATTTCGAAGGCACCCATGTCGCGGTAGCGCACCGGCATGTCGAACCAGCCGAAGACCATCTGGTAGAGCGCCGGGCCCAGGCCGAACTGGGCGCCGAACCACAGCGCGAGGCTCAGCGCCATCACCGCGCGCCAGCCGTGCTCCCGGCCGTGCAGCAGCACCAGCGGGCTGAGCAGCATGAAGACGATGTAGATCGGCAGGATGTCCAGCAGCGCCGGGCTGTACAGCAGCAGGCCGGCGCTCAGGGTGGCGACCACCGGCCGTTCGAGGAAGAAGGCGAGCAGGTCGGTCACGGCGCCTTCGCGCAGCGCCAGGCCCAGGCCGGCGATGGCGGTGAAGGCGAACAGCACCAGGGCCAGCTGGCAGGCGTAGAGCTTGAGCGCGCGGTTGAAGAAGGCGTTTTTCATCGCCTGCGCGCCCTGCGTGTCGGCCTTGGTGGAATACACACGGCCGGCCATGTAGGCCGACAGCAGCACGAAGCCTTCGGCGGCCGACACATAGCCCAGCGGCTGACCCAGCGGGTCCGCGAGCTTCGTGGGCAGGTGGGTGAGGGTCATCAGCACGAGCATCAAACCGCGCATGGCGTCCAGTTCCCACTGGCGATCGTCCTGGCTCATGGCGGTGGTGCGGGGGCAGGTGGCGTGCCTGCCAGATGACTCGATCCCTGATCGGGGCCGCAAAGCCTCGCAAAGTTCCCCGGTATGGGGAGGCGCGTCACTGCGCCTGGGAACGCGCGCGCCAGAAGACGCCGGGGCGCCGGCCGGCGCGCTCGCGCGCCTCCACCAGCATGGCCACCGCGAACAGGCCCGCGAACGCGGCCAGCAGCAGAGCGACGTCCGTGGTCCAGGGGCGCACCACCTGGGTCGAACCGAAGAAGGCGAGGGTGAACAGCGCGATCACGATGTGGGCGCAGAAGACCGACAGGGAGTGCCGCCCCAGCAGCTCCAGCGCGTGCGGGCGCGGCAGCACGCGCACCAGCCAGGGGCCGGCGGCCATGAGCAGCACGAAGACGCTGGCGAAGTTCAGCACGCGCATGGGCCCGAGCGACCATTTGTCGAGCAGCAGGCCCACGGCGGGCAGCCAGGGCAGCGGGTCCTGGCCCGCGATGTGGCGCCACGCCAGCATGGCCCCGGCGTACACGGCCGCCGGCGCCAGCACCCAGCCCGGCAGGCGCGGCCAGGGCTGTTCGCGCGCGCCCAGCCACAGGCCCGCGACCCACAGGGCCTGCCAGGCCAGCCAGTGGAAGGCGCCCATGTCCTTGTACGGGATGGGCAGGCCGGTCAGCGCCACGACCAGGTCGTGCACGCCCCGGCCCAGGCCCCACTGTTCGCCCAGCCAGAGCAGGCCGCTGACGGCCAGCACGCCGAGCCAGCCGTGTCGCAGGCCGTGGCGCAGCAGCCAGGGGCTGGCCAGCATCATGAAGATGTAGAGCGGCAGGATGTCCAGCAGCGGCGGGTTGTGCAGCAGCAAGGCGGCACCGACCACGGCGGCCTGCGGGTCGATGAAGAAGAATTCGAGCAGGCCGGTGACGCCGCCCTGCCGGTTGAACACCCCGAGCCAGGCGATGACGGTGAAGGCCAGCAGCAGCAGGCCCAGCTGGCAGAGGTAGAGCTTGAGCGCCCGTTCATGGAAGGCGGCCTGCATGGCGGGCAGGCCATCGCGCCGGGCGCGGCGGCCGTAGACGCGGCCGGCCATGAAGGCCGAGAGGAACACGAAGCCCTCGGCCGCCGAGACAAAGCCGAACGGCTGGCCCGATGGCAACGAGTACATCGTCGGCATGTGGGTCAGCGTCATCAGGACGAGCATCAGGCCCCGCAGGGCGTCGAGCTCCCAGCGGCGTTGCGGGGCGTGTGGCATCAGGGAAAACCAGTAGAACCCGCGATCATGCCAGAGGGGCGCTGCGGCGGGCCCGCCAGGCCTGCAGAAAACCCCAGGACAGGCCGAGCACGGCCGCCAGCAGCGAGGCCAGCAGCACGCCCAGCTTGGCGGCGCCGAGCAACTGGGCATCGTCGAAGGCCAGCGTGGCGATGAAGATGGACATGGTGAAGCCGATGCCCGCCAGCAGGCCGACCAGGCCAACGCCGGACCAGGTCACGCCGTCGGGCAGGCGGCACAGGCCCAGGCGCACGGCCAGCCAGCTGGCGCCGAGCACGCCGAGCGGCTTGCCGAGCACCAGGGCCAGCACCACGCCCAGGGTGACGGCTTGCGCGCTGCCGGAGGCGAGGTCCACGCCGTCGAGCGTCACGCCCGCATTGGCCAGGGCGAACAGGGGCATCACAGCGTAGGCCACCCAAGGGTGCAGCGCCCTTTGCACGCGGGTCACCGGGGCCTCGCCGCGCAGGCGCACCGGCAGCACGGGTGTCATGAGGCCCAGCACCACGCCCGCCAGCGTGGGGTGCGCGCCGGTCTGCAGCAGGCCCAGCCAGAGCACGGCGCCGGGCACGACGTAGGCCCAGGCCGAGCCGATGCCGATGCGCTGCAGGCCCAGCACCATGAAGATGCCCAGGCCGGCCACCAACAGGCCGCTGAAGTCCAGCCCGCCCGAATAGAAGACCGCGATGATGAGCACCGCCACGATGTCGTCGATGATGGCCAGGGCCAGCAGCAGCACGCGCACGTTGCCTGGAATGGCGCGGCCGAGCAGGGCCAGAACGCCGACGGCGAACGCGATGTCGGTGGCGGTGGGCACGGCCCAGCCGCGCAGCGTGGTGGGGTCGGTGTTCAACGCGACATAGATCAGCGCTGGCACCAGCACCCCGCCCAGCGCGGCGGCCAGGGGCAGGGCGGCGAGCGGGAGGCTGGCGAGCGCGCCTTCGTGGATCTCGCGCCGGATCTCCATGCCCACGACCAGGAAGAACACCGCCATCAGGGCATCGTTGATCCAGAAGTGCAGCGATTGCACCGACACGTAGGGGCCGATGCCGAAGGTCAGGGGCGCATGCCAGAGCGCGTGGTAGCTGGCGGCGGCGGGCGAGTTGGCCCAGATCAGGGCGATGGCCGCCGCGAGCAGCAACACGACACCACTGACGGCTTCGATGTGGAGAAAACGGGAGAGGGCGGCGAATGCGCGGTCGGCAACAAGTTGGGCGCGCGGCAGGGTCTGCCGGGAAGGGGCTCGATTCATGGACGTATCAACTCCGCGCGGCGGCCCGACCAGCGCTTGAACCTGTTTCGCTGCGACAGGCAGCGCGAACACCCAGCCCTGTATTTTACCCGATGGGGTATGGGCCCTGGCCTACACTCGCCGCATGCCCGACACGCCCGTTTTCGACGACGCCCGCTTCATGCGCCTGGCGCTGGCCGAAGCCCAAGCCGCGGCCCAGGCCGGTGAGGTGCCGGTGGGGGCGGTGGTGGTGAAGGACGGCCGCGTGATCGCCACCGGCCGCAACGCCCCCATCGACGGCCACGACCCTACCGCGCACGCCGAAATCGTCGCCTTGCGCGCCGCCGCGCAGGCGCTGGGCAACTACCGGCTCGATGGCTGTTCGCTCTACGTGACGCTGGAGCCGTGCGCCATGTGCAGCGGGGCCATGCTGCATGCGCGCCTGGCCCGCGTGGTGTTCGGCGCGGCCGACCCCAAGACCGGCGCGGCGGGCTCGGTGCTCGATCTGTTCGGGCATGCCCGGATCAACCACCAGACCACCGTGCAAGGCGGTGTGCTGGCCGAGGAGGGGGCGCAACTGCTGCGCGGTTTTTTCAAGGAGCGCCGAGTGAACCTGCATCCCTTGCGCGACGATGCCCTGCGCACGCCCGACGAGCGTTTCCAGAACCTGCCGGGCTACCCCTGGGCGCCGCGGTATGTGAGCGATCTGCCCGCGCTCGGCGGCCTGCGCCTGCACTACCTCGACGAAGGGCCGAAGGACGCGCCTACAACCTGGCTCTGCCTGCACGGCAACCCGGCCTGGAGCTACCTCTACCGCCACATGATCCCGGTGTTCCTGGCCAGCGGTGCGCGCGTGGTCGCGCCCGACCTGATCGGCTTCGGCCGCAGCGACAAGCCCAAGAAGGACGGCGCGCACTCGTTCACCTGGCACCGCCAGGTGCTGCTGGAATTCGTCGAGCGCCTCGACTTGCACAACGTGGTGCTGGTGGTGCAGGACTGGGGCGGGCTGCTGGGCCTGACCCTTCCCATGGCCGCGCCGCAGCGCTACCGGGGGCTGCTGGTGATGAACACCACGCTGGCCACCGGCGAGGCCCCGCTGTCGCCCGGCTTCGTGGCCTGGCGCAACATGTGCGCGCAGAACCCCGAGTTCGACGTGGCGCGCCTGTTCGCGCGCGGCAACCCGCAGATGTCACCGGCCGAATGCGCGGCCTACAACGCGCCGTTTCCGGATCGGGGTCACCGCGCCGCGCTGCGCGCCTTCCCGCCCATGGTGCCCGAGCACGCCGACGACGAGGGTGCGGCCATCAGCCGGCAGGCGCGGAACTTCTGGTCCCACGAATGGCGGGGGCAGAGCCTCATGGCCATCGGCCAGCAGGACCCGGTGCTCGGTGATGCCGTCATGCAGGCCCTGCACGCGCAGATCCGCCATTGCCCCGAGCCTCTTCGACTGCCGCAAGCCGGCCACTTCGTGCAGGAGCATGGCCAGTCCATCGCCGAAGCCGCCGTGGGCCATTTCGCGGCGCCCGCACCCGGATAATCGAGCCCTTTTTCGCCCAACACCATGAGCCACGGTCACACGCACACGCCCGCCTGCAGCCCCGATTGCAACCACAGCCACCACCACGGCACCAAGCACATCTACATCTACTCGCCCTCCAGCGCGGTGCGCGACAAGGCCGCGTTCCGCCGCGGCGTGGCGCGGCTCAAGGCGCTGGGCCACGAGGTCGAGATCGACGAGGCGGCGCTGAGCAGCCACATGCGCTTCGCGGGCGACGACGCCACGCGCCTGGCCGCCATCGAGCGCGCCACCGCCAGCGGCGCGAACGTGGCGCTGATTTCGCGCGGGGGGTATGGGCTCACGCGCATCGTGGGCGACCTGCCTTTCAAGAAGATCGCCAAGGCGATCGAGCGCGGCACCCAGTTCGTGGGCCTGAGCGACTTCACGGCGCTGCAGATGGCGGTGCTGGCCAAGACTGGTGCCGTCACCTGGGGCGGCCCGGCACTGGGCGAGGACTTCGGCGCCGAAGTGCCGGACGACATCATGGAAGCCTGCTTCGACGACCTGCTCGTGGGCCACGGTGAAGGCTCGGGCTGGCGGCTGCCGGTGTCGGACGCGAAGGCGGCCCCGCGCAAGGACGGCGAGGCAGCGCCGGTGTTCCGGCTGCGCGGCGCCACGCTGTGGGGCGGCAACCTCAACGTGATCTGCGCGCTCGTGGGCACGCCTTACCTGCCTCAGGTCAAAGGCGGCATCCTGTTCCTGGAGGACGCGAACGAACACCCGTACCGCATCGAGCGCCAACTCACGCAGTTGCTCAACGCGGGGATCATCGGCCAGCAGAAGGCGGTGCTGATGGGCTCGTTCAACCGCTTCAAGCTGGTGCCGGGTTACGACCGGGGCTTCAAGCTGCAGACGGTGATCGACTGGATGCGCACGCGCACGAAGACGCCGGTGTTCACGGGCCTGCCCTTCGGGCACGTGCCGACCAAGGTGTTGCTGCCCGTGGGGCGCAAGGTGGATCTGATGGTGGAAGGGCGCGATGCCCTGATCTACTGGGGCTGAAGGCCTTGCGGGGAGATCAGGACCTGCGCGAGCGGCCAGCGTCGATCAGGCTCTTGGGCACTAGGCCCTGGAACACCGGCGAGAGGCTTTGCACGCGGTGCACCGCGAGCGCCTCGCCGTGCAACTGGCTCAGCACGGCCACCATCTCGGCGCGTGCGAACCACAGGGCGTGAGCATCGTGCAGGTACTTCAGCTTGCGCGTGAGCTGTGGGTTGGCCTTGGCGCCTTCTTCGCCCAGCACCGCGAGCATGGCTTCGCGCACCGGCTCCAGGGACTCGGGCGAGTCCTTGCGCGTCTCGGGGCTGAGAAGGGCGGAAATGCTGTTGCGGATACCGGGTTTGAACCAGCGCATGGAAGTGGCCTCAACGACTTTGTACTAATTGGATACAGGATACGTCGCGAGCGCGGGGATGTGCAATCGGGAATGTTTGACAACACTCAAAAAACAACAAATAAATCATATGTTTATCGTCGGTTTTTGATTGACTCCATGAGGTGTGTAATACCTTCTTACGCATTCGTTAACAATTTGCATCGACGTAGCGCCATCGAGCAGGCCGGGTCGGGTGCACTTTTTTTCAACCGCCAGGGCCCGCTTTCGAGGGCTCGAAACGGCGGTTTTCCGACACGCCTTCATACATTGGGTGGTGTGTTGTAATCCAGCCGATATGTCTTCTCTCCTATGGCCGAACTGACAATTGCTTTCGTGGATCTGACGGGTAGCGTCTCGGTGTTTGAAACACTGGGCAACGACCGCGCCACCAAGGCCGTCACCAAGCTGACCCAGTGGATTGGCTCCATGGGCGTGGAGAACGGGGGCACGGTGGTCAAGATGCTGGGCGACGGCGTGCTGATGTCGTTCGCCAACAACCGCAACGCGGTCGATGCGATGGTGCTGATCCAGCAGGAGCACGCCAAGCGCGTCATGCAGTGGCCTGACCGCCTCAAGCTCATGATGCAGATCGGCATGGCGCGCGGCCAGGTCGTGGTGGTCGATGGCGATTGCTTCGGCGACGCGGTCAATGTGGCCTCGCGCCTGAGCGACCTGGCCGGCCCCGAACAGATCATGGCCACCGACACCGTGATCCGCAAACTCGGCCCCCGCCATGGCGTGCGCAGCCGCAGCCTGGGGCCGATGCGCATCAAGGGCCGGGTGGAGCCCTGCGAGGTGTTCCGCGTCGAGTGGCAGCCCGAGATGCTGTCCGAGTTCCTCACGCTGCCGGCCGACCTGCACGCCCTGAGCCCGATGAAGGAGTCCGTGTTCGGAGGCTTCGAGCTGGCCTGGCTCGACACCACGCAGGCCTTCAGCCTGACCGACCTGCCGATGAAGATCGGCCGCGTGCCGGAGGCCGATTTCGTGGTGAGCGACCCGCGCGTCTCGCGCATGCACGCCAGCATCGACATCCGCTCGGGCAACTACGTGCTCGAAGACATCAGCAGCTACGGCACCTGGGTGCGTTTCGGCGCGGGCGACAACGTGATCGCCCTGCGGCGCCAGGAGTGCCTGCTGCACAGCGACGGCGAGATCGCCATGGGCGCGCCCTTCAGCGATTTCAGCGCGCCCACGGTGCGCTTCCGGCTGGTCGACGGCCAGATGTCGATCGGGCCGATCGGCATCGAGAAATAAGCAGGCGCGGCAGGGAAGGCCGCAAGGCGGCGCACGGGACACCCGCGTGCCGTCGGGATCACAACAATGAGTGGGGACATTTCGTGCGCTGGATCAAACGACTCTTTGCCTTGCTGTCGCTGCTGGTGGTGCTCGCCGCCGCGCTGGCCGCCTTCTATGCCTGGCGCAGCCTGCCGAAAACCGAGGGCAGCCTCAACCTGGGTGGGCTGTCCGCGCCGGTGAAGGTGCACCGCGACGCGAGCGACGTCACGCACATCCTGGCCGGCAAGCCGCGCGACGCCTGGATGGCCATGGGCTACGTGCATGCGCAGGAGCGCGGCTGGCAACTGGAGTTCAACCGCCGCATCATGCGCGGCACCTTGTCCGAGGTGCTGGGCCCGACCACGCTGGAGACCGACAAGCTCATGCGCACGCTGGGCATCCGGCAGGCCGCGCGCCAGCAGCTGGAAACCCTGCCAGCCGAGGCCCGCGAAGCCCTGCAGGCCTACAGCGACGGCGTGAACGCCTTCTTCGCCCACAGCGAACAACTGCCTTCGCCCGAGTTCCTGCTGCTGGGCATCAGCCCGCGCGAAGAAGCGGCCGCGGGGCGCTACTGGGACCCGGTCGACTGCGTGGCCTGGTCGCTCATGATGGCGCTGGACCTGGGCGGCAACTGGGGCAACGAGTTCGCCCGGTTCACCGCGCTGGAGGCGATCGACACCCAGGCCCTGTGGGAGCTGTTCCCGCCGTACCCGGGCGAGCAGCCAGCGGCCACGGCCGACCTCGCCAAGCTCTACCGCGAACTGGGCGTCTACCGGGGCAAGCCGGTCACGACCTCGAAGGCCGAGGTGCCGGCCGCGTCCGGCATCGTCGCCTCGGCGCGCGGGCAGATCGGCGCGGACCTGCAGCGCTGGGCCGACGAGCTGGGCAACATCGAGGGCAAGGGCTCGAACAACTGGGTGGTCAACGGCTCGCGCACCGCCTCGGGCATGCCCTTGCTGGCCAACGACCCGCACCTGGGCCTGAGCGCGCCCGCCATCTGGTACTTCGCGCGGCTGCAGGCGCCCGATGCCGACGGCATCAAGGGCATGGACGTGATGGGCGCCACGCTGCCCGGCACGCCCTTCGTGGTGCTCGGCCGCACGCAGCAGGTGGCCTGGGGTTTCACCAACACCGGCCCGGATGTGCAGGACCTCTACCTCGAGCAGATCAACCCCGCCAACCCCGCGCAGTACCGCGTGCCGTCCCCCTCCGGTGAACCGGCCTGGGCCAACTTCGGCCTGCGCATGGAGACCATCCGGGTCAAGGGACAGCCCGACGTGAGCCACATGGTGCGCAGCACCCGCCACGGCCCGGTGCTGAGCGATGCGCAGGCGCGCCATGGCGAGGTGATGGACACCAGCCGCTTCGTGCTCGCGCTGCGCTGGACCGCGCTGGACGCCGACAACCGCAACGTGGTCGCCACCCTGGAGTCGAACCGCGCGCAATCGGTCGACGAACTCCAGAAGGCGTTCCGCGATTTCCATTCACCGATGCAGAGCGTGGTGATGGCCGACCGCACGGGGCGCATCGCCTACAAGGCCGCGGGCCGCGTGCCCCTGCGCGCGCCGGAGAACGACATCCGCGGCGTCGCACCGGCGCCGGGCTGGGACTTGCGCTACGACTGGGCCGGCTGGCTGCCCTACGAAGAGACGCCGCAGGACGATGGCGCGCGCGGCTGGATCGCCACCGCCAACCAGCGCATCCACGCCGCGGACTACCCGCATTTCCTGACCCAGGACTGGGCCGCGCCCTACCGCCAGGAGCGCATCGAAGCGATGCTGGCGCAGACCCCGAAGCACACGCTGGACTCGTTCCGCGCCATGCACGCCGACCAGCAATCGGCCGCCACGGTGCGCCTGCTGCCGTTCCTGCAGAAAGCCGCGTCGGACCACCCGCTGGCGGCGGCCGCGCAGGCCGCGCTGCGCGATTTCAAGGGCGAGATGCGCGCCGATGCCGCCGCGCCGCTGATCTACAGCGCCTGGGTTGATGCCTTCACGCGCCGCGTGGTGGGCGAGCGCGTGGGCCAGGCGCGCTTCGAAGGCATGTACGGCAAGCGCCTGTTCCGCAACGCGGTGGAAGGCATTCTGGAGCGCGACGACGCGAGCTGGTGCGGCGCGGCGGGTTGCGCGGCGGCCAGCGGCCTGGCCCTGACGGACGCCTTGAACAAGCTGCAGGCCGTGCACGGCAGCGACGTGGCCGCCTGGCGATGGGGCGATGCCCACCCGGCGATCTCGGCCCACCGCCCGTTCGGCAACGTGAAGCCGCTGGCGGCGCTCTTCGACGTGCGCACGCCCACAGGGGGCGATCCCTTCACCGTCAACGTGGGGCAGTACCACCTGGACAAGGCCGATGCACCCTATGCCAACCGCCATGCGGCCAGCCTGCGCGCGGTCTACGACCTCGCGGACCTGGACAACTCGCGCTTCATCTACCAGACAGGGCAGAGCGGCAACGTGTTCTCGGGCCGCTACCGCGACATGAGCGACACCTGGGTGGCGGTGCAGTACCGCGTGCTGACGATGAAGCCGGCGCAGTGGCGCAGCACGCTGGAACTGCGGCCGCCGGCCGCGCCCTGAGCCTCTTACTTCAGGTTGCCCGAGAGGAACTGCGCGAGCCGTTCGCTCTTGGGCCGGGCCAGCACCTCCTTGGGCACGCCCTGTTCCTCGATGCAGCCCTTGTGCAGAAAGATGAGGTGCGAGGACACCTCGCGCGCGAAGCCCATTTCGTGCGTCACCACCACCATGGTGCGGCCTTCCTCGGCCAGCAGCTTCATCACGCGCAGCACCTCGCCCACGAGTTCGGGGTCGAGCGCGCTGGTGGGTTCGTCGAACAGCATCACGTCCGGCTCCACCGCCAGCGCGCGGGCGATCGCCACGCGCTGCTGCTGGCCACCGCTCATGTGCGAGGGGTAGCGGTCTTCCACGCCTTTGAGGCCCACGCGCTCCAGGTAGCGGCGCGCGGTCTCCACCGCCTTGTCTTTCGGGATGCCCAGCACGTTGACCGGCGCCTCGATGATGTTCTGCAACACCGTCATGTGGGCCCAGAGGTTGAAGTGCTGGAACACCATGGCCAGCTTGGTGCGCAGGCGCTGCAGCTGCGCGGCGTTGACCGCGCGCAGTTCGCCGTGGCGGTCGGCCTTGAGCTGCAGCTCTTCACCACCGAGCACGATGCGCCCGCTGTTGGGGTGCTCCAGCAGGTTGATGCAGCGCAGCAGCGTGCTCTTGCCCGAGCCCGAGCTGCCGATCAGGCTGATCACGTCGCCCGCATTGGCTTGCAGGGAGACGCCCTTGAGCACTTCGTTGGCGCCGAAGCGCTTGTGGATGTCCTGCACCTCCAGAAGAGGGCGGCCGGGCGTTCGGTTGGCGGTGGGTTCTGCAGTCATGTTCGATGCCCGATGAAAAGAAAAACTCAGGCGCCCAGCAGGTCGCCCGAGCGGAACGGCGTCTCGCCAGCGATCTTGCCGACCTCGCCGCCCGAAACCACATAACGTTCGCGCACGGCGGCGTACAGCACACCGGCCACCTCGGCGCGCACTTCGTGCACGCGCGCGGCCGCCGGGGCGGTGGGGTCGATGACCTCGGCCACCACGTCGCCCACCGCCAGGGTGGCGCCGGGCTGCACGAGAAAGACCAGCACACCGGGCACGGGCGAGCGCAGCGTCTGCGAACCCGCCAGCGGCGTGGGCTGGCAGGCCAGGGGCGGCAGCGTCGCCGGCGCGCCGGCATGCAGGACACCGGCGTGCGCCAGGAAGGCGAGGATGGCTTGCGCATCCTGGCGCGCGTGGTCGTGCGAGACATCGGCTTCGCCGCGCAGCTCCACCGTCGTGCTCGCGCAGGCCTGGGGCAGGGGGGCCTTGACGCCCGCGGCTTGCAAGGCGGCGGCCAGTTGCCACCAGAGACCGGAGAGGCGTTCGTCGAACGGCCCGCCGCCCGATTCTTTCGCCAGCAGCACGGCCTGGCAGCCCAGCAGGCGCGCCAGCGGTTCGAAGGGTGGCCAGCAGGCCTCTTCGCTGTACAGGTGCATGACGGCTTCGGTGTCGCAATGCAGGTCGAGCACCAGGTCGGCGTCGTGCGAGAGCAGCAGCAGCTGCCGGCGCTGGCTGTCGAGTTCGCTGGTCGCTTGCCACTGGTTCAGCCACTGGCCGACCAGCTGGCGCACGGTGGCCACATTGGCCTTCGCGTCCGCGCCCATGCGGGGGATGGCGTCGGTCAGCACGGCGGCGGCCATGTCGGGGTAGTGCCGGTTGAAGTTCTGCGCGGTGTCGAACTCGAAGCGGCCCAGGGGCCGATGGTTCAGCCGCTGGCTCAGGCCGATCGGGTTGGCCGCCGGCACCAGAATCACCTCGCCCCGCAGCGGCCCGGCCTTCTCGGCGGCTTCCAGCTGCTGGCGCAGGTGGTGAGCGACCAGCATGCCGGGCAGTTCCTCGGCGTGCAGGCTGGCCTGGATGTAGACCTTGGGCCGGGCACCGGGCGTGCCGAAGTGGAACCCCACAAGGGTCTTCTGGCTGCCCAGGCTGGGGCTCAGCAGGGGGTACTCGATGCGTTGCATGGGGCGGCCTGGTTCTCGGCGCTCAATGCCCGCGCGGGGCCAGATGGGCCAGGAAACGCCTTTCGGCCAGCTTGAACATGCCCACCAGGCTGAACGTGATGGTGAGGTAGATCGCGGCCGCGAAGATGTAGGCCTCGAACGGCAGGTAGTAGTCGGAATAGATGCGGCTGGCGGCGGCGGTCACGTCCAGCATGGCCGGCACCGTGCTGGCCAGGCTGGTGGCGTGCAGCATCATCACCACCTCGTTGCTGTAGGCGGGCAGCGTGCGGCGCATGGCGCTGGGCAGGACGATGCGGCGCATGGCCATGGCCGGGCTCATGCCCATGGCCTGGGCGGCCTCGATCTCGCCCGCGGCGGTTTCGCGGATGGCGCCGGCCAGCATCTCGGCGGTGTAGCCCGCCGTGTTCAGGCTGAAGGCCAGCAGGGCGCAGAAGAACGGTTCCTTGAAATGCGTCCAGGGCCAGACGTCGTTCCAGCGCGCCTGGATCCAGTCCAGCTGCGCCAGGCCGTAGTAGATGAGGTAGAGCTGGATCAGCAGCGGCGTCCCGCGGATCACATAGGTGTAGGCGCCGACGACCCAGCGCAGCGGCGCGATGGAACTGGTGAGGGCCAGCGCGAACAGCAGGGCGAGCACCGCGCCCACGCCCAGCGAGGACAGCAGCAGCCACAAGGTGGTGATCAGGCCCTCGCCGTACATGGCGAGGTTGGCGGGCTGGAAGATGACTTCCCACTTCATGTGCGGGTGTCCATCAGGTGTGGGCGCGTTTCACGCCGAGGCTGAAGCGCCGTTCCAGCCGGCGCAGCGCCCAGAGCGACACCGAGGTGTAGATCAGGAACAGCGCGGCGGCGAACAGGAAGAAGGTGAAGGGCTCGCGGGTGGCCGCGCTGGCCTGCTTGGCCAGGTAGGTCATTTCCTTCAGGCCGATCAGGCTGATCAGCGCGGTGGCCTTGATCAGCACCAGCCAGTTGTTGGTGAAGCCGGGCAGGGCGTAGCGCACCATCTGCGGCGCGGTGATGCGCAGGAAGGTGCGCACCGGCCCCATGCCGAAGGCCCAGGCGGCTTCCATCTGGCCCTTCGGAATCGAAAGGATGGCGCCCCGGAAGGTCTCGGTCATGTAGGCGCCGTAGATGAACCCGATGGTGAGCACACCGGCGAGGAAGGGATTGATGTCCACCGACCCCTTGCTGCCCGACGCAGCCAGCAGGTGGTTGAGACCGATGGTGCCGCCGTAGAAGATCAGCAGCATCAGCACCAGCTCGGGGATGCCCCGAACCAGCGTGGTGTAGACGGTGGCCAGCCCCACCAGGAGGGGGCGGCCGGAGAGCTTGGCCACCGCGCCCAGCAGGCCCAGCAGGATGGCCACCAGCAAGGCGGCCAGGGAAACGCCCACCGTGAGGAGGGCGCCCTGCAGGATCGAGGCGAAGTAGCCGGACAAAACGGGGACGGCTTAGTTGCCGTACACGTCGAAGTCGAAGTACTTCTTGGCGACCGTGTCGTAGACGCCGTTGGAGCGGATGGCCTTGATGGCCGCGTTGAGTTCGTCCTTGAGCGCGGTCTCGCCCTTGCGCAGCGCCACGCCCACGCCGGTGCCGTAGTACTTGGCCTCGTTCAGCACGGGGCCGACGAAGCCGTAACCCGCGCCTTCGGGCTTGCGCAGGAAACCGCCATTGACTTCCACCTGGTCGGCCACGGTGCCATCCAGACGGCCGGACTTGATGTCGAGGTAGACCTGGTCCTGGGCTTCGTAGGGGACGATGCTCACGCCCGCGGGCTTGAGTTCACCCATGGCGTACTTCTCTTGCGTGCTGCCCTTGAGCACGCCGATCTTCTTGCCCTTGAGCGAAGCCGGGTCGGTGTAGGCCGTGCCGGTCTTGACCACGATGCGGCTGGGGGTGAAGTAGTACTTGTCCGTGAAGTCCACGACCTGCAGGCGCTCTTCGGTGATGGACATGGAGCTGATGATCGCGTCGTACTTCTTGGCTTGCAGGCCGGGGATCATGCTGTCCCACACCTGTTCGACGTACACGCACTTGCGCTTGATCTGGTTGCACAGCGCTTCGGCGATGTCGACGTCGAAGCCCGTGGGCTTGCCGTCGGCGGTCTTGAAGGTGAAGGGTTCGTAGGTCGGGTCGATCGCCACCTTGAGTTCCGGCATCTCGGCCGGGGCGGGAGCGGCGGCGGGTGCCGCAGCGGGGGCGGCCGGGGCGGCTTCGGGCGCCGGCGTTTCGGATTTTCCGCAACCAACCAAGGCGGCGGCGCCAATCAGGCTCAGGGAAAGGAAGAGGTTCTTCATGAAATGTCTTTCGTTTGAACGCCGCTGAATGCGGCAGTGACGGGCTTTCACATTGTAAATCTGGGCCCATCGGCAGACGGACGGGCGATCCCGGTGTTTCCCCGTATAGCCATAGCAACAACCGAGCCGGCCCATGTTGGTGCGTCCGGATCCTGCATCAGCGCGCAGTTTATTTTTTATAAATGAGAATCAGTCGCATTTATGGGGTACACTGCATGCACTGACCACCCAGGAGCCGATGCCATGCAGACTTTGTCGATCACCCGTCCGCTGTTGCGCGTGCCGCGACGTGTTGCCGCCGTGTCCGCTGTCGATGCGGACGAGGCGCAGACCCAGGTCGCGCCGAGCGTGCTCGATGGGCTTTCGAGCATCGACAGCCTGTCGCTGCTGCAGGGTGGCAAGTGCGTGCAGATCGCGCACAACGGATCGATGTACAAGCTGCAATCCACCAAGCTGGGCAAGCTGATCCTGACCAAATAGTTTTTTTCGTGGGGCGACCCTGAGGCTTGGTTCTCAGGTGTCGTTTTTGCTAGCCATCGGTGATGCCGGCCAGCCATGCATTTTTTCCCCCGCTGAGTTCAAGCAGAATCCGGATGTCCCGCCCCAAGACATCCGAGGAACCATGACAGATTCCACTGCTTCCTTTCTGGCCGCTCGCGATTTCCTGCTCACCCACCGACTGGACTACGAGCGCGCCTACCGCGATTTCCAGTGGCCCGTGCTGGGCGAGTTCAACTGGGCGCTGGACCACTTCGACGCGATGGCGCGCGGCAACGGCGCCACCGCCCTGCACATCGTGGGCGACGACGGCAGCGAGGTGAAACGATCCTTCTCGCAGATGGCCGAGCGTTCGTCGCAGGTGGCCAACCACCTGCGCGCCATCGGCGTGCAGCGGGGCGACCGCATCCTGCTCATGCTTGGCAACGAGCTGGCGCTGTGGGAGGTGATGCTCGCGGCGATGAAACTGGGTGCCGTGCTGATCCCGGCCACCGCCTTGCTGACCGCCGACGACCTGCGCGACCGGCTGGAGCGCGGCCAGGTGCGGCACGTGGTCGCGGCCAGCGCGCAGACGGGCAAGTTCGACGGCCTCGCGGGCGACTACACGCGCATCAGCGTGGGGGAGGGCGTGGCCGGTTGGCTGCGCTTCGAGGACGCGGCGCAGGCCGCCACGGCCTTCACGCCCGATGGCCCCACGCGCGCCACCGACCCGCTGCTGCTGTACTTCACCTCCGGCACCACGTCCAAGCCCAAGCTGGTGCTGCACACGCACCAGAGTTACCCCGTCGGGCACCTGGCCACCATGTACTGGATCGGCCTGCTGCCGGGTGACGTGCACCTGAACATCTCGTCGCCGGGCTGGGCCAAGCACGCCTGGAGCTGCTTCTTCGCGCCCTGGAACGCCGGGGCCTGCATCTTCATCTTCAACTACGCGCGCTTCGACGCCCCCGGCCTGCTGTCCGTGCTGGAACGCCACCGCGTGACCAGCCTGTGCGCGCCGCCGACGGTGTGGCGCATGCTGATCCAGGAAGACCTGGCGGCGCGGCGCGAGCGCCTGAGCCTGCGCGAACTCATTGGCGCCGGCGAGCCGCTCAACCCCGAGATCATCGAACAGGTGCGCGCCGCGTGGGGCCTGGACCTGCGCGACGGCTACGGCCAGACCGAAACCACGGCGCAGGTGGGCAACCCGCCTGGCCAGTTGCTCAAGCCGGGCTCCATGGGGCGGCCTCTGCCTGGTTACCGCATCGAGCTGCTCGACGTGGACGGACAAGCCGCGAGCGAAGGCGAGGTGTCGCTGCCGCTGGCGCAGCGACCGCTGGGCCTGATGGCGGGTTACCAGGGCAGCGAGTCGCAGAACAGCAGCGCGATGCGCGACGGCCACTACCACACGGGCGACATCGCCCAGCGCGATGCCGACGGCTACATCACCTTCGTGGGCCGCGCCGACGACGTGTTCAAGGCCTCGGACTACCGCATCAGCCCCTTCGAGCTGGAAAGCGCCTTGATGGAGCACGAGGCGGTGATGGAGGTGGCCGTGGTGCCCAGCCCCGATCCGGTGCGCCTCGCGGTGCCCAAGGCCTACCTGATCCTGCGGCCCGGGGTGGTGGCCAGCCCGGAACTGGCGCAGGCCCTCTTTGCGTTCTCGCGCGAGCACCTCGCGCCGTACAAGCGCATCCGGCGGCTGGAGTTCGTGCAGGAACTGCCCAAGACCGTGTCGGGCAAGATCCGGCGCGTGCAGTTGCGCACCGAAGAGGCCCAGCGGGTGGCCGCGGGCTCGCGCGGCGGGCAGGCCTTTCAGGAAGACGATTTCCCGGCGCGCGCCCAGCGCTGACCCTCAATGCCGGCGCGAATGGGCCGGCAGCAGGTGGAGTTCGGTCGTGGCGTCCTGCGCCAGCACCACCGTGTAGCTGCGGCGGTTCTCGCCGGTCAGCGCGGTGACGTGGTAGGTGCCCGTCGGCAGCACCATGTCGATCAGAGGGGCGCCCGCGTTGGTGAGGGTGAGCAGACGGCGCCCCGGCAGATCGTGGATTTCCAGCGTGGGCAGGGCCCGGTCAGCGGGGGGCGCGCCGCGCACCCGCGCCAGCATGCGCCGCCACAGGACGGGCACGGACCAGCGGGTCTCGTCGGCACAGGCGTGGATCAGCAGCCGCGATCGGGTGTCCTGGCCTTCTGCGAGGGTGTCGGCATCCATCATGGGCGCATCTTGGTCCTTGGGCTGCCGAGCCATGTGTCGCGGTCCGGGTGCTTGTGTGCCATCTGACACAAAGGCGGACAGACCCGCCCGTCAGGGGATCAGTTCGGCGAGGGTGCGAGCGAGTTCGTCGCGCCGCAGGGGTTTCATCAGAACGCGGGTCACGCCCGAGTCGCTGGCGCGGCGGGCCAGCAGCGCCCCGCCGTAGCCACTGACGAGCACCACCGGCAGTTGCAGCGAGCGCGCCCGCAAGGTGCTGGCGAACTGTGTGCCGCTCAGGCCGGGCATGCGTTCATCGGTGATCACGGCGGCATACCGCTGCGGCGCCTCGGTCACCGCCTGCAGCGCGTCGCCGGCATCGTCAAAGCACACGGGCTCGTAACCCAGGCCCGTCAGCATCTCCTGGGCCAGCGCCAGCAGCCCCGGTTCGTCGTCCACCACCAGCAGGCGTTGGCCGGCGCCGGCGGGCACGGGCGTGGAAGCTGCGGTCGATTCGGGAACGGCGTCGGTGCATTCGGGCAGGTAAAGCGTGAAGCGCGCACCCTGGCCCGGCAGGCTGTCGACGTCGATCCCGCCGCCGAACTCCGCCACCACGCCGAAGACCACCGCCAGGCCCAGCCCCGTGCCGCCCTGGGTGCCGCGCGCGGAGAAGAAGGGCTCGAACAGGTGCTCCATGACCTCGGGCGTGATGCCCACGCCCTGGTCGGTCACGCCCAGCGCCAGGTAGTCGCCAGCGGGCAGCGGCGAGTGGGACAGCACCTGGGGCGTGGTGACCTGCCGGCGCTCGAGCTGGACGCTGAGCATGCCGCCATCGGGCATGGCCTGCATGGCGTTGGTGCACAGGTTCATGACCGCCTCGAAGACCTGCGTCGCGTCGCCGCGCAGCCGCGCGCCGGGCGCGGCGAGCATCCGTTCCAGCACCACCCCCGGACGCAGCGAGGCGGTCAGCAGCGTCAGCACCTCCTCGACCACCGGCTCCAGCTCGAAGACGGCCGAGGTGCGCGCGCCGCCCCGGCTGAACGAGAGGATGCGTTCGATCAGCAACTGGCCGCGCTGGGCGGCCTGCAGCACCTTGCCCAGGTGCCGGGCCTGGTCGCTGCCGGGCGCGGCGGCGTCCTGCGCCATTTCCCCGTAGCCGACGATGCCGGCCAGCACGTTGTTGAAGTCGTGCGAGACGCCGCCGGCCAGGGCGCCCAGGGCCTCGAGCCGGCTGGTGCGGGCCAGTTGCACCTGTAGGGCTTGCTGCGCCGCCAGCCGCTGCCGTTCGGACCGCGTCACGAAGTGCACCGCCGCCGCCATGGTGACCAGCAGGAAGGCCAGCGCGGCGATGGCCAGCTGCAGCGCGCCACGCCAGCCCTGAAGCACGGCGGCGAGTTCCCGGGACACCACGACATCCAGGCCGTAGCGCGGCACCCGGTGCGAACCGACGAGGTGCTCGCTGCCATCGCTGAAGCGCTGCCTGGCCAGGCGAGGGCGCTGCGCCAGTCCGGCCTCATCGGCTCGCAGCAGCCCGACGTTGACCCCCGCGAGCAGCGCGCCATCGCGGCGGAAGATGGCCATGCGCGCGTCGGCCGCGGGCAGGGCCACGCCAAAGGCGCCCAGCAACTGGTTGGCCGGCATGGCGGCGACGATCCAGCCGCCCGGGTGGCCGTGCACGGCGCCCACGCGAAACGCCAGCGCGACCTGCGCCTGCGACCCCCCGGCCGGCACGAAGGGCTGGCTCAGGGCGGTGGCCCCTTCGGCGAGCGAGTCCAGCCGTGGCAGGAAGGTCTGCAGGTCCGGCGGGGCCGTGGCCTCGGACGAGGCGATCGGCGCCTGGTCCTTGTCCAGCAGCCAGAGCGTGGTCACCAGCGGCATCAGGGCCGCTCGCGTCTGCAGCGCCTGGACGGTCTGGCTGTCCACCGTGGGCAGTCGGCGCCGGCCGAGTTCCAGGGCCAATGCCTGCAAACCCTCTTCGGCGCCCTGCAAGCCGCGATCGAGTTCGTCGGTCAGCGCCAGGGAGAGCAGGGCCATTTCCCGTCCCTGGCTCTCCAGTGCGCTGCGGTGCAACTGCCAGAGCGCCAGCGAGGTGACCGCCACCAGCAGCAACCACAGCGCCAGTGCGAACAGCCACGGGAGGCCCGAGGCTCGCGGTCGGAAGGTGGTGTCAGGGGTCGATCGGTTCAACGAGGCACCTGTGCGCATGGGTGTCCAGTATGCGCCGCCGCGTGTCCCGAGCGGTGGCTTGCGCTACATTGGGCGCCACACGATGAGCACCACCACCGTTCCCCACATTCTCGTGATCGACGATGACGCGGACGTGCGCGACCTGGTGGTCGAGTACCTCGGCAAGAACGACATGCGCGTGAGCGCCGGGTGTTCGGGGGCGGAGATGTTCGCGCTGTTCGACCGCGAGGCCATCGACCTCGTGTTGCTGGACCTCAGGTTGCCCGGCGAGGACGGCATGCTGCTGGCCCGCGCCTTGCGCGAACGGGCCACCGTGCCCATCGTGTTGTTGACCGGGCGCAGCGAGGAGGCCGATCGCGTCATGGGCCTGGAGCTGGGCGCGGACGACTACGTCACCAAACCGTTCAGCCCCCGCGAGCTGCTCGCTCGCGTGCGCGCGGTGCTGCGCCGCTACCAGGTGCAGGCCACGCTGCCCGAGCGCGACAACACGCGGCGCGCCTACCGCTTTTCGGGCTGGGAGCTGAACCTGCGCACCCGCCGCCTGGTGTCGCCGGCGGGCCAGTCGGTGGAGCTGTCCAACGGCGAATTCAGCCTGCTCAACGCGCTGTGCCGGGCGCCGCGGCGCGTGCTGAGCCGCGATCAGTTGTTGTCGATGTCGCGCCTGCATGAAGCCGAGGTCTACGACCGCACGATCGACGTGCAGATCCGCCGCCTGCGCCTCAAGATCGAAGCCGACGCCACCAACCCCACGCTGATTCTCACCGAGCGCGGCGCGGGCTACCTGCTGGCCAGCGAGGTCGAGACGCTGTTCTGATTCACGTGGGTGCGTCGTCGTCGCCGATCACGAGTTGCGTGGCGCTCGCGTAGCGGTGCGGCGGCACCTCGAGGTTGCTCGGTGCCGGCTTGTTCTTGAACACCCGTCCCGCGCCATCGAAGGTCGAGCCGTGGCAGGGGCAGAAGAAACCACCGGGCCAGTCGGCGGGCAGGCCGGGATTGCCGGTGCCCGCGGGCACCGAGGTGGGCGAGCAGCCCAGGTGGGTGCAGATGCCCACGGCGACGAAGAACTCGGGCTTGATCGAACGGGCCGGATTCCGGGCATAGGCGGGCTGCTGGTTGCGGTTCGACTGCGGGTCGGCCAGCTCGGCGTCGTGGCCCTGCAGCGCGGCCACCATCTCGGGCGTGCGGTGCACGACCCACACCGGTTTGCCCCGCCACTCGACGATGGTGGTGGCCCCGGGAGCCAGGGTCGAGACATCGACCTCCACCGGCCCGCCGGCCGCCTTGGCCCGCTCGCTCGGGGCGAACGACGCGGCGAACGGGTAGGCCGCGACCACCGCCGCCGCGCCACCCAGGCTGGCGGTGCTCACCATCCAGATGCGCCGCTGGGGGTCGGTGGGCATGGTGGGGTTCCTCGGGGTTCCAGGAGGGAGCCTGGACATGAGGGGATACTGCGCTTGCCCGGCCTGGGCGGTATTGCATGGAGCGCAAAGGCAGATGACAAGTGACATGTTGCCCAGCCATTGGCTGACACTGCACGGCCTCGCCGTCTCGTTGGCGGTCCTGGTCTACGTCTTCAGCTCGCACGCGATGCGCCAGCGCAGGCCGCCCGCGTCGGCGATCGCCTGGGTCCTGTTCATCGTGCTGCTGCCCTATGTGGCCCTGCCGGCGTTCCTGCTGCTCGGTTCGCGCAAGCTCGCCCGACCGGCCTCCCTCGCGGCCACCGCGCCGCGCCCACTGGCCTCGGGCGATGGCTGGGCGGCCGGCACCATCGTCTCGCTCGGACAGCCCGCACCCGCCGCCTACCGCGACCTGCGGCTGCACCGCGATGGCCGCCAAGCCCAGGAGGCCTTGATGCGCACGATCGACGGCGCGCAGGCCACCCTCGATCTGTGCACCTTCATCCTGGGGCGCGAGGGGCCGGGGCAGGCGGTGGTCGACCGTTTGACGGCCAAGGCCGGGCAGGGCGTTCGCGTGCGCCTGCTGCTCGACGGCATGGGCAGCCTGATGCAGCGTCCCCCGAGCCTCGACCGCCTGACCCGCGCGGGGGCCGAGTTCGTGCGCTTCGTGCCGCCGCTGCGCTCGCCGATCCGGGGGCGCACCAACCTGCGCGACCACCGCAAGATGCTGATCGCCGACGCGGGCCTGCCCTCGGCCCGCCTGTGGTGCGGTGGCCGCAACCTGGCCGCCGAGTACTTCATGGGTTCAGCCGGGGAGGCGCCCTGGCGCGATCTGAGCTTCGACCTGGGCGGTGCGCTGGTGCAGCAGGCGAGCGAGCTGTTCGAACACGACTGGCGCTTCGCCCGGGGCCTGCCGGCCCTTCCGCGCGAAGTCCTCCACGCCAGCGCGCAGGCCGGGGAAGGTGCCCAGCTCGTCGCCTCGGGGCCGGACCAGGCGGACGACACCGTGCTGGCGCTGCTGCTGACGGCGGCCTACCGGGCGAAGGCCCGCATCGCCCTGGCCACACCGTACTTCGTGCCCGACGCGGCGCTGCTGATGGCGCTGTGCCTGGCCGCGCGGCGCGGTGTGGTGGTCGACCTGCTGGTGCCCGCCCGCTCCAACCACCGGCTCTCGGACATGGCGCGGGGCCGGGCCTTGCGCTCGCTGGCCCAGGCCGGCGGCCGGATCTGGCTCGCGCCCGGGATGATGCACGCCAAGCTCGCGGTGTTCGATCAGACGCTGGCCCTGTGCGGCTCGGCCAATCTGGACAGCCGCAGCCTGTTGCTGAACTACGAGCTGATGTGCGCCTTCCACCCGCCGGCCGACGTGCAGCGGTTCGCCGACTGGTTCGACCAGGAGCGCGGCACGGCACAGCCCTACGTGGCCACCGCACCCGGGCTCGCGCGCGACATCGCCGAAGGCATGCTGCTGTGGCTGGGGTTCCAGCTCTGATCCCCGCGATTGCAAGTGAAATGTGCCAACGGGTGGATTGACACCGGCGAAGCACACCGGGCCACCAGCATCGGAACCGTGGTTGACGAAACGCAGCATCGACCGCAATCCAAGACCGCTGCGAACCTGGAGCTTCGAATGAAATTACGTACCGTCCTCATCACCGCCGCGATTGCCGCCATGGGGGCCAGCGCTTTTGCGCAAAGCACCATGGACAGTTCGCCCAAACCCGCCATGCCAAGCCCGGCGGCCGCCCCCGCGACCACCGCGATGCCCAAGACCATGCCGGCCGAAAAGCACAAGGCCGCCAAGGCCCCGCACAAGAAGCACGTGGCCAAGAAGGCGACACACAAGCAGAAGGCCATGCCGACCGAGCAGAAAGCCGCGGGCTGACGCACGCAACGGGGTGGGGCGCCGGCAGCGCCCCGCCGCGCCCCACCATGCCACGGCGCCGCAAATGACATTTGTCATCTGCGGCGTTGTCGTTTGCAACCTCCCGTTCCCACGCCCGCCGCAGAGTGAACCTCATCCCAACCACCGACCAGAAAGGCCGAACATGTCCAACAACCTCCCCGCGCTCCTGCTCGTTGATGCGATGGTCGGCGCCACGGCCTACACCCCTCCGCTGCACGAGTCGGGTGCTGTGCCGCTGTCGATGCAAGCCATGGACCATGTCCGGCGGGCGCAGGTCGACGTCTATTGCAGCCACGACAGCCTGGCCATCTCGGCCATCCGCGAGGCCCGCCGCGCGCTGCATGCCACGTCCGCCGTGGGTGTGGCCGATGCCCTGGTCGCGCTGGACGAGGCGTCCTGGTTCATCCGCCACCACGAGTTCCTGCGCGCGGAGGAGGCCCTGGAAACGGCGCTGGACCTCATGCGAGCCCTGTCAGGCCGGGTTTCATGAACCCGACGACCGGGCCGTCCGAGGGCGGCGGCGATCCACCCCCTGCCCGCAATGGCATGGCCATCCCGGAGCTGGTCGCCGAGGTGTACGAGACCGCGCTGCCGACCGACCGCGGCCACATGCTGGAACAGTTGCTGCGCCCTCTGGGCGTGCTGTCGCTGGTGGCGATCGCCGACGGCGTCTTCGCGAAGATCCGTTTTCGCGGTGGCTGGCAGGAGTTCCACGTGCGGCTGGAGGACATCCCCAACGTGCAATCCGCCGAGATCGTGGCGCTGGTCGATCACGCACAGCAGGTCAGCGTCGAAGCGGTCGATGGCCTGGCGCGGCTGGTGCTCATGTCTCCCGGCCTTTCGGGTTCGGCCGCGGCCATGGTGCTCGTGGGCCTGCTGCTGCAGCGCTCGCGCCAACGCCGCGTGGAAGGTGCCCGCGACCAAGCCGGGCCAGAACGAGACGCCTAGGGCCTCGCCTGTTCTATAAATAATCAGACGCGGCGGTTTATTATTGGGATTCGACCCCCAATGAAAGACCGCCATGAATGTGCTGATCGTCTATGCCCACCCGGAACCCCGGTCCTTCGGAAAGGCGCTGCTCGACCGCTCCGTCCAGACCTTGCAGGCCTGCGGGCACCAGGTCGTCGTGTCCGACCTGTACGCGATGGGTTTCAACCCCGTGGCGACGGGCGATGACTTCACCGAGCGGCGCTTCCCCGATGCCTTGCAGTACGACCGCGAGCAGAAGCAGTCCTCGCAGCGCCAGACCTTCACGCCCGACATCCAGGCCGAGCTCGACAAGCTGCTGGCCTGCGACCTGTTGATCCTGCAGTTCCCGCTGTGGTGGTTCTCGGTGCCCGCGATCCTCAAGGGCTGGATCGACCGCGTGTTCGTCAACGGCACCGTGTACGGTGCGGGCGGCAAACGCTTCGACAACGGCGGGCTCAAGGGGCGCAAGGCCATGCTGGCCTTCACCACCGGCTGCTTCCCCGACATGATGGAGGCCGACGGCCTGCTGGGGCAGCGCGACGTGATCCTGTGGCACCTGCAGCACGGCACCTTCGGCTACGGCGGCCTGCAGGTGCTACCGCCCTTCGTGGGCTTCTCCATCCAGTACACCGACGAGGCCCAGCGGCACGCCCACCTCGACGCCTACGAGGCACGGTTGCGCGGCATCGAGCATGAAGAGGTGATGCCCTCGCACCCCCTGGCCGACTTCGGCCCCGACTGGCGGCTCAAACCCGGGATCGCTCCGCGCACGGCCGGGCACCGCCGACTGTCCACGGAGGCCTGACCCATGCCACAGGCCACCTGGAGCGATCTCGACATCGAAGCCTTGCTGACGCTGGACCGTCTGGGCGAAGGGCGCTGGCGCAGCCGCCACGGCGACGCCAACCTCAACGGCCGTTCGTACGGCGGCCAGCTGCTCGGGCAGGCCATGATGGCCGCGCTGATGGACGTGCCCGCCGGCCGCGAGGCGACCATGATGCAGTTCCTCTTCCTGCAAGGCGCGATGCCCGATGAGCCGGTGGACTTCGGCGTGACCGTGCTGCAGGAAGGCAAGCGCTTCAGCTCGCGCCACGTGCGCGCCGCGCAGGGCAATGGCCGCACGGTGCTGGACGCGCAGGTCACCTGCGCGCTGCCGCTGGACGCGCCGACCCACGCCAGCCCGAGCACCGCGCCCCTGGGCGAGCGGCCGGAGCATCTGCCCCAGTTCGACGAGGTGGACCGCGCGCTCATCGGCGACCTGACGCGGCTCGGTGGTTACTCGCAGGACCGCAAGCCCAGCATCGACTTCCGCGTGCCCGACCCCACGCGCCAGCTCGCCGAGACCCACATGAACGGGCGCTTCCGCTTCTGGATGCGCGCGATCCAGCCGCTGCCGGACGATGCGCGTTTCCAGGCCGCCGCCTTCGCCTACCTCTCCGACTGGTGGCTCAACTTCGCCGCGCTGGGCCTGCACCTGCGCGACCTCCACGGCCGGCCGCTCTACATCTCCAGCCTGAACCACGCGCTGTGGCTGCACCGCCCGGTGCGCGCCGACCAGTGGCTGCACGTGGACTGCACCAGCCCGTGCGCGCAGGCCGGGCGCGGCCTGTCCATCGGCTCGGTGCACGACCAGCAGGGCCGCCAGCTGGCGTCGATGACGCAGGAATGCCTGATGGCTTATGTGAGCCAGCCTGTCGATGCCCAGGCAGCCATCACCGCCGAGCGTGTTGCGCCACGTAGTCCTTGAGCACACCGTCCATGCGGGCCTGCCAGCCGGCACCGGTGCTGCGGAAGTAGTCGAGGACCTCGGGGCTGTAGCGCACGGAAACCAGCACTTTGGTGAAAGAGGCCTTGGGGCGACCGCCTTTGTTGATCGTGGCGCGCTCCAGCATGTCTTCTGTCAGTTCGGGCAGTTCCTCGTACTCCGAGGCCTGCAGTCGGTGGGCATCGACCTTTTTCAGATCAGATTTCAAGGAGCGGGCCGATGCGGTCTTTTTCGCGGTCATTGGCTTTCCTCATGCTGAAGATGTGGCGATCCGCGCCACGCGGCGTGTAATCCACCACCACCATGCGGCCTGCCAGCAGGCCATAACAAATGATGCGGATCTCACCGTAGTCCTTGCGCGTGTCTTCCATCTCGAGCGTGGTGCCCTCGAACACGAGGGCGGCATCGGAAAAATCCAGTCCACGCTCCAGAAGTGTTCTGTCCCGTTTGGCGGCATCGAAGGTGACACGCATGTTGTTGTAGCTACACAAACCCGTTTTGGCGACCGCGTCGTTCGGCAAGGGCGCTTGCACGACGTCCGCGTGCAGTCTAAGAGCGTGAAGAGCAGGGTTCCCCCACCCGTATCGGTGGAGGAATGAGGCGGGCCGCGAGAGTCCGAATGGCTCGCTGTTCAGACTTGCTCGGCCGGCAGGTGCACCACGATACCGTCGAGCGCCGGGCTCATGCGCAGCTGGCAGCACAGCCGGCTGGTCTCGCGCGGCTCGGGCACGCCTTCGAGCATGAAGGCCTCGGTCTCGGAAATGGGCGGTAGCTGCGGCGCCCACTCGCTGTCGATGTAGCCGTGGCAGGTGGCGCAGCTGCAGGAGCCGCCGCAATCGCCCAGGATGCCGGGCACGCCGTTGTCCACCGCGATCTGCATCAGGCTGCGCTGGTTGGGGGCGTCGATGCGGCGGGCGGTGCCGTCGTGTTCGATGAAAGTGACGATGGGCATGGGAGCGAATTCCTTTTCGGTGGACTGGTGGACGATGGCTTGACATAGTCCGTCTCGTCGGACTATTATTGCACCATCGGAAACGGACAACAAGCCCGATCCGCCCCCGACACCACGGAGATGACACCTTGAGCAACTGCGCCCATGTGATTCCCATTGCGCCCGCTGCCGCGACCGGCCCGGCCGTTCGCTGGGACGACCTCGTCCGCGACGACCACGTGCACGGCTCCCTCTACACCGACCCCGCGATCTACCAGGCCGAGCTGCAGAAGATCTGGTACCGCACCTGGGTCTATGTGGGCCATGAGAGCGAGGTGCCCAACGCCAACGACTACGTGATGAAGTCGATCGGCCCCGAGCCCATCCTCATGACGCGCGACAAATCCGGCCAGATCCATCTGCTGCACAACCGCTGCCCGCACCGCGGCAACCGCGTCTGCATGACGGAGAAGGGCAACGCGCGCTCGTTCACCTGCCCGTACCACGGCTGGACCTTCGCCAACGACGGCGCGCTGCGCGGCTACCCGTTTCCCTCGGGCTACGAGGGCGCGGACCGCTCCCAGCTCGGCCTGGGCAAGGTGGCGCGCGTGGCCTCGCACCGGGGTTTCGTGTTCGGCTCGTTCGCGCAGGAGGGCGAGTCGCTGCTGGAGCACCTGGGCGCGGCCGCCGGCGCGATCGACGCGCTGTGCATGAACTCACCCGAGGGCGAGGTCGAGGTCACGGCGGGTTACCTCAAGCACAAGGTCAAGGCCAACTGGAAGTTCCTGGTCGAGAACGAGACCGACGGTTACCACCCCTCGTTCGTGCACGCCTCCATCTTCGAGGTGGCGCAGAGCGGCATCGGCACGCTGTACGACAGCGACTCCACCGCTGTCTCGCGCGACTTCGGCAAGGGCCACACCGAAAACGATCTGCGGCCCGAATTCCGCAAGCGCGATGTGCCCATGGGCTGGTTCGGCACCACGGCCGACCGGCTGCCGGCCTACGTCGCGCAGATGGAAGCGGCCTACGGCAAGGACAAGGCGCGCGAAATCATGATCGACGGCACGCCGCACATCATGATCTTCCCCAACCTGTTCATCGCGGAGATTCAGCTGTTCGTGCTGCAGCCGCTGTCGGTGGACCACACGGTGCAGCACGTCACCGCCATCCAGTTCAAGGGCGCGCCCGACATCAACCGCCGCCTGCGCCAGCAGACCATGGGCTCGGTGGGCCCGGCCGGTTTCCTGCTGGCCGACGACGCCGCCATGTACGAGCGCACGCAGCTTGGTGTGCAGTCCAGCAACCCCGAGTGGCTCTACCTGGGCCGGGGCCGCCACCGCGAGCGCCTGGATGAAAACGGCTACCGCATCAGCGACAACACCGACGAAACCCCTTCGCGCGGCATCTGGCGCCACTACAAATCCATGATGGAGGCTGCATGAACGCAGTGCCGGGCCGTTCCCAAACAAGTTCGCACCGCAGCCCGCAGGGCGGAGGTATTCCTATGAGCTCCCTGGCACTCGATGCCCGTTCCCTGCTCGACGAGGTCACGCAGTTCATCTACCGCGAAGCGCGCTACCAGGACGACCACGCCTACGACGACTGGGAAGCCCTGTGGACGGACGACGGCGTCTACTGGATCCCGGCCAACGGCGAGGGCGGCGACCCGGAAAAGGAAATGTCCATCATCTACGACAACCGCTCGCGCATTGCCTTGCGCATCCGCCAGTTCCACACCGGCAAGCGCTACAGCCAGACGCCGCAGTCGCGCCTGCGCCGCGTGGTCTCGAATGTGGAGATCCTGAAAAACGAGGGCGAGGAACTGCTGGTCACCTCCAACGCCATGGTGTTCGAGTCCTCGCCGGCCCGTGGCGACACCCTCTGGGCCTCGCGCAACGAGTACACCCTGCGCCGCGAGGGCGATGCCCTGCGCATGGCGCGCAAGAAGGTGGTGCTGGTCAACAACGAGACCGCGCTGTACTCGATGGCCTTCCTCATCTAGGCCCCACCAGGAGACCACCGCATGGCACAAGAAGACAAGAAAACGCCAACCCCCGAGGTGCTGATCGGCGAAGGCCCGGCGCTGCTGGCGCTGCACGCCGACGGCGTGGCCCACATCCGCCTGAACCGGCCCGAGGCAGCCAACGGCCTGGACATGGCCATGCTCAAGGGCCTGCACGAGGTGATGACGGCGGTGCACGGCGACAGCCGCGTGCGCGCCGTGCTGATCACCGGCGAGGGCAAGAACTTCTGCGCCGGTGGCGACGTGCACACCTTCCTCTCCAAGGGCGAGGCGCTGCCGGACTACATCCGCATGGCCACGTCCTACCTGCAGATCGTGGCCTCCATGATGATGCGGCTCAACGCGCCGGTGGTCAGCGCCGTGCACGGCTTCGCGGCCGGCGGCGGCGGCATGGGCCTGGTGTGCTCGTCCGACTTCGTGGTCGCCGGCGCCTCGGCGAAATTCCTGGCCGGCGCCACGCGCGTGGCCATGGTGCCCGACGCGGGTGTCTCCGTCACGCTCACCCAGCTCGTGGGCCTGCGCAAGGCGATGGAGATCCTGATGCTCAACCCGGTGATCACCGCGCCGCAGGCCCTGGCCATGGGCCTGATCACCCGCGTGGTGGACGACGAACAACTGCAGAGCGAAGCCTTCGCGCTGGCGCGCCAGCTCGCCGCCGGCGCGCCGGCCGCGCTCGCGGGCACCAAGCGCCTGCTGTGGAACGGCCTGGGCTCCGGCGTGGACGCCTGCATGCCCGAAGAGAACCGCATGCAGGCTTACCTCTCGGGCATGGCCGACGCGCGCGAGGGCCTGGCCGCCGTGATCGAGAAACGCGCGCCCACCTTCACGGGCCGCTGAACATGGCCGCCCCCAACCCCCTCGCGGGCCGCAAGGCCTTCGTCACCGGTGGCGCCAAGGGCATCGGCGCGGCCATCGCGCGCCGCCTCGCGGCCGACGGCGCGCTCGTGACCATCGCCGACCTGGACATGGAGGCCGCGCAGGCCTTGGCCAACGGCATCTGGGCGCGCGCCGTGCGGCTCGACGTGGCCGACCTCGCGCAGGTCGCCGAGGTGATGGCCGAACACGGCCCGGTGGACATCCTGGTGAACAACGCCGGCGTGGACCAGCACGCCTTCTTCACCCGCACCACGCCGGAAGAATGGCGCCGCCTGATCGCGATCAACCTCGAATCGGTGTTCGCCACCACGCACGCGGCCTTGCCGGCCATGCGGGCGGCGGGCCACGGGCGCATCATCAACATCGCCTCCGAAGCCGGCCGCCTGGGCTCGCGCGGCGGCGCGGTGTACGCCGCCGCCAAGGGCGGCGTGATCGCCTTCACGCGCTCCATCGCGCGCGAGAACGGCGACAAGGGCATCACCGCGAACGTGATCGCGCCCGGCCCCATCGACACGCCGCTGCTGCGCCAGGCGGTGGCGCAGGGCGGCGACAAGCTGCTGGAGGCCATGACCGGCGCCACGCTGGCCGGCCGCCTGGGCACGCCCGACGAGGTGGCCGCCGCCGTGGCCTTCCTGGCCTCGGCGGACGCGGGCTTCATCACCGGCGAGGTGCTGGGCGTTTCCGGCGGCATGGGGTGTGGCGCATGAGCACCGCTGTGGAGCAAGTGATCGAGCGCGTGCGCCAGGTCTATGGCAGCTGGAAGCGCGACACCACGGTGGCGCAGATGCGCCAGGACTGGGACACGCTGTTTGGTGGCGTGCCCGTGGACGCCACCATCGAAGACGTGAACGCCGGCGGCGTGAAGGCCCAGTGGGTCGGCGCGCCCGGGGCGGACGCGCAGCGCGTGCTGCTGTACTTCCATGGCGGCGGTTTCCAGGTCGGCTCGCTGGTCTCGCACCGCGAGATGATGGCCCAGCTCTCCGCCGCCGCGCGTTGCCGCGTGCTGGGCGTGGACTACCGCCTCGCCCCCGAACACCGTTACCCCGCCGCGCTCGACGACGCGTCGGCGGCGTGGCAGTGGTTGATCGACCAGGGCTTCGAGCCCAGGCACATCGCCCTCGCGGGCGACTCCGCCGGGGGTGGCCTCGCGCTGAGCCTGCTGCTGCGCCTGCGCGACGCGGGCCGGCCGCTGCCCGCCGCCGCCGTGCTCATGTCCGCGTGGACCGACCTCACCGCCTCGGGCGCGAGCTACGGCACGCGCGCCGACAGCGATCCCATCCACCAGCGGCCCATGATCGTGGCCATGGCCCGCAACTACCTCGGCAAGGAAGGCAACCCCGCCGACCCGCTGGTCTCGCCCCTGTTCGCCGACCTCAAGGGCCTGCCGCCGCTGCTCGCCCAGGTGGGCGACCGCGAGACCGTGCTCGACGACTCGCGCGACTTCGTGGCGCGCGCCAAGGAGGCCGGTGTGGACGCCACCCTGCAGGTGTGGGACCACATGATCCACGTGTTCCAGCAATTCCCCGCGCAGCTGCCCGAGGCGCGCGCGGCCATTCAAGACCTGGGCCGCTTCCTGCGGTGGCATCTGGCTCACCCCCGCGCCGCTTCGCGTGACCCCCTCAAGGGGGCGATACCAGCCGACCGGCAGAGCCGGATCGGCGGTACCTCTGGTTCGATACCGATCACCCCCACTCACGGAGACCGACACACATGACCGCAGGCATCACCGGATACGGCAGCTACATCCCGCGGCTGCGGCTGAGCCGCCAGGCCGTGGCCCAGGCCAACGCCTGGTACGCCCCGCAGTTCGCGGGCCGCAAGGGCACGCGTTCCATGGCGAACTGGGACGAAGACAGCCTCACCATGGCCGTGGCCGCCGCGCGCGACTGCCTGGGCGCGGACGACGAGCGCGGCCACATCGGCAGCGTGCAGGTGGTCTCCAGCACGCTGCCGTTCGCCGAGCGGCTCAACGCCGGCGTGGTCTGCGAGGCGCTCACGCTGGAGGAGGGCGTGGAGGCGCTGGACATGGGCGGCTCGCCCAGCGCCGCGCTCAGCGCCGTGCTCGGCGCGCTGGACCGCGTGAACGCGCGCGGCGGGAATGCCCTGGTGATCGCCACCGACCACCGCAAGACCCGCGCGGCCAGCTCGCAGGAGCTCGACTACGGCGACGGCGCGGCCGCGCTCACCCTCGGCCGCGAGAACGTGATCGCCGAGGTGCTCGGCAGCGCCACGCTCACGGTCGACTTCGTGGACCACTTCCGCAGGGCCGGCGAAGACATCGACTACCACTGGGAAGAACGCTGGGTGCGCGACGAAGGCATCGGCAAGCTCGGGCCGCGCGCCATCGCCAGCGCCCTGCAGAAGGCCGGCGTGGAAGCGAGCGCGGTGGACCACTTCATCTTCCCCACCACCTTCGCCAAGATGGACGCGCAACTCGCCAAGGCCTGCGGCATCCGCGCCGAGGCGGTGGCCGATTCGCTGGCCGCCACCGTGGGCGAGACCGGCACGCCGCACGCGCTGCTCATGCTCGCGGCCGTGCTGGAGCGCGCGCAGCCGGGCCAGCACATCCTGCTGGCGCAGTTCGGCGGCGGCGCGCAGGCCGTGGTGCTGCGCGTGACGCCGGCCATCGCCGCCTTCCGCCCGGCGCGCGGCGTCTCGGGCTGGCTCGCGCGCGGCGTGGAAGAGAAAAACTACACCAAGTTCCTCTCGTTCCGCGAGCAGCTGCGCCTGGAGCGCGGCATGCGCGGCGAGCAGGACCGCAAGACCGCGCTGAGCACCGCCTACCGGCACCGCGCCGCCATCCTGGGCCTGGTGGCCGGGCGCTGCGAGGTCACGGGCCAGGTGCACTTCCCGCCCTCGCGCATTTCGTACGACCAGGGCAAGCCCCTGCAGGACACGCAGAAACCCCACAAGCTCGCCGAGCGCCGGGGCCAGGTGCTGAGCTGGTCGGCCGAGTCGCTCTCGTTCCACCGGGCGCCGCCGCACCAGTACGGCCAGGTCGATTTCGAGGGCGGCGGCCGCATCCTCATGGAGTTCACCGACGTGGCCAAGGGCGACGTCGCTTCGGGCACCGAGGTCGAGATGAGCTTCCGCATCAAGGACATCGACGAGCTGCGCGGCTTCACGCGCTATTTCTGGAAGGCCACGCCCGTGGCCTCCGGCGTCGACACCACCGCAGCATCCAAGGAGTAAGCCATGCCCATCGGCATCAAGGACAAAGTCGCCATTCTGGGCATGGGTTGCAGCAAGTTCGGCGAGCGCTGGGACGCCAGCCCCGAAGACCTCATGGTCGAGGCCTACAACGAAGCCATGGCCGACGCCGGCATCGCGCCCGAGCAGCTCGACGCGGCCTGGTTCTCCACCCACATGGACGACGTGGGCACCGGCCGGGGCGGCACGCCCATGGGCATCGCGCTGCGCCTGCCCAACATCGGCGTGACGCGGGTCGAGAACTTCTGCGCCGGTGGCTCCGAAGCCATCCGCGCGGCGGTGTACGCCGTGGCCGCGGGCGCCTGCGACATCGCCATCGCGCTCGGCGTGGAGAAGCTGAAAGACACCGGCTACGGCGGCCTGCCGGTTTCGGCCGTCGGCACCTACATCCCGCAGTGGTACCCCAACGCCGTGGCGCCGGCCAACTTCGCGCAGCTGGCCTCGGCCTACCAGCGCAAGCACAACGTGGACCCGGCGCTGCTCAAGCGCGCCATCGCGCGCGTGTCGATCAAGAGCCACGCCAACGGCGCGAAGAACCCCAAGGCGCATTTCCGCCAGGCCGTGACGGAGGAGCAGGTGCTCAAGGCGCCCATCATCGCGGAGCCGCTGGGCCTGTACGACTGCGCGGGCGTGTCCGACGGCGCGGCGGCGGTCATCGTCACGACGCCGGAGATCGCGCGCTCGTTGGGCAAGCGCGACCTCGTCACCTTCAAGGCGCTGCAGGTCGCGGTGTCCAACGGCTGGGAAATGCACTCCAACGAGTGGGACGGCAGCTACGTGCACACCGCGCGCATCGCCGCGCGCAAGGCCTACGCCGAAGCCGGCATCGCGAACCCCGGGAAGGAAGTGAGCATGACCGAGGTGCACGACTGCTTCTCCATCACCGAACTCGTGACCATGGAAGACCTGGGCCTGTCGGGCGAGGGCGAGGCGGTGCGCGATGTGCTCGATGGCAAATTCGACGCCGAGGGTGCGATCCCCTGCCAGATCGACGGTGGTCTCAAGTGCTTCGGCCACCCCATCGGCGCCAGCGGCATCCGCATGCTCTACGAGATGTACCTGCAGCTGCAGGGCCGCGCCGGCCCGCGCCAGCTGAAAGACCCGAAGATCGGCCTCACCCACAACCTGGGCGGCCAGCCCTCGCAGAACGTGTGCTCGGTCTCCATCGTCGGCCGCGAGGGCGTGTGATGAGCGCCACCCCAGTGGTTCTGGTGGACCGCCCCGCGCCGCACGTGGCGCGGCTGCTGATCAACCGTCCTGACAAGCGCAACGCCATCGACTTCGATGTGCGCCAGCAGCTCACCGAGGCGCTGGCCGCGCTGCTGGGCGATGACACCGTGCGCGCCATCGTGTTCGGCGGCGCGCAGGGCGTGTTTTCCGCCGGGGGCGACGTGCCCAGCATGGTGGGCCTCACCGAAGCGCAGGCGCGCGAGCGCATGCGGCACATCCACCGCCTGTGCCAGCTCATCGCCGAGGCCGGCGTGCCGGTGGTCAGCGCCATCGAAGGCGTCGGCGCGGGCGCGGCCGTGGGCCTGGCCCTGATGGGCGACCGCATCGTGGTCGGCGAGGGCACGAAGATCCTGTTTCCCTTCCTCAAGCTCGGCCTGGTGCCCGACTGGGGCCAGCTGCTCACGCTGCCCCGGCGCGTGGGCCTGCCGGCGGCGCGCCGCATCCTGACGGAGGGTGTGCCGGTGAGCGGCGCCGAGGCGCACCGCATCGGCCTGGCCGACACGCTGGTGGCCGACGCCCAGGTGATGGCCACCGCCGTGGCCCAGGCCGCCGAGCTGGCGCTGCTGCCGCGCGAGGCCTTCGCGCGCATGAAGGCGCGGCTGAACCACCCGTCCACCTCGCTGGCCGAGGAGCTGGCGCGCGAGGAAAACGACCAGGCCGTCTGCCTGCTCGGCGACGATTTCGTCGAAGGCCACGACGCCTATGTGAACAAGCGCGCCGCCGATTTCGTGGCGCGACCGGGGGTGAAGCGATGAGCAGCGAAGAAGCCGTGCTGTTGCGCCGCGAAGGCGCCGTGGGCACCGTGGTGCTCAACCGTCCCGAGAAGCGCAACGCGCTGGATCTGACCATGCGCGCCGCGATCGCGCAGGCGGTGCGCACCCTCGACGCCGATGACAGCGTGCGCGCGATCGTGATCACCGGCGGTGAAGGCGTGTTCGCCGCCGGCGCCGACCTGAACCTGCTGGTGGACAAGGGCGCGCAGGACGTGGCCGAAATCGACCTGGGCCAGTACTGGGCGCCGGTGGCCGGCTGTGGCAAGCCCACCATCGCGGCGGTGAGCGGCTTCGCGCTGGGCGCGGGCTGCGAGCTGGCCATGATGTGCGACTTCATCGTGGCCGACGCCAGCGCGCGTTTCGGCCAGCCCGAACTGGCCGTGGGCATCATGCCCGGCGCGGGCGGCACGCAGCGCCTGGTGCGCACGCTGGGCAAGCAGGTGGCCTCGCTCATGCTGCTCACCGGCGAGATGATCACCGGCGAACGCGCCTTCGCGCTGGGCCTGGTGGCCGAACTGGCCGCCGACGGGAAAGCGCTGGAGCGCGCCGCCGAGCTGGCGCGCAAGGCCGCGCGCATGCCGCCCAAGGCCGTGAAGGCCACGCGCCATGTGCTGCGCCAGGGCGCCGACCTGCCGCTGGACGCCGCGCTCTCGCTGGAGAACCGCGAGTTCCTGCTCCTGTTCGACACCGCCGACAAGACCGAAGGCATGCGCGCCTTCCTCGACAAACGAAAACCCGAATTCAAGGGTCGATGACCACATGACTTCCAACAACGTGAAACCGCTCACCCTGGGCGTGGTGGGTGCCGGCGCCATGGGGCGCGGCATCGTCCAGCTGTTCGCGCAGGCGGGCCACCGCGTGCGCTGTTTCGACGCGGCGCCTGGCGCGGCCGCCAAGGCCGTCGAGTTCGCGCTCGGCATGATCGAGCGCGGCGTGGACAAGGGCCGCCTCAGCGCCGAGGCCTTCGAGACCATTCGCGCGAGCGTCTCGGCCTGCGTCGACATGGCCGGGCTCGCCGGTTGCGACGTGGTGATCGAAGCCATCGTGGAAGACCTGGCCGTCAAGCGCCAGCTGTTCGGTGCGCTGGAGGCCGTGGTGGCCGAGACCACGGTGCTCGCGAGCAACACGTCTTCGCTCACCGTGGCCGACATCGCCGCCGCCTGCCGCCACCCGGCGCGCGTGGCCGGCCTGCATTTCTTCAACCCGGTGCCGCTGATGAAGGTGGCGGAGGTGATCGCCGCGCTGCGCACCTCGCCGCAGACGGTGCAGACCCTGAGCGAGCTGGTGAGCGGCGCCGGCCACCGCGCGGTGGTCACGGCCGACCAGCCCGGCTTTCTCGTGAACCACGCGGGGCGCGGCCTCTACACCGAAGGCCTGCGTGTGCTGGAAGAGCAGGCCGCAACGCCTGCCGACGTGGACGACGTGCTGCGCGAAGGCGTGGGTTTTCGCATGGGCCCGTTCGAGCTGCTGGACCTCACCGGCCTGGACGTGTCGAGCAAGGTCATGGCCTCGATCTACGAGCAGTTCCAGCACGAGCCGCGCTTCCGGCCCTCGTCGCTGGTGGCGCCGCGCGTGGCCGCCGGCCTGTTCGGCCGCAAGACCGGGGAGGGCTGGTACGTCTACGACGGCGACACCCGCCACGCCGCGCCCGCGCGCCCCGTGCCGGCGCCGCGCGCCGGGGTGGCGGTGTGGATCGACCCGCAGGCCAGCGGCCGCGCCGAACTGATTGCCCTGCTGAACGGCGCGGGCGCGCGGCTCACCGAAGATGCCGCGCAGGCCGAGGTCTGCATCGTGCAGCCCTGGGGCGGTGATGCCAGCCACGCGGCCGCCGCGCTCGGCCTGGACGCCGCGCGCACCGTCGCCGTCGACCCCATGGTGCCGCTGGCCCTGCGCCGCACGCTCATGCTCAGCGCGCTCACCTCGGCCGCCGCGCGCGACGCCGCCTGGGGCCTGCTGGCGGCCGACGGCGTGCCGGTCACCGTCATCAACGACAGCCCGGGCTTCATCGCCCAGCGCGTGCTCGCCACCATCGTCAACATCGCGGCGCAGATCGCGCAGCGCGGCATCGCCAGCGTGGCCGACATCGAAGACGCCGTGAAGCTGGGCCTGGGTTACCCGCACGGCCCACTGGCCTGGGGCGACCGCATCGGCGGCGCGCGCATCCTGGAGATCCTGCGCACCCTGCAGGCACAAACCGGCGACCCGCGCTACCGGCCCAGCCCCTGGCTGGTGCGGCGCGTGGCGCTGGGCGTGTCCCTGCTCACGCCGGAGGCATCTCGCTCATGAGCATCGACATTCAACACCTGCGCGAATGGGTCGGCCGCGAGCAAGTGGCCGAACAGACACTGGAGCCCTTTCCCGCCGTCGCCTTGAGCGGCCTGCTGGACCGCGCCGCGCCGCCGGCTATGGGCGAGGCGCTGCCGCTGCCCTGGCACTGGCTGTATTTCCTGGAGACGCCCGCGCGCGCCGCCACCGGCGTCGACGGGCATCCGCAGCGCGGCGGTTTCCTGCCGCCGGTGCCGCTGCCGCGCCGCATGTGGGCCGCCGGTTCGCTGCAATGCGAAAGCCCGCTGCGCCTGGGCGCAGCCGCGCGCAAGACCTCCACCGTGCGCAGCGTGGACCTGAAGGAAGGCCGCAGCGGCCCGCTGGTCTTCGTGACCGTGGACCACCTGCTGGAGCAGGACGGCCGCGTCTGCATCCGTGAAGAGCAGAACATCGTCTACCGCGAAGCGCCCACCGGGCCCGCGCCGCAGCCGGCGGGCGAGCAGGCCGCGAAAGCCGCGCAATGGTCGGCCGTGCTGCAGCCGGACCCGGCGCTGCTGTTCCGGTTTTCCGCGCTCACCTACAACGGCCACCGCATCCACTACGACCGCGACTACGCGGTGCGCGAGGAGTTCTACCCCGCCCTGGTGGTGCACGGCCCGCTGCTGGCCACCGCGCTGCTGGACCTGCTGGCGCGCGGCCGACCCGGCGTGCCGGTGCGGTCGTTCTCGTTCCGCGCCCTGCGCCCCGCCTTCGACACCGACACGCTGCAGCTCTGCGCCGCCGCCGAGGGCGACACGGTCGAGCTCTGGACGCAGGACGCGCATGGCCAGGTGGGCATGACGGCCCGCGCCACGCTGGGTTGAACGCCGCCATGCGCCATCACCCGATCTGGCGATCCATGCTGTTCGTGCCGGCGCACGTGCCGCGCTTCGTCGAGCGCGCTCACGAGCGCGGCGCCGACGCCTGCGTGCTCGACCTCGAAGACAGCGTGCCGCTGGCGCAGAAGGCGCAGGCGCGCGCCGCCGTGCCGCAGGCCGCCGCCGCCATCGCGGCCCACGGCACGCCCGTGCTGGTGCGCGTGAACCAGCCCTGGGAACTCGCCGCGCCCGACATCGACGCCGCCATCGGCCCGGCCGTGAGCGCGCTGGTGCTGCCCAAGGTGAACGACGACGCCACCGTGCGCGAGGTGGCGCGGCGCATCGACCGCGCGGAGGCGCAGCGCGGCCTGCCCGCCGGCCACACGCGGCTGATCGCGCTGATCGAGGACGTGCAGGCCCTGTCCGAGCTCGACGCCATCGCGCGTTGCTCGCCGCGCATGCTGGGCATGATGCTCGGCCCCGAGGATTTTTCCGCCTCCGCCGGCATGGCGCCAGTGCGCGAGGCGCTGCTGCTGCCCAACCAGCTGGTGCTGTTCGCCTGCCGGCGCGCCGGCATCCTGCCTTTCGGTTTTCCCGGCTCCATCGCCGACTACGGCGACGCCGAAGCCTTCGCGCAGACCATCCGCCTGGCGCGCCAGCTCGGCTTCGTCGGCGGCCTGTGCATCCACCCCACGCAGGTGGCGGTGATGAACGCCGGTTTCTCGCCTTCGACGGAAGACATCGAACACGCGCGCGGCGCCATCGAAGCCTTCGAGGCCGCCGCGCGCGAAGGCCGCGGCGCGGCCGAGTACCGCTCGAAGATGGTCGATCTGCCCGTGGTGGCGCGCGCGCGGGAAATCCTGCGCCGCGCCGCCGCACCGGCCCCCCTTTCCACCCAACAGGAGACACACCCATGAACACCCACCCCACCGTGTACGACGCGGTCGTGATCGGCGCCGGCGCCGGCGGCCTGAGCGCGGCGGCGCGCCTCGTGGCCGCCGGCCGCAAGGTGCTGGTCGTCGAGAGCCTGGGCCGCGTCGGCGGCCGCGCATCGAGCGAACAGATCGACGGCTTCACCGTCAACATCGGCGCCATCGCCATCGAGCGCGGCGGCGTGTTCGAGGAAACCTTCGGCCTGCTCAACGTGCCGCTGGACATCCGCGAACCCAGCCCGGCCACCGTGTTCCTGATCGACGGCAAGGTCATCAACGTCGCCAAGGGCGGCTGGGGCATGCTGCTGGGCACCTTCACCAAGCAGGCCGCCAAGATCGGCACCAAGTTCGCCGACGCGCGCGCGGGCGACCTGCCCGAGGCCAAGATGAGCACCAAGGAGTGGCTCAGCCAGTACACGAAAAACGAGACCGTCCACGCGATCTTCCGCAACCTGTGCGCGGCCATCTTCGCCGCCAACGACGACGAGGTGCCCGCGCGCGCCTTCCTGACCTACTTCGCGGTCAAGGGCGCGTTCAAGCGCTTCGGCTTCTGCCCGCGTGGCACCGTGGGCCTGTGGAACGACCTGGCCGACGGCATCCGCCAGGCCGGCGGCGAGATCTGGCTCGACGCGCCGGTGACCCAGCTGCACACGCAGGACGGCCTGGCCAGCGGCGTGACCGTGATGAAGGACGGCGTGGCCACGCGCATCCAGGCCCGCACCGTGATCAGCAACATCGGCCCGCGCGCCACGGTGGACCTGCCCGGCGGCGAGGCCTTCGGCGGCGACTACATCCGGCTCGCGCACACCGCGCCCAAGCCCTCGGCCAACATCGTCATCAACTTCGCCACGCAGCAGCGCCTGGTGGACGTGCCCGGCCTGGTCACCTTCGGCAAGACGCGCCGCCTGTGCAACATGGGCGAACTCACCGCCACCTGCCCCGAGCTCGCGCCGGCCGGCTGGCACCAGTACGTGGCCTACGCCGTGCCGCGCCCGGCCATCGGCGACTTCGACGAGAAGACCGAGATCGAGGCCTCGCTGCAGGACCTGCGCGACGAGTTCCCCGGCTTCGCGCAGGCCAAGATGCTCTCGGTGCGCGTGATGCGCGACGGCTGGCCGGCCCAGCGCTCCTGCGCCGGCTTCGACATGCCGCAGACCACGCCGCTGGCCAACCTCTGGCACGTGGGCGACGCGGTGAAGGACTATGGCGACGGTGGCACCCAGGCCTGCGCCTACACCGGTCGCGAGGCCGCGCGCCAGGCCGAAGCCCACCTGGACGGCGCTCGCGTGGCGGCGGCGGCGTGATGGCCGTTGCCGAGCTTCAAGCGCAGGTGGACCAGGCGCGCGCGCTGCTGGCGCGGTTGCGCCCGCTGTTCGAGCACGGGGTGGCCGCGCTCGCCAGGGCCTGCGCGCCAGGCGGCCAGCTCGACGGCGCGAAGCTGGACGAGCAACAGGTCGCGACCTTCGAGATCGCCTGGGCCAGCGCCGACCTGCTGGCCGCCGAGACCACGCTGGCGCGGCTCGACGGCGATCCGCTGCAGTCGCAACTGGCCCTGATCTTCGCGGTGGACGCCATCGCCGCGCTGCTGCCGCGCCTGGAGGCGCTCTGCATCGAGCTGGGCCTGCCACTCGCGCCCCTGCAGCAACTCGGTGCCGACGCCGACTGGGCCGCGCTGCGCGGCGCGGCGGGCGGCGCGCAGGCGCTCACGGCGGCCGGCCGCGCCCTCGTGGCCGCCGGTGACGCGGTGGAGCTGGGCAGCGTGGCGCTGCAAGACCCGGTGGTGATGGCGCAGGACGCGTTCCGCCGCTTCGCCGCCGATGTGGTGGCGCCCCAGGCCGAGCATATCCACCGGCACGATACGACCGTGCCCGAATCGCTGCTGCAGCCCATGCGCGACATGGGCGTGTTCGGCCTGTCCATCCCCGAGTCGCACGGCGGCACCGGGCCCGACGAGGGTGAGGACGCGACCATGATGGTGGTCGTCACCGAGGCCTTGTCCGAAGCTTCGCTGGCGGCGGCCGGCAGCCTGATCACGCGCCCCGAGATCCTGAGCCGCGCGCTCATCAGCGGCGGCACCGACGAACAGAAGGCCACCTGGCTGCCGCGCATCGCGGCGGGCGACCCGCTGTGCGCCATCGCCATCACCGAGCCCGACTACGGCTCGGATGTGGCCAGCCTGGCCCTGAAGGGCACGCGCACCGAGGGCGGCTGGCTGCTCAACGGCGCCAAGACCTGGTGCACCTTCGCCGGCAAGGCCGGTCTGCTGATGGTGGTCACGCGCACCGACCCCGACCGCTCGGCCGGTTACCGGGGCCTGAGCGTGCTGCTGGTGGAAAAACCGTCCTACGACGGCCACGCCTTCGACTTCCAGCAGCCCGGCGGCGGGCGCCTGAGCGGCAAGGCGATTCCCACCATCGGCTACCGGGGCATGCACTCATTCGACCTCGCCTTCGACCAGTTCTTCGTGCCCGACGCCAACGTGATCGGCGGCGCGGGCGGCCTGGGCAAGGGCTTCTACTTCACCATGGCCGGCATGGTGGGCGGGCGCATGCAGACCTCGGCCCGCGCCTGCGGCGTGATGCGCGCGGCGCTGCGCGCCTCGATGCGCTACACGGCCGACCGCAAGGTGTTCGGCGCGCCGCTGCAGGCCTACGCGCTCACCCTGGCCAAGCTCGCGCGCATGGCCGCGCGCCTGGCGGCCTGCCGCACGCTGGCCTACGCCATCGCCGAGCAGCTCAACGCCGGCGGCGGCCGCATGGAGGCCAGCCTGGTCAAGCTGCTGGCCTGCCGATCGGCCGAGATGGTCACGCGCGAAGCGCTGCAGCTGCACGGCGGCATGGGTTACGCTGAGGAAAGCGCCGTGAGCCGCTACTTCGTGGACGCGCGCGTGCTCTCGATCTTCGAGGGCGCGGAGGAAACCCTGGCGCTCAAGGTCATCGGTCGCAGCCTGTTGGAAGACGCACTCAAGCCATGAAACCCATCCTCTGCGGCATGCGGGTGGTCGAAGCCGCCGCCTTCGTCGCCGCGCCGCTGGGCGGCATGACGCTGGCGCAGATGGGCGCCGACGTGATCCGCATCGACACCCTGGGCGGCGGGCTGGATTACAAGCGCTGGCCCGTGACCCGGGACGACGTGAGCCTGTTCTGGTGCGGCCTCAACAAGTCCAAGCGCTCGGTCGCGCTGGACCTGAGCAAGCCCGAAGCCCGCGAGATCGCCATGGCGCTGATCACCGCGCCGGGCGAGGACGCGGGCATCCTGCTCACCAACTTTCCGCCGCGCGGCTGGCTGGACCACGACAAGCTGAAAGAGAGGCGCGCCGACCTGATCCAGCTCACCGTGCAGGGTGACCGGCACGGCGGCTCGGCGGTGGACTACACCATCAACTCGCGCGTCGGCATCCCCTACATCACGGGCGACGAGCGCGGCGCGGCCACCAACGAGGCCGTCAACCACGTGCTGCCGGCCTGGGACCTCGTCACCGGCCAGATGGCGGCCGTGGGCCTGCTGGCCGCCGAACGCCACCGTCTCAAGACCGGCCAGGGCCAGCACGTGAAGCTGCCGCTGGAAGACGTGGCCCTCGCGGCCGTGAGTCACCTCGGCCTGATCGCCGAAGCGCAACTCGGCCAGCAACGCGAGCGCCACGGCAACGAGTTGTTCGGCGCCTTCGGCCGCGACTTCCGAACGGCGGACGGCGAGCGCGTGATCGTCGTCGGCCTGACCTTGAAGCAATGGCAGGCCATCTGCGAGGCCATGGGCCTGAATGAGGCCGTGAAGGCGCTGGGCGAACGCCTGGGCCTGGACCTCGACCTCGAAGGCCACCGCTTCCAGGCGCGCAAGGAACTCGGTGCGCTGGTGGAGGCCTGGATGTCGCGCCACAGCTTCGCGCAGGCCGCTGAGGCGCTGACGAAGCAGGGCGCCTGCTGGGGCAAGTACCAGACGCTCACGCAACTGGTGACGCAGGACGAGGCCTGCTCGCCGGCCAACCCGATGTTCCGCACCATCGACCAGCCTGGCGTGGGGCCGCACCTGGCGGCCGGGCTGCCGCTGACCTTCTCGGGCATGGATCGCATCCCTGCGGGAACCGCGCCCACGCTGGGCCAGCACACGGGCGAGGTGCTGTTTGAACTCCTGGGGGTATCCCAGGCGCAATTCGGTGATCTTCGCGACAGGGGCGTGGTCTAGTTGGGTCAGAATAGCCGCCTCAAAACTTGAGCGGAACACGATGACCCGATCGCTTGCAAGGAACCACGACGACAAACGCCAGAGGATCCTCGACGTCGCAGCCGCGCTCTTCGCGAGCACGAGCTACGAGAGTGCCCGGCTGCAGGACATCGCGGCGGCGTGCAGCATGTCGAAGTCCGCGCTGTACCACTACTTCCCTGGCAAGGAAGTGCTGCTGCTCGAGATCATCACCGAGCACATCATGAGCTCGGTGGCCGAGCTCGAGGCCATCGCGCAGGGCCCGGGGACGAGCCGGGAACGGCTGACGAACCTGGTGCGGGCGATGGTGACGCGGGCCGCGGAAAAGCGCCACGAGCACACGGTGCTGACCAACGACCTCAAGTTCCTGCCGACGCTGCAGCAGCAGGGAATCAAGCTGGCGCAGGCCAAGGCGCTGGACTTCGTGATCGATCTGCTCACCGACATCAACCCGCACCTCATGCGGCGGCGGCGCGAGAGCGCGTCCTACGCGCTGTTCCTCTACGGATCGATGATCTCGACCGCGACCTGGTACCGCCGGGGCGGCGGCATGACGCCGCACGAGCTGGCCGACCGCCTGACCGAGGTCTACCTCAAGGGCTTCGACGGCGGGGACCATCCGCCGGGTTACAGCTGAACTGCGTGGCCGCCACGCCCACGCCGGCCATCACGGCGCCGGCGATCTTCAGGGCGCTGAAGGTCTCGCCCAGCGCCAGCCACGAGATCAGCCCCGCCACTGGCGGCAGCAGGTAGAGCAGTGGCGCCGTGCGCGCCACGCCCAGGTGGTCGTTGAGCCAGCCCCAGGCCAGCCAGCCCGCGAACGACGCCACCGCCAGCGACCACAGCAGGGCGCCCCAGACGGCCGCGCCCAGGCTGGCCCACGGCACTTGCAAGGCCTGGGGCGCGTTGATGAGGAGCATGGGCACCATCGCCAGCAGCGTGGTGTAGGCCATCACCAGGGTGACGCCATGGCGGGCGAACAGCCGGCTGGCGGCCACCGTGTGGGCCGAGAAGAGCAGGGCGGCGAGCAGCAGCAGCAGGTCGCCCAGGCCTTGCGTTCTCATGAGCGCGACCTTGTCCGACAGGAACACCAGCACGCCCGCCATGGCCAGCGCCACACCGCCCACCTGCAGGCGCGTGAAGCGCTGGCTGTTCAGCACGCGCACCAGCAGCAGCGTGAACATGGGGCCGAGCGCGGAGATGAGCGCGCTGGAGAACGCGGTGGACAGGTGCATGGCCTGCGTCATCACGTTGACGTGAGCGATGTGGCCGAGCAGGGCCAGGCCCGCCAGGCCCAGCCAGTCGCGCCGTTCCAGCCGCGGCCAGTGCCAACCGTGGCGCCACAGCAGCAGGGCGATGGCGCAGGCCGGCGTGACGAGGTAGCGCGCGAAGACCAGGGCGCCCGGCCCGATCTGCGCCATCACCGCCTTCTGCACGCTGTAGTTGCTGCCCCACAGCAGCATCAGGGCCAGCGCCACCACCAGCGCCCACCGGCGGCGGACCGTGCCGGAAACCGGCGGATGGTTGGGGTTGATGCCCATTAAAACCGTCCCATGAGTCATATTTGTAATCGATCCAACGGCAGAAGATTCATCTGAACCGGCCTTTGATACGGGAAATCCCTAGGGATTTTTTTCGACCAATTGTTTTGTTAAACCGTCCCGTCGGTCTATTATACGGGCTGCCAGCGTTTGGTCGTTCTCACGTCAATCCACCCAGGAGACAAGCATGCGTTTTTCCCTTCCCAGGCTCACCGCAGCCCTCGCTTTGACCAGTGCCTTCGCCGCCAGCGCGCCCGCCATGGCGCAGACCACCGTCATCAAGTACTCCAACTGGCTGCCGCCGGGGCAGGCCATGCGCGTGGAGGTGGTGGAGCCCTGGATCGCCGAGGTCGAGAAGGCCACGCAGGGCCGCGTGAAGATCGACACCGCGCCCAAGGTTGTGGGCACGCTGCCGGCCCAGTTCGACGTGGCGCGCGACGGCCAGGCCGATCTGGTGATCTTCATTCCGGGCTACACGCCCAACCGCTTCGACCTGCTCGAGGTGCTGCAACTGCCGTTCGTGAGCGACAACCCCGAGGTGTACGCGCCGCTGGCCGACCGCTTCTACCGCAAGCACCTGGCCTCGCACAACGAGTTCAAGGGCGTGCACCCGCTGTCGGTCTACGTGGTCTCGCCCGGCCAGATCTTCAACTCCAAGCGCCCGCTGCGCAGCGTGGCGGACTTCAAGGGCCTGAAGATGCGCAGTCCGCAGACCAGCGCCACGCAGGCGCTCACGCTGCTGGGCGCGGTGCCGATCTCCAAGCCGGTGAGCGAAACCTACGAGCTGCTGTCTTCCGGCGTGATCGACGGCACCTTCATGCCGCCCGAGTCGATTCCCGCCTTCAAGCTGACCGAGCTCGTGCCCTACGCCACCATCGTGCCCGGCGCGGTCTACAACACCGTGCTGGTGCTGGGCATCAACGAAGACAAGTGGAAATCGCTGCGCGCCGAGGACCGCGAGGCGATCACCCGCATCTCGGGCGACGTGTTCGCGCGAAACATCGGCCGCGCCTACGCCAACGGCGACAAGGCCGCCTTCGAGACCATGCGCAAGGCGGGCAAGCCGGCCGAGGTGTTCCCGGCCCCGGCGCTGGCGGAGATGAAGAAGGTGCTGCTGCCGATCGAGCGCGAGTGGATCGAGAAGGCGAAGAAGAAGGGCATGGCCGATCCGCAGAAGGTGCTGGACCAGCTGCGCGCCGACATCGCCGTCGCCAAATAAGCCGCCATGAGCGCACAAGCCACCGGCGGACGCACCGTCCGCGTCCTGGAAGCGATCGGCGCGGTCGCGCTGCTGATCCTGATGGTCACCGTCTTCATCGACGTGGTGGGGCGCAACCTCTTCAACACGCCGCTGCCCTGGGGCACGGAGCTGCTGGAGATGGTGCTGGCCCTGATGATCTTCGCGATCTATCCCTTGCTGGCGCTCGGTTTCGGCCACATCACCGTGGACCTGATCCAGCTGCCGGCCCGCTTGCACAAGGTGCAGCGCGTGCTCAGCGGCGCGATCGGCGCCGTGGTGTTCGCGCTGATCACCTGGTGCATGGTCCGCCAGGCGTTGCGTGCCGCCAGCTATGGCGAGGCCACGCCGCTGCTGGGCGTGCCGCTGTCCTGGGTGCTCGGCGGCATCGGCGCCATGGCCGCGATCAGCACGCTCGCATTCCTGCTGGCCGCCGCGCGGTCCTTTCGCCATCCCGGCGCGCCTGCCGCGCCACACGCCACCGAGGTGATCTGATGCTCGCTGCCTGTCTGGGTTTTCTCGTGGCGTTCGCGTTCATCCTGTTCCAGGTGCCCATCGCCACCGCGCTGGCCCTCGCCGGTTTCGGCGGTTACGTGGTGCTCAATGGCCTCACGCCCGCGCTGAGCATGGTGGCCACCGTCACCAAGGACAGCACGCTGGTGTACTCGCTGATCGTGCTGCCGCTGTTCGTGCTGATGGGCAACCTCGTGGCCGGTGCCGGCATCTCGGGCGATCTGTTCCGCGCGGCGCAGGCCTTCATCGGCCGGCGCCGGGGCGGCCTGGCCATGGCCACCGTGGTGGCCTGCGGTGGTTTCGGCGCCATCTGCGGCTCCAGCGTGGCCACGGCAGCCACCATGGGCAAGGTGGCCATCCCCTCCATGCGCAAGCTCGGCTATGGCGACTCGCTCTCGTCGGCCGCGGTCGCCGCGGGCGGCACGCTGGGCATCCTGATCCCGCCCAGCGTGATCATGGTGGTGTACGGCGTGGCCACGCAGACGCACATCGGCATGCTGTTCGCCGCCGGCATCGTGCCCGGCCTGATCGCCATCGGCGGCTACATGGCGGCGGTGAAGTGGTCGGTCTGGCGCAAGCCCGAGCTCGCGCCGCTGGCCGAGGACAACGAACAGGTCAACAAGCTGGCGCTGCTGCGCGCGCTGTGGCCCGTGGCGCTGATCTTCGGCGTGGTCATGGGCGGCATCTACGGCGGTTTCTTCACCTCCATCGAGGCCTCGGGCATCGGTGCGACGGCGGCCCTGGTGTTCGCGCTGACGCACCACTCGCTCAAGCTCAAGGACATCTACGCGATCCTGGTCGACACCGCGCGCACCTCGGCCATGATGTTCGCCATCATCCTCGGCGCCGCGCTGTTCGGCGAGTTCGTGAACCTCACCGGCGTGCACGAAGGCCTGCTGCATGTGGTGCAGGAGAGCGGCCTGCCGCCGTTCGGGATCATCCTGCTGATGATCGTGCTGTACATCCTGCTCGGCACGGTGCTGGAAAGCCTGTCGATGATCCTGCTGACCGTGCCGATCTTCTTCCCGATCATCCTGGCCCTGGGCTACGACCCGGTGTGGTTCGGCATCCTGGTCGTGATGGTGGTGGAAATCGGGCTGATCACGCCCCCCATCGGCGTGAACCTGTTCGTGATCCGCTCGGTCATGCCCGACATCCCCATGATGACCGTGGTGCGTGGCGTGATTCCGTTCATCGTGGCCGACGTGCTGCGCATCCTGCTCATCGCCGCCGTGCCGGCCCTGTCCCTCTGGTTGCCCAACCTGCTGTTCAAGGCAGCCGCCTGACACCGTGAACCCTGTCTTCGACCCCGCGGCGCCCGAACTGCCGGCGCGCCTTCAATCGTGGCTGTCCCAACGCTGGCGCAAGCCGGTCCAGGTGAGCGGGCTGAGCCGCTTTCCGGCCGGCATGTCCTGGGTGACCCTGGGCTTCACCGCCGAGTCACCGGGTGAGGCGCCGCTGGACCTCATCCTGCGCGTGGGCGACCCGGGCGGCCTGTTCTCGCCCTACAGCTCGCGGCCCGAGTACGAGGCGCTGGCCGCGCTGGCCAGCGTGCCCGACCTGCCCATCCCCCAGGCCTATGAGCACAGCGACGATCCGGCCATCCTCGGCGCGCCCTTCGTGATCACGCAGCGCGTGGCCGGCGACACGCCCACGCCCTGGCGCGGCGCGGACGAACGCGGCGAAGCGGCCAACCAGTCGCTCGGTCACGACTTCGCCGATGCGCTCGGCGCCATCCACGCCTTCGACTGGACCACCACCCCGCTGGCCGCCTGGGCGCAGGAGGGTCCCATCACGCCGCGGACCACCGCGCTGCACGAGACGCGCTACTGGACGCGGCATGCCCAGCTGGGGACCGGTCCCACGCCGCCGCAGATGCACTACGCCATGCGCTGGCTGGAGGCGCACGCGCCCGAGGCCGAACGCATCACCATCGTGCACGGCGACTACCGGGTGGGCAACTTCCTGCAGCAGGACGGCCGCATCACCGCCATCCTCGACTGGGAGCTGGTGCACCTGGGCGACCCGCACGCCGACCTGGCCTGGGCCGGGCTGCGCACCTTCGCCGCCGGCACCTCGCGCATCGGCGGGCTGATTGAGCGCGAGGTCTTCTACCAGCGCTGGCAGGCGAAGACCGGCCTGCGCGTGCGGCCCGAGGTGGTGCGCTACTACGAGGTGATGGTGCAGTTCAAGATGGCCGCGATGCTGATGGGCGCCATGATCCGCGTGCAGACCGGCCGCTCGCGCGACGTGCGCATGGCCGCGATGGGCTTCCAGCTCACCTCCACGCTGATGGAACTCAACAAGCTGATCGCGGAGGCCGCATGAACCAGTCGCTCGAAGCCCTGATGGGCAGCATCTGCCGCGCGCTGCGCGACGAGATCGCGCCGGAACTGCAGAGCGACCACGCGCGCTCGCAGCTGGCCGGCGTGCTGGACGTGCTGGGCAAGGTGGAGCGCATGGTGGTCTGGTCGCCGGACGTGACGCGCGAACAGCTCGAACTGCTCGACGCCTGCCTGGCGCGGGTGGCGGCCCGCCTGGCCGCGGCGGGGCAGACCGCGCCGCCCGGCCTCGCGCCCGCGTCCACCGCCCGGCCCGAAACCCAGGCCGCATTGCAGGCCGCCTTGGCGGACGCCGAGCGGCGCTTCGCCCGCTTCACCGACTGGCTGTTCTCGCCGCCGGACCAGCTGCCCGCGCCCCTGGCGGGCGAACTGCACGACCAGCTTCGCACGGCGCTTCGCCTCACGCTCAAGGCCCAGCGCCGCCTGGTGCCGAGCGCCGACTTTTCATCGATGACCGCGCCGAGCCCAGCGGCCGACGCCCAAGGAGTTTTTAAATGATGTCTGCCCAGGACGACCTGATCGGCCACCAGGCCCCCGCGCCCTTCGCGCAACGCGCCGGCCAAGGCGACCCCCGCTTCACCGAGCGCTACTGGTACACGCTGCACCCGATCACCGGCACGGTGGACGGCGTGCCCATGATCCTCGACATCGGCATGGGCTACTACCCCAACAAGGGCGTGATGGACGTGTTCGCCGGCATCACCGTGGGCCGCCGGCAGCACAACTTCCGCGCCTCGCGCGCGCTGGGCGGCACGCCGCTGGAAGCCGGCGCGGGGCCGCTGCGTTTCGAGGTGGTGGAGGGCATGAAGCGGCACCGCCTCACGCTCACCGACAACGCCTCGGGCTTCCGCTTCGCGCTGGACTTCGAGGCCAGCTTTCCCGCCGCGCAGGAGAAACAGAACTTCCGCGAACGCAAGGGCGTGGTGGAAGAGGACATGGTGCGCATCTCGCAGTTCGGCCGCTGGCGCGGCTGGTTCGCCCTCGGTGGGCAACGCCACGAGGTGACGCCGGCCACCTGGTGGGGTCAGCGCGACCACTCGTGGGGCATCCGCTCCGAGATGCGCACCGACGAGGCCGCGCCCCCGGTGCAGCAGCACAGCGGCTTCTTCTGGACCTGGTCCATGTTCCAGTTCGAGGACCTGGGTTTTTCCATCTTCCTGAAGGAGCGCGAGCCGGGCAAGCCGCACTACCTCTCGGCCACCGAATTCGTGCGCGGGGCCGACGGCCGCATGGCGCACCGCGAGGCCATCAGCGTCATGCACGAACTCGAATGGGCCGACGACCCGCTGGGACAGACCATCTCAGCCGGCACCTTCACCTTGCAGTTCGCCGAAGGCCCGCCGCGCACCGTGCGCATGGAAGGGCTGGAAGCCCGCTTCTACCTGAAGGGCGGCCTGTACGGCGGCTTCCAGGGCTGGAACCACGGCGACCCCAAGGGCGACTACCACGCCGAGCACGACGTGTGGGACCTCGACGATCCGGCCACGCGCGCGGCCGCCCGCACCCTGGGCGACCACGTGGTGCGCGCCACCTGCGAGGGCCGCACCGGCATCGGCATCAGCGAATACGGCGTGGCGCAAGGCTATGCTCGCTACCCCGGGCCGCAGCAGCACCCCGCGCTCTGAAGCCGCCCAAGAACACGCAGGAGACCGATCCACCATGCAGATGACCCAGGCCCTGGCACGCGCCGTGCAGACCCGGCGCCACCACACCGCCACGATTTTCGCGGGCCGCCAACGCAGCTGGGCCCAGGTGGGCGAGCGCGTGCCGCGCGCCGCCGCCGCGTTCCGCGCCCTGGGCCTGCGGCCCGGCGACCGGCTCGGCATCCTCGCGCTCAACAGCGACAACTACATCGAGATCTTCTTCGCCGCCGCCTGGGCCAACGTGGTGCTGGTGCCGCTGAACACGCGCTGGGCCGTGCCCGAGAACATCTACACCCTGGGCGACGCGCAGTGCCAGGCCTTGATCGTGGACGACGCCTTCGTGGCCCAGGTGCCGCAGCTGCTCGCGGGCCACGCGATGGCGCACGTGATCCACGCGGGGGAGGGCGCCACGCCCGAGGGCATGCAGGGCTACGAAGCCCTGATCGCGGCCACGCCGCCCATGGCCGACGAGTGCGGCCAGGGCGACGAGCTCTGCGGCATCTACTACACCGGCGGCACCACCGGCCACCCCAAGGGCGTGATGCTCTCGCACAAGAACTTCATCTCGGCCTCGGTGAACTGGATCGCCACGCTGCACTTCAGCGAAGACACCGTCTACATGCACTCGGCCGGCCTGTTCCACCTGGCGGGCTGCTCGCCGGCCATCGCGCTCACGCTGGCCGGCGGCACCCACGTGTGCCTGCCCAAGTTCGATGCCGTGCTGGCCTTCGAGGCCATCCAGACGCACCGGGTGAACTACTGCCTGTTCGTGCCGACCATGGTGAACATGATGATCAACCATCCGGACTTCGCCCGCTACGACCTCACCAGCGTGCGCTACTGCGAGTACGGCGCCTCGCCCATGCCGGTGCCGGTGCTGGCCGCCGCCATGGAGAAGCTGCCCACGTGGGAGTTCATCCAGGGCTATGGCATGACGGAGTCGGCCGCGCTCACCGTGAGCCTGCCCTGGCGCTACCACTTCGACCAGCCCGGCATGCCCAGCAAGCGCCTGGCCGCCGGCCGCGCCGCCTACGGGGTGGACGTGCGCATCGTGGACGAGGACGGCCAGGAAGTCCCGCGCGGCACCCACGGCGAAATCGCGGTGCGCGGCGCGCAGGTGATGATCGGCTACTGGCGCAAGCCCGAGGCCACCGCCGCCGCGCTGCGCCAAGGCTGGCTGCACACCGGTGACGCGGCCTACATGGACGAGGATGGTTTCGTCTACATCGTCGACCGTGTGAAGGACATGATCATCAGCGGCGGCGAGAACATCTACTCGCGCGAGGTCGAGAACGCGGTGCACGCGCACCCGGCGGTGCGCGACTGCGCCGTGATCGGCATCCCCAACGCGGAGTGGGGCGAGTCGGTGCACGCGGTGGTGGTGCTCAAGGACGGGCAGAGCGCCAGCGCGAAGGAGATCATCGACCACTGCCGCACGCTGATCGCGGGCTACAAGGTGCCGCGCTCGGTGGACTTCAGCGACGCGCTGCCGCTCTCGGGCGCGGGCAAGATCATGAAGAACGTGCTGCGCGAGCCGTTCTGGCGCGGCAAGAGCAAGTCGGTGAACTGAGTGAGCGGGCGGCCTCAGCCGCCGCCGCCGCGAAAGCCGTCGAGGAACAGGGCCGAGATGCGCTCGGCCAGCTCGGCGGGCGTGATCGGGCCGTCGCGCTCGTACCAGGTGAAGGTCCAGATCACCATGCCGAACAGCAGCAGGGCGTAGGGCGAGTTCACCTCGGCGCGCGCCATGCGGGCGGGGTTGATCTCGCGCAGCAGGCCCACCATGAGCTGCATCAGTTCCTGCTCCAGCTGGCGCACGTCCTCGCGCTGCACCGGCGGCAGGAACTTGATGTCGTTCATCAGCACCAGGTGGTGGTGGCGCGACTTCGCCCCTTCCTGCACGAACGAGGCCACGAAGCGCTGGAAGCGCTCCGCCGCCGGGCGCGGCTCGCGCGCGATGGCCGAGAGCTCGGCCACCTGCCCGGTGATGTGCTCCTTCACGATCGCGTAGAGCAGGTCTTCCTTGCTCGCGAAGTAGTGGTACAGGTGCGATTTCGAGGCGCCGCACGCGGCGGCCACGTCGCTCATGGTCGCGTGGTCGAAGCCTTTCTGCGCGATCAGCGCGACCGCGCTGTCGAGGATGACCTGCTTCTTCAGCTCGTAGTCGTTGGCCCGCACGCGCGTCATCTGGAATGCCCCCTGGGCCGGGTGGTGACCTGTTGCATGTTCCTCTATTCCCTTTTATATTTAGACCGACGAGACGGACTATAAGCCCAATGCCCCAGGCACACCATAGGGAAAGCATGGATCACACAGAAGAGACATTGATCGTCATCGGCGCGGGCCACGCCGGTGTGGAACTGGCCTTCGCCGCGCGCCAGCAGGGCTGGGCCGGCCCCATCGTGCTGCTGGGCGAAGAGCCGCACCTGCCGTACCACCGGCCGCCGCTCTCCAAGGCCTTTCTCTGCGGCACGGCCGACGCGGCCTCGCTCGCGCTGCGCCAGGCCACGGCCTTCGACACCGCGGCCATCACGCTGCGGCTGGGCACGAAGGTGCGCGCCATTCACCGCGCCGCGCACCAGGTGCTGCTGGCCGACGGCAGCGCGCTGGCCTACAGCAGGCTCGCGCTGTGCACCGGCGGCCGGGCGCGCGCGCTCGAGGTGCCGGGCCTGGAGGGCGCGCCGCCGCCCAACCTGTTCAGCCTGCGCACGCAGGCCGATGCGCTGGCGATCGCCGGGGCGGTGCGCGAAGGCGCGCGCGTGGTCATCATCGGCGCGGGTTATGTGGGCCTGGAGGTCGCGGCCTCGGCGCGCAAGCTCGGCGCGGGCGTGACGGTGCTCGAATCGCAGCCGCGCGTGCTCGCGCGGGTGACCGGCGCCACGCTCTCCAGCTTCTACGAATCGGTGCACCGCGAGGCCGGCGTGGACCTGCGCACCAATGCCTCGGTGCGCGCGATCGAGCGCGATGCCACCGGCGCGGTGAGCGCCGTGCTCTGCGGCGACGGCGAACGCCTGCCGGCCGACGTGGTGATCGTGGGCATTGGCATGTTGGCCGACACGGCATTGGCCGAAGCGGCGGGCCTGCGCGTGGAGGGAGGCATCGTGGTGGACGCGCACTCGGTCACCTCCGATCCTCACATCGTCGCGGCCGGCGACTGCACGGTGCACGACAGCGCGCTCTACGGCCGGCGCGTGCGCCTGGAGTCGGTGCCCAACGCGCTGGAGCAGGCGCGCTCGGCCGCCGGCTGGCTGTGCGGCAAGCCCCGGCCCAACCACGCGGTGCCGTGGTTCTGGTCCGACCAGTACGACCTGAAGCTGCAGATGACCGGCCTGGCCGACGGGCACGACCAGTGCGTGGTGCGCGGCTCCTTCGTGGACCACAGCTTCTGTGCCTTCTACCTGCGCGAGGGCCGCCTGATCGCGGTCGACGCCGTCAACCGGCCGGCCGATTTCATGCTCGCCAAGAAGGCCGTGGCGGCCGGCGTGCAGGCCGATCCCCTGGCCCTGGCCGACACCGGCATCCCCCTGAAAGAGCTGCTGGCGACCGCCGCGCCGGCCTAGGGTTTGTCCTAGGGCGCGCGACAGGTCACCACCCCATAATCGCCCCAATCAAAGACCGACGCGACGGACTAATTATCAAATCCCGACCGCCTTCGCCGATACCGCAACGACCTCGAGACACACACAGCCCCATGTCGCTTCCATCCACCGCCGCCGCCCCACCCCCGGGGACGGCGCCCGCCCAGGCCTCCGTGCTGGCGGTTCACAACATCCAGATCGTCTATGGCGGCGCCATCGAGGCGGTGCGCGACGTCTCGCTGGAAGTGCAGGCCGGCCAGATCGTGGCGCTGCTCGGTTCCAACGGCGCGGGCAAGTCGACCGTTCTCAAGGCCATCTCGGCCGTGCTCGATGCCGAGGACGGCGAGATCGAGAAGGGCTCGATCCAGCTCTTCGGCCAGCACATCGAAAAAGCCGCCGCGCCCGAGATCGTGCGCCGGGGCCTGGTGCAGGTGCCCGAAGGCCGGCGCCTGTTCGCCACGCTCACGGTGGAAGAAAACCTGCTGGTCGGCGCGCACCTGCAGAGCCGCCAGGTGCTGGACGAGGAGCGCGAGAACGTGTTCCGCCTGTTCCCGCGCCTGCTGGAAAAACGCGGTGTGATCGCGGGCTACCTCTCGGGTGGCGAGCAGCAGATGGTGGCGATCGGGCGCGCGCTCATGAGCCGGCCCAAGGTGCTCGCGCTCGACGAGCCCTCGCTGGGCCTGGCGCCGCTGATCGTCTCCGAGATCTTCTCGGCCATCGAAACCCTGCGCGACCAGAACGGCCTGACCATCCTGCTGGTGGAGCAGAACGCCACGCGCGCGCTGGCGATCGCCGACTACGCCTACATCATGGAAAACGGCCGCGTGGTGCTCGACGGCACCAGCGAGGCCCTGCGCCGCAACGCCGACGTGCGCGAGTTCTACCTCGGCCTGAGCGCGGCCCAGGGCCGCACCAGCATGCGCGATGTCAAACACTACAAGCGCCGCAAGAGGTGGCTGTCATGAGCGAACCTATTCTCGACGTGCGCGGCGCGACGAAAAAATTCGGCGGTGTCACCGCGGTCAACAACGTGAGCCTGCGCGTGATGCCGGGCGAGATCGTCAGCCTGATCGGCCCCAACGGCGCGGGCAAGACCACCACCTTCAACCTGATCAGCGGCGTGCTCGACCTCAGCGCCGGCCAGGTGTTCTTCCAGGGCCAGGACACGGCGCGCCTGCGCTCGTCCGACTACGCGCGCGCCGGCATCGGCCGCACCTTCCAGAACCTGGCGCTGTTCAAGCACGGCACGGTGGTGGAGAACCTGCTCACCGGCCGCCATGTGCACTTCAACTACACGGTGCTGGAGTCGCTGATGTTCTGGGGCCGGCCCCGCCGCGAGGAAATCGCGGCGCGGCGCAAGGTCGAGGAAATCATCGAGTTCCTGGAGATCGAGGAACTGCGCGACAAGCCGGTCTCGCAACTGGCCTACGGCCAGCAGAAGCGCGTGGAGCTCGGGCGGGCGCTGGCCTGCGAGCCCAGCCTGCTGCTGCTCGACGAGATCGTCGCGGGCATGAACCGCGAGGAGAAAGAGGACATCGCGCGTTTCACGCTCGACATCCGGGACGAATTCGGGGTGGCGGTGCTGATGATCGAACACGACATGCAGGTGGTGATGGACCTGTCGGACCGCGTCTACGTGCTGGACTTCGGCATGCTGATCGCCGAAGGCACACCGGCCGAGGTGGCTGCGAACCCGGCGGTGCTGCAGGCCTACCTGGGCGGGGAGGCGGCACATGCTTGACCACAACCAGCTCATTCGCGGCGAGACCACGCTGCCCGGCCTGCTGCGCCAGCGCGCGCAGGAGCGCGGCGCCCAGGTGGCGCTGCGCGAGAAGATCCACGGCATCTGGCAGGGCCGCAGCTGGCTCGAGTACTACCAGGCCGCGCGCCGCGTCGCGCACGGCCTCACCAAGCTCGGCCTGCAGCGCGGCGACCGCATCATCATCGCGGCCGAGGACGTGCCCGAGTGGTTCTACGCCGACCTGGGCGCGCAGATGATCGGCGTGCAGGTGGTCGGCATCTACCCCACCAACCCCTGGGCCGAGGTGCAGTACATCGCCGGCCACTGCCAGGCGAAACTGGCCGTGACGGGCGACCAGGAGCAGACCGACAAGGTGCTCGACGCGATGCGCGAAGGCCCCGGCCTGCCGCACCTGCGGCACATCTTCTGTGTGGACATGAAGGGCCTGCGCCGCTACGAGCCCGGCCGCCCGCACGCGTTCACGCACCTGCTCGAACTCGGCGACCAGCTGGTGGCCGAAGACCCGCTGGCCGAGCAGCGGCTGGACGGGCAGATCGACGCCCTGGTGCCCGACGACGTCAACATCCTGGTCTACACCTCCGGCACCACCGGCCCGCCCAAGGGCGCGATGCTCACGCACCGCAACTTCGTCTACGGCGCCTACGCCTACATGGTGGCGCGCCAGATGGCGGACAAGCCCTTCGAGTCGGTCTGCTACCTGCCGCTGTGCCACGTGGCCGAGCGCACCTACTCCACGGTGCAGCACCTGATCTCGGGCGGCTGCATCAACTTCGCGGAGTCGGTCGACACCGTGGCCACCAACATCCGCGAGATCGGCCCGACCTTCTTCCTGGGCGTGCCGCGCATCTGGGAAAAGCTGCAGCAGGGCTTCGAATTCCGCATGAAGGACAGCGGGCGCGCGCAGCGCTGGCTCTACCGGGTGGGCATGAAGCGCGGGCGCGCGCTGTCGGACCGGCGCGCCGAACACGGCCACCTCCAGGGCCTGGGCGACCGGCTCGAGTTCGGCTTCTGGTACCTGCTGCTGTTCCGCAACATGCAGCGCCACATGGGCCTGAACCGCACGCACACCCGCATGTGCGGCGGTGCCTCGGTCTCGCCCGAGACGCTGAAGTTCTTCGACATCATCGGCCTGCCAGTGGGGCAGGGCTACGGCCTCACCGAGGCCGGCGGCCTGGCCTTCGTGCAAGTGCCGGGGCGGCCCTTCATCCGCGGCAGCTGCGGCCCCGCCATGGAAGGCGTGGAGTGGCGGCTGGGCGAGGACAAGGAAGTCTTCGTGCGCTCGCCCGGCGTGTTCAAGGGCTACCTGTTCGACGACAAGGGCACGGCCGACATCCTCTCGGCCGACGGCTGGATCGCCACCGGCGACATCGTGGAGCAACACGGCGAGGGCGAGATCGCGGTGGTGGACCGCAAGAAGGCCATCATCATCACCAGCGGCGGCAAGAACATCGCGCCTTCGGAGATCGAGAACGCGATCAAGGACAGCCCCTTCGTGCGCGAAGCCATCGTGGTGGGGGAGGGCAAGAAGTTCCTCGGCGGCCTGCTGCAGATCGACTTCGACACCGTGGGCCGCTGGGCCGCCGAGCGCGACCTGCAGTACACGACCTACAAGTCGCTCACCCTGCTGCCCGAGGTCATCGAGCTGGTGCAGGGCGTGATCGACGAGGTCAACTCGCGCTTCGCCCGCGTGGAGAACGTGCGCAGGTTCGTGCTGCTCGAAAAGGAGCTCGACCACGACGACGGCGAGCTCACCGCGACGCAGAAGGTGCGCCGGGGCCTCATCAACAAGAAGTTCGCTCGCGAGCTCGAGATCATCTATGGGAGCGCGCCATGAACTACTTCATTGAACTGCTGGTCTCCGGCCTCGCGGTCGGCGCGATCTACGGCCTGGTGGCCATGGGCTTCGCCGTGATCTACAAGGCCACCGGCATCGTCAACTTCGCCCAGGGCGAGATGGGCATGCTCAGCGCCTACACCACCTGGTCGCTCGCGACCATGCTGGGCACCGGCAGCCTGGCCACGGTGGCGCTGGCCATCGTGGTCGGCGCGGTGCTGGGCCTGCTGTGCGAGCGCCTGATCATGCGGCCCATGCTGGGCGAGCCGGTGCTCTCGGTGGTGCTGGTCACGGTCGGTCTGGCGGTGGTGCTGCGCTCCATCGTCACCATCGTCTGGGGCGCCTCGCCGCACAAGTTCGAGGTGGCGGGCGCGGACGACCTCGTGAGCCTGGGCGGCATCGGCCTGCGCGTGAGCCAGCTCGGCGTGCTCGGTGCCCTGGTGCTGGCGGTGGCGGGCTTCTGGTACTTCCTGGGCCACAGCCGCTTCGGCGTGGCGATGCGCGCCGTGGCCGCCGACGAGAAGACGGCGCGCCTCATGGGCGTGTCCACCGCGCGCGTGCAGGCCGTGGCCTGGGCTTCGGCATCGGCGCTGGCGGGCCTGGCCGGCGCGCTGTTCGCGGTGATCTACGGCCTCACGCCCACGATCTACGAGCTCGGCCTCAAGGCCTTCCCGGCCACGGTGCTGGGCGGCTTCGACTCGGTGCTGGGCTCGGGCGTGAGCGGTCTGATCATCGGCGTGCTCGAGAACATGACGGGTGGCTACCTGTCGAGTTCCCTCAAGGAAATCGCGGGCTTCATGCTGATCCTCGTGGTGCTCATGGTGCGGCCCTTCGGGCTGTTTGGCGAAAAACGAATCGAGAGAGTCTGATGCGCAGCGGATATTTCAAGGAGCACTACAGCGGGCTGGTTGTCCTCACGGACTCGCCCGCGGTGAAAGCCTGGGTCGCGGTCCTGATGGTGGCGCTGATCGCGGCGCCCTTCCTGCTGGGCAACTTCGCGCTCTCGCACGTGACCATCATCCTGTTCACCCTGATCGGGGTGCTGGGCCTGACGGTGCTCACCGGGTTCGCGGGCCTGATCTCGCTCGGCCACGTGGGCTTTCTGATGCTGGGGGCGTACTCGTACGCCATCGGCGTCACGCGCCTGGGCCTGCCACCCGAACTGGCGCTGCTGGCGGCGGCCGTGGTGCCGGCCTTCTTCGGCCTGCTGGTGGGCCTGCCTTCGCTGCGCCTGCACGGCCTGTACCTGGCGATCACCACGCTGGCCTTCAGCCACATCGTGGCCACCGGCATCCTGGCCGGCGGCAAGTTCACCGGGGCAGGGCGGGGCATCATGGTGATGCGGCCGACGATGTTCGGCTTCGACCTCTCCAGCGACCGCGCCTTCTACTGGTTCTGCCTCTTCATGTGCACGCTGGCCGTGCTGGTCACGCTCAACCTGCGCCGCTCGGTGCTGGGCCGGGCGCTGGTGGCACTGCGCGACAACGACATCGCCGCGCGCACCATGGGCATCAACCTGGTGCGCTACAAGCTGCTGGCCTTCCTGATCAGTGCCGCGCTCACCGGCGTGGCCGGCGCCATCATGGGCATGTACCTGAGCATCGTCAGCGTCGAAGCGTTTCCCTTCCTGCTGTCCATCGAGGCGCTGGCCATCATCATCGTCGGCGGCCTGGGCTCGGTGCTCGGCGCGGTGCTGGGCACGGTCTTCATCGTGACGCTGCCCGAGGTCTTCAGCTCGCTGGTGCAACTGCTCGGCGGGCGCCTGCAGGACGTGATGACCACCAGCGCGCACGAGGTCAAGAGCGTGCTCTACGGCCTGGCCATCATCGGTTTTCTGCGCTTCGACCCACGCGGCCTGCGCGGCATCTGGCACGACATCCGCCACACCTGGGTGTTCTGGCCCTTGCGTTACTGACCTGACCCTCTCACCCCAACCACCGGAGACAACACCATGATGAAAAAGCACAGCCTCACCCAACTCGCGGCGCTCGCGCTGCTGACCGCTGGCGCCTGCGCCACCGCCCAGGCCCAGCAGCAGGGCGTGACCGACACCGAGATCGTGCTCGGCGACATCCTGCCCCTGACCGGCCCGCCCGCGCTGCTGGGTGTGGCGCACAACCTGGGCGTGAAGGCGGCGATCGCCGAAGCCAACGCCGCCGGCGGCATCCACGGCCGCAAGCTGCGCCTGATCTCCGAGGACGACGGTTACGTGCCCTCGCGCACGATCCAGGGCGTGCGCAAGCTGATCAACAGCGACAAGGTGTTCGCGCTGACCTCGGTCTCCGGCACGGCCCAGGCCCAGGCCGCGATGCCGCTGATCCAGCAGGCCGGCCTGCCGGCGATGGCGCCCATCACCACCTACGAAGGCCTGTACAAGCCGACGATCAAGAACGTGTTCGCGGTGGGCTACGACATGTCCAACGCGGTGGAAGAACTGGCCGCCCGCATGGCCGACCGGTACCCGGGCAAGAAGTGGGCCCTGATCTCGCAGGACGACGACTACGGCGAGAACGTGCGCGACGGTTTCGAGCGCGCGACCAAGGCGAAGAAGCTGCAGGTGGTGTCGACCCAGATCTACAAGAAGGGTCAGACCGATTTTTCGTCGGAGATCCTGAAGGTCAAGCAATCCGGCGCCGAGATCCTGCTGGCCGGTGGTGTGCTGGGTGAGAACGTGACGATGGTCAAGGAGCTGGAGCGCATCAACCACAAGATTCCGGTGGGGGTGACGTATGTGTCGCGTGTGCCGGCGAGTGCGAAGTTGATGGGGGCCGCGGCGGAAAATGTGTACACGGTGGACTATGTGTACCTGGAGAGTTCGCCGCAGGGCAAGGCGTTCACCGACAAGATCAGCAAGCACCTGAGTCCGGAGGAGATGGGGCGGGTGAATCGCTACACCTACACCGGCTATTCGGCCACGCGGGCTTTGTTCGATGCGATGGGGCGTTGTGGCAAGGCGCTGACCTGGGATTGCACGAATGCCGAGTTGGCCAAGGTGAACAACCTGGATACCGGGGCGATGACGCCCATCGGGTTTACTGCGACCAACCACCTGGCGGCGCCCAAGCTCTTTCTGCTGAAGGCTGATCCGGCGGCTTCTACCTACAAGGCTGTCGAGTAATTTTTCTCGCCTGGGTTGCTCGCCTGGGTTTGCTCGGGGCCGCTGGTGCGGGTGACCGTTCTCCGGCGCTGCTCGCGGGCGGCTGCCCAGGCGCTCACCCGGTGCTTCATCAACACCGGGTGGGCGCGCCCACTCTGTGGCAACCGCGAATGGGCGCCTGCGCCCGGCCACCCGCACCATCGACCCAGTGGCATGGTTGAGTGCTGGCGTGGTGGCGCTGTGAGATTCAAGTGGTTGAATTCAAGTTTCACTTGAATGGCATGCCATTCCATCCCTCTCGACGGATGGTGGGGTTCGCGGGCGCAGGCGCCCATTCGCGGTTGCCACGGAGGGTGAGTGAAGGGGTGGTGTTGACGAAGAGGTGAAGGCGGACCCGTGCAGACGCCCGCGAGCAGCGCCGGAGAACGCGGACCACGCCAGCCGTCAGCGCGAGGTCCAACCCAGCAACCACCGAGCACCAAAAAACGGATTCGTCGGATAGGACGATATTCCGAAGCCCTGCGTTTCCTACGATCCCTGCAACTCCCGCACAGCACAAGAGCGGGCCCACAACGATGCCCGCGTGCAAAGACAAAAAAAGCACAGCAGGGCCGCCGACGGAGACCCAGTTGCTCATCCTTCAAATCCTCGTCGCAGGCATCGCGCTAGGCTGCGTCTACGGCCTCATCGCCCTCGGCTTCGTCCTCATCTACAAAGCCACCGAAACCGTCAACTTCGCCCAAGGCGAACTCATGATGCTCGGCGCCTTCATCTGCCTCGCGTGCATGGGCCCCCTCGGCATGCCCTTCTGGCTCGCCGCCATAACAGCAGTGAGCGCGATGGCCCTCGTCGGCCTCGGCCTCGAACGCGCCGTCATCCGCCCCGTCCTCGGCCAGCCCGCCTTCTCCATCGTCATGCTCACCATCGGCGTCGGCTACGTCGCCCGTGGCGGCGTCACCATGATCCCCGGCATCGGCACCGACACCCACACCCTCGACGCCCCCTACAAAGGCGAAGCCCTCGAACTCGGCGGCCTCGTGCTCGCCGGCGAACAAGTCCTCATCATCGCCGCCACCGCCGCCCTCTGCGCCGGCCTCTGGCTGCTGTTCCGCTTCACCCGCGTCGGCATCGCCATGCAGGCCTCCTCGCAGAACCAGCTCGCCGCCTACTACATGGGCATCCCGGTCCAGAAACTCAACGGCCTCGTCTGGGCCCTCGCCGCCGCCGTCGCCACCGTCGCCGGCATCCTGCTCGCGCCCATCACCTTCGTGCACGTCAACATGGGCTTCATCGGACTGAAAGCCTTTCCCGCCGCCATCATCGGCGGCTTCAGCAGCCTGCCCGGCGCCATCGTCGGCGGCCTCGTCATCGGCGTGGTGGAAGCGCTCTCGGGCTTCTTCCTGCCCGAAGGCTTCAAGGACGTGATGCCCTACGTGGTCGTGCTGATCATGCTCGCCGTGCGCCCCACCGGCCTGTTCGGCGAACGCGCCAGAAAAAAAGTCTGAGGCCGGCCCCATGCGTTTCATCTTCAAGACCTCCTACAACCAGGACATCGACCTGGTTCGCCACGAAGGCCAGCGCTTCTGGTACGGCCTGCTGTTCGTGGCCCTGCTGGCCGCGCCCTGGCTGCTGCCCGACTACTGGCTCGCGCAGCTCACCTTCGTCTTCATCTACGCCATCGTCGCCGTCGGCCTCATGCTGCTGGCCGGCTTCACCGGGCAGTTCTCCATCGGCCACGCCGCCTTCATGGGCGTGGGGGCCTACACCGAAGCCTGGCTGGCCGCGCGCGGCTGGCCCTTCCCGGTCTCGCTGGCCTGCGCCATGGGCCTGTCGGCGGCGGTGGGCGTGATCGTCGGCCTGCCGGCGCTGCGCGTCAAAGGCATGTACCTCGGCATCGCCACGCTGTCCTTCGGCTTCATCGTCGAAGAGGTGCTGGCGCGCTGGGAGTCGGTCACCGGCGGCAGCGCGGGCCAGAGCGTCAAGCCCATGGCCCTGTTCGGCTGGACTTTCGACTCGGACCGCGCCTTCTACTTCGTCTGTCTGGTCTGCATGGTGCTCAGCACGCTGGCCGTGCTCAACCTGCTGCGCGCGCCCACCGGCCGCGCCTTCGTCGCCATCCGCGACTCCGAGGTCTCGGCGCAGAGCATGGGCATCCACCTGGCGCGCTACAAGTCGCTCTCCTTCGCCATCTCGGCCGCGCTCGCCGGCCTGGGCGGCGCGCTGTACGCGCACAAGATGACCTTCATCTCGCCCGACCAGTTCAACCTCGTGCAGTCCATCGACCTGCTGCTCATGGTGGTCATCGGCGGCCTGGGTTCGATGCACGGGGCCTTCTTCGGCGCCATCTTCCTGATCGGCGCGCCGCAGGTGATCGCGCTGTTCAAGGACCTGCTGCCGCCCGCCATCGGCCAGGCCACCGGCCTGCAGGCCGTGGTCTACGGCCTGGTGCTGATCGCCTTCGTGATGTTCGAGCCCATGGGCATCCACGGCCGCTGGCTGAAGATCCGCACCTGGCTGGAGCTGTACCCGTTCTACCGGCGCGGCATGTTCAAGCGCCAGAAGAGCTTCCAGAAATCGGAGCGGCTGAAATGAGCGACAACGAGTTCCTGCTGTCGGCCCGCAATCTGAGCGTGCGCTTCGGCGGCGTGCTGGCGGTGAACAACGTGAGCTTCGATGTGAAGCGCGGCGAGGTCTTCACGCTGATCGGCCCCAACGGTGCCGGCAAGACCACGGTGTTCAACCTGATCAGCCGCATCTACACCCCCACCTCGGGCACGTTGGCCTTCGACGGCCAGGCGCTGAATGCGGTGCCGCCGCACGAGGTGGCCTTGCTGGGCATCGCGCGCACCTTCCAGAACATCGAGCTGTTCGAGCACGCCACGGTGCTGCAGAACCTGCTGATCGGCCGCCACATCCGCCGCCGCACCTCGGTCTGGCGCGAAGCGCTGTTCGGCCCCGGCGTGCGCGCGGCCGAGCGCGAGACCCGGGCCAAGGTGGAAGAAGTGATCGAGATGCTGGACCTGCAGCACCACCGGGACTCGCTGGTGGCGGGCCTGCCCTACGGCGTGCGCAAGGTGGTCGAGCTGGCGCGCGCGCTGTGCATGTCGCCGAAGCTGCTGCTGCTGGACGAACCCTCGTCGGGCCTGAACAGCGAGGAAACCGGCGACATGGCGTTCTGGATCCAGGACATCGTGCGCGACCTGGGCATCACGGTGCTGATGGTCGAGCACGACATGGGCCTGGTCTCGCGCGTGTCCGACCGGGTGCTCGCGATGAACCAGGGCGAGGTGATCGCGCTGGGCGCGCCGGCCGAGGTGCAGTCGCACCCGGCGGTGGTGGAGGCCTACCTGGGCAGCGTGGACGACGTGGCCTCGCTGCGCCGGCCGGCGGAGGTGTCGGCATGAGCGAACCCGTTCTCACCCTGAACAACGTGGAAAGCGCCTACGGCCCGGTGAAGGCGGTGCGCGGCGTGAGCCTGAGCGTGCACGCGGGGCGCATCGTCACCGTGCTGGGCTCCAACGGCGCGGGCAAGACCACCATTCTCAAGACCATCAGCGGCATCCTCGATCCGCGCAAGGGCAGCATCCGCTTCGAGGGCGAGGACATCACCGCCGCCGACCCCACGCACGTGGTGCGCCGCGGCCTGGTGCACGTGCCCGAAGGGCGCGAGGTGTTCCCGCTGCTCTCGGTGCGCGACAACCTGCTGATGGGCGCCTACACCCGCAGCGACCGCGACGGCATCGCGCGCGACATGGAGACCGTGTTCGGCTACTTCCCGATCCTCAAGGACCGCGCCGCGCAGGACGCCGGCCTGCTTTCCGGCGGCCAGCAGCAGATGCTGGCGATCGCGCGCGCCATCCTCGCCGGCCCCAAGCTCATCCTGCTCGACGAGCCCAGCCTGGGCCTGAGCCCGAAGCTCACCAAGGACATCTTCGAGATCGTGGTGCGCATCAACCGCGAGCGCGGCACCACCATCCTGCTGGTGGAGCAGAACGCCAACATGGCCCTCAACGTGGCCGACCACGGCTTCGTGCTGGAGAACGGCCGCATCGTGATGGACGACAGCTGCGAGAACCTGCGCGAGAAGGACGACATCAAGGAGTTCTACCTCGGCATGAAGGAAACCGGTGCGCGCGGCGAGCGGCGCTGGAAGAAAAAGAAGAACTGGCGGTAACCCCATGGCACAACTCTGGAACCTCGAATCCCTGCGGCCGCGCCAGCGCGAGCCGCTGCCCGGCGAGACCATCCCCGCCATGTTCTGGGCCGGCGTGGCGCGCCGCGCCGATCGCGTGCTCATGCGGCAGAAGACGCTGGGCATCTGGCGCGAGTGGACCTGGCGCGAGGTGGGCGACACCGTGCGCGAGATCGCCCTGGGCCTGGTGGACCTGGGCCTGCGCCCGGGCGACACCGCGTCCATCCTCTCCAACACGCGGGTGGAATGGGTCTGGTGCGACCTCGCCGTGCTCAGCGCGGGCGGCGTGTCCAACGGCATCTACCCGACCGACGCGGCCGGCCAGGTGCGCTACCTGTGCGAGGACTCGGCCACCAGCGTGCTGTTCGTGGAGGACGAGGAACAGCTGGACAAGGCGCTGGAGGCGCGCGCCCACCTGCCGCGCCTGGCCTGGATCGTGGTCATCGACCCCAAGGGGCTGGAGCATTTCAGCGACCCGGGTGTGATCACGCTGGACGAACTTCGGCGGCGCGGCGCGGCCCAGCCCGACACCCTGGCGCAGCGGGCCGGCGCGCGCCAGGCCGGCGACCTCGCGATCCTGATCTACACCTCGGGCACCACCGGGCGGCCCAAGGGCGCGATGCATTCGCACGCCAGCCTGCTGGCCACCGTGCGCGGGCTGGACGGCATCCAGCCGCAGGACGAGAACGACGAGCGCATGTGCTTCCTGCCGCTGTGCCATGTGGCCGAGCGCGTGATCGGGCTGTACGCCTCGTTCTACAGCGGCACGCGCATGAACTTCGTGGAGAACCCCGACACCGTGCCCGAGAACGTGCGCGAGATCGCGCCCACCGTGTTCGGCGGCGTGCCCCGGCTGTGGGAGAAGTTCTATTCGGCCGTGACCATCTCGGTGCAGGAGGCCGGCCGGGTGCAGCAGGCCCTGTACGCCTGGGGCATCGGCGTCGGCCACGAGGTCTCTGCCGCCGTGCTGGCGGGTCGGCCCGTGGGGCCCTGGCTGCGGCTGAAGTACCGGCTCGCGGGCCTGGCCTCGCTGGACCACGTGCGGCGCTTCATCGGCATTCACCGTTGCCGCTTCCTCATCACCGGCGCGGCGCCGATCTCGCCCGACCTGATCCGCTGGTACCTCGCGCTGGGCGTGCCCATGCTGGAGGCCTGGGGCCAGACCGAGTCGGGCGGCATTTCCACCATCATGCCGGCGCAGGCCATGCGCCCGGGCAGCATCGGCCGCGCCGCGCCCTGCAACGAGGTGCGCGTGGACCCGCAGACCGGCGAGCTGCTGGTGCGCGGCGCCAACGTGTTCATGGGCTACCTGAACCAGCCCGAGAAGACCGCCGAGGCGATCGACGCCGACGGCTGGCTGCGCACCGGCGACGTGGGCGTGGCCGACGAGGGCGGCTACTTCCGCATCACCGACCGCATGAAGGACATCATCATCACCGCCGGCGGCAAGAACATCACGCCCAGCGAGTGGGAGAACGAGCTCAAGTTCTCCCCCTACGTGACCGACGCCGTCGTCATCGGCGACCGGCGCGCCTACCTCACGGCCATCGTGATGATCGAACAGGAGAACGTCGAGAAGTTCGCGCAGGACCACGACGTGCCCTTCAGCAACTACGCCAGCCTGGCGCGCTCGCCCGAGGTGCAGGCGCTGATCCGCGGCGAGATCGACAAGGTCAACGTGAAGTTCGCCCGCGTCGAACAGATCAAGAAGTTCTTCCTGCTCGAAACCCGCCTGGGCGCGGAGGACGAAGAGCTCACCCCCACGATGAAGCTCAAGCGCAAGCTGGTGCAGACCAAGTACGCCGAGCAGATCGAGGCCATGTACCGCTGACCCCACTCCACTTGAAAGGACCGCTTCATGAAGACGTTTTCCCTCCTGGCCGCCGCGCTGCTGGCGCTCTGCGGCACGGCCTCGGCCCAGTCGCTGGGCGTGAGCAAGGACGAGATCCGCATCGCCACCATCCCCGATCTCTCGGGGCCGCTCGCCGGCTACGGCAAGGACATCCGCAACGGCATGCAGCTGCGCGTGGCCGAGATCAACGAGCAGGGCGGGGTGCACGGCCGCAAGATCACCCTGCTGGTGGAAGACGCCGGCTACGACCCCAAGCGCACCGTGCTGGCCGCGCAGAAGCTGGTCAACCAGGACAAGGTGTTCGCGATCGTGAGCACCTTCGGCACCGCGCACGCCAACGCGGCCATGCCCATCATGTTCTCCAAGCACGTGCTCAGCCTGTTCCCGCTCTCGCTCTCGCGCGACATGTACGAGCCCTTGCACAAGTACAAGTACGCGCTGATCGCCTCCTACTTCGACCAGATGGCCGTCGTGGTGCCCAAGCTGTACCGGGAGAAGGGCGCGAAGAAGGCCTGCGCCATCTACCAGGACGACGACTTCGGCGCCGAGGTGCTCAAGGGGGCCGAGGCCGGCCTGCAGAAGGTCAACGCCAGGCTGGAGGAGAAAGCCAGCTTCAAGCGCGGCGCGACCGACTTTTCCTCGCAGGTGGCGCGGCTGAAGGCCGCGGGTTGTGACTTCATCGTCATGGGCACGCTGATCCGCGAGTCGGTCGGCACCATCGCCGAGGCGCGCAAGCTGCAGTTCAACCCGGTGTTCGTCGCCACGTCCTCCGCCTACACCGACCTGATCCCGCGCCTGGGCGGCAAGGGCATGGACGGCTTCTACGCCGCCACCACCGCGCAGCACCCCTACCTGGACGACGCCTCGCAGCCGCTGCGCTTCTGGGCCAACAAGTACCAGACGCGTTTCAACGAAGCGCCGACCACCTTCTCGACCTATGGCTACACCATGATCGACCTGTTCGCCCGCGCGGCGCAGAAGGCCGGCCCGGCACTCACGACCGAATCCTTCGTCAAGGCGATGGAAGGCATGGGCAACATCCCGGGCGACCTGTTCGGCAACCCGCCGATGTCGTTCTCGCCCACCAAGCACCTGGCGTCGGACGCCTCGCGGCTCTCGCAGATCCAGGACGGGCGCTGGAAGGTGGTGTACGACTACGCGCAGATGAAGTGAGCCCCATGAGCCGCCATGTGTTTGTGACGGGCGTGGGCATGGTGCCTTTCACCAAGCCCGGCGCCGGCGACCCCTACCCGCTGCTGGGCGCGGCGGCCATCAAGGCCGCGCTGGCCGACGCGGGGGTGGACTACCAGTCGGTCGACCAGCTCTGCGCCGGCTTCGTCTACGGCGACTCCTGCTGCGGCCAGGCGGCGGCCTACCACGTGGGCCTGACCGGCATCCCCGTCGTCAACGTCAACAACAACTGCGCCACCGGCTCCACCGCGCTCTGGCTCGGCCGCCAGGCCATCGCCAGCGGCGAGGCCGAGTGCGTGCTGGTGGTGGGCTTCGAGCAGATGCAGCGCGGCGCCATCGCGGCGCACTTCACCGACCGGCCCGACCCCTCGCAGCGCCTGCTCGACGTGATGGCCGACACCCAGGGCCGCGACGAGGCCGCGCCCATCGCCGCGCAGCTCTTCGGCGGCGCGGGCCGCATGCACATGCAGCTCTACGGCACGCGGGCCGACACCTTCGCGCGCATCGCGGTGAAGGCGCGCCGGCACGCGGCGAACAACCCCAACGCCATCTTCCGCGACCCGCTCACGCTGGACGAGGTGCTGGCCTCGCCCTCGGTGTTCGACCCCCTGACCCGGCTGCAATGCTGCCCGCCGAGCTGCGGCGGCGCGGCGGCGGTGCTGTGCTCCGAGGCCTTCGCGAAAAAGCACGGGCTCAGCCGCCAGGTGCGCATCGCGGGGCAGGCGCTGGTGACGGACGGCAACAGCAGCTTCGACGAGAACGACATGCGCAAGCTGGTCGGCTTCGACATGACGCGCCGCGCGGCCCAGCGCGTGTACGAACAATCCGGCATCGGCCCGGGCGACGTGCCGGTGGTCGAGCTGCACGACTGCTTCACCAGCAACGAGCTCATCACCTACGAGGCCCTGGGCCTGGTGGAAGAGGGCGGGGCCGAGCGCTTCATCCTGGACGGCGACAACACCTACGGCGGCCGTGTGGTCACCAACCCCTCGGGCGGCCTGCTGTCCAAGGGGCATCCGCTGGGCGCGACCGGGCTGGCGCAGTGCGCCGAGCTGGTGTGGCAGCTGCGTGGGCAGGCCGGCGCGCGCCAGGTGGACGGCGCCAAGGTCGCGCTTCAACACAACCTCGGGCTCGGCGGCGCCTGCGTCGTTACGATGTACACGAAGGCGGGATGACATGGCAACCGAAGGCGCGCGACTGAGACTGGTGAGCACGGCGACCGAGGCCGTGGACGAGGCCGCGCGCGGCTCGCCGCTGGCGGCCAAGCTCAACCCCCCGTTGCCCACGGCCTTCGAGATCGTGCGCGCCGAGGTCGGCGAGAAGATCTTCAGCGCCGGGTCGGCCCGGCTGGTGCTGCTGCGCGCCCCGGCGGGCTTCGGCAAGACCACGGTGATGCTGCAGGTGCGCCACCGCTTCGAGGAAGCCGGCCTGCCCACCGCCTGGCTCACGCTGGACCGGGCGGACAACGACGTGGGCCGCTTCCTCACCGTGCTGGCCGCCGCGCTCGAACCGCTGGTGCCCGGCCTGGCGCGCGCGCGCGGCGCGCCCGTGGGCAACCTGGAGGAACTGGCCTTCTCGGTGATCGACCACGTGGCGGCGCACCCCGCGCCGTTCGCGCTCTTCCTCGACGACTTCGAGGCCTTGCAGAACCCGGTGGCGCTGGGCCTGGTGAACGAACTCATCGACCAGCTGCCGCGCGGCGCCCAGCTCATCGTCGGCTCGCGCGGCGCGCCCGAGCTGAGCCTGGGGCGGTTGCGCGCGCGCGGCCGCCTGCTGGAGATCGACCCGGCGCAGCTGCGCTTCTCGGTCAGCGAGACCGAGGGTTTTCTGCGCGAGCGACGCGGCCTGGTGCTGGAGAGCGAAGACATCGTGCGCCTGCACCGCAGCACCGAGGGCTGGGCGGCGGCGCTGTGGCTGGCCTCGGTCTCGCTCGAACACCGGGACCACCCGGGCCAATTCATCGCCGGCTTCACCGGCTCCAACGCCGCCGTGGTGGACTACCTGGTGGAAGACGTGCTGGCGCGCCAGACCGAGGACGTGCGCGGTTTCCTGCTGCGCTCCAGCGTGCTCGCCGTGCTCAACGCCTCGCTGTGCAACCTGATCTGCGGGCGCGAGGACAGCGCCGCCATGCTGCGCTCGCTGGAGCAGTCGCACCTGTTCCTGATTCCGCTGCAGCCCGAGGGCAGCGGCTACCGCTACCACGGCATGTTCGCCGAGTTCCTGCGCGCGCAGCTGCTGCGCCAGTACCCGGACGAGGTGCCCGGCCTGCACCGCGCGGCCGCGCGCTGGTTCCTGGGCCAGGGCCGGCCGGTGCCCGCCATCGAACACGCGCTGGCCGCCGGCGACGTGCGCACCGCGCTGCCGCTGCTGAACCAGCACGCGCAGGCCCTGCTGGACCAGGGCCGCATGCGCCTGCTCTCGCGCTGGCTGGACCCGCTGCTGGAGCGCGGCCTGCTCGACGAACACCCCATGCTGCAGGTGGTGCACGCCTGGGCCGTGTGTTTCGCGCGCGGCCCGCTGGCGGCCGCGCCCCTGCTGGAGCGCCTGGAGCGCCGCGCCGACCCGGACGAGGAGGTGAGGGCGCACCGCCTCGCGATGAAGCCGCTCTTCATGGTGCTGACCGACCGCACCGACGAGGCGACCGAACTGGCCTCGGCCCTGCTGGGCGCGCTGCCCAGCCACGTGAGCTTCGTGCGCGGTTTCCTGGAGATCATCCTGGCCAACCTGGCGATGATCGCGGGCCGCTACCACGAGGCGCTGCGCTACGCCGACGCCGCGCGCAGCCGCCAGCCCGAGCACCGCAGCAGCTTCAACTTCACGCTCTCCGAAGCCGCCGAGGCGGCGGTGGACCTCACGCAGGGCCGGCTGCGCAAGGCGCTCGCGCGCCTGCGGCTGGCCGTCAACGCCGGCACGCACGACGCCGGGCGCACCACCAACGGCAACGCCATGGCCGGCGTGCTGCTGGCCGAGGCCCTGTTCGAGGCCGACCAGCTCGACCAGGCCGAGCGCCTGCTGGCGGTCTACATCCCCCTGATCCGCCATGTGGGCATTCCGGACCAGCTGATCCTGGCCCACGTGGTGATGGCGCGCATCGCGCAGGACCAGGGCGATGCCGACCACGCGCTGCAGTTGCTGGCCGAGCTGGAGCACCTGGGCCACCGCGACGGCCTGCCGCGCGTGGTGGCCGGCGCGCGGCTGGAGCGCGTGCGCATGCTGGTGACCGAAGGTCGGCTGGGCCGCGCGCGCGCCGAGATCGACCACTGCGGCGACAAGGCGCTGTGGGCGCGCGTGAGCCGCTCGTCCTTGCGCGCCAACGAGGTCGAGACGCTGGCGCTGGCGCACGCGCGCTGGGCCGTGCAAGCCGGGCACGCGGCCGAGGTGGTGGCCGAGCTGCGCGCCGAGGTGGACGCGGCCGAACGCGCCCAGCGCGAGCGCCGCGCCATGACGCTGCGCCTGGTGCTGGCCCAGGCGCAGTACAAGCTGGGCGAGCGCAACCGCGCCATGCGCGTGCTGGCCAAGGCCGTGTGCTTCGGTGCCGCCGAGGGCTATGTGCGCGCCTTCCTGGTGGAAGGGCCGCTGCTGCTGGTGATGCTGCAGGAACTGCGCAGCGGGCCGACCGACCTGCTCGACGCGGACGGCGGCGCGCCCATCGCCTTCCTGGACCGCCTGCTGCGCGCGCCCGTGGCGCCGCTGCCGCCGCCCGCCGTGGCCGGCGCGGCGACGCCCTCGGCCAGCGCCATCGACGCGCTGACGAAAAAAGAACTGCAGGTGCTGCGCCTGGTGGCCGAAGGCTTGTCCAACGACCAGATCGGCGAGCGCATGTTCGTGGCCGAAACCACCATCCGCACCCACCTGCGCAACATCAACGTGAAACTCGACACCCGCAACCGCATGGAGGCCGTGCAGGTCGCCCGGCGCGCGGGCTGGCTCGCCTGAGAAAGTTCTTACTCCCATGATGCAACGCGAGATCTTCCAACCCGAACACGAACTTTTCCGCGAGACGGTGCGCCGTTTCCTGCAGGCCGAGGTGGCGCCGAAGATCGAACACTGGGAAGCGCGCGGCGGCTTCGAGCACGGCTTCTTCGAGGCGGCCGGCGCGGCCGGCCTGCTGTGTCCCACCGTGCCCGAGTCGCTCGGTGGGCCGGGCGCGGACCTGCTGTACTCCGCCGTGCTGCTGGAGGAGGCCGCGCCGTACAGCAACTTCGGCCTCTCGCTCACCATGCACTCGGAGATCGTCACCAACTACCTGCTGCACTTCGCGGGCGAACACCTTCAGCAGCGCTGGCTGCCGCGCATGGTGACGGGCGAGGTGATCGGTGCGCTCGCCATGACCGAACCCGGCGCGGGCTCGGACGTGAAGGCCGTGCGCACGGCGGCGGTGCGCGAGGGCGATGGGTTCGTGCTCAACGGCTCCAAGACCTTCATCTCCAACGCCACCGTGTGCGACCTGGTGATCGTGGTCGCCAAGACCGACCCGGCCGCCGGCGCCAAGGGCGTGAGCCTGCTGGCGGTGGACACCAGCTTGCCCGGCGTGCGCAAGGGCCAGCCGCTGAAGAAGATGGGCCTGAAGTCGCAGGACACGGGCGAGCTGTTCTTCGAGAATGTGCGCGTGCCGGCCGACGCCCTGCTGGGCGAGGAGAACCAGGGCTTCGTCTACCTCATGCGCGAGCTGCCCTGGGAGCGGCTGCAGATCGCGATCTCGGCGATCGCCGCCGCCGAAGCGGCCTACCGCTGGACGCTGGACTACGTGCGCGAGCGCAAGGCCTTCGGGCAGGCGGTGGCCGATTTCCAGCACACGCGCTTCGTGCTGGCCGAGCTCAAGACCGAGATCCAGATCGGCCGCACCTTCGTGGACCACTGCCTGGCGCTGCTGCTGCGCGGCACGCTGGACGCGCAGGCCGCCTCCATGGCCAAGTACTGGACGACCGACCTGCAGGGCAAGGTGGTGGACGCCTGCGTGCAGCTGCACGGCGGCTACGGCTTCATGGCCGAGTACCCGATCGCTCGCGCCTACGTGGACGCGCGGGCGCAGCGCATCTACGGCGGCACCAACGAGATCATGAAAGAGCTGATCGCCCGCGACCTGTAAGGCCCTCGAAGGCGGGTTTTCCGGGCTTGCCGGCCGGGGCGCGGGCGTGCCATGCTTGGCGCCATGAACACCCCGCTGCGCCGCTGGAGCACCGAGGCCGCTTCCCACGGGCGGTCCCTGGACTACTGGGTGGACGCGGTCTGCGAAGGCTTTCTGGCGATGGACGTGCGCAGCCGCGCGCCGCAGCGCTTCGAGGCCGCGCTGACCTCGGCTGCGCTGGGCGAGCTGCAGCTCAACCGCGTCGAGGGCAGCGCGCAGGACGTCTACCGCACGCCCCGGCACCTGTCGCGGGGCGGGCCCAACTACTTCTACCTGCTCTGCAAGAGCGATGAGCCCTGGGCCGGCGCCCAGGAGGCGCGCGGCACGCGGCTGGCGCCGGGCGACTGCCTGCTGGTCGATTCGCGCCGCCGGTACGAATTCCACTTCGACACCCGTTGCGACACCATCTCGCTGCAACTGCCCTCGGACTGGGTCGAGCGCTGGCTGCCCGACCCGGCGGCCGCCTGCGGGCGCGCGCTGGAAGGCCGCGGCGGCTTCGGCGCCGCGCTCTCGGCCTTCGCGCGCCAGCTGCAGCCCGAGCTGGCGCTGGCGCCACCGCTGCCACCGGCGCTGCTGTCCGATCAACTGGGGGCCCTGCTGGCGCTGGCCGCCGGCACCGAGGCGCCGCCGGCCCGCCCCGGCCTGGACGCGCGCATCGCCGACGCGGTGCGCGAGCGCCACGCCGAGCCCGGGCTCACCGCCGCCGCCGTGGCCGCCGGGCTGGGCATCGGCGAGCGCAGCCTGCACCGCGCGCTGGCCGCGCACCGGCACACGTTCGCCCAGCAACTCATGGCCTGCCGCATGGACAGCGCGCGCCGCCTGCTGGCCGATCCGCGCTTCGACCGCCTCACGGTCGCCGAAATCGGCCGCCGCGTGGGCCTGCTCGACCCCTCGCATTTCGTGCGCGCGTTCCGCCACGCCACGGGGCACACGCCGGGCGCCCTGCGCCGCCAGCGCTGAGGCCTTCGCGGGCCGTCAGCGGCCATGGGCCTGGCGGGCAGCGGCCATCCGCCGGCGCGGGCGCGGCCTACAGTGCGCTGCACTTTCACAGGAGACCCCCATGTCCGATACCTACGTCCTCGTCCATGGCGCCTGGCACACCGGCGCCGAACTCGAAGCCACCGCCGGGCACCTGCGCGCGGCCGGCCACACCGTGCACTGCCCCACACTGGCCGGCAACCGCCCGGGCGACGACCGCGCCGCCGTGGGCCTGGCCGAGGCGGTGGCCTCGCTGGTGAGCGACATCGAAAGCCGCGACCTGAAAGAGGTGCGCCTGGTCGGCCACAGCTACGGCGGCATGGTCATATCCGGCGCGGCCGAGCGGCTGCTGCCGCGCCTGGCGCGCCTGGTCTACGTGAACGCTTTCGTGCCGCAGCCGGGCGAGTGCCTCAACGACCTGGTGCCGCCGCACTACAAGGCGCTGTTCGACCAGATCGCCGGTGCGAACGGGCAGGCCGTGATGCTGCCGTTCGAGATCTGGCGCGAGGCCTTCATCAACGATGCCGACCTGGCGCTGGCCCAGGCCGCCTACGCCAAGCTCAATCCCCACCCCTACCGCACCTTCACCGAGCCCTCGGCCCTCAGCCAGCCTTTGGCCGCGCTGCCGGTCGGCAAGTCGTACTTGAACTGCGTGCTGGACGTGGCGCTGCCGGCCAGCCTGCCGTGGCACCCCCGGCTGTCGGAGCGGCTGGGCCTGTTCCGCTATCTCGAGGCGCCCGGCAGCCATGAGGCCTGGTTCACGCGCCCGGCGGAACTGGCGCAGGCGATCATCGCGGCCGGTCGCGACTAGCGCTGTTCGTTCGAATCGTCCGAGGCGACGATATTCCGGGCCGGCCCCGCTGGCAGAGTGGCGGACATGTCAACCGCCACCGCCATCCGGCCCGCCACGGGCATCACCCTGCGCACCGAAGGCGCCGTCGCCACCCTGGTGCTGGACCTCGCGCAACCCAAGAACACCTTCCGCACCGCCGACGTGCAACGCCTGGGCGCGCTGCTGGACGAGGCGCTCGCCAGCGGCGCGCGCTGCCTGGTGATCCAGGGGGCCGGCGCGGTGTTTTCCGCCGGCTGGGACATCGGCTCCATCGACCCGGCGGCCGACGACCCCATGGCCCTGATCGCGGACGTGGTCGGCCCGTTCTGCCGCCGCCTGCGCGAGCTGCCCGTACCCACCATCTCTGCCGTGACCGGCCCGGCGCTGGGCTTCGGCTTCGGCCTGGCGCTGTGCTGCGACCTGTGTTTCGCCGAGGACGGGGCGCTGTTCGGCAGCCCGTTCCGCCACATCGGCATGGTGCCCGACAGCGGCACCCACCACTTCTTGCTGAGCCGCCTGGGCCACCCGCTGGCGGCCGAGCTCATCTACACCGGCCGCCTGTTGAGCGGCACCGAGGCCGCGCGCCTGGGCCTGATCAACCGCGCGCTGCCGCGCGAGCAGCTCGCCGCCGAGGTGGCGAAGACCGCGTTGGCCATCGCCGCCGGGCCGACGCAGGCGCTGCGCCTGTCGAAAGAGATCCTGCTGCAGGGCGGTGACTTCGACGCCATGTTCGCCCACGAGGGCCGCCAACTGGCCCAGGTGTTCGCCACCGCCGACCTGAAGGAGGGCATCGCCGCCTTCCAGCAGCGCCGCCCACCCGTGTTCCAGGGGCGCTGAAGCGCGCCATTCCCCAACCATCCCTTTCAATATGACGGAAGCCTACATTCTTGACGCCGTGCGCACCCCGCGCGGTCGGGGCCGCGCCAGCGGCGGTCTGCACGAGGTGCCTTCGGCGCGCCTGGCCGGGGGGCTGCTCGCCGCGCTGCGCGACCGGCACGGCCTGGACACCTCGCAAGTGAACGACGTGATCCTGGGCTGCGTCGAGCCGGTGCAGGAGCAGGCGGCCGACATCGCCAAGAGCGCGGTGTTCGCCGCCGGCTACGACCAGGCGGTGCCCGGCATCCAGATCAACCGCTTCTGCGGCTCGGGCCTGGAGGCCTGCAACTTCGCGTCCGCGCTGGTGAAGTCCGGGCAGGCCGAACTGGTCATCGGCGGCGGCGTGGAGAGCATGTCGCGCGTGCCCATGTTCACCTCGGGCGGCCCCTGGATCACCGACCCGCAGCTCACCATCCCCAACCGCATCGTGCCCCAGGGCATCTCGGCCGACCTGATCTCCACGCTCTACGGCTACAGCCGCCAGGACGCGGACGCCTACGCGGTCGAGAGCCAGCGCCGCGCGGCCCAGGCCTGGCGCGAGGGTTACTTCGACCGGTCCGTGGTGCCGGTGCGCGACCTCAACGGCCTGGTGATCCTGGCGCGCGACGAGCACGTGCGCGGCGACACCACGATGGAGACACTGGCCAAGCTCGATCCCTCCTTCACCGCGCAGGGCGAGAAGATGGGCTTCGACGCGCTGGCGCTGCACCGCTACCCGCAGCTCGGCGGCATCGAACACATCCACCACGCGGGCAACTCCTCGGGCATCGTGGACGGCGCCTCGGCGGTGCTCATCGGCACGAAGGAAGCGGCGGCCGCGCAGGGCCTGAAAGCCCGCGCCCGTGTGCGCGCCTTCGGCACCGTGTCCACCGAGCCCACCATCATGCTCACCGGCCCGGCGCCGGCCGCGCAGGCCGCGCTCAAGCGCGCCGGCATGAACGCGCGCGACGTGGACCTGTTCGAGTGCAACGAGGCCTTCGCCTCCGTCGTGCTGCGCTTCATGGAGGTGCTGGACGTGCCGCACGACCGCGTGAACGTCAACGGCGGCGCGATCGCCATGGGCCACCCGCTGGGCGCCACCGGCGGCATGCTGCTCGGCACCCTGCTCGACGAGCTGGAGCGGCGCGACCTGAGCACCGGCGTGGTCACGATGTGCGTGGGCGGCGGCATGGGTTCCGTCATGGTCATCGAGCGCGTCTGAGCGCCACAACAACAAGCAACTGGAGCGAAACAATGGTGGATTACACGGTGGACGCGGACGGCATCGCGACCCTGACGTGGAACGTGGCGGACCGGCCGATGAACGTGCTGAACACGGACTCGATCGCGGCCTTCGGCGCGGCGGTGAACCGCGCGGTGGCGGACGCGGCCGTGCGCGGCGTGATCGTGACCTCGGCGCGGCCCGAGTTCCTGGCCGGTGGGGATCTGGAATTCATCCGCACCATCTCGAGCGCGCAGCAGTCCATGGACATCACCGGGCCGCTGAGCGCCACGCTGCGCCGCATCGAGACCTCGGGCAAGCCCTTCGTGGCCGCCATCAACGGCACGGCGCTGGGCGGTGGCCTGGAGGTCTGCCTGGCCTGCCACCGCCGCATCGCGGTGGACGACGCCAGGCTGCAGCTCGGCGTGCCCGAGGTGACGCTGGGCCTGCTGCCCGCCGCTGGCGGCACGCAGCGCCTGCCGCGCATGATCGGCATCAAGGCCGCGCTGCCCTACCTGCTCGAAGGCCGCAAAGTCGGGCCGCAGAAGGCGCTGGAGGCGGGCATCGTGGACGAGGTGGTGCCGGCGGCCGAGCTGCTGGCGCGCGCGAAACAATGGCTGCTGAACGAGGGCGCGAGCGCCACCGTCAAACCCTGGGACGCCAAGGGCTACAAATTCCCCGGCGGCACACCGCAGTCGCCCGGGCCCACGCAGGTGTTCTTCGGCGTGTCCGGCCACCTGCTGGGCAAGACGCAGGCGCTGTACCCGGCGCCCGAGGCCATTCTGGCGGCCGTGTACGACGGTTGCCAGGTCGACATCGACACCGGCCTGCGCATCGAGCAGCGCCAGTTCGCGCGCCTGGCGACCTCGCCCGAGACCAAGAACATGATCCGCACGCTGTTCTACGCCATGGGCGACGCGAACCGGCTCGCGGGCCGGCCGAAGGACGTGCCGCCGCGCAAGTTCGGCAAGGTGGCGGTGCTGGGCGCCGGCATGATGGGCGCGGGCCTGGCCCATGTGTGCTCGGTGGCCGGGCTGGAGACGGTGCTGCTGGACGTGAGCCTGGAGGCCGCCGAGAAAGGCAAGGCCTACGGCGCGAAGATCCTCGACGGCCAGGTGGCCAAGGGCCGCCTGGACGCCGCGCAGCGCGACCAGACCCTGGCGCGCGTGAAGACCACCACCGACATGGCCGAGCTCGCGGGCTGCGGCATCGTGATCGAGGCGGTGTTCGAAGACCGCGCGGTCAAGGCCGACGTGACGCGGCGCGCCGAGGCCGCGATGGACGCCGACGCCATCTTCGCCACCAACACCTCCACGCTGCCCATCACCGGCCTGGCCGAGGTGTCGGTGCGCCCCGCGTCCTTCGTGGGCCTGCACTTCTTCTCGCCGGTGGAGAAGATGCCGCTGGTGGAAGTCATCCGTGGCGGGAAGACTGGCGAGGCCGCCGTGGCGCACGCCATGGACTTCGTCAAGCGCATCCGCAAGACGCCCATCGTGGTCAACGACTGCCCGGCCTTCTACGCCAACCGCGCCTTCGGCATGTACCCCTTCGAGGCCATGACCATGCTGGCCGAGGGCGTGAACCCGAACCTGATCGAGAACGCCGGGCGCCTGGCCGGCATGCCCATGCCGCCGCTGGCGCTGATCGACGAGTTCTCCGCCGAGCTGCTGCACAAGGCCATGAAGCAGGGCCGCCTGGACCAGGGCGCGGCCTACCGCGAGCAGCCGCAGGACGAGGTGCTGGTCGCCATGGTGGACGAGCTGGGCCGCCCGGGCCGCAAGGCCGGCAAGGGCTTCTACGACCACCCCGCCGAGGGTGGCAAGAAGCTCTGGCCGGGCCTGGCGCGGCGCTTCCCGCTGGCGGAAGAACAACCGAGCCTGGACGAGGTGCGCCAGCGCCTCATGTACTCGCAGTCGCTCGAGGCGGCGCGCTGCGTGGCCGAGGGCATCGTGAGCACGCGCGATGCGGATGTGGGCTCGCTGCTGGGTTGGGGTTTCCCGTCCGTGCTCGGCGGCGCCATCAGCCACATCGACATGGTGGGCGCGGCCCGCTTCGTCGAGGCCTGCGACCGCCTGGCCCAACGCCACGGCCCGCGCTTCGAGGCGCCGCAGGCGCTGCGCGACATGGCCGCGTCGGGCGGCCGTTACCACCCCGTCTGATCCACCCACCCAAGGAGACCGACATGAAGCACCGCAGCACCCTGATCCCATGGGCCGCCCTGTCCCTGGCGGCGCTGGCCTGGCCCGCGCTGGCCCAGCAGCAGGGCGTGAGCAAGGACCAGTTGCTCATCGGCTCCATTCTCGACCTCTCCGGCCCGCTCGCGGGCTACGGCAAGGACTTGCGCAACGGCATGAACCTGCGCATCGCCGAGGTGAACGAGCAAGGCGGGGTGCACGGCCGCAAGCTGGTGCTGCGCGTGGAGGACAACGGCTACGACCCCAAGCGCGCCGTGCTCGCCGCGCAGAAGCTGGTGAACCAGGACAAGGTGTTCGTGATGGTCGGCATGCTGGGCGCGGCGAGCGCCAACGCGGCCATGCCCACGCTGGCGCAGAAGAACGTGATGAACTTCTTCCCCATGGCGCTGGCCAAGGACATGTACGAGCCGGTGGACAAGCTCAAGTTTGCTTTCGTCTCGTCCTACATCGAGCAGATGACGCGCGCCACGCCGCGCCTGTACAAGGAAAAGAACGCCACCAAGGCCTGCACCCTGTACCAGGACGACGACTACGGCCAGGAGGTGATGAAGGGCGCGGAGATCGGCCTGAAGAGCATCCACGTGGAGTTCGCCGAGCGCACCACCTACAAGCGCGGCGCGACCGACTTTTCATCGCAGGTGGCGCGCCTGCGCGCGGCGAATTGCGACTTCGTGGTGCTGGGCACGGTGATCCGCGAGACCGTGGGCGCCATCGCCGAGTCGCGCAAGCTGGGCTACAACCCGACCTTCCTGACCTCGGTGGGCGCCTATACCGACCTGATCCCGCGCCTGGGCGGCAAGGGCATGGACGGCCTGTACTCGACCATGATGGCGCAGGTGCCCTACGAGGACGACGCTTCGCAGCCGCTGCGCTTCTGGGCCAACAAGTACAAGACCGCCTACAACGAGAACCCCACCGTGTTCTCGACCTACGGCTACGTGATCATCGACCGCCTGGCGACCGCGCTGCAGAAGAACGGGCCCAACGTGAGCACCGATGCGCTGGCGAAGACGCTGGAATCGCTCAAGGTGCCGAGCGACATGTTCGGCATGCCGGCCATGAGCTGGTCGCCCACCAGCCACCTGGCCACCAGTGAGGCGCGGCTCTCGCAGATCCAGAACGGGCGCTGGAAGGTCGTGCTCGACTACGACCAGATGATGAAATGAACCGAGGGGCCGGGGCCTACTTCTCGGCCATGAAACCGAGCAGGAACAGGCGCGTGATGCGCTCGCAGAGTTCGTCGGACTTCATCGGGCCGCCGGGCCGGTACCAGTAGTCGGTCCAGTTCAGCATGCCCAGCAGCATCATGGCGTAGGGCTTGTAGACGCCGTCTTCCAGCCCGGGGTGGAGTTCGCGCAGCAGGTCGGCCACCTGGTCGGTCACCTTCTTCTCCAGCTGGCGCAGCGGCGTCTGCATGGCCTTGGGCAGGAACTTCACGTCGTTCATCGCGATGACGTGGCGGCGGCGCGATTGCGCCGACTTCTGCGCGTAGGTCTGCACGAAGGCGGCGAAACGCTCCTTCACCGGCCGGTCGCCGGCCACGGCCTCGTCCACGCTGGCGATCACCCGCTCCAGGTGCTCCGTCAGCATGGCGCTGAGCAGGTCGTCCTTGGTCGGGAAGTAGTGGTAGAGCATGGACTTGGTCGCGCCGCAAGCCTGCGCGATGTCCTGCATCTTGGCGTTGGGGTAGCCCACCTTCGCAAAAAGCGCGGCGGCGCTGTCCATGATGGATTGGCTCTTGGCGTCGTAGTCGTCGGATCGCACGCGTGGCATGTCTGTTTCCTCTCAGAGGCCTGAGAGTGTACCCCGTTGAATTTCCCCGCCCGCCTCGCGCCCAGGGCTTTAAATAACCCGACGTGTCGGTCTATAATAGTGACAGAACCCTTTGGAGACCGTTTCCATGACCCTGCCTTACTTCAGCGAACCCGACATCGTCGACGAGGACCTGCGCATGGTGCGCGAGCAGCTGCGCCGCTATGTGGACGAGGTGATCGTCCCCCATGGCGACGCCTGGGAAGCCAGCGGCGAGATCCCGCGCCACGTCTTCACCGACCTGGGCGCGATGGGTTTCCTGGGCATGCGCCACCCGGTCGAATATGGCGGCGGCGGGCTGGGCGCGCTGTCCTCGCTGGTGCTGGGCGAGGAGCTCTCGCGCTCGACCTACGGCGGCGTGGCTTCCGCGCTCACGGTGCACAGCGACATGTCGCTCTCGCACATCGCGCACCGCGGCACGCACGAGCAGAAGCAGCGCTACCTGCCGGCGGCCTGCGCGGGCGAGAAGGTGGGCGTGATCTGCGTGACCGAGGCGCACGCCGGCTCCGACGTGGCGGGCCTGAAGACGCGCGCCGAACGCACCGACAGCGGCTGGGTGATCAACGGCTCCAAGATGTTCATCACCAACGCGGTGTTCGGCGACATCTACATCGTGGCCGCGCGCACCGACCCGCACGCCAAGGGCAGCAAGGGCCTGTCGCTGTTCATCGTGGAGAAGGGCAACCCGGGCCTGAAGATCGCGCGCAAGCTGGACAAGCACGGCTGGCGCTCGTCCGACACGGCCGAGCTCTACCTGGAAGACCTGCACGTGCCGCACGACGCGCTGCTGGGCGAGGAGGGCAAGGGCTTCTACTACATCATGAGCACCTTCCAGAACGAGCGCCTGGTGATCGGCGCGCTCAGTTCGGGCACGGCCTCGCGCGCCATCGAGCTGACGGTGGAGTACGTGAAGCAGCGCCAGGCCTTCGGCAAGTCGCTGTGGGACCAGCAGGTGGTGCGCAACAAGCTGGCCTGGATGGCCTCGAAGACGGCGGCCGTGCGCTCGCTCACCTACCAGTGCGCGCAGATGATCGACGAGGGCAAGGACATCGTGCGCGAGGTCTCCATGCTCAAGTGCTTCGCCGCCGAGACCCTGCAGGAGGTGGTGCACACCTGCCTGCAGCTGCACGGCGGCACCGGCTACATGATCGGCACGCCGGTCGAGCGCATGGCGCGCGACGCGCGCATCCTCACCATCGGGGGCGGGGCCACCGAGGTGATGCTCGAAGAAGTCGCCAAGCGCATGTGAGCGGGGGCCACGCACCATGAGCGGACCTCTGCACGGCGTCACCGTCATCGAACTCGCGGGCATCGGCCCGGGCCCCTTCGCCGGCATGATGCTGGCCGACATGGGCGCCGAGGTGATCCGGATCGACCGCATGCCCCCGCCCGGCGGCGGCAGTGCGCTCGAGGCGCTGATGCGCAACGACAGCGTGGTGGACCGGGGGCGCCGCTCCATCGCGCTCAACATGAAAGACCCGCGCGCGGTGGAGACCGTGCTGCGGCTCGTGGACAAGGCCGACATCCTGATCGAGGGCTTTCGCCCGGGCGTGACCGAAAAACTCGGCGTCGGCCCGAAGGATTGCCTGGCGCGCAACCCGAAGCTGGTCTACGGCCGCATGACGGGCTGGGGCCAGACCGGGCCGCTGGCCCAGGCCGCCGGCCACGACCTGAACTACATCGCGCTCTCGGGCGCGGTGCACGCCATGGGCCCGGCCGACCGGCCACCCGCCGTGCCGCTGAACCTGGTGGGCGACTACGGCGGTGGCGGCATGCTGCTCGCGCTCGGCGTGGTCGCCGCGCTCCATGAAGCGCAGCGCTCGGGCCAGGGCCAGGTGGTGGACGCCGCCATCACCGACGGCGCCGCCGTGTTGATGGCCGCGCAGTATGGCCTGCAGGCCAAGGGCTTCTGGCACGAGGAGCGCGCGAGCAACTTCCTCGACGGCTCGGCGCATTTCTACGGCAACTACCTTTGTGCGGACGGGCGCTACCTGTCGGTCGGCGCGATCGAGCCGCAGTTCTACCGGCTGCTGCTGGAGAAGTGCGGCATCACGGATGCTCACTTCGCGCGGCAGTGGGAGCGCGCCGAGTGGCCCGCGCTGCGCGAGAAGCTGGCGGCGCTGTTCCTGCAGAAGAGCCGCGACGCCTGGTGCGAACTGCTCGAAGGCAGCGACGCCTGCGTGGCGCCCGTGCTCAGCATGGCCGAGGCGCCGTCGCACCCGCACAACCGCGCGCGCGGCACCTTCGTGGCGCAGGGCGGGGCGGTGCAACCCGCGCCCGCGCCGCGCTTCGACCGCACGCCCAGCGAGCTGCCGCCGGCCGCGCCCGCGATCGGCCGCGACAGCCGGGACATCCTGCGCTCGCTCGGGCGCAGCGACGCCGAGATCGACGCGCTGGTGGCCGCCGGTGTGGCGCACGGGGCGCCGGACTGAGATGGCCGGCACGCCGCCGCCCCCGGTGACGCGCCGCCAGGTGCACCTGCGGCGCATCCACTGCGAAGGCTTCGAGCGCGACGACGGGCTCTTCGACATCGTGGGCACGCTGATCGACACCAAACCGTTCCCGATCGAGCTGGAAGAAAAGAGCGTGGGGGAGAACCAGCCCATCCACCACATGAGCCTGTGCCTGACCATCGACCGCGACCGGCTGATCCACGGCGTGGAGGCGCACACGGTGGAGGGGCCGCACGCCGTGTGCGGCGCCATCACCGAGAGCTACCGCCGCCTGATCGGGCAGCGCATCCAGCCCGGTTTCATCCTGGTGGCCAAGCGCCTGTTCCGGGCCGAGCTGGGCTGCACCCACATGACCGAGCTGCTGCCGCCCATGGCCACCACCGCCTTCCAGATGCTGTGGAGCGGCGCGGACGACGTGACCGACCGCGAGCAGCCCGAGCACCGCAACTCGCCCCTGGGTGGCTGCCACGCGCTGAAGACCGACGGCGAGATCGTGCGCCTGCATTTCCCCGAGCAATACACCGGCAAGGCCGGAGGAGACCCGACATGAGTGGCGCACCCGCCGTGCTGTTCGAGGTGGCCGATGGCATCGCCACCCTGACCCTCAACGAAGCCGCGCAGATGAACCCCATCAGCGTGGGCATGCGGCAGGGCTGCCTGCAGGCGCTGGAGCGGGTGCGCGAGGACGCTTCGGTGCGCGCGCTGATCCTCACCGGCAGCGGCAAGGCCTTCTGCTCGGGCGCCAAGCTGTCCGATTTCGATCCCGACCGCCCGGCCCATGGCGGCACCAGCGCCGGGCGCGCGATCGGCGACATGATGGCCGACGCGGGCAATCCGATCGTGACGGGCCTGCGCGCGCTGCGCGTGCCGGTGGTGTGCGCGGTCAACGGCGCGGCGGCCGGCGGCGGTGTGGGCCTGGCGCTGGCGGCCGACATCGTGATCGCGGCGCGCTCCGCGTTTTTCTACCTGCCGTTCGCCCCGGCGCTGGGCCTGGTGCCGGACCTGGGCGCGAGCTGGACGCTGCCCCGCGCGGTGGGCCGCGCCCGCGCGCTCGGGCTGACGCTGCTGGGCGATCGGCTCTCGGCCCAGGACGCGGCGCAATGGGGACTGATCTGGGCCTGCGTGGACGACGCGGAGCTGCCCGCCCAGAGCCTGCGGCTCGCGCAGCGGCTCGCCCGCCTGCCCGCCCATGCCGTGCACGAGGTGCGCGGGCTCTACGAACAGGGCGGCAGCCACAGCTTCGAACAGCAGGTGGCCCTGGAGCGCGAGCGCCAGATGGAACTGGCGGATCGGCCTGCCTTTGCCGAAGGCGTGCGCGCCTTTCTGGAGAAGCGCGCCCCCCGGTTCTGAGCGCGAGAAGACCAGAAGAAGAAAAAGGGGAGGGAACCGCCGCCGTGTGACGGCCACCCTGAGGAGACAGACAGCATGAAGACAGCGGGGCGCAACGACCCTTGCCCGTGCCTGAGCGGAAAGAAGCACAAGCATTGCTGCCTGGCGGGTGGCGGCGGTGCGGCTGCGCCGCAGGCGGATGCGCTGCACCGGATGGGCCTGTGGGCTCTGGAGGCGGGTGACGCCGCGGCCGCGCTGGACCACCTCACGCGCGCCACGCTGGCCCGGCCCCGGTTTCCCGAAGCCCACTACCACCTCGGCCTGCTTCACATGCAACAGGGCCTGCTCGACCAGGCCGCGGTGCACTACCGCCAGGCGATCGCGATCGCCCCCGGTTTTCTGCAGGCGCATGCCAACCTCGGCGTCGTGTTCAACCGCCAGGGGCAGCCGCTGCGGGCGCTCGATTGTTTCCTCCAGGCGCTGTCGATCCACGAGGCCGTGGAAGTGAAGATCGGCGTGGCCGAATGCCTGCAGCGCCTGCCTCTCCAGGCCTTGCAGCGCCACCTGCGGCCGGTGCTCGCGCGCGCGATCGCCGAAGCCTGGCGGCGCCCCGAGGAGCTGGCGCGCGCGGCCAGCGCGCTGATCCTGTGCGAGCCGCACCTGCAAGGCGCCATCGGGCAGGAAGGCCCGATGGCGGTGCAGGCCCTGGCGCCCTGGTGCGAGGACCGCCTGCTGCTGTCCCTGCTGGAGAGCGCCACGGTGTGCGACGTGGTGCTGGAGCGTTGCCTGACCCGGGCGCGCGCGGCGCTGCTGGCCGAAGCGCTGGCGCCCGTTGCCCCTGAGGAAGGTCTGTGGGCCTTGCGGGGTGCGCTCGCGCGGCAGTGCTTCATCAACGAATACGCGTGGGTCCGCAGCGGGCCCGAAACCGGGCAGTTGGCGCAACTCCAGGCCCGGATCAACGCCACGCTGGACACAGGTGGCCTGCCGCTGGCGCACGAGCTGCTGGCGCTGGCCAGCTACCGGCCGCTGCACACCCTGGCCCACGCCGACGCGCTGTCGGCCCGGCCGTGGCCCGAGGCGCTGCAGGCCGTGATGCGGCAGCAGATCGACGGCGTGCGGGAGGAAGAACGCCTGCGCGAGCGCCTGCCGCGCCTGACCGCCATCGGCGAAAACACCTCGTGCCGCGTGCGGCGGCAGTACGAGGAGAACCCTTACCCGCGCTGGACGCGCCCTTCGCTGTTCCCCGCGCCCTTGTCGCTCGACGACCGCTTGCGCGGGCAGGTCCCTCACGCGCGCTTCCAGCCCCTGGGTGAGCGCCGCAGCATCGACATCCTGGTCGCGGGCTGCGGCACCGGGCGCCACTCGACCGAGACCGCGAACCACTACCGGGGCGCGCAGGTGCTCGCGATCGACCTGAGCGCCCGCAGCCTGGCGTATGCGATGCGCCAGGCGCGGGCGCTGGGCCTGGCGCGCATCGAATACGCGCAGGCCGACCTCCTGCAGCTCGGTGCGATCGATCGGCGGTTCGACCTGATCGAATCGGTCGGCGTGCTGCACCACCTGGCCGAGCCCGAAGCGGGCTGGCGCGCCCTGTTGCCGCTGCTGCGGCCGGGCGGCCTGATGCTGGTCGGGCTCTACAGCGAACTGGCGCGCGCGCCGGTGGTGGTGGCGCGCCGCTTCATCGCCGAGCGCGGTTTCCCGGCCACGGCCGACGGCATCCGCGATGCCCGCGCCGCGCTGATGGCCTGCGATGGCCCCGAAGCCCTCCAACGGCTGACCACCTTTGGCGACTTCTTCGGCCTCAGTGCCTGCCGGGACCTGCTGTTCCACGAGCAGGAGCACCGCACCACGCTGCCCGACATCCAGGCCCTGCTGCGCCGGCTGGGCCTGGACTTCGTGGGCCTGCACGTGGAGCCCACGGTGCGCCAGCGGTTCCGCGCGCGCTTCCCCGACGAAGGCGCGGCGCACGACCTGGGCCTGTGGCACCGGTACGAAACCGAGCACCCCGAGACCTTCGTCGGCATGTACCAGTTCTGGGTGCAGAAGCGCGCGTGAGTTCGTCCAGCGGGCCCCTCAATCGGTGCGCGCGGGCACCAGGGGCATGAGCAGACAGCTGGCTCTCTGGCCACCCGAGAACACCGTGTTGGCCCCCCCGAATTCTTCGACCGGGCGGTCCTCGGGGTGGTCGTGTCGCATGCGCCCGGGCGGCGCGACGATGAAGTCATGCCCTTGCAGGGTGAGCACCAGCCGCCATCCCTTGGGAAAGACCATGCTGGTGGGCCAGATCTCGACATCGAGCGCAACGACCTCGCCCGGCGTCAGCTTTTCGATCTCGTCGTGAGTGTGCCAGGGCCGGTACGGCTGGCTGCGAGCCGGATCGGTCTTGCGCCGCGACGCGCGCAGCCAACCCTGCGCCATGGGAACCTGTTCGTGCGCTCCGATGAAGGTCGCCTCCTGGCCATCGGGATCGAACACGCGCAACACGGCGAAGACATCCATGTCGCTGGTCGAGGAGGACACCCACAGCCGCAGGCTGGCCGGGCCGGTGAATTCCGTGTCTCGTTCGAAAGGCGCTGTCGAAAAGCTGACGCTGTCTTTCATCGCCTGGTACGTCACCGACCCACCGGCAATCGGGGGCTCGGTGCCCAGCGCGCTGTTGGAGGTGTCCAGATAGAAGTGCGTCCAGACCGTGCGGGCGAGTGGCCACTCGTGCTCCTGGCGGAGGGTGGCGGTGCCATTGGGTCGGCGGATGGCCAGTTGCACGCGGGGCTCGCGGTCCCAGCCGTTGTCTTCGCCCCGCAGGAAGTGGTTGAAGAAGCGCTTCTGCAAGGCCACATAGCGTGGCAGGTAGAAGCTCTCGTAGTGCGTGCCGATGTGCGCGAACAACCATTTCTGCGCCGAGCCCGCGCGCAGGAAGCCTTCCACATTGCCCCGCAAGTGCATGCCGGGGCCACCCCAATTGGCGGCCGAGAGCACGGGCACTTCGATGGCTTCCAGGCGTGCCGCGCGAGCGCGGTTCCAGGCATCGTCCAGGGGATGCGCGAGCCGGTCGGCCGGGTGATCGGCGCGGCTGCCCTGGAGGATGTCTTCCGGCAGGGCGGGGCCGGTGGTGCGCTCGCCGGTCAGCCGGTCGCGGTGCGTGCTCTGGCCGCTGCCGAACTGGTTGGCCAGCACCTGGCGCGGCCACCAGGCGAAGGTGAAGCTGTTGCTGAAGATGCCCCCATGGTGTCCGCCGTCGCGGTAGAAGTCACTCGAGCCTTCCCAGGGCACGATGGCGGCCAGGTGCGGTGGCCGCAACGCGGCCACCTGCCACTGCTTGATGGCCAGGTAGGAGACGCCGATCAGGCCGACCTTGCCGTTGGACCAGGCCTGCACACCGGCCCATTCGATCCACTCGCAGAGATCCCGCGTCTCCACGGGACCGAACGGGTCCAGGTAGCCCTCGGAGCGGCCCGTGCCCCGCGAGTCGACCTGGATGACCACGAAGCCGTCGGGCACCCAGCGCTCCGGGTCCACGACTTCCCAGCGCAGGAACCGTCCTGTGGAGCCGTTGCCGTCGAGATCGGGATAGAGGGACTTGAGCACGGTCCACTGCGGGTTGAACGCGTCCTCGAAGTGCACATCCTTGCCGTAGGCGCCCATGGCCATGACCACTGGGTAGCGGCCTGGCGCCTGCGGGCGGAAAACGTTGGCGCGCAGCACCACGCCATCGGACATCGTGAGCGCCACATCGCGCTCGAACACCAGTCCGCTGTCGAAGCTTGTGCTTGTGTGTGAGAGGGTCATGTCACTTGTTCCACGGAAGGTCATTGCATCGGTACGTTGGCCAGCTTCACGATGCGCGCGAACTTCTCCATCTCTGCCTGGAAGAAGCGGGCGAACTCATCGGGGGTGCCTGTCATCGGCGCACTGTCCCAGGACGTCATCTTTTCCCGCACGTCAGGCGTTTGCATGGCCTTGTTGATCTCCAGTGACAGGCGCTCGATGATCGGCCGAGGTGTTTTCCCTGGCGCGAACACGCCCACCCATCCGCCGTTGTAGTCCATGGTGGGCACACCACTTTCCGCCATGGTGGGCACATCGGGGAAGGCGGCGATGCGCTGGGCGCTGGTCACCGCCAGCGGTCTCACCTGTCCGGAGCGCACCGCGAGCGTGGCCGCTGTGGTACTCAGGAAACAGGCGGACACCTCGCCCGACAGCACCGCATTGAGTGCCGGCGCAGCGCCCTTGTAAGGAACGTGCAGCATGTGTGTGCCCGCGGTCGCATTGAGCAACTCGCCCGCCAGGTGCAAGGTGTTGCCGGTGCCAGGAGAGCCGAACGACACCTTGCCATCGGGCTTGCGCGCCAGCGCGAGGAATTCAGGAAACGTCTTGGCCGCAAAGGCGGGATTGACGACCAGGGTGAGCGCCGGCGCCACGGTGAAAAGGCTCACCGGAGCGAAATCCTGCACGGTGTCGTACGGCAGTTTTTTGTAGATGCTGGGGTTGATGGCCTGCGAGCCCGTGGTCACCAGCAGGTTGTAGCCGTCAGGTGCGGCCTTGGCGATGGCCTCACCCGCAATGATGCCGTTGGCGCCGACACGGTTGTCGATCACCACGCCTTGTCCCAGTTGCTTGCCGAGCTGGATGCCGATCAGGCGCGCCAGCAGATCGGGGCTGCCGCCAGCGGAGAAGGGCACCAGAAGACGGATGGGCCGATTGGGAAAATCGCCTTGCGCCCAGACGGGCAGGGCGTGGACGGCGCCCAGTGCGGCCAAGGTCTTGAGGCAGTGTCTGCGGTGGTTCATGGAAGTCTCCTTCTGCGATGGATGGGGGGCTCAGTTGGGCTGCGCGCCGGTCTCCTTGACCACCCGGGCCCACTTGGCCAGCTCCTTGTGCAGGTAGTCGCGCGATTCGGCGACGCTGCCGCCCAGGGGCTCGAAGCCGGTGGCGGCGAGCCTGGCCAGGAAGTCCGGGTCCTGCTGCAGGCGCGCCACCTCGCGGTTGAGGCGCTGCAGGATGGCGTCGGGTGTCCTGGCGGGCGCGAACACGCCGACCCAGGTCACGTCCTCGAAGCCGGGGAAGCCCGATTCGGCCACGGTGGGCACGTCCGGCAGCGCGGCGGAGCGCTTGGAGCCGGTGACCACCAGGCCGCGCACCCGGCCGGACTTGACCAGCTCCACGGCCGCCGGCAGCGCCACGCTGGCCAGCTGGGTCTGCGCGCCCATGATGGAGTTGAGCGCCGGCCCCGCGCCCTGGAACGGCACGTGCGTGACCGGCACCTTGCCCAGCACCTTGAAGAGGTACTCGGCCGTCAGGTGCGGCGTGGTGCCCGCGCCGGCGGTGCCGTAGTTGTAGGTGCCGCCCTTGGCCTCTTCCATCACCTCCTTGAGGTTGCGCGGCTTGAGCGAAGGCGCGATCGCGATCAGGTTCGGGCTGGAGGCGACCAGGGTGGCCAGCGTCAGGTCTTTCTCGGCGTCGAAGCCGAGGTTGCGCTGCATCGACGGGTTCACCGCGTACGAGCTGGTGTTGATGAGCAGCGTGTAGCCGTCGGGCTCGGCGCGCGCCACCAGGGCCGAGGCCACGCTGCCGCCCGCGCCCGGGCGGTTGTCCACCACCACGCTCTGGCCGAACACCTCGCCCAGCTTCTGGCCCAGCAGGCGGGCGATGATGTCCGCCGGCCCCGCGGGCGCGAAGGCGACGACGAGGCGCACCGGCTTGGTGGGCCAGGGGGCAGAGGAGGCCGGCTGCTGGGCCAGGCCGAGCGCTGGGGCGGCCAGCAGGGCGGCCGCCAACAGGGTCCGCGCAAGGGATCGACGTTGCATGGTGGTTTGTCTCCTTTTGTTGTGAGGGGGATGCGCGCGCCGTCAGACCGTCTTCAGCACATGGCGCGCCATTTCTTCCCGGGTGCAGATCCAGACGTCGTCCGCGGCTTTGACGCGCGCCATGATTTCGTCGTAGACCCAGGCGCCGGACGGCCGGCCCATGACGTGCGTGTGCGCGGTGACGTCCAGCATCAGCGGCGCGCGCTCGGCGCGCATCGCGGCGAAGGTGTCGTCGAAGGTGTCGAGCATGTGGCGCGGGCCCTGGCCGTAGCGGATGCAGGTGGGCAGGTCGTTCACATCCATGGTCAGCGGGATGCCGACGATGCGCTGGCCGCCGAAATCCATCACGTAGGGGCGGTCGTCGTCGTTCACGTCGCCGTGGTGCAGGTAACCGGCCTCGGCCAGCAGGCGCGAGCTGATCGGGCTGCCCGTGCCGCGCGGGCTGATCCAGCCCGTGGGCGCGACGCCGGCCGTCTTGGTGAGCAGGTCGTGGTTGCGCCGCAGGTTGGCGCGCTCGCCGGCCTCGTCGAAGTACACCGGGATCACGTCCATGCCCCACGAGTGGTTGATGACCTCATGGCCCAACTCGGCGAGCTGGCGCACCGTGGCCGGATCGCGCTCGCAGATCACGCCGTTGACCATGATGCTGGTCTTGACGGCGTGCTTTTCGGCGATGGCCAGCAGGCGGTGGATGCCGCGCGTCAGGCCGAACGAGGCCCACGAATGCGCGTTGGTGTCGAAGAAGCCGGGCTTGAGCACGTTGCCCATGGGGCCGATGCCCGGCGCCTGGCCATCGGACCAGGCTTCGTAGGCGATGTTGAAGATGACGGCCAGCTGGCGGCCTCCGGGCCAGCGGAAGTCGTCGGGCAGTCGGGTCACGCGGGGTTCCATCAATGGTTCTCCTGGGCAATGGGGTTGGACAGCAGGCCGACGCCGTCGATCTCGATCTCGATGCGGTCGCCGGGCTGCATCCACACGGGGGGCTTGCGCGCATAACCGACGCCGGCCGGCGTGCCCATGGCGATCACGTCGCCGGGCTCCAGCGTGAGCACTTCCGAGAGCAGCACCAGCGCCTGGGCCACCGTCACCACCATGTGGCCGGTGTTGTCGCTCTGCATCACGCGGCCGTTCAGGCGCGACTCGATCTTCAGCCCGGTGGCGCCCGGCGGCAGGTCAGCCGCGGGCACCAGCCAGGGGCCGAACGCGCCGGTGCCGTCGAAGTTCTTGCCGATGGTCCATTGCGGCGTGCGGCGCTGGTAGTCGCGCAGCGTGCCGTCGTTGAAGCAGGCGTAACCGGCGACCGCCTGCAGCGCGTTGGCCGCGGTGAGGTGGCGCGCGCGCTGCCCGATCACCACAGCCAGTTCGGCCTCGAAGTCCAGCTTGTCGGAGACGCGGGGCCGCACCAGCGGCGCCTGGTGCGCGATCAGCGAGGTGGCGCCGCGCATGAAGAAGGCCGGGTACTCGGGTGCCGCGTTGCCGCCCTCGGCCGCGTGGGCGGCGTAGTTCAGGCCCAGGCAGATCACCTTGCCGGGCCGAGGCACGGGCGTGAGCCACTGGACGCGGGCGGCATCCAGGCGTTCGCCCCGGGCCAGCGCCGCCGCACTGGCGCCGCCCGCCAGCCGTTGCAGCCAGGCGGCGGGGTCGTCACCCGCTGGCGCGGGGCCCAGATCGATGAGGTCGTCGCCCTGCTGGACGGCCCAATGGGCAGGCCCACCCGCAAGCGTTGCAATGCGCGCAAACTTTGGCATGATGTCGATAAATCCTTCGATACGTTGTTTTGTCGATAAAAATTATGCAACCGTTGTTGTTGTCGATAATTAAGTGAAAACCCTATGCAGACCGATGCCCCACCCGAGATTTCGACGCCCACGCTGACCCGCACCACCTACGACCGGCTGCGGGCCGACGTGCTGTCCGGCCGCTGGCAACCCGGCCGCAAGCTGTTGATGCATGAATTGCGCGAGCACTACCAGGTGGGCGCGAGCCCGCTGCGCGAGGCGCTCAACCGCCTGGCCAGCGAGGAATGGGTGGTGCACAGCGACCAGCGCGGCTTCAGCGTGGCGCAGGCCACGCAGGCGCAGCTGGACGACCTGGTGTCCACGCGCATCGCCGTCGAGTCGATGGCCCTGGCGCAGGCCTTCGCGAAGCGCTCGGCGGCCTGGGAGGAAAAGGTGGTGCTGGCCTTCCACCGCCTGTCGCGAACGCCGCGCTCGGTGGGCGAGGCCGACTACGAGGAGAACCCGGAATGGGAGCGGCTTCACCGGGCGTTTCACGTCGCCCTGCTCGAAGGCTGCGGCTCCCCCCTGTTGCTGGGCTTCTGCGAACAGCTGTACGACCAGGCCTATCGCTACCGGCAGCTCGCGGCGCGCAAGGCCTACAAGCGCCGCAACGAGCTCGATGAGCACCGCGCCATCTTCGACGCGGTGATGGGCTCGCAGCTGGAAGAGGCGCAGCGCCTCATGGCCGAGCACTACCGGCGCACGGCGGGGATCTTCTTCGACGCCAGCGCCTAGGCCGGGGCGGGCGGCGCACCTGAACCGGTGGGGGAACGGCAGGAAAAGAATTCAACCGCAAGGAGCGGAGTGTCGGGAAGAGGGCGGGTTCCTAGACTCACTCCACCCTTTCGACACCAAGCGCCATGGCCATGCAGACCCGTTCCCTTTTCTGTTCCACCGACGACAGCACCGCGAAGCCCGACGCCAGCGGCTGGGCAGGCATGGCGCAGCGGCTGGACGCGCAGGGACATGCCGTGCTGCCTGGCCTCCTGACGGCGGCGCAATGCGAGGCACTGGCCGCGCTCTACCCGCAGGACAAGGGCTATCGCTCGCGGATCGTCATGGCCCGCCACGGATTCGGGCGCGGCGAATACAAGTACTTCGCGTACCCCTTGCCGGCGCTGGTCGACCAGCTGCGCCATGCGCTGTACCCTCGGCTGGCACCGATCGCCAACCGCTGGAACCGGCAGCTGGGGATCGCGGTGCAATACCCCGACGAGCTGGATGATTTCCTTCACCGGTGCCACCAGGCCGGCCAGACCCGCCCCACGCCGCTGATCCTTCAATACGGCGAAGGCGACTACAACTGCCTCCACCAGGATCTGTACGGCGAGCACGTCTTCCCGCTGCAGGTGGCGATCCTGCTCTCGGAGCCGGGCCGGGACTTCGCCGGCGGCGAGTTCGTCATGACCGAGCTGTCCACCCGGGGCCAGCGCGCGGAGGTCGTCGGGCTGCGCCAAGGGGATGCGGTGGTGTTCACCGTCCATCAACGGCCCGCGATGGGACAGCGCGGCATTCGCAAGCTGGCCATGCGGCACGGCGTCAGCCGCATCCACAGCGGTCGGCGCCACACCGTCGGCCTGATCTTTCACGACGCGAGGTGAACATGCCATCGCTCGACCTTTTCGAGGGCACGGCGCAAGACGAGCGCCAGCGCCTGGGGCCTGCGGCGATGGTGTTGCGCGGCTTCGCCTTGCCGTGCGTGCGTGAGCTGCTGCCCGCCATCGACGCCATCGAGGCCATCTCGCCGTTCCGGCACATGGTGACGCCCGGTGGCTTCACCATGTCGGTGGCATTGACCAACTGCGGCGCGCTGGGATGGACCACCGACCGGCGCGGCTACCGCTACAGCGCGGTCGATCCGGACACCGGCGCCCCCTGGCCGGCCATGCCGGCGGTGTTGGCCCGGCTGGCCACCCAGGCGGCGGCCGCGGCGGGATTCGACGGCTTCGAGCCCGATGCCTGCCTCGTCAATCGCTACCGGCCCGGCAGCCGGCTTTCGCTGCACCAGGACCGGAACGAGCGCGACGACACCGCGCCCATCGTCTCCGTGTCGCTGGGCATGTCGGCCACGTTCCTGTTCGGCGGCCAGGCGCGCACCGACCCCGTGCTCAAGGTGGCGCTGCACCATGGCGATGTGGTGGTGTGGGGCGGTGCCGATCGCCTGCGATACCACGGCGTGATGCCGCTCAAGGAGGCGCGGCATGCGCTGCTCGGCAGCCAACGCCTCAATCTCACCTTCCGCAAAGCGGGATGACACCCGTCGAGACCGAGTTTCTGCCATGAACACGACCCTTGCTTACGACACCGAAGACACCCGCTGGGCCGCCGTGCAGGCGCGGGACGTCGCCGCCGATGGCCATTTCGTCTACGCCGTGCGCACCACCGGGGTGTACTGCCCACCGAGTTCGATGGCGCGCAGTCCCAAGCGCGAGAACGTCGAGTTCTTCGACAGCGCCAAAGCCGCCGAGGCCGCGGGTTACCGCCCCAGCCGCCGCGCCCGCGCCGACCAGACCAGCGCCGCGGCCGAGCGCGCCGCGCTGGTGGCGCGCGCCTGCCGCGTGATCGAGGCATCGCAGACGCCTCCGTCGCTCGATGACCTGGCGCAGGAGGTGGGCATGAGCCCGTTCCACTTCCACCGCGTGTTCAAGGCCGAAACCGGGCTGACACCCAAGGCCTACAGCTCGGCCTACCGCGCCCGCAAGCTGCGTGGGGAACTGAGCAGCCCGCAGGCCTCGATCACCGATGCCATCTATGGCGCGGGCTTCAATTCCAACAGCCGGTTCTATGAAGCCGCCGACGATCTGCTGGGCATGCGCGCGCGCGACTACCGGGCAGGCGGTGCCGGCGCCGTCATCCGCTTCGCGGTGGGCCAGTGCTCGCTGGGCGCCATCCTGGTGGCCCAGAGCCAGCGCGGCATCTGCGCGATCCTGCTGGGCGATGACCCCGAGCGGCTGGTGCGCGACCTGCAAGACCAGTTCCCCAAGGCCGAGATCATCGGGTGCGACGGTGAATTCGAAGACTGGATCGCCCAGGTGGTGGGGTTGATCGAAGCGCCAGCGGTCGGCCTGCACCTGCCTCTGGATGTGCAGGGAACGGCGTTCCAGGAACGCGTCTGGCGTGCGCTGCGCGAAATCCCGCCGGGCACGACCGCGAGCTACACGGAGATCGCCCGGCGCATCGGTGCTCCCAAGGCCGTGCGCGCCGTGGCGCAGGCCTGCGCGACGAACCCCCTTGCCGTGGCCATTCCCTGCCATCGTGTCGTGCGCCGCGATGGCGAACTGGCCGGCTACCGCTGGGGCGTGGACCGCAAGCGCGAGTTGCTGCGCCGTGAGCTCGAGGCGTGACAGGGATTTTCATGACGTCACCCGACACCCTCATCGACCGCCTGGACTGGGCCGGCATCGGCGCACAGCTCGATGCCGAAGGCTGTTGCCTGTTGCCAGGCCTGCTGGGCGCCGAGGCTGCCCGGCGCCTGGCACGGAGGATGCCGGCGGCGGCAGACGGGGAGGGCGCATCGCGGCGCGGGGCCGATCCGGGCAACGCCGAGGTGTTCTATTTCGACGCGGCGCTGCCGGCGCCACTGGACGCCTGGCGCACGGCGTTCTACGGTTATCTGGCCGTGATCGCCAATCGCTGGAACGACACACTGGGCATGGACGACCGTTATCCCGCGACCTTGGGCGATTTCCTGCGGCGCAACCGCAAGGCGGGTCAGGCGCGAGGGCAGTCCTACCTGAGCCGGCTTGGCGTGGAAGACCATGTGCCGCTGCACCAGCGCAACGCCGGCGAACAGGTGTTTCCGTTGCAGCTCGTGGCATTGCTGTCCGAGCCGGGCACCGATTTCCAGGGCGGCGAATTCGTGATGACGGAACAACGCCCCCGCATGCAGTCGCGCCCGATGGTGCTGCCGCTTGGGCTCGGGGACGCGGCCCTCATCGCCACGGCGCAGCGCCCGTTCAAGGGAAGCAAGGGGCACTACCGGGTCAACCTCAAGCACGCCATCGGCCGCGTGCGCCAGGGGGAGCGCATCGGTCTGGAGTTGTCGTTCCACGATGCCGCGTAGAGCGGGGACTCCGGCGGCCGATCAGCCGCGCCGTTCGATCTTGTTCTTCAGCAGGTCGACCAGGGTGTCCGTGGGTGTCACGTCGGCGTACTTGCTCGCCATGTCGAACAGGTTGACCGCGTGCGAGGTTTGCGAGCGGTCGTAAACGGCATCCTGCGGCACGACCACCTTGAAGTTGAGCGCGCAGGCGTCCACCACCGTGGCGCGCACGCAGCCGCTGGTGGTGCAGCCGGTGACCACGACGGTGTCGACGCCGAGGCTCACCAGGTAGCTCGTGAGGGCCGTGCCGTGGAAAGCGCTGGCCTGGAACTTCGGGATGGTGATGTCGCCTTCGCGGGGGGCGACCTCGGCGACGAAGGCATACGCCTGCTCCGGTACGTCCATCACCCCGGGCACCTTGGTCTCGAACTGGCCGCGGTTGTGCGCCGACTTGTGCGCCACGTACGGATACAGGATGGGCGCGTTGAGTTGGCGGAACGTCTCGACCAGCCGCGCGATGTGCGGCACCGCCCGCCAGCCGTACTCGCCGCAGCTGGTGGGCAGGGTGAGAATGGCCTCCTGGATCGGCAAGGGCTGTTCACCCATGGATCGGTATTGCACATCAATCACCAGCAGGGCCGGTCGTCGTCCGATGCCGCTGGGCATGCCCCAACCGGACTGCCGGTAGATGGCCTGCTCTTCAGGAGGGATGACCCCGTCCCAAGGGCGCGCTTGAGGATCTGCAGCGCTCATCTTCAGATCTCCACCGTGGTCGCGTCGTAGGACACCAGCCAGTCGTAGCGCTCGCGCACGGCCTGGGGCGCCCAGGCCTTCTGAATGTAGGGGCGCGCGGTCTCGATGCTTTCCAGCGCCGGGCTGTGGAACACGTGCAGCATGTCGAGCGAACTGGCCTTGGTCTGGTTGGCGCGCGAAACACGGGCGGTGTCGTAGCGCTTCAGTGCGCTCGCCACGTCATTTGGCGATTCGGAGAGGCAGCGCGCCAGCACATAGGCGTCTTCCATGGTCACGTTGACCCCCATGCCCAGGTAAGGCGTCATCGAGTGGCAGGCGTCGCCGACCAGCGTGACGTGTCCCTTGGACCAGGCCTCCAGCGGATCGCGCACGAAGAGACCCCAGCGGAACAGGTTCTCCGATTGGATGAACAGGTCCAGGATGTCCTGGTGCCAGCCCTCGAAATCCTTGAGCGCGTCGGCGAGCTCGCCGCGCTCCGACCACGATTCGGTCTGCCACAGGTCGCTGTCGACCTGCGCCGAGAAGCTCACGAACTGCTCGCCGTTGCGCTGCACAGGGTAGGTGGTCACGTGCGCGGTCGGTCCGACCCAGGTCGAGGCCAGGGGCCTGCGGTGTTGCGGTTTGAGCCGCGACATCGCCGCGAGGCCGCGCCAGGCATTGGCACCGGTGTAGCGCGCCGGCGCCTCGCCGAAGAGGGACTGGCGAACGCGCGAATGCGCGCCGTCGCAACCGACCACCACATCACCCTCGACGAAACCTCCACCGTCGAGCAACAGCCGCGCACGGCCATCGACCGTGTCCGCGCCCAGCGAGCGCACACCGAAGTGCACCGCATCCGGCTTGAGCGCGATCACGGCCTCGAACAGCACGCGCTGCAGCTCGGCGCGCAGCACCTGGATCAGCGTGTGATCGGCCTTGGAGGAGGGGGCATCGCGGTTGTAGACCGAGTGTTCCTCGCCGGTCTTCCAATAGCGCACGACACGGTCCTGGGGCGGGAGGTTGATGGCTTCGACCGTCTTCTTCAGGCCCAGCGTGTCGAGCACCTTGCCTCCGTTGGCCGAGATCCACAAGCCGGCCCCCACCTCGCGCAGCTCCGACGACTGTTCGTAGACGTCGACATCCATGCCCATCTTCAGCAGCGCCACGGCGAGCGTGAGCCCGCCCATGCCAGCGCCCGCGATGATCACGTGGGGGCGCTTATCTCCTTGTACCTTGTCTGTCATTGTTGCTCCGATGAAAAACGTTCTGGGTTGTGGGCGAGGTCCAGAATGGCCTCGATGATCTTGACGTAGCCGGTGCATCGGCAGAGGTTGCCGCGCAGGTAATGTCGAACGGTGTCCTCCGTCGGCCGGGGGTCGACGGCGAGCAGCGACTTCACGGCCAGGATCATTCCCGGCGTGCAGAAGCCGCATTGCAGTGCGCCATGGGCGATGAAGGCCCGCTGCACAGGGTCCAGCCGCCCGCCGGCGGCGACCCCTTCGATGGTGGTCACACTGCGCTCGTGCACATCGCTGCACAGCGTGGTGCAGCTGGAGGCGGGCATGCCGTCCACCAGCACGGTGCAAGCGCCGCACACCTGCACGTCGCAGGAACGCTTGGTGCCCTTGAGGCGCAAGCGGTCGCGCAACACATCGATCAGCATGTCGCGCGGCTCGACGTCGACCGAGGTCGGCCGTCCGTTGAGCGTCATGTCCACGCGCGTGAGGGGGAATTCGGGGGAACTCGAATCGTTCATGTCAGGCAGGCCTCGATGGCGCGCTGGGCCAGCACCTGGACCAGATGGCGCTTGTAGTCCGCACCGCCGTGCAGATCGTCGTGTGCAGGAATGCGGGTCGCTTCGGCGGCCAGCACCGGCGCCAGGCGATTCCAGATCTCGGTCGGCGGCAGGTCGGCGGGGAGGGTGTTCGCCGCGGCCTGCGTCTCGGGCAGGGGGATGGGCACACCGGTGATGGCGCCGGCCCACAGCGACAAGCGCTGCGGCCCTTTGCGGGACCAGACAGCGGCCACGCCCACGGCGGGGCGTTCGGTGTGTCCGAAGCAGCGGTAGGCCGAGCGCGCACCGGGCGGCTGCGGTGGCACTTCGATGGCCACCAGGATTTCGTTTTCCTCGCGCGCCGTGGTGAACTCCCCCAGGTGGAATTCGCGCGACGGCAAGGTTCGCGCGGACCCGTGGCTCGCCAGCGCCATGCGCGCATCCAGCGCGCACAGCATGGTGGGTGCATCGGCATGCGGTTCGGCGAAGCACAGGACCCCGCCCAGGGTGCCGGCCACACGCACCCGGATGTTGGCCACGTTGTCGCTCAGCTCGGCGTAGCCCGGCAAGAGCCGCTGCACGAGCGGATCGCGCGCGATGGCATGGTGGGTGGAGAGCGCGCCGATCACCAGCGTGCCGTCCTCGCGCAGGTGGATGCGGCGCAGCTCCGGCACTTGCTTGAGGTCGATCACGTGGTCGTAGTGCAGCACGCGCGCCTTCAGCGCCACCAGCAGCTCCGTGCCGCCGGCGTGAAACGTGGATTCATCGCCGTACACGGCCTTGAATGCCAGGGCATCCTCCAGGCTCGTGGGGCGATGAAGTTCGAAACGGGCGGGGCGCATCAGTCCTCCTTCTGACCCAGTCCGGCCGCCACGCCCAGCAGGGGCGCCACCAGCCACCACCAGGGTGCCTGGCCCAGCAGGTGGGCGACATGCGCCACCGCAAAAGCGACCCCGACGCTCACGCCCACGCGGGGCCAGACCAGCACCAGTTCGACGCGGCGTGGTCGGGTCCGTGTCGCTGCGGTCGGCGCGGCCGGTGCCGCACCGGGTCGCGGTGCGACGGCGGTTCGCGCTTCGGGCTTGTGGGTGCTTGCCGCAGGCGCCTGGGCCGCGGAGGGTGCCCGAGCGACCCCGAATGACGCCAGCTCGTCGCGCAGGCGTTGCTCGAATTCGGCGAACAACTCGTCGGATCGCTTTTTCACGACCGGGTAACCCAGCGCGGCCAATCGGCCCGCCACCTGCATCTGCGCGTCCACCGCGAGCCGGCATTGGCGCGGCTGCGTATCACTCAGCTCTTCCAGATCCACCTTCATGCGCACGTCGATCGTGGTGCCGGTGAATTTGTCGCGACCGCTGGCGCTGAGCTCGACGTGCTTTTCCAGGGTGTGCGATTCGAGAACGATGCGCGTGGGCACCTCGAGTTTGAACGGGCCGATCTTCTGCTTCATCACCGCGGAGAATTCCTTGAGCGGCTCGACCTCGGTGACGTTCTCGCAGCCGGGGATCAACCCGGCGACACGCTGCACATCAAAGAAGATGGCCCAGAGTTGAGCGGCCGTCGCGGGCAGGGTGGCGTCGATCTTGAAATCCATGCAAGTCTCTCATTGGTTGTTGGTTTCGGCCTTGGCGGCCTGCAGTGCGCGCCAGACGCGCTCCGGCGTCAGCGGCAGCTCCTTGATGCGCACGCCCCAGCCTTGGAAGAGCGCGTTGGCCACGGCTGGGGCCACCGGAAGGATGGCGCCTTCGCCACCGCCGCGCGCGCCGAAGGGCCCAGGGCCGTCGCCGCTTTCGATCAGCGTGGTGGCCACGTGCCGCGGCGCGTCTTCCATCGTCGGGACCTTGTAGTCGAACAGGGTGCCGTTGACGACCTGGCCGTCCTCGTAGACGTACTCTTCGGACAGCGTGTGTCCCAGGCCCATGACCATGGCGCCTTCATCCTGGCCTTCGGCCGCCTTCCGGTTGATCACATGCCCCAGATCGGCCGCGCCACCCACGCGCATCACTCGGATGGCGCCGGTGCCTTCGTCGACCTCGATCTCGCAGGCGCCCGCGCCGGTTTCCCAGAACAGGGGCGCGAGCTTGAAATCGCCGTTGTGGGTGTTCGAGTTCACGCGGCCCACGCCCAGAAACTCGCCAGCGGCCATGCCGTTGAAGCGGCGCAGCAGGTCGAGGATGGACAGCGGCCCGCCCGGCCCTTCAACGCAACCCTCGCCCAGCTGGTACGCCTGCGGCGATCCGCCCAGCACCTGGGCGGCCGTTTCCTGCACCTGGCGCACGATGTCTTCGCAGGCCATCTGCACGGCCAGGCCGATGATGACCGTCGAACGGCTGGCGCCGGTGCCCCAGTCGTAGGGTGCCTGAAGCGTGTCCGGCTCGGCCACGGCGATCCTGCGCAGCGGCTGCCCGAGTGCCTTGTGCGCGATGATGCGCAGCACGCCTCGACTGCCCTGGCCGATCTCCACGGTGTTGGCCGACACGTTGATCGAGCCGTCGGCACGCAAGCGCACGATGGCGCCGCCGACCGGGACGATGCCGGGATCGCTCACTCCCACCGCCACGCCTCGGCCGCGGCGGCGCGCGTCCGTGGGCTCCGGCAGGCTCTCGAGCGCGGCCACGGCTTTGCGCAGCGAGTTGCGCATGTCGACATCCAGCGGGCGCAGGTCGGGCTTGATCGTCTGGCCCTTGTCGGCCATGTTGGCCAGGCGGAATTCGACCGGATCGCGACCGAGCGCCGAGGCCATGATGTCCATCTGCGACTCGGTGGCCCACACCGCCTGTGGCCCGCCGATGGATCGGAATGCCGCGCCGGGCACGGTGTTGGTGTACACCCCGACGGCTTCGAGCCGCAGGTTCGGGATGTGGTACGGCCCGATGGCGCGGATGGCCGCCTTGATGGCAATGGCCGGGCCCGTGTCGGCGTAGGCCCCGCCATTGAGAACGGCGCGGATCGACTTGGCCACGATGCGGCCCGTGCCGTCGACCGCGGTCTTGAGCGAAATCTCGGCATCGAGTCGGCGGCAGGTCAGCATGGACTCGGCGATGGTGAGGCACACACGCACCGGCGCGCGCGCCTTCCACGACAAGGCGGCCACCAAGGGGTCGATCTTCACGGAGGCCTTGCCGCCAAAGCCGCCGCCGACATAGGGCGAGTGCACGCGCACGCAGGCCAGCGGCACGCCGAGAATTTCGGAACACACGCGCTGAATGGCGGTGGGCGTCTGGCCCCCGCTCCAGATCTCCAGCGATCCGGGTTTCCAGTGCGCCACGCACACATGGGGTTCCATCGCGTAGTGGAACACCATGGGGAAGGTGAAGGTGTCTTCAAAAACCCTCGCCGCGCTCGAAAAGGCCTGGTCGACATCCCCGCAGGCGTACTGCCATTGCTGGAAGATGTTGGTGCCCTCCACGGGCGCTGCTTCGCCGCGGAAGTAATAGTCCTTGAGCCGGTCCATGTCGTCATGCACCAGCGCCGCACCTTCGGCCATCGCCTCCTGCGCGGTGGTGGCATAGGGCAGGGTGTCGTAGTCGACGGTGATGGCGTCGAGCGCTTCCTCCGCCGTGCCTTCGTCCACCGCCGCCACGGCGGCCACCGGATCGCCCACATAGCGGACCTTGTCCAGCGCGATCACGGGCCGATCGCGCAGCGACAGACCCCAGCGGATCTCGGTGCCGGGCAGGTCCTTCAGGTCGTCGCCGGTGAGCACCGCCACCACGCCGGGCATCGCCAAGGCAGCGCTGACGTCGATGCGGCGGATGCGCGCGTGGGGCACGGTGCTGCGCAGGATTTTCCCGTGCAGCATGCCGGGCACTTCCACGTCACTGGCGTAGACCGCCGTGCCGGTGACCTTCTGCAGGTAGTCGGCGCGGGGTTCTTCGTGAAGCGTGAGAGGGAGAGGGGCGTGCATGGCGGCGTGAATCAATCCAGCGTGATGTCGGCGCGCGTGATCACCTCTTTCCACATCGTCGTCTCGCTCGACTGGCGCTTGCTCAGTTCCTCCGGCGAGCTGGAGGCGGGTTCGACGCCGACGGCGTGCAAGCGCTCCTTGACTTCGGCCGAAGCCATGGTCTTCGCGATTTGCGGCACCAGCTTGGCGACCACGCTCTTGGGCATGCCGGAGGGACCGTAGAGGGCAAACCACGTCACCGCCTCGAAGCCGGGGAGCACCGTTTCGGCCAGGGTGGGCACGTTGGGCAAGGCCTGGGCGCGCCTGGCGGTGGTCACCGCCAGCGCCTTGAGCTTGCCGGACTTGATGTGGCCAAGCACCGCCGGACCTTGTTCGATGGCCATCACGGTGCGGCCACTGATCAAGTCCACCACCATGGGGCCGCTGCCCTTGTAGTGAACGCTGAACGTGTCGACGCCGGCGCGCTGCTTGAACAGCTCCATGAACACGTGCTGCGAGGTGCCTTTGCCGGCCGAGCCGTAGCCGAACTTGCCGGGGTTGGCCTTGAGATAGGCGATCAGATCCTGGATGGTGTCCACCGGCAGCGTGGTGGGCACCACGACATACGAGGGGTTCAGGCCCAGCAGCGAAATCGGCTCAACGCGTTGCGAGACCTCTTTCATCCGCTCGTTCAACTGGGGGAGCACGGAGAACATCGACGACGCGCCGATCAGCAGCGTGTGGCCGTCGGCCGGCTGACGAGACACATGGTCCGCGCCGATCATCCCGGACGCCCCCGCCTTGTTGTCGACCACCGTGGGCTGGCCCCACTCGGCCAGGCCGTTGGCCACCGAACGCGCATACAGGTCGGTGGCGCCGCCGGGCGGGTAGGGTGCCACGATCGTGATGAGCTTGTTGGGGTATGCCTGGGCTTGAACGCCCGTGGCGGCGAGGGCGAGGCCGGCACCACAGAGGGCCAGCGCGATTTTTTTCCATGGGGACATGCGGAAACTCCTGAAAGGTTGAGGCCAAGAAGTCTTCGATATTCTGTTTGAGAGAACATCGTTCTGCTGAAGAGAACCTCATTTTGTACAGCAGCACGGCATAATGTCAAGCAGAATGTTTGCCAATCCCCTTGCTCGTTCATGACCAAAGACCCAGAGAGTGATCCGAAGCCGGGTGGTGTCGCTGCTGTCGAGCGCGCATTCGCCATCCTCAATGCCTTTCAACCGGGCGACGCTTCGCTGCCGCTGAACGAACTCGCGCGGCGCACGGGGATGTACAAGAGCACGATCCTGAGGCTGATCGCCACGCTGGTGCAGGAGCACTGCATCGTGCGACTGGACGACGGCAGCTACCAGCTCGGCTCCATGCTGCTGCACTGGGGTGGTCTGTACCAGGCGGCGCTTCGCCTGGACGACCATGTGCCGCCCATCCTGCGCCGGCTCGCTCAGGAAACCGGCGAGGGTGCATCGTTCTTCACCCGCGAAGGATCGCTGCGCGTGTGCCTGTTCCGCGTGGATTCTTCGCGCTCCGTTCGCGACCACGTGCACACCGGTGATTTGCTGCCGCTGGACAAAGGGGCCGCGGGCCGTGTGCTGGCCGGCTTCGACCGCGCGCTGGTGGATCCGTCCCAGTTCCCGTCTCAGCCCTTGATCGCGACCGTGGGTGAGCGCGAGCCCGACATCGCGGCCATTGCCGCGCCGGTCTTCGGGCCCCAGGGCAGCCTGCGCGGCGCCTTGGCCATCTCCGGACCGGCCATGCGCTTTTCCATCGACCTCGTGCCCGGCATGTCGCAGGCCCTGCTCAAGGCGGCATCGGAGCTGACGCGCCGCCTGGGCGGCGACTCGACCCTGCTGGACCGGGCCGAGTCGATCAACATGATCTCCCGGCCGGCCCCTTGAGCCTGTCCGCGCGGGGCCCCGTCAGGCCCCGCCGCTGTCGACGCGCATCGCAGGATGGATGACGTCACCTTCGCTCAGGATCTGAACGTCGTCCAGCCACAGGCTGCAGCGGCGCAGCGGAAGATCGAGGTGGCAGGCGGTGTCGTTGGTGCCACCGAGTTCGAGATTCGGGCCCAGCGAGAACAGCACGTTGCCGTAGAAGGACAGCGCGTTCATCACATGCTCCAGCGGCAACTGGCGAGTCACGGAGAACTGGTACCAGCGCGCCTTCTCGTTCAATCCCCAGCCGATGTGGGAGACGGCATAGGCACGGGAATCGTGGAAGCTGTCGATGTAGCTCTTGATCAATTGCGCGTCCATGCCGTCGCCCTGGATGTCCACCACCATCCCCTGGCGAATCTCCAGCGTGACCGGGGACTGCACATACTGCTTGAACGCGCACAGGATGTCGCCCGGCTGCAGCACCACGCGGCCGTCCACCGCGCCGTCGTTGCCCTGCGTGAATGCAAAGCCCGAAGGGAAATGGTCCCAGCGGCCAGGCTCGTGGGTATAGCCGTACTCCGAAATCACGGGGTATTGCCCCAGGTGGTAGGTGACATCGGTCCCCGCATCCGACGTGATGCGCATGCGCGTGGCCTTTTCCAGCAGGCCCTTGGCGTGCTCCACGCGGCGAGCCAGGTCTTCCGTGGGAAACATCTGTTTGAGCACGTGAAACGGCTCCATCACGCGCAGAATGCGCACGCCCGCGGCCTGGATCTCGGCTTGCTCGCGCGAGAACAGCAGACCCACCATGTCGATCACCATGCTGGCCGACTTCAGCGTTTGCATCGCCAGGGCGTTGCCCACCAGGGGGTGACGGCCTTGAACCCCGACCGCGTTGCGCTGCCCCCGCCGAACGTTGAGGTTGAAGGTGCTGGCACCCAAGGTTTCCGCCGCCGCCATGAAGGCCTGGGCGTGGTCCTTCCATTCGTCCTCCGCCGTCAGCACCACGACGGTTTCACCGGGTTTGACCGCGCAAAGTGTGAGCTCGCGCGTGAACAGCTCCAGCATTTCGACATCCAACATCAATGTTCTCTCCTTGTGATCACGATCGATCGTGGCGTTCCAGGGTTTCACTGAGCAAGCGGCAAAAAGCCTCCGGGCTCTCGGCCTGCATCTGGTGACCGACGCCCTCGAGGCGCACGGCGTGAAGGTCGGGGCGCCGGCTGCGCATGTCGTCCACATCGGCGTCGGCGACCACACCGCCTTCGCCTGCGCAGATCAGCGTGATGGGCAGGTCGCTTCGGGCGAGGTCGGCGAACATGTCCTGGCCATGGAAATCCTCGCTGGCGACGAAGACCGCGCGCTCGTCGCAGGTGGACAGCCACTCGGCACGCAGTTGCTGCAGCGCTTCGGGCCAGGGCGTCGCCGTGCTCGCACGCAATGCCGCGGCCGCTTCACCGCGCTGCGCCGCACGGAGCAGCGCCAGCGTGCGCGCCAGCGGCACGGGGTAGGGGCGGCGGCCAGGGCCGCTGGTGGGGGGGTCCAGAAGGACCAGGGAATGCAGCCGCCCAGCGGCCAGTGCGGCAGCCCGCAAAGCGATGCGCGCGCCCATCGAGTGGCCTATGACGATGGGTTCTGGCGTCAGGCCGAGCGCTTCCACGAAAGCCATCAAATCCTGTGCGCACGCACCCACGCCATAGTCCAGGTGCGGGCCGGACTCGGACAGGCCGCGACCTCGCACGTCCAGCACGTGGCAGTCGAAACGCGGCGCCAGCCGCTCAGCCACGTGTGTCCAGAGCACGGCGGGGCTCACGATGCCGGGCACGATGACGACCGGCCGCCCTTCACCCGGAAAGTGCAGGTAGTGCTGGCGGATGCCGTTGGCTCTGACGTGTCCGCCGCTTGCGGGGCTCATGGGCTTTCCGATGCGTGAATGGGATGGCATTCAATTCTGCTTGAAAGAATATCGTTTTGTCAAACAGAACCATCGAGCGCGACAACAGGCATCCCGCTCTGGCTTCGTGCTCACGGCGCCTGCCGGGCACCCCGTTTGCCCCGTTCACCCGATGCGCCGAGCGCAGTGCTGCCCTCACCCTTGCGACCAACTCCCGAGCTGTCCACCATCCTCATGATCCGCGCCCCCCTCTTCGAAGCCGAACTCCAGCGGGTCTTCCGCGACGCGGCCGGCCAGCCGGTCGCGGAGATCGCCAGTGAGGCCATGCGCATGGCGCAGGTGCTCGTGCCTGCGGTCCAGGGCGGCAGCCCGGTTCACCAGCTGATCCAGCAGCAGATTCAGTTGATGGCGCAGCAGTTGGCACTGCTGTCGGGCAGCGTGGCCCCCATGGTCGTGCCTACCCTCGCGTCCGCGGCCCCGGCCGTCACCGCCAACGACGGCAGCCCGCCCGCGGCCACCGAGGCCGCGCGCGTCGACGCGGTGCCACCCGCCATGGTGGACCGCCCGGTCGTGGTGCGCGGCCAACGCCTCGAGCTGGAAGACCCGCGCGCGACCCATGTGGGCTTTGCCGTGCCAGCGAACGCCACCGAGCTGGCGATCGCCGCCGTCTGGGCGCGCCTGCTGAACATCGAGCGGGTCGGGCGTAACGACAACTTCTTCAACCTCGGCGGCCACTCGCTGCTCGCCCTGCGCGCCGTCCAGGGGATGCAGCACATCACCGGCGAGAAGATCGCGATCAGCCGCCTGATCTTTGAATCGCTCAGCCAGATCGCCGCTGGTATCGCGATCGAATCGGCCGCTGCCGCGCCCGACGCTTCCCCTGCGGCCGAAGTGCAGGCCGGGTCGCACGCCGAGAACGGGGAGGGCATGACCACCCTGCGCTTTGGTCACCCTGCGTCGTCCCTTTATGGCGTCTTCCATCCCAGTGGCGTGCGCGGTGCGCGCCCTCGCGCCGTGCTCTTCTGCAATCCCTTTGGCCAGGAAGCGGTGCGCATTCATCGTTTTTTCTGCGTGCTGGCCGATCGCCTGGCGCGCGCCGGCGTGGCCTGCCTTCGGTTCGACTACCACGCCAGTGGGGAATCGCTGGGCGAGGACCACGAAGCCGATCTCGATCGATGGGTCCAGGATGTGGTGGCCGCCGACGCACTGCTGCGCCAGCGAGCTGACGTTCACGAAGTGGACTGGGTTGCACCGCGCCTGGCCAGCGCCCTGGCGGTGCGGGCCTCGGCGCTGGCGCCGCAGGCACCGCGGCAACTTGTGCTCTGGGAGCCGGTCATCTCCGGAGCGCGCTATGTCGAGCACCTGCAGGCTGTGCATGCGTCGACGGTCGCCAACCTGCCAGACGGCGGCGCGCTCGCGGGCGATGAAGAGATCCTGGGCTTTGGCGTGAGTCGGCGCCTGTTGGAGCAGTTGCGCGCCGTGGAGCCCGCCGACTACGAGCGTGCGCGGGCCCGCCGCGTCGTGGTGGTCGCGCCGGGGCGGCAAACCGCTGGCGCCGGCGGGTGGGCCGCCGTCCTGCAGGGCAGGGGGGTCGACGTGCAGCGCCAAACGTTAAGCCTCAACTTCGACTGGACCTCGGAGGAGGCCTTCAACACCGCGCTGGTTCCCGCCGACGCGCTGAACCTTCTTGCCGCGCTGCTCAGGGGAGGCCCATTTGAATGAAGTCTCCTTCAGCTTCGGTTCCCGGCGGCACCTGAGCGCCACGCTGACGCTGCCCCCTGGCGAACGGCCTGCGCGCATGGGCGTCGTGCTGCTCAATGTCGGCATCATTCACCGCATGGGCCCGCACCGCTTCAACGCCAAGCTTGCCCGAACGCTCGCCAGAGAGGGCTGGGCCACTTTGCGCATGGACCTCTCGGGTCAGGGCGACAGCGGCACGCCGGACGAAGCCCTGCCTTATGAACAACAGGCCGTAACGGACCTTCAGGCGGCCATGGACCATTTCCAGCGCCTTTGCAAGGTCGAGAAATTCGCCATTGCGGGCATTTGCTCCGGTGCCTACAACGGCCTGGCGGCGGCCCTGGCGGACCACCGGGTGGCGGCCCTCTGGATGCTCGACGGTTACGCCTATCCCACGGCCAGGACAAGGTGGAATCGCTACACCGGCCAGCTGCGCGAGGCGCCGCTGCGCGCCCTCCGATCGTGGACGCGAAAGCTCGTCAGGCGCGCCGCGCGGGCCTTCAGAAACGTGGCCGACCAATCGATGACGCAGGAGTTGTGGGACTTTGGCCGAGACCCTCCGCCGCGTGAAGTCTTCGCCCTCGACGTCCAGGCGCTTGTCGATCGCGGTGTGGCTGTGTGTGTCGTTTACTCCGGCAGCATGCGCTGGCACTTCAACTACCCGGCGCAATGGCGCGACGCCTTCAGCGAGTTCGACTTCGTCGAACGCGTGCGGTGCGAGTACCTGCCGCAGGCCGATCACACCGCCACGACACTGGCGGCTCAGCAGCATTTGATCCACAGCCTGGCCGATTGGCTCCGTGGCCTTGATGCTGACTGAGACGCTGCAGCCGTGCGTCAGGCCGTGCTCGACGGCACTGCGTCTTTCGGGGTGTAGGCCAAGAGGGCTGTCTCGATCTTTTTAATTTGACATAATATACATCGTAGAATGTGTAAAGGATATCTGAAACCCAACGTCTCAGGTCCCCCGCGGACTCTGTCTCGGGCTGAAAACGGTCCCGCCCCGAGCTCAGCTCGCGACAGCCAGAATCACATCCGACGCTTTCACCAGCGCCGTTGCGGAGGCGCCTGGTGTCAGCGCAAGTTCGGCGACAGCGCCTTGCGTGACGATCGCCACGACCTCCAGGCCATCCTCGGTCTTGAGAGTGACTTCCGCGTTCACCGCGCCCGGCGTCAGCGCGTGCACCTTGCCTTCGATGCGGTTGCGCGCCGAAATCTTGGCGCCTTGCAGGTCGGTGGCCAGCAGCACAGACGATGCTTTCACCAGCGCGATCACCGCCTGCTCGGTCTTGAGTCCCAGGGCTTGTGTGCTTTCCCGGGTGATGATGGCCGCTAGCCGCTGTCCACCAGGCAAGGTCACTTCGACCTCATCGTTGACCGCGCCCGAGCGCACGGCCGTGACTTTTCCCATCCATTGGTTGCGCGCGCTGGTCTTCATGTTCAGTACCTTCAAAAGGGAGAATTCCTGATCCAGGTCCATCGAGCCCTGGTCCAGAAGTTCGACAAAACGTTGGTGAATGGCGTCTACCTGTTCATAGCGCTCGATCAACTTCCGGCCATGCTCGGTCAAGTGAGTGGACCCACCTCCTCTGCCCCCGACGGCGCGCTCGATCAGGGGCGTTCGAGACAGCGCGTTCATCCTGTTGATGGCATCCCAGGCGGCCTTGTAGCTCATGCCGAAGGCCTTGGCGGCCTGTGTGATGGAGCCGTGCTGGTCGACGGCGCGCAGCAAGGCCACCCGCCCATGCCCACCCAGGCTGTCTCCACCGACCGAGATCCAGATCGATCCGCGGACATCCAGCCGATCGCCGCCTTTGCGCCTTCTTGTCACCATGCCCGTTCCCGCTAGTTGTCCGCCGTCTTGACCAGATTTTGAGCATAGCAGTCACAGGCGCGGCTACTCGCGCAGTTCCGGTGGCGTTCCGGGGCTCTCGACGACCTTGCCCCCGTCGATGCAGATCACCTGCTCCGCCAGGCAGTTCACGTCGTCGTCGTCGTGGGTGATCAGCAGCATCGGCAGCTGGATCTGCATCTGCAGCGCCTTGAGTTCGTCTCTCAGGCGCCGCCGAAGTCCCTTGTCCAGGGCCGCGAACGGTTCGTCCAGCAGCAAGGCGCGCGGGTTGGTGACCAAGGCCCGGGCCAGCGCGGTGCGCTGTCGTTGCCCGCCGGAAATCTGGTGAGGATAGTGACCCGCCACCGATTCCAGGTGGAACGTCGAAATCCAGCGCTGCACGCTCTCGTCCGCGATGGCCTTGTTCGGGTTCTTCCAACCCCGGCGCAAGGCGAAGGCCACGTTCTGGACGACGGTCAGGTGGGGAAACAGTGCGTATTCCTGGAACACGTAGGCGAGATGCCGTTCCTGTGGCGTGGCGACCATGCCCCGGGCGGTGTCGCAGAGCACCTGCCCAGCCACCACCACCCTCGCCTCGTCCGGTGTTCCAAGGCCCGCGATCATGCGCAGCGTCTGGGTTTTGCCGGCCCCCGATGGGCCAAAAATCACCACGCGCTGGGCCGAGGTCTGGAAGCTCACATCGAGCTCGAACTGCGAGCCTCCTTGCCGCAGGAGCTTGCGCAGCCTCACGTCCCAGACCGTGGCCGGAGCCTTTGCATCGGTATCGCCATCCATGCGAGAGGATGCCATGGCCAGAGGAGGCGTGTTGTCCCGGTACATCTCAAGCCCGCGCGGCCACGCGGCCCGGCACCAGGCGGCCCGCGCTCAGCAGCACCACCATGCAGGTGATCGAGGTCACCGCCACGAGGAAGTTCGCGGTGTGATCCTGGCCGGCCTGCACCGCTTCGTAGACGGCGATGGACAGGGTCTGCGTCTTGCCCGCGATGCTGCCGGCCACCATCAGCGTGGCGCCGAACTCACCCAGCGCCCGGGCGAACGACAGCAGCAGGCCCGCGAGAATGCCGCGCCACGCCAGAGGCAACGACACCCGGAAGAACACCGCCCACTCGTTGATGCCGAGGGTGCGGGCCGCATCCTCCAGTTGCGGGTCCACCGTTTCGAAAGCCGCGCGCGCGGCCTTGAACACCAGGGGGAAGGACACGATGGTGGCCGCGATGATGGCGGCCGGCACCGTGAAGATCAGACGCAGGCCGAAGTGTTCGAGCAGCCAGGCACCCAGCACGCCGTGGGTGCCGATGACCACCAGCAGGTAGTAGCCCAGCACCGTCGGTGGCATCACCATGGGCAGCGTCAGCGCGGCGTCCACCACCTCACGGCCGGGGAAGCGCCAGCGCGCCAGCGCGTAGCCCACACCCACACCGAGCAGCAGGTTGATGGCGGTGGCCCAGCCCGCCACCTTGAGGGTGAGCGCGAGGGGTATCCAGGCTTCGGCCACGGGGCGTTCCGGTTCTCGAAATCAGGGCTTGCCGAAGCCGTACTTGCTGAGGATGGCCTGGGCCGGCGGCGTGAACAGGAAGTCGACGAACTTCTCACCCTGCGCGGCATTGGGGCCGGCGGGCAGTGGTGCCACGGGGTACAGGATGGGCTTGGGGGTCGGCACCGTGAGCGCGACCTTCACCTTGTCCAACATGATGGCGGCGTCCGTCGAATAGACGAAGCCGGCATCGACCTCCCCTCGCGCCACGTAGTCCAGGGCCTGGCGCACGTTGGTGGCGCCGATCATCTTGGGCTCGATCGCGCCCCAGAGGTTGGCGCCTTCCAGCACGCTCTTGGTGTAGCGGCCCACCGGCACGCTGGCGGGAAGGCCGATGGAGATGCGGGCATAGGCCGGCTGGGTGAGATCGTTGGTCGATTTCGGCACGTTGGCGCTGGCGCTGGGCACGATGACCACCAGGGCGTTGGACACGAAGTTGCGGCGCTGGGCTTCCTTCACCAGACCCTGGGTTTGGGCCTGGTCCATGGTTTCCTGGTCGGCGCTGGCAAAGACATCGGCCGGCGCGCCCTTGGCGATTTGCTGCAGCAAGGCGCCCGAAGCGGCGAAGTTGAGTTGCACCTTGGTGCCCGGATTCGCCGATTCGAACAGGGGCGCGATTTCGCGGAAGGCGTTGGTCAGGCTGGCCGCGGCCGAAACCGTGACGTCGGCCGCGTGCGAGGCGAAGGCAAAGCCGGCGGCCAGAGCGAAGGCCAGAGAGCGGGTGGCGAAGGTTTTCATGGGCATCTCATGGAAGGTGGTGGATCGCAATATCAAAGTATATACAGCGATGCGCATATTTTTCTGTATGAGGTTGATTTTCAAAGGAAATATGACGAGCCTATCGAAGTATCAACATCTACCTTTCGAACGAAGATCAAGGCGAAAAAAAGCCCGGGCCACTTTGCAGCGGCCCGGGCTTGGTGAAGAGATTGGGCGCGCGATGCGCCCGGCGCTTCAGTCCTCGACGAAGGCTTCTTCGCGTTTTTTCTTGATCGATGGCAGCAGCACGATGAGCAGCAAGGCCACGGCCACGGCCAGCAAGGAGGCGGAGATCGGGCGGGTCACGAAGACCGACCAGTCGCCACGCGAGATCAGCAGGGCGCGGCGCAGGTACTCCTCCATCATCGGGCCCAGGATGAAGCCGAGCAGCAAGGGCGCCGGCTCGCAACCGAGCTTGATGAAGATGTAGCCGATCACGCCGAACAGCGCCACCATCCAGATGTCGAAGCTGTTGTTGTTGGTCGAGTACACACCGATCGCGCAGAACAGCACGATGGCCGGGAACAGCCAGCGGTAAGGCACGGCCAGCAGCTTGATCCACATGCCGATCAGCGGCAGGTTCAAGATGATCAGCATGGCGTTGCCGATCCACATGGAAGCGATCAGACCCCAGAACAGTTCCGGGTTGCTGGTCATGACCTGCGGGCCCGGCTGGATGTTGTGAATGGTCATGGCACCGACCATCAGCGCCATCACGGCGTTGGGCGGAATGCCCAGCGTGAGCAGCGGGATGAACGAGGTCTGCGCGCCGGCGTTGTTGGCGGACTCGGGGCCGGCCACGCCACGGATGTTGCCCTTGCCGAACGGGATCTCACCGGGCTTGAGCTTGACCTTCTTCTCGATCGTGTAGGCGGCGAAAGCCGACAGCAGCGCACCACCGCCAGGCAGGATGCCCAGCGCGGAACCCAGGGCCGTGCCACGCAAAACGGCCGGCAGCATGTGCTTGAAGTCTTCCTTGGTGGGCATCAGGCCGTGCACCTTGTCGGTGAACACCTGGCGCTCGCCTTCGGGGTGGGACAGGTTGTGGATGATTTCGCCGTAGCCGAACACGCCCATGGCGATCACGACGAAGCTGATGCCGTCGGTGAGTTCAGGCACGTCGAAGCTGAAGCGGGCCACGCCAGAGTTCACGTCGGTGCCCACCAGGCCCAGCAGCAGGCCCAGCACGATCATGGCCAGCGCCTTGACGAGCGAACCCGAAGCCAGCACCACGGCGCCGATCAGACCCACGATCATGAGCGAGAAGTACTCGGCGGGGCCGAAGCTCAGGGCCACCTCGGTCAGCGGCGGCGCGAACGCGGCCAGCACCAAGGTGCCGACGCAACCCGCGAAGAACGAACCCAGACCAGCGGCGGCCAGCGCGGGGCCTGCCCGGCCCTTCTTCGCCATCTGGTGGCCGTCGATCACGGTCACCACCGAAGACGACTCGCCCGGCAGGTTGACCAGAATGGCGGTGGTGGAACCACCGTACTGCGCGCCGTAGTAGATGCCGGCCAGCATGATCAGTGCGGCCACGGGCGGCAGGCCGTAGGTGGCGGGCAGCAGCATGGCGATGGTGGCGACCGGGCCGATGCCGGGCAGCACGCCGATCAGGGTGCCCAGCAGGCAACCCACCAGGGCGTAGAGGATGTTCTGGAAAGTGAAGGCGACGCCGAAGCCCAGCGCCAGATGGTCAAAAAGTTCCATGAAAAGAGTCTCCGGATCAGGCGGTCAGGAACGCAGGCCACACCGGGAACTGCAGATTCAATGCGTAGACAAAGGCGCCGTAGCTGCCAACGGCAAGGATGGTCGCGAGGATCACCGACTCCTTGAGGCTGGAGTTGGGGCGCGCGTAGCCGGCGATGAGGACCAGTGCGTAGATCGCGACGATCAGGCCGAAGGCGGGAAGGCCCACGCTTGGCAGGCCGACGAGCAGGATGCCGAAAGCCAGGTTGGCGCCGATGATGAAGCCCAGGGGGCGCCAGGCAATGCTGCCGATGGGGTCACCATCGATGGCCTTGCTCTTGAATGACTGCAGCGTCACGATCACTCCCAGCCCCGCCAGGACGATGCCTAGCAACAGTGGGAAGTAGCCTGGGCCCATGCGCGCCGCGCTGCCAACCGTGAAGTTGGTCGCTCCGATGGCAAACGTGATGCCAACGATGGTGAACATGAGTCCAGAGAAAAAGTCCTTTTGGCTTGCCAATTTCACGGCGTCTCCTCAATTTGTGGGTGTCGGGGGCGATTTTGATGCGGCCGCGCCATTTGGCGCATGTGGGTTACACCTACTCCAGGCCAGTTCGACCAGAGGCCTGCGGGTCGCAGGCCTGGCTTCACCACTTGCCTTTGGGCTGCTGGGCGCGCACAAAGGCCGCAATGATATCGGCGGAAGCCTGCCGATTCGCCTGCCGCGCGAAATCAATCGCGGTCAGTCCCCGTTCGTTCCTGAGCAGGGGGTCGGCGCCCTCCTCCAGCAACAGCTTGACCACGCCCGCGCTGCCGTATTGGGCGGCCATCATGAGGGGCGTGGTCTTGTTGGGCGACTCGGCGTCGATGTAGGCGTGGTGTTCGAGCAGCAGGCGCACCATGGCCGCGCTGTTGTCGCCGCCGTGGCTGGCGGCGTAGTGCAAGGGCGTCCAGCCCGGCTTGTTGACCTCGGCCTTGCGCGCGATCAGCCGTTTGGCCAGATCCAGCTGGCCCTTGATCGCCGCGATCATCAGGGGGCTCTCGTCCTTGCTGGTGCGAGCTTCCACGTCCACCTTGTTCTGGCTCAGCAGAAAGTCGGTCACCTGCGGCGCGTCGCCGCGAATCGCAAGGTACAAGGCGTGTTCGCCCGCGGCGTTGCGGGTGTTCAGGTCGAAACCCCGCTGCCCGAGCTGCCGCACGGTCGCGACGTCGTCTTTCGCGATGGCGATGAAGAAGTCGTCGAACGAGTTGGCCCAGGCCGAACCCGTGCATGCCAGGATCAAGCCAGCGATCCATTTAAAAACAAGGTGTTTTTTAATATTTCTCATGTATTGGATGAGGATTTTTATGCCAATGGCGTGGCGGTCACCTGGTCAAACAGCTGCTCGAAATTGCGGCTGGTGGCTTCGGCCACGGCCTCCACGCTGAGTCCCTTGAGCTCGGCGACCTGCTTGGCGACCCAGGGCACGTAAGCCGGCGTGTTCGTCTTGCCGCGGTAGGGCACGGGTGCGAGGTAGGGGCTGTCGGTCTCGATGAGGGTGCGGTCCAGCGGCACATAGGCGGCCACCTCACGCAGATCGGCCGCGGTGCGAAACGTCAGGATGCCGGAGAAAGAAATGAAGAAGCCAAGGTCGAGCGCGGCACGGGCCACCGACATGCTTTCGGTGAAGCAGTGAAAGACCCCCTTTGCCGGCGCCAGCCCGGCGGCGGTGTCGGAGGCGAAACCGCCCTCCTCGCGCAGGATCGCCACTGTGTCGTCGGACGCGCTGCGGGTGTGGATCACCAAGGGCAGCGCGGTCTGGCGGGCGGCGCGGATGTGGACGCGAAACCGCTCGCGCTGCCACTCCATGTCGGCCACCGTGCGGTCGCCCAGGCGGTAGTAGTCCAGCCCGGTTTCACCGATGCCCACCACCCGCGGGCGGGCCGCGCGTTCCAGCAGGTCCTCGAGCGTGGGCTCCTGCACTTCGTCACTGTCGGGATGCACGCCCACGGTGGACCAGAGGTGGTCGTGGTCGCGGGCGAGGCTGTAGACGTCTTCGAATTCTTCCAGCGTGGTGCAGATGCACAGGGCCCGGTCGACCTGGGCTTGCGACATGGCGTCGAGGATGCCGGGCAGTTGGGCCCGGAGCTCGGGAAAGCTGAGGTGGCAGTGGGAGTCGGTGAACATACGGAAAAGGTGCCGGCACGAAAAAGCCGATGGGCACCGCATTGTGCGCCGCATCGGCTGACCGGGAATCGGGGTGTCAGAGTGTCTGGGTGGCGCGGTCGGAACCGAGGCTGGAGCCCAGGATCTCCTCGATCTTCAATTTGAGCTGGCGCGACTTCTCGTCGGCCGGGAACCGGATGCCCACGCCCTGCGTGCGGGCCCCCTGGGCCTTGGCGGGCGTGACCCAGGCCACCTTGCCCGCGACCGGGTAACGCTGCGGGTCGTCGGGCAGGCTGAGCAGCACGTACACGTCATCGCCCAGCCGATATTCGCGCGAAGAAGGGATGAAGATGCCGCCATCGGCGAACAAGGGGATGTAAGCGGCGTACAGCGCCGCCTTTTCCTTGATGGAGAGCTGGATCACGCTCGGCCGCGCCGCCGCGGCCGATGGAGGGGGGGAGGTGCTCATGGTTGGCGAGTTTAGCGGCAATACCCTGCCGCGCGGGTGGTTTTAAGGCCGTGTGTCAGCCCTTGCGCCCCGCCCCGCTGGCCAGCACCTGCCGGGTGCGCGCCGCCCAGGCTTCCTGCATCAGGCCGGCGTTGTAGGGGTGCTCGACCGAGCGCGCGGCGCTCATGAGCTCGCGCGACCACTGCGCCAGCGCGCCCCAGCGGGGTGCGGGGGGCAGTTGATCGGTCTGGAAAAAGCGCGCGGGCGCGCCCGCGGCCCGGGCCATGAGGTCGTGGCACAGCTTCTGCAGCACGGCGAGTTGCTGGGCCGGCGGCCAGCCATTGAGGGTGCCCCAATCGCCTCGGGCCAATGCCTGGGGCAGTTGCGCCCAGGTCGCGCCCTGCAAACCGGTGGCCGCCCAGGCCAGGGCATCGTCGGGCCGGCCACCGGCGGCCTGCAGCCACACGGCGGCCTGCGCGCGGTCCACCGCCTTGTTGCCGTCGGTGGCCTGTTGCACCAGCCAGTCCAGCGCCTCGGCCTCCTCGGGCCACACCATGCTGTGGGTCTGGCAGCGGCTGCGGATGGTGGGCAGCAGCTGGTGCGCGGCTTCGGTGGAGAGCACGAAGCGCACTTCCCCCACCGGTTCTTCCAGCGTCTTGAGCAAGGTGTTGGCCGACTCGATGTTCATGCGCTCGGCCGGGTGCACCAGGATCACCTTGGTGCGGCCGCGCGAGCGCGTGAACTGCGTGAAGCCCACCGCCTCGCGCGCCGCCTCCACGCGGATGAGCTTGCTGGCCTTGCGCTTCTTGTCGTCGATTTCTTTCTGCGCGCCCTCGTCCAGCGGCCAGCCGAGTTCCAGGCTCAGGGTCTCAGGCATAAGCGCGCACAGGTCGGCATGGGTGCGCACGTCGATCGCATGGCAGCTGCCACAGACACCGCAGGCCCCATCGGGGGTCGGCTGCTCGCACAGCCAGGCGCGGGCCAGTGCCAGCGCGAGGTCGTACTGGCCCAGGCCCGACGGGCCGGACAGCAGCAGGGCGTGGCCGCGCTGGGCCAGCAGGCCGCGCAGCTGTTTCTGCAGCCAGGGTGCGAGCGGGCTCATGCGCGGGCCTCGGTGGGTTGAAGCCAGCCACGCTGTTCGAACGCCTGGCGCACCTGCTGCCAGACCTCGGCCTTGGGCTGGTCGGACGCGATGCGGGCAAAGCGCTCGGGCGCGCCTTCCATGCGCTGGGCGTAGCCCGTCGCCACCCGCTCGAAGAACGCCTGCGGTTGCGACTCGAAACGGTCGGGCACGCGGGCGGAGGCCAGGCGCTGCGCGGCCACGGCGGGCGGCAGGTCGAACCACACCGTGAGGTCGGGTTGGCGCAGCGCGTCCGTGCCAGGCTGCGCCTGAACCCAGCGCTCCAGTTGCCGCAGGACCTCGAGGTCGAACCCACGGCCGCTGCCTTGGTAGGCGAAGGTGGCGTCGGTGAACCGGTCGCACAGCACCACCTCACCCCGCGCCAGGGCGGGTTCGATGACCTGTTGCAGGTGATCGCGGCGCGCCGCGAACATCAACAGGGCCTCGCTCAGCGGGTCCATGGCGTCGTTCAGCACCAGTTCGCGGAGCTTTTCCGCCAGCGGGGTGCCACCGGGCTCGCGGGTGAGCGAGACGCTGCGGCCCGCCGCCCGGAAGGCGTCGGCCAGCGAGGCGATGTGGGTGGACTTGCCCGCGCCGTCGATGCCTTCGAAGGTGATGAAGAGTCCGGCCGGATGCATGTGCGGAAGTGGGGTGGGCGCCTGCACGGGATCAGCGGCGCAGGATGTAGCGCTGGACCGCGGCATTGTGCTCTTCGAGGGTGGCGCTGAACTGGCTGGAGCCGTCGCCGCGCGAAACGAAATAGATGGCGTTGGTGGGCTGGGGACGGACCGCCGCCAGCAGCGAGGCCATGCCCGGAATGGCGATGGGCGTGGGCGGCAGGCCGGCGCGGGTGTAGGTGTTGTAGGCGGTGTCGGTCTGCAGGTCGACCCGGCGCAGGTTGCCGTCAAAACGTTCGCCCAGGCCGTAGATCACCGCCGGATCGGTCTGCAGCCGCATGCCGATGCGCAGGCGGTTGGAGAACACCCCCGCGACGCGCCGGCGGTCGCTCTCGAGGCCGGTTTCCTTTTCGACGATGCTGGCCAGGATGAGCGCTTCATCGGGCGTGCGCAGCGGCGATGCCGGGTCGCGCTGCTCCCACACCTGGGTCAGGCGCTGCTCCATGGCCTGCGCGGCCTGGCGCAGCACGCTGGAGGCCGGCGCGCGCGTGACCACGCGGTAGGTGTCCGGGAAGAAGCGCCCTTCGGGATGCCGGCCCGGGTAACCGATGAGCGCCATGATGTCGTTCTGGCTCATGCCCTCGATGTCCTGCGTGAGGTCGGGCGAGGTGCGCACGGCCTGCAGCACCTGGCGGATGTTCCAGCCTTCCAGCAGGGTGATGCTGCGCAGCGCCTGTTCGCCGCGCACCAGCTTGGACAGCAGCGCCCGAGGCGTGGTGCCAGGTGCGATTTCGTAGGTGCCGGCCTTGATGTCGCGGGCCTGGCCGGAAAAGCGGAACCACGCATACAGCAACTGCGAGGGTGTGTTCACGCCGGAGGCCTGCAGGGTGTCGGCCACCGACTGGGCCGAGGCCCCGGGCTCGATCGTGACGAGCAGCGGGTTCTGTGCCGAGGTGCTTGCCGCCAGGGGCAGCGGTTGCTGCAGCCACCACATGCCGCCCGCGGCCAGCAGCATGCCCAGCAGCAGGGACACAACCAGCAACATTTTCAGGAGACGGATCACAGGCTTGGGCTCGGCAGGGACAAGGCGTGGAGGGGCGGCGGGGAACCGGGCCGGCCATGATAATCGACGCCATGAGCACCTCGACGATCCCCTCCAGCATCCCCGACGGCCTGGCCACAAGCGGCGTTGCCCCGCTGCCGCACCTGGGTGTGATCCGGGTGGAAGGCGAAGACGCCGCGAAGTTCCTGCAGGGTCAGCTCACGCAGGATTTCGCCGTGCTCGGCCAGTCCGAGGCCCGCCTGGCCGCGTTCTGCTCGGCCAAGGGCCGCATGCAGGCCAGCTTCGTGGGCTTCAAGCGCGGCCCCGACGAGATCCTGCTGGTCTGCAGCCGCGACCTGCTGGCCACCACGCTCAAGCGCCTGTCCATGTTCGTGCTGCGCGCCAAGGCCAAACTCAGTGACGCCAGCGAGGCCTACGCCCTCTTCGGCCTGGTGGGCAGCGCCGTGCCGCCGGCCCTGCCGCCCACCTTGTGGAGCCAGTGGCGCGATGGTGAGGCCAGCGTGGTGCGCCTGTACCCGGCCGAGGGCCTGGCGAGAGCCCTGTGGGTTGCGCCCGTGCAAACCGAGGCGCCGGCGGGGGGCGCCATGGCCGAGCCGCTGTGGCAATGGCTGGACGTTCGCAGCGGCGTGGCCACCTTGAGCCAGCCGGTGTTCGAGGCCTTTGTGCCGCAGATGCTGAACTACGAATCGGTCGGCGGCGTGAACTTCAAGAAGGGCTGCTACCCCGGCCAGGAGGTGGTGGCCCGCAGCCAGTTCCGCGGCACGCTCAAGCGCCGCGCCTATCTGGTGCATGGCCAGACACCCATGGCGGCCGGCCAGGATGTGTTCCATGACGGCGACGCCGAACAACCCTGCGGCACCGTGGTGCAGGCGGTGGCCCATCCTTCGGGTGGTTTCGATGCCATCGTCTCGCTGCAGACCAGCGCGGCCGCGCAAGGCAGCCTGCACATCGGCGGCGCGCAGGGCCCGGCGCTGCAACTGCTGCCCCTGCCCTACCCCTTGCTGGACGACATCTGAGCAACGCGGCGGGTGCGACATGTGTCTGATCGCCTTTGCCCTGCACGCCGACCCGGGCTGTCCCCTGCTCATCGCGGCCAACCGCGACGAGTTCCTGGACCGGCCGACCGAAGCCCTGCACCGCTGGACCCTGGCCGACGGCACCGAGATCGTGGCCGGGCGCGACCTGCGCGACGGCGGCACCTGGCTCGGTTTGAGCCCTCGTGGCCGGGTCGCCATGCTCACCAATGTGCGGCAGACGCAGGCCGGCCCGGGCCCGCGCAGCCGGGGTGAGCTGGTCACGCGCTGGCTGCAGGGCCAGGGCGACGACCACGACGTGGACCAACTCGCCACCACGATCGATCCTGGCGCCTACGGCGGCTTCAATCTGGTGGTGGGCGACTTCCACCGCCACCGTTGGACCTGGCTGAGCAACCGCCATCCCGATGCACCGCACGAGGCGCGCTCGCCCGGGCTGTACCGCAAGGCGCTGGAGGCGGGTGTCTATGGCCTCTCCAACGCCAGCTTGGACACGCCCTGGCCCAAGACCCAGCGCCTCAAGCGGGCCGTGGCCGACGCGCTGGTGGGCCTGCACCAGCGCTCCGCCTCGGACGACTGGCTGCAGCCGCTGGCGCGCACGCTCACCGACCGCGCGCAGGCCGAAGTGCGCGAACTGCCGCACACCGGTGTGCCCGACGACATGGAGCGCGCGCTCTCCAGCCCCTTCGTGCACATGCCCGACCGCGCCTACGGCACCCGCAGCAGCCTGGTGGTGAGCGCGCGGCCCGGTGCCGACCAAGGCTGGGAGGTGCGCATGGACGAGTGGACGCACGACCACGCGGCACTGGGCGGCCCGTTCGAGGCCGTGCCCCACCGGCGCGAAACGCTGGTGTGGTGAAGGCCCGCCCGGATCAGAGTTTCGCGACCATTTCCTGGTGCGAGATGCCGGCCTCTTCGAAGGCCTCACCCCGGCGGTCGAAGCCCAGCCGGGTGTAGAAGCCCTCGGCGCTGCGCTGGGCGTGCAGCATCACTTCGGTGTCGCCGCGCTCGCGGGCCGCGCCCATCAATGCGTGCAGCACGTCCCGCCCCAACCGCCCGCCCCGCAACGAACGCTCTACCGCCATGCGGCCGACGCGCGCCACGCCCGGTTCGTGCGGCAGCATGCGCCCCGTGGCCACCGCGCGGCCCAGGCGGTTGTAGGCCACGGCGTGCAATGCAACCGCATCGGCTTCGTCCCATTCGAGTTCCTTGGGGATGCGCTGCTCCTCCACGAACACCGCCGTGCGCAGGCGCTGCGCGTCGGGGCCGAGTTCGCTCCAGGGTCCCACGCGCACCGAGCTCATCGGTTCGCCGGCCTCATAGCCGTTGAGGGCCTCGCGCAGCGCGGGCGGCACCGGGCGGGACTTCTGCGTGGCGGGGTCGGCGAACACGTAGATCAGCTCGCCGCTGATCAGGTGCTCGTCACCGCGAAAGATCGCGCCGGTGAAGCTGAGCGAGGAGGTGCCGATGCGGCTGCACTTCATGGCCACGTCGATCTGGTCGTCCACCCGCGCCGAGGCATGGAACTCCACGGTGGCTTTCACCACGTACAGATCGCCTTCGAGCTGCTCCATCGTCTCGTGGTACGGCAGGGCCAGGGCGCGCCAGTAATCGGTGATGGCGGTGTCGAAGTACATCAGGTAGTGCGCGTTGAACACGATTTTCTGCATGTCCACCTCGGCCCAGCGCACGCGCAGGCGGTGGAAGAAGCGGAAGTCGGATCGGGTCAAGCTCATCTCAAGCGGCTCCAAAAGCGTTGCGCAGCGCCAGGGCCGCGTGTTGGTGGGCGGTCCTGGCCTGGGGAATGGCACGACCGAAGTTGATGAAGCCGTGGACCACGCCGGCGTAGATCTCCAGGTCCACCGCCACGCCGGCATGGCGCAGGCGGTCGGCGTACATCACGCCCTCGTCGGTGAGGGCGTCGCATTCGGCCAGGCCGATCCAGGCCGGCGCCACGTCGTCGAGATCGCGCGGGTGGCCGCTTTCGTCGACCCCGTCCAGCGGGGCAAAGCGCCAGTCGTCCCGGTCGGCCGCGTCGCGCAGGTAGTGGCCGAAGAAATAGCGGATGTCCGCTTCTTCAAGCAGGAAGCCTTGGGCGAAGGTCTTGTGGCTGGCCGTGTCCTGGTGGCCCGCACAACCGGGGTAGAACAGGCATTGCAAGGCCAGCGGCCAGCCCGCGTCGCGCGCGGCGATCGCCGTCACCGCCGCCAGCGTGCCGCCCGCGCTGTCGCCGCCCACCGCGATGCGGGTGCCATCCAGCCCGAGTGCGCTGGCGTGTTCACGCAGCCAGGCCAGGCTGTCCCAGGCATCGTGCACCGCGGTCGGAAATTTCGCCTCGGGCGCGAGCCGGTAGTCCACCGAGAGCACGGCACAGCCCGCGAGATGGGCGAGCTGTCGACACAGCGGCCCGTGGGTGGCGACACTGCCCACCGTGAAGCCTCCGCCGTGAAAGTACAGCAGCACCGGCAGCGGGCTCCCTGACTCGGGCGCGAAGAGGCGCGCCGGCAGGTCGGCGCCATCGCGCGCGGGGATGCGCAGGTCTTCCACGCGGGCCATGGGGTGTGAGGGCACCTCCAGCACGCCGGCACCGGCCTCGTAGGCCGCCTTGGCCTGTTCCGGCGGCAGCGCGTGCAACGGCGGGTGCCCGGCGCGGGCGATGCGGTCGAGCACACCACGCATCATGGGCGTCAGCAGGTCGCGGGGATCGGGTGCATTCGACATGGCATGCGATTGTGGCTGTCTTTTGCGCGACCCGTGCAGGCCCAGCGCCATAGGCAAGGCCCCGGGTCAACCGTATAGTTTTCCTCGCACCACGGAGACCCACATGGCCCAGATTCTTTACGTCACCAACATCCTGATCGATTTCGGCGCCCTCGCGCAATTGAAAGCGGAGTGCGAGCGCGTCGGCATCACCCGCCCGCTCATCGTCACCGACGCGGGCGTGAAGGCCGCGGGCCTGCTCGACAAGGCCCTGGCCGCCCTGCCCGGCCTGCAGCCGGCGGTGTTCGATCAGACGCCATCCAACCCGACCGAAGCGGCCGTGCGCGCCGCCGTCCAGGTGTACCGCCAGGTGGGCTGCGACGGCCTGATCGCGCTCGGCGGCGGCAGCGCCATCGACTGCGCCAAGGGCGTGGCCATCGCCTCCACGCACGAAGGCCCGCTCAAGACCTACGCCACCATCGAAGGCGGCTCACCGAAGATCACCGACCGCGTGCCGCCGCTGATCGCCGTGCCCACCACCGCCGGCACCGGCAGCGAAGTGGCGCGCGGCGCCATCGTGATCGTGGACGACGGCCGCAAGCTCGGTTTCCACAGCTGGCACCTGGTGCCCAGGACCGCCCTGCTCGACCCCGAACTCACGCTGGGCCTGCCGCCCATGCTCACCGCCGCCACCGGCATGGACGCCATCGCCCACTGCATGGAAACCTTCATGGCACCCGCCTTCAACCCGCCGGCCGATGGCATCGGCCTCGACGGCCTGCAGCGCGGCTGGGCGCACATCGAGCGCGCCACCAAGGAGGGCCAGGACCGCGAGGCCCGCCTGAACATGATGAGCGCGTCCATGCAGGGCGCGATGGCGTTCCAGAAGGGGCTGGGCTGTGTGCATTCGCTCAGCCACAGCCTGGGCGGCGTGAACCCGCGCCTGCACCACGGCACGCTCAATGCGGTGTTCCTGCCCGCCGTCATCCGTTTCAACGCCGAAGCCGAGTCGATGAAGAAGGACCACCGCCTGCAACGCATGGCCCACGCCATGGGCCTCGCCAGCGGCAGCGACGTGCCCGAGGCCGTCAAGGACATGAGCGCTCGCCTGGGCCTGCCCAGTGGCCTGGCGGCCATGGGCGTCACGCCCGACCTGTTCGACCGCGTGATCGAAGGCGCGCTGGCCGACCACTGCCACAAGACCAACCCGCGCCTGGCCAGCGCGAACGACTACCGCGCCATGCTCGCCGATTCGCTCTGAGGCCCGCGCGGCACCGAGTCCCGCTGCGCGGCGATCTCGCCCAGGCGCTGTGCGTCGATCACCCGCACCCCGCCATAGTCCAGCTCGACCGCGCCTTTCGCCACCAGTTGCTGCAGGGCCGCGTTGATGCGCTGGCGCGGGATGCCGATCAGGTACGACAGCTCCTGCTGCGTGATCTGGAAGAACGGATCGACCGCCGGATACAGCACCGGGTTGAACAGCGCGAGCAGGCTGCGCGCCACCCGGATTTCGGGATTGCGCAGGCGGTCGGTCACGCGCGCCGCCATGAACTGGCCCAGGCGCTCGTTGATCTGCGCCATGAGGTACTGGTTGAACTCCAGCGACCCTTCCAGCAAGCGATGAAACGCCGCCACCGGCAGGCAGCCCACCGTGCTGGCGCGAATGGCCGATACCGTGTACCGGTAAGGCTCCAGCTTGATCACCGTACCCTCGCCAAACCACCCGCTGGTGGGCAGGCCGGCGTAGGTGATGGCCAGGCCGTCGCGCCGGTCGTTGCCCAGCTTGAGCAGGCCCTTCATCGTGCCGTACCAGTGCGTGGGCAGGCTGCCGAACTGGCACAGATGCTCCTGCGCGCGCAGTTGAAGAACCTGGATCTCCGCGCTCACCCAGCGCCGGTCTTCCGGTGCGAGCCGCTGCAGCCAGTGGATCTGGGCCAATTCTTCGGGAGAGGCGGACCGGCGTCGGGGCGGAGAAACGGGGGCGGGCATGTCGAGTGGGTGGACATCGAAAGGTGAAGAAGCCCTCCACGGTAGGTCAGCCTCGGGTGGTTTTTTGTCCGTCCCATCACAATTCTCGGGTCTTCCCTAGGTGGATGTCGGCGCGACGGCTCGGGCTCAGTGCTCCACGGTCAGGTCAACGAGCTTTTGCGCGTCCAGGACGCGCAGCGTGCGGTACTCCGCCCGGAGCACCCCTCGGCTTTCCAGCCGCGCAAGCGCCCGGTTGACACGCTGGCGTGAGATGCCGATCAGGTTGGAGAGGTCCTGCTGCGTGATCGACAGCACGTTGCCTGCGGAGGGAAACAGCACCGGGTTGCGGAGCCAGAGCAGGCTGCAGGCCAGGCGCTGCTCGTCGTCGACCATGCGTTCGATTTCCCGGGCCGCGATGAATTGCGCCAGGCGCTCATTGAGTTGCCCCATGGCATGGCGGTTGAAGGCAATCGAACGCCGTGCCAGCAGGTGGAAGTCGGCCGCGGCCAGGCTGGCCACCACGCTTTTGCGCAGGGCCTGCACGCTGAACATGAACGCGTGGCCTTTGAGCAAAGTGCCTTCGCCGAACCAGCCGCCCGCAGGGATGCCGCTGAACATGAGGTGATCCTCGTCGCCATGCGGGTGCTCCACCCGCAGCATGCCTTCAAGCACGCCCCTCCAGTGGGTGGATGGATCGCCCGCCCGCACCACGAAGCGACCGGCCTCCCATTCGCGCACCCGCAAACGGGGCACCACCCACGCACGGTCCTCGCCCGAGAGCACGGCCACCCAGGGAATGCGGTCGAGCTCGCGCCCCGTGGCCGGCCGTTCGTTTTCTGCTTCTGCACACATCCGGGCAATGGTAATTCGCGCGAGGCATTAGGTGACTTCCCTAGGAATGGTGTGTCACGGACAAACTGGGCGAGAGACCCTCCCTAGCATCGGCCCAGCTCAAAACGACCCCTTGAAGGAACCGATCGATGGGAAACACCTTTCCGCTGATGCTGCTGCACCATGCGCTTGAGCGCGGCGATGCGCCGGCCATGCGCGAGAAGGAATACGGCATCTGGCAGACCACGACCTGGGCCGAACTGGCCCGACTCGTGGAGCACATCGCCTGCGGCCTGTATTGCGCGGGCCTGCGGCGGGGTGAACACCTGGCGCTGGTCAGTGGCAACCGCCCTTTCCTCTACGCCACCATGCTGGCCGCGCAGTCGCTGGGTGCCATCCCGGTGCCGCTGTACCAGGACGCGGTGGCCACCGAATGCGTCTTCCCGATCAACAACGCCGAGGTGCGCTTCTGCGTGGTGGAAGACCAGGAGCAGGTCGACAAGATGCTGGAGATCCGCGAGCGCTGCCCGCAGCTCAGCCACATCTACTACGACGACCCGCGCGGCCTGCGCAACTACGAGCACCCCGGCCTCGTGCCGCTGGTCTCGCTCATCAAGATCGGCCGGGCCTTTGCCCACAGCCACACCCAGTTCTTCCGCACCGAAATCGGCAAGACCCATGCCCACGACGTGGCCGCCATGTTCTTCACCAGCGGCACCACCGGCAACCCCAAGGGCGTGGTGCACACGCACCACACGCTGCTCAACCGGGCGCGGGCGGGCGCCCTCTTCGACAGCCTGACTGACCACGAGGAAGTTCTTGCCTACCTGCCTCCCGCCTGGATCGGGCAGAACATCTTCAGCTACGCGCAGTGGCTGGCCTGTGGCTACGTGGTGAACTGCCCGGAGTCGGCCTCCACGGTCACGATCGACCTCAAGGAGGTCGGCCCGACCTACTACTTCGCGCCGCCGCGCATCTTCGAAGGCCTGCTCACCAGCGTGATGATCCGCATGGAAGACGCCGGCGCCATCAAGCGCGGCATGTTCCACCGCTTCATGGCGCTGGCCCGCCGCGTGGGCCCG
>QFCS01001054.1_pt1 | contig 160865 bp, 149 predicted proteins | sample 3576561 | NCBI WGS metagenome assembly QFCS01 | reverse complement strand
TGGCCACCTGCACCGACACGCGCTTCGCCCGCATCTCGCTCGCCGTCGTCGAGAAGAAGGGCAGCAGCCTGTGAAGTACGTCGCCGACAAGTCCATCCCGGATCACTTCTGGCTCAAAAAGGGGATGGCCACCTGCACCGAGATCACCCATTGCGCCCGCATCTCGCTCGCCGTCGTCGAGAAAAAGGGCAGCAGCCTGTGAAGTACGTTTTCCGATCCAGCTCTCACCCTGTCATTCCCGCGAAAGCGGGAATCCAGGCTTTTGCGCGTCCGGCCGAACTGGATTCCCGCCTGCGCGGGAATGACAGCTAAGCGCCGGTCAACGCGACCGCAACACCCGAACCGCCTATGACCGCCGCCACCTTCCATAACCAACCCCTCGGACTCGACTCCTGGGGCATCGCCCAGGAAAGCGATCGCAAATTCAGGCGCATCGTCGGCCGCGTGCTGGTGCCGGTGGCGGTCTGCGCGATCGTGATTCCGTGGCTGCACTTCGAGATCGCGGAGCAGGAAGTCATCACGCCGGTCGCCGAACTCATCGTGCTGCCCGAACCCGAACTGCCGAAGGTGCAGCCGCAGCCCGAAGAAAAACCCGAGCCCAAAGCCGAGCCGGCCAAGCAGGCGCGCGCCGAAACCAAGCCGCTTCCGACCACGCCGGCCGAAAAGCCCAAGCCAGCGGAACAGGCCTCGCAAGCCGCAGCCGCGCCGAATGCGGCCCGCGAACTCGCAAGCCGCTCCGGCATCATGCAGTTCAACGATCGCCTGTCGGCCATGCGCACCGATGATGCGCTGGAGGCCGCGAATCAGGCGCTGCTGACGAGCGATGCACCGAATCCGCGCTCGGCCGCCAGCACCTCGGCGCTGGGCGCTTCGATCGCCGGAGCGGCCGCTTCCCGCAGCGGCGGCGGGACGAACACCAACGGCATCGCCGGCAACGACGCCGGCACCCGTTTGGGTTCGCGTCGCACAGAAGCCGTGCAAAGCGGCATCGGATACGGTCGTGGCAACGGCGGTGGCGGCGCGGCCGGCACCGCTTCGGGCTCTGGCCCGGCAGCGACGCGCACCCCGCAGGAAATCCAGCTGGTCTTCGACCGCAACAAGACCGCCTTCTTCGCCTTGTTCAATCGCGCGGCGCGCAGCAATCCAAACATGGGCGCCGGCACCATCGTGATGCGCCTGACGATCCAGGCCGATGGCTCGGTCTCCGATTGCGCACTGGTATCGAGCAGTTTCGGCGATCCGGAGCTCGAAGAAAAAATTCTCCAGCGCGTGCGCCTGATGAATTTCGGAGCGAAGAACGTTGGCGTCTTCGTCTACCCGAATTACCCGCTCGCCTATCTGCCGCCGTGAGCCTGCCGCATCCGAGCCCCCGCAAGACCGCCTCGATGCCCGCTCGTTTCCGGCTGCTCCGCGATCTCGTGGTCGCCAGTCTGGTGCTCGTCGCCATCGCGAGCGCCTGCGTTTACGCCTTCAGCAAGCTGGTCCCGATGCTGGTGACCAGCCCCGAAGCCGATTGCTGCGTTCAGAACTCCAAAACACTGAACGCCAACTGAGTCAGCGGTCAGGTATTGGCATGCTGATTGCTGTATGACAGGCACGCAACGATAACGCGTGTTGTTTTCGAGCAAAGACGCTCGATCTACCGGATACCGAAGTCCACGTTTTGGCCCACTCCTTGTCACCGGGGCCAGCACGTGGACTTTTTTGTTTTTGGGCTCCGGAGATGTTCCGAGGCAACGAAACGCAATGCACCGCGCTGGGGAGCCGAAGGAAAACGAGCAGAACGTCCTGTCGCTGTGCGGTACGAACGAGAAGTGCTCCGGAGGCGGAGGCTTTTCATCCAACAAGCAGTAACGCAACCAATAGAGGGAGTTGAGGCATGAAAGGGTCGAAGGCAAATGGATCTCGTTGGATCAAGTCGGCGGCGTTCGCGGCGTTGAGCTTGTTTTCCACGGGCTCCTGGGCGGGTCTTTACAACGACGGCAAGGTGTTCCTGACCGGCGGCGTGTTCACGGTCGATGGCGCGGGCGGTGGTGGTGCGGTTCCGTGGGCGACGATCACCGGTTATGAAAGCCGTGACGGAATCAATGGTGGCGCAGGCTTCACGTATGTGCGTCTGCCGAACTATGACATCAACTGGATTGGTGGTTCGATCGGCTTCTACGATCGTTTCGAACTCTCGTACGTTAATACCAAGCTGACGACCGACCTGTCGAACGTCAACACGGTTGCAATGGTGGCGGATGTCTTGGGTCTGGCCGGCAACCTGGGCCTAAGCCCGAACGGCAGCAAGCTGCAAATGGACACTTATGGCGCCAAGTTGCGCTTGTTCGGCGACGCGGTCTACACCTCAGACAGCTTCATTCCGCAAACCGCCATCGGCTTTCTCTACAAAAAGAACACTACACCTGAGTTCGTCCGCACTCTGAACGCCGACAAGTCCAAGGACTGGGAAGCCTACTTGGCGTTCACCAAGGTGTTCTTTCGCTATAGCACGCTGGCCAACCTAACCGTTCGCTACACCGCAGCAAACCAAATCGGCCTGACCGGCTTCGGCGGGTGCGATCAGGGCCACTCGAACTGCGATAGCGACAAAGAGTTCCGCGTCGAGTTCTCGACGGCTTATCTTCTGCAGAAAAATTTTGCGATCGGTGGCGAGTACCAGCAGCACGGCAACAAGCAGAAGGGCAAGATCGTCGACACGGGCGGCCTGCTGGCAACGGACCCGGATGGCAATCTAGTCAGTGACGTGGTTGCGAACCTGGTCGGTGGATTGGCAGGAGCAACTGGCCTGAAGAACACGCTCGCTCAGAATGAGTCGGACTGGTACGACTTCTTCTTCGCCTATGCACCGAACAAGAACTATTCGTTGACGTTTGCCTACCTGTTCCTCGGTGACATCGCGGTCGCATCCCAGCAAAACGGCCTTTACTTCTCCCTGCACGCCACGTTCTAACAAGTCTAAAAGTGCATCCAGCAGCTTCATTGCACCTTTAATCTGATGGAGATTGTCATGAAAGTTTTCACCAAGAAGTTGTTCGCTGGCGCTGCGCTGTCGATCGCCGCGCTGTCGTCCGCACCGTCGTTTGCGGGCGAGAATCCGACCAGCCCGATCATGGGCATTCCGGCTTCGTCGCTCGAGGAATTCGGTGGCCGCGAGGGCGTGCGCGCCTGGGTCGAGAGCCTGTTCTACTACATCATGCTCGACAACCGCATCGCGCCGATCTTCCGCGAATTCGGCAACCCCGAACGCCAGATCTTCCTCAACACGCAGCTCGAAACGATGGTGCTCGGTGGCCCGAACGAGTATCAGGGCGCCAGCATGAGCGCGGCTCACGCCGATCTCGGCATCACCATGACGCAGTTCAACGCGGTGGTGGAAGCGGCTTACAACGCCTGCGAACGCAACGTGATCAAGTACCACACCTGCAACCAGCTCATCAACGCGCTGGCGCCGTTCACGGCTGACATCGTCACCCGCTAAAGCCGCTCTCTTTACGATAGCCGTCTTGTCGAAGAAAGCGTCAGTCAGCCGTTAGCGTTCACGAATCGGGGGCCGGGGCAGCCTGGCCTCCGATTCGTCCTGTTCGTGTCTATGTCGTTCTGCTTGATCCCGCTCTTAAATGTGTTCCGTGCTTCACCGCTTCACCATTCGATGTCGCAATTCTTGCTGTAGCTCAGCACCACGATACCTCTCAGAGGAAATACAGAAATGAAATCGACCTTCAGGAACCTCTTCTCCATCGGCTCGCGCAAGTCCGCCACCGGACATTCCGCGGTGCGTCGTTCGATGGTCGTCGCCGGCCTCTCGTTTCCGGTCGTCAGCTTCGTGTCCATGAGTGCTCGTGCCGCCGAAGGCATCGAGAAGTTCTGGAAATACAACACCAAGCCCGAGGAATATCTCTCGGGTGTCTTCGGCGGGCAGGTCCCGCCTCCGCAAGTCGCCGATACCGCCGGCAAGAGCGGCGACATGCTCAAGCCGCTGCCGCAGCGCCTGCGCTACTGGCGCGCCAACGGCCGCACGGTCTGGATCTTCGATGAGATCGGCAAGGCCGGCTATCTCGACACCACCTGCGGCTTCGTCGTGAAGGGTGGCGCCATCGAATCGGCCAGCGTGCTGATCTATCGCGAATCGCGCGGGGACCAGATCGGCACCGCGGGCTTTCTTCAGCAGTTCGTGGGCGCCAAGCCCGCAGGCGCCGGCATCGACAAGAACGTCGACAACATTTCGGGTGCGACCTATTCGGTCAACCTGATGAAGCGCATGGCCCGTGTCGCGCTGGCGCTGGACGCGTCGGTTCCGGCCTGAGACTGAGTGCTGGTAAGACCTCATCGAACCGGTCCTACTGACATGTCCACCATGACTTCGCCCAAGCCCCCTACCCCGCAACCGTCCAAGCCCAGAGGCGTGGTCGGACGCCTGCGGCATTTCAGCGAGCGGGCTCTTTCTTCGCGCCGGCAGCACACGCAAGTCAGAGCCAAGCCCAACCTGAGCATGACGCTGCGCACCTGGCACAAGCGCATCGGATTGTTCGCCTTCGTGTTCATGGGCTGGCTCGGTTTCAGCGGCTTTCTGATCAACCAGAGCGCGGATTGGGGCTACGACACCAAGCCGATCACCGCGAGCTGGGTGATGTCGCTGTACGGCCTGCACCCCGAGCCTCCGACCAAGGGCTACAACGTCGGCGGACACTGGCTCGCGGAAGCGCAGGACGCGACGATGCTCGACGGCAAGCCGCTGACGACGCGCATCAGCCACCAGCTCGGCCTGGCGGTCGCCGGCACGGCCGACAAGCCGCTGCTGTTCGTCGCCGAGCCCGAACGCGTCGTCGTGCTGTCACCGAGCGGCGATCTGGTCGACGAGATGAGCGGCTACACGCTGCCGGCTCCACAGGTGCGCCGCATCGGCACCATCCCGGGCAATCCGTCCAAGGTCGTGATCCAGGACCTCGACGCCTACGTGACCAGCGATGGCCTCGGCTGGGAAAAGCTGCCCGTGAACTCGCCGGTCGAGTGGGCCGCGCCGGTCGATCTGCCCGAAGCCCAGCGCAACGCGGCGATGCCGTTCTCGCTGCCGTCGGTCACGCTCGAACACGTGCTCGTCGATGCGCACAGCGGCCGTATCTTTGGTATCGGTGGAGCCTGGCTGATCAACTTCGTCGGCCTGGCCTCGATGGCGCTGAGCATCACCGGCGTCTGGATCATCTGGCGCACCAACCAGCAGCGTAAAGCCGCTCGACGCTGATCACCCCCAACGACGGCCACCCGCAGGTAGCCCATGGTCGTCAAATTGTTCGGTCCTCCTCCTCTCGTCAGAAGAAACTTTCTGGCGATGGGCACGGAGATCACGGTCACACTGGCCCCGCAGCGGCGGGGCCAGTTCCGCAGCGTCAAGCGCGCGATGACCGAGCTCAAGATCCTGCTGCGCAACTTCGGCCACGACGGCTGGGCCTGGGGCTACGGAGCGCTCGCCGAATTCAATCGCGAGCTCGCGGCCGGCATGGTCCCCGCCATTCCGCCCTCGCTGCGCCCGCTGTTCGATCGCGCCTGGCAACTGCGCGAAGCCAGCGGCGGACTGTTCGAACCGCGCATCGCCTCGCTCGTGCACCTGTGGGGCTTCGACAGCGTCGAACGCATTCGCAGCGAACCACCGCCGGCCGACGAGGCCGCGGCCTTGCTGCAGGCGCTCGCTCGAGCGCCCGCGTATCAGCCGGGCGCCGAGCGCTACGGTCCGGCTCCGGGCGTCGGCTGGGATTTCGGCGGCATCGGCAAGGGCTACATCGTCGATCAGGCGCTCGATCTGCTTGCCTTCGAGGGCTTCGTCGATGCGACCATCGACGCGGGCGGCAACGTCGCCGTGCGCGGCCAGCGCCGCGAACGATCCTGGCGCATCGGCATTCGCCGCCCGCTGATGCCCGGCGACGATCCCGATGCACCAGAATTGATCGCCGTTCTCGATGCGCGCGACGAATCGATCAACACCCATGGAGACGATCAGCGCTACTTCATCCACGAGGGAAAGCGCTATGCGCACATCATCGATCCGCGCAACGGCCAGTGCACGAGCGAGCTGCGCTCGCTGACCGTCGTGCACCGTGATGGAACACTCGCGGAAGCCGGTGGGGCGGCCCTGTTCGTCGCCGGCCCGCAAGCCTGGCCCGAACTCGCAGCGAAGCTCGGCATCGATCAGGTGCTCGCGGTCGACGCGCATGGGGCGATCACGGTCACGCCGGCGCTGGCCGCGCGCCTGCAGCCCGAGCCCGGCGTGAGCTGGTCGATTCTCTAGCGGCGCGGGACGATTCGCTCGCGCAGCCGGCATTGGCCGGTGGCGTGAATATTGCTGAACCAAGGCTGCGCAGGTTTCGCAGAAACCGGTGGCGGCCAATGAAGGCAGCTGCCTTGGGCAACGAGGCACTAGCGCAGGTGGCACGGGCTTCACCGGATCGAGCCGGCAAGCGTGCACACACGAACATAGATCGTATTTGGACAAAGGCGTCCATCCCCGGCGGTTCATCCGCCGACGGGTGGACGCCTTTTTGTTTTTCTTGTTTCGCAGGAGATGACCGTGATCCACGTTTTCGAGCCTGCTTCGCAGGCATCTGGCAAGGGACTTCCCGATGGCGCTCCCACGCGCCTGGCGCAAAGACACGGTCGCGCCCTGCATCACGGTTCTTCACCGGCGGGTTGACTCCCCTTTCCTGCGCCCGCCGGTCTTTCTGTTCGCAACCCCGGTCCACTCCCAGCAGTAGCGACCGCCTCATCGATCCGACTTCCATGACGATTTCCAGCACCTCTTCCAAAGCGACATCGATCAAGCTGTTCAGCTTTTCCACGCCGCAGATGCGCGCCTTCCACATGAGCTGGGTGGCGTTCTTCGTCTGCTTCTTCGCGTGGTTCGCCTGCGCGCCGCTGATGCCGGTCATCAAGGGCGAGTTCGGTCTGAGCAAGGACCAGATCGCCAACATCAACATCGCCGCGGTCGCGGTGACGATCCTGATTCGCCTGATCGTCGGGCCGCTCTGCGATCGCTACGGCCCGCGCCGCACCTATGTCGGCCTGCTGATCCTCGGCGCGATTCCGGTGTTCGGCGTCGCCGCCGCGCAGAGCTACGGCAGCTTCCTGTTCTTCCGCCTGCTGATCGGCGCGATCGGCGCGAGCTTCGTGATCACGCAGTACCACACCTCGGTGATGTTCGCGCCGAACGTGGTCGGCACCGCCAACGCGGCGAGCGCCGGCTGGGGCAACTCGGGCGGTGGCGCGACGCAGGCGCTGATGCCGCTGATCCTCGCCGCGATCGTGCTGCTCGGCGTCGAGCAGGCGCTGGGCTGGCGCCTCGCGCTGCTGGTGCCGGGCGTGCTCATGCTGATCACGGCCTGGGCGTACTGGAAGTTCACGCAGGACAGCCCGGCCGGCGATTTCGCCACGCTGCGCGCGAGCGGCCTGATTCCCGACACCGGCAAGAAAGTGGCGCGCGACAGCTTCGTGCGCGCCTGCAAGAACTATCGCGTGTGGATGCTGTTCCTGACCTACGGCGCCTGCTTCGGCGTCGAGATTTTCATCCACAACATCGTCGCGAGCTACTACGTCGACAGCTTCGGCCTGACGCTGAAAACCGCGGGCCTGGCGGCCGGCAGCTTCGGCCTGCTGGCCCTGTTCGCTCGCGCGCTCGGCGGCATCGTCTCGGATCGCATTGCCCGCGCCAAGGGCCTCGACGGCCGCAGCCTCTGGCTGTTCGTGCTGATCGTCGGCGAAGGCCTGGGCCTTTTGTGGTTCTCGCATGCGCAGTCGGTGGCGCTCGCGGTGATCGCGATGCTGAGCTTCGGCCTGTGCACGCACATGGCCTGCGGCGCGACCTACGCGCTGACCCCGTTCATCGACCGCAAGGCGCTCGGCGGCGTGGCCGGCATCATCGGCGCGGGTGGCAACGTCGGCGCGGTGGCGGCGGGCTTCCTCATGAAAGCCAGCGCGAACACGCAGGACTGCCTGTTCGTGCTCGGCATCGTCGTCACGCTGACCTCGCTCTGCGCGATCGCCGTGCGCTTCTCCCAGGAACACAAGACGCAGGAAGAAGAGCTGTACCAACAGGCCGTGCGCGAACGCAGCCTCGCCGTCGGTTGAGACGACGTGCGGCCAGTGCATAAACCCAGGTTCGAAAAAAACCAAGGTCATTCGAAGAAAACTCAGGAAACCCACCAACCATGAAACTCGTCGTCATCGGCAACGGCATGGTCGGGCACAAGCTGCTCGAACTGCTGACCGCACAGCCCGGCCCCCACGACATCACCGTGATCTGCGAGGAGCCGCGTCCGGCTTACGATCGCGTGCACCTGTCGTCCTACTTCAGCGGCTCGACGGCCGACGATCTGTCGCTCGTGACGCCGGGCTTCTTCAACCAGGACGGCCTGCTGCTCAAGCTCAATGCCAAGGCCACGAGCATCGACCGCGAGGCCAAGGTCGTCATCACCTCGGGCGGCGAGCGCATCACCTACGACAAGCTCGTGCTCGCGACGGGTTCGTACGCATTCGTGCCGCCGGTTCCGGGTCGCGATCGTCCGGGCTGCCTGGTCTATCGCACGATCGAGGACCTCGAGGCGATGACCGACTGGGGCTCGCGCTCGAAGATCGGCGTGGTCGTCGGCGGCGGCCTGCTCGGGCTCGAATGCGCCAAGGCGCTCAAGGACATGGGGCTGAAGACGCACGTCGTCGAGTTCGCCCCGCGGCTGATGGCCGTGCAGGTCGACGAAGGCGGCGGCCGCGTGCTGCGCAAGAAGATCGAAGAACTCGGCGTGGACGTGCACACGCAGCGCAACACGCTCGAAATCGTCGACGGCGCCGGCATGGGCATCGGCGGACGCCACGCGATGAAGTTCGCCGACGGCAGCCAGCTCGAAACCGACATGATCGTGTTCTCGGCCGGCATCCGTCCGCGCGACGAACTCGCGCGCAAAAGCGGCCTCGCCACCGGCGAACGCGGCGGCATCGTCATCGACAACCACTGCCTGACGAGCGACCCGGACATCTACGCGATCGGCGAATGCGCGCTCTGGAACGGCCGCATCTTCGGCCTCGTGGCACCCGGCTACGAGATGGCGCGCGTCGTCGCCCAGCATCTGAGCGGAACGGCCGCCGAGTTCAACGGCGCCGACATGAGCACCAAGCTCAAGCTCATGGGCGTCGACGTCGCGAGCATCGGCGATGCGCACAGCGCCATCCCGGGCGCGCGCAACTACGTGTTCACCGACGAGCGCAAGCAGATCTACAAGAAGCTCGTGACCTCCGAGGACGGCAAGGCCGTGATCGGCGCGGTGCTGGTCGGCGACGCCACCGAATACGGCACGCTGCTGCAGATGATGCTCAACAACATGGCGCTGCCCGAGCATCCCGAGTTCCTGATCCTGCCGAGCTCGGACGGCAAGGCGCCGGCCGGCATCGGCGTCGACGCGCTGCCCGACACCGCGCAGATCTGCTCCTGCAACAACGTCAGCAAGGGCGAGCTCTGCGCGGCCGTGGCCGATGGCCAGCACAGCGTCGGCGCGCTCAAGAGCTGCACCAAGGCCGGCACCTCCTGCGGAGGCTGCGTGCCGCTCATGACGCAACTGCTCAAGGCCGAGCTCAAGAAGCAGGGCGTGGCGGTCAACAACCACCTCTGCGAGCACTTCGCGTATTCGCGCCAGGAGCTGTACCACCTGATCCGCGTGCAGAAGATCGAAAGCTTCGACGAGATGCTCGACAAGCACGGCACGGGCCTGGGTTGCGACATCTGCAAGCCGACCATCGGCTCGATCCTCGCCTCGTGCTGGAACGAGTTCGTGCTCAAGAAACAGCACGCGATGGTGCAGGACAGCAACGACTACTTCCTCGGCAACATCCAGAAGGACGGCACCTATTCGATCGTGCCGCGCGTCGCGGCCGGCGAGATCACGCCCGAGGGCCTGATCGTGATTGGCCAGGTGGCGAAGAAGTACGGGCTCTACACCAAGATCACGGGTGGCCAGCGCATCGACATGTTCGGCGCGCAGGTGCACGAGCTGCCGCTGATCTGGAAGGAGCTCACCGATGCCGGCTTCGAATCGGGCCACGCCTACGGCAAGTCGCTGCGCACGGTGAAGAGCTGCGTGGGTTCAACCTGGTGCCGCTACGGCATGCTCGATTCGGTCAGCATGGCGCTGCTGATCGAGCATCGCTACAAGGGACTGCGCTCTCCGCACAAGCTCAAGTCCGCGGTCTCGGGCTGCACGCGCGAATGCGCCGAGGCGCAGAGCAAGGACTTCGGCGTCATCGCCACCGAAAAAGGCTGGAACCTCTACGTCTGCGGCAACGGCGGCATGAAGCCGCGCCACGCCGAACTGCTCGCGGGCGATCTCGACGACCAGACGCTGATCCGGTACATCGACCGCTTCCTGATGTTCTACATCCGCACCGCGGATCGCCTGCAGCGCACGAGCACCTGGCGCGACAACATGGAAGGCGGGCTCGATTACCTCAAGAGCGTGATCATCGACGACAAGCTCGGCATCTGCGCCGAGCTCGAGGCCGAGATGCAGCACGTCGCCAACACCTATCAGGACGAGTGGAAGACCGCGATCGAAACGCCCGAGACGCTCAAGCGCTTCCGCACCTTCGTCAACAGCAAGGCCACCGACAGCAATGTGAAGTTCGTGAAGGAGCGCGGCCAGATCCGTCCGGCGCGTCTCGAGGAGAAGGGCGAGCCGCGGACGTTCAAGGGCATCGCCCTGGCCGTCGAGTCCGCCGTGGAATCCGAGTGACCGAAACGGCCGTATGACCTCTCCAGCCTCAGAACGAAAACACATCATGGACGGCAGCGCTCCCGACTCCACTCTCTCTGCAACCACCTGGCACGCGATCTGCGCCCCCGGCGACATCGTGCCGAACCTCGGCGTCGCGGCCCTCGTCGACGACCGGCAGATCGCGGTATTCCGCGTGCGCCAGCGCGACGGCTCCGACCAGTTCTACGCGATCGACAACTTCGATCCGCAATCCGACGCCAACGTGCTGTCGCGCGGCCTTACCGGTTCGCTCGGCGGTCGCATCGTCGTCGCCTCGCCGATCTACAAGCACCATTACGACCTGGTCACCGGCGAATGCCTCGAAGAGCCGGCGACGCCGGTCCGCGCGTATGCGGTTCGCGTCGAAGATGGGCAAGTCTGGGTAGCCGTTTAGCGCCGTGAACGATATCCGACCCAAGCTGCACCTGGTCGTGATCGGCAACGGCATGGCGGGCATGCGGACGGTGGAGGAGCTGCTGAAGTTCGACCCGGAGCAGTACAGCATCACGGTCTTCGGGGCCGAGCCTCACGGCAACTACAACCGCATCCTGCTGTCGCCCGTGCTCGCCGGTGAGAAGACCATCGGCGACATCATGCTCAACGATCGCGCCTGGTACACCGACCGCGGCATCCAGCTCCATGCGGGCGATCCGGTCGTGAAGATCGATCGCCTGCGCCGCATCGTCACCTCGAAGAAGGGCGTCGATGTTCCGTACGATCGCCTGCTGATCGCCACGGGCTCCAAGCCATTCGTGATTCCGGTGCCGGGCCATCAGCTGCCCGGCGTGGTCGCGTTTCGCGACATCCACGATGTCGAGGCGATGCTCGAGACCTCGCGCACGCACCGGCGCGCGGTGGTCATCGGCGGCGGCCTGCTCGGCCTGGAATGCGCCAACGGGCTCGCGCGCAACGGCATGGAGGTGACCGTCGTGCACGTGATGGACAGCCTCATGGAACGCCAGCTCGACAAGCCGGCGGCGGCGTTGTTGCAGGCCGCGCTCGAAGCACGCGGCCTGAAGTTCCTCATGCAGGCCGGCACCACCGAAATTCTCGGCAAGGACCGCGTCACCGGCATCCGCTTCAAGGACGGCCGCGAAGTCGAGACCGATCTCGTCGTGATGGCGGCCGGCATTCGCCCGAACATCGATCTGGCCAGATCCTGCGGCCTGCATTGCGAGCGCGCGATCGTGGTCGACGACACCTTGCAGACGCTGTCCGATCCGCGCATCTACGCGGTCGGCGAATGCGTGGAGCATCGCAAGGCGGTCTACGGGCTCGTCGCCCCGCTGTGGGAACAGGCGCGCGTCTGCGCCGCGCATCTGGCCGGGCTCGGCCACAAGCGCTATCCGGGTTCGACCGTTTCGACCAAACTCAAGGTCACCGGCATCGATCTGTTCTCGGCCGGCGATTTCATCGGCGACGCCGAGACCGAGGACCTCGTGCTGCGCGATCCGCGGCGCGGCGTCTACAAGCGCATCGTCGTCAAGGGCAACACCATCGTCGGCGCCGTGCTCTACGGCGACGTCAAGGACGGCCCGTGGTATCTCGACCTCATGAAGAACGCGGTCGACATCGCCCCGATGCGACCCAAGCTGCTGTTCGGGCAACGCTACTGCGAGGCGGCCATCGCGCCGCTGGCAGCGTGACCATGGCCGACGGCAACCTGTCCATGCCGGCTTCAACGCCGATCAAGACCACGTGCCCGTACTGCGGCACCGGCTGCGGCGTCGAGGCGACGCCGTCCGGCAAGCTCGTGCGCGTGGCGGGCGACCCGCAGCATCCGACCAACGCCGGGCGTCTGTGCGTGAAGGGTTCCGCGCTCGGCGACACGGTGGTTCCGCAGGGCCGCCTGCTGCATCCGCAGCTGCGCGACAAGCAGTCGCCCGGCCAGCCCTTGCAGCGCCTGAGCTGGGATGCGGCGCTCGACCACGCGGCCGGCGAACTGCGGCGCATCATCGACACGCACGGCCCCGAATCGGTGGCCTGGTACGTCTCGGGCCAGCTGCTGACCGAGGACTACTACGTCGCCAACAAGCTCGTGAAAGGCTTCGTCGGCACCGCCAACATCGACACCAACTCGCGGCTCTGCATGTCCTCGGCGGTCGCCGGGCACAAGCGCGCTTTCGGCGAGGACATCGTGCCGGTGGCCTACGAGGATCTCGATCGCTGCGATCTGGTCGTGCTGGTCGGCTCGAATACGGCCTGGTGCCATCCGATCCTGTTCCAGCGCATGCTGCGCGCACGCGAGGCGCGGCCGCAGATGAAGATCGTGGTGCTCGATCCGCGCAAGACCGCGAGCACCGAAATGGCCGACCTGCACCTGGGCCTGCGCGCCGGCAGCGACGTGCGCCTGTTCAACGGGCTGCTCGCGCATCTGCACCGACTCGGACTCACCGACGCGGCCTTCGTCGAGCGCAGCACGCTGGGCCTCGACGAAACCCTCGCCGCGGCCGATCGCGACGCTTCGCTCGCCGACATCGCCGCCGATTGCGGCCTCGAGGTCGAGGCGCTCGAACGCTTCTACGCGCTGTTCGCCGCCACCGAGCGCGTCATCACCTGTTTCTCGATGGGCGTGAACCAGTCCTCGGCCGGCACCGACAAGGTCAACAGCATCATCAACTGCCACCTGCTCACGGGCCGCATCGGCAAGCCCGGCGCCGGGCCGTTTTCGCTGACCGGCCAGCCCAATGCGATGGGGGGGCGCGAAGTCGGCGGGCTCGCCAACATGCTCGCCTCGCACATGGACCTCGAGCGCGAAGAGCACCGCGAACTCGTGCAGCGCTTCTGGCAAAGCCCGGCGATCGCGAGCCGCACGGGCCTGAAGGCGGTCGACCTGTTCAAGGCGATCGAGAGCGGCGAGATCAAGGCCGTCTGGATCATGGCGACCAATCCGGTCGTGAGCCTGCCCGACGCCGACCAGGTCAGGCGCGCGCTCGACCAATGCGAGCTCGTGATCGTCTCCGACGTGATGGCCGAGACCGACACCACGGCCTACGCGCACCTGCTGCTGCCCGCGCAGGGCTGGGGCGAGAAGGACGGCACCGTCACCAATTCCGAGCGCTGCATCTCGCGCCAGCGCGCCTTCGTGCCGCCGCTCGGCGAGGCACGGCCGGACTGGTGGATGCTCAGCGAAGTCGCGCGGCGCTGGGGCCATGCGGCGCAGTTCCCGTACCGGGCCGTGCACGAGATCTTCGACGAGCACGCGCGCCTGTCGGCCTTCGAGAACGAGGGTGCGCGCTACTTCGACATCGGCGGCCTCGCCGGACTCGACGCGCATGCCTACGACGCGCTCGCTCCGCTGCGCTGGCCGGTACCGCGCACGGCGGCCGATGCGCGGCATCTGCAGGCATTCGCCGACGGCCGCTTCTATCACGCCGACGGCCTCGCCCGCTTCGTCCCCACGCCCGCGCGCGCGCCGGCCAACGCCGTCGATGCCGACTACCCGCTGGTGCTCAACACCGGCCGCGTGCGCGACCACTGGCACACGATGACGCGCACCGGCCTGTCGGCGACGCTGTCGTCGCACATTCCGGAGCCCTTCGTCGAACTGAATCCGGCCGACGCCGAAGCCGCCGGCATCGCGCACGGCTCGCTGGCCCGCGTGTCGACGCGCTGGGGCAGCCTGGTCGGCCGTGCCGTGGTCGCCGACGAGCACGCGCGCGGCAGCCTGTTCGTGCCGATCCACTGGAACGCGCAGTTCGCCTCCGACGCGCGCGTCGGCGCGCTCGTGAACCCGGTCGTCGATCCGGTTTCGGGCGAGCCCGAGTTCAAGCACACGCCGGCCAAGGTCGAGGCTTTCGTGCCGGCCTGGCACGGCTTCATCCTGAGCCGCAAGCCGCTCGCGATCCGCCACCTGGCCTGGTGGACGCGCGTGACCGGGGCGAGCTTCACGCGCTACGAGCTCGCGGGCGATGCGACGAGCCTGCCCTGGCCGGAGTTCGGCCGCGTGCTGCTCGGCGCCTCGGCCGACGCGGACTGGCTCGAATACATCGACGGCGCCGGCGGCCTCTATCGCGCCGCCCACGTGGTCGACGGCCGCATCGAGGCCGTGCTGTTCGTCGCGCCTCGGCCCGACCTGCCCTCGCGCAACTGGCTTGCGAGCCTGTTCGCGGCCGGGCAGCTCGACGACGAAGCGCGCATCGGCCTGCTCGCGGGCGAGCCGCTGGCCGCCGGACCCGACGAGGGCGCGACGATCTGCTCCTGCTTCGGCGTTGGCCAGAAGCGCATCGTCGCGGCGATCGAATCGGGCCAGGCCGACAGCGTGGTCAAGCTCGGCGAGCTGCTCAAATGCGGCACCAATTGCGGCTCCTGCGTGCCCGAGCTCAAGAAGATCCTGTCGAAGACCCAGGCAGGCGCGAAGGCTGCCAGTACCGCAAGCTGAACGGCTCGGAAGCCGAATCGGCCTTTTGGAGCCGGTTCGGCCCGATCCGATTTCATTAGAATGGGGCCATGAGTCCAGCCAAGCTGCCCAACTTCAGCGGAGGCGTCCTCGCCGGTGGCGAAGGACGTCGCTTCGGCGGGCTGGACAAGGGCTGGCTCGAACACGCCGGCCGGCCGTTCATCGAGATCACGCTCGATCATCTGCGCCCACTCGCGAGCGAGCTGCGCATCTCCGCGAACCGCCATCTCGATCGCTACGGGAGCCTCGGCGTTCCGGTGCTCCGCGATCGCCTGGGCGCCGGCCCGCTCGCCGGCCTGCTGCGCCTGCTCGAAACCGCGGCCACGGACTGGCTGCTGAGCCTGCCCTGCGACGCGCTGGCCCTGCCCGAATCGCTGCCCGAGCGACTGTTCGCGCGACAGCAGGCCACGCAGGCCGACATCGTCGTGCTCGAAGACGACGACGGCGTGCATCCGACCGTGAGCCTCACGCGCTGCGCGCTGGCGCCCGATCTCGAACAGTTTCTGCTGAGCAGCGAGCGGCATTCGGTGAAGGACTGGCAGTCCCGCCATCGCACGGTCCGCCTGCGCAGCGATGGCGTGCTCGCCAACGTCAACGATCCGCTCGCCCTGAATCGCTACGCGCAAACCCTGGCCTGCGGGAGTCCGGCTCATGGCTGACGGCTTTCGCGAGCTTCGACAACTGGTCGACCAGCACGGCCGGCGCAAGCGCAAGCTGCGGCTCTCGCTGACCGATCGCTGCAACCTGCGCTGCGCCTACTGCATGCCCGAGCATCCGCAGTGGCTGCCGCGCAAGGAGCTGCTGACGATCGAGGAGCTCGCGCAGATGTCGCGCCTGTTCGTGCAGACGCTCGGCATCACCAACATCCGCCTGACCGGCGGCGAGCCGACGCTGCGCCGCGGCGTCGACACGCTGGTCGGCGAGCTCCAGGCCCTGCGCGACAGCGGCCTGAAGCGCATCTCGATGACGAGCAATGCCACGCGCCTCGCCGAGCTCGCCCAGCCGCTGCGCGAAGCCGGGCTCGACGATCTGAACATCAGCATCGACGCGCGCGATCCGGCGCTGTTCGAAAAACTCACGCGCGGCCCGCTGCAGCCGGTGCTCGACGGCATCGCGGCGACGCGAGCGGCCGGCATTCCGTTCAAGCTCAATGCGGTGGTCATTCGCGGCTACAACGACGGCGAGATCGAAGCGCTCGCCGCATGGGCGTTCGAACAGGCGCTCGAACTGCGCTTCATCGAGTTCATGCCGCTCGACAACGCGCAGCAATGGAGCCGCGACCGCGTCGTCACCGAGGACGAAATCCTGGCCCGCATCGGCGCGCGCTTCGGGCGCGTGGAGAAGCTCGCGCGCGGCAGCGATCCGGCGACCGAATACGTGATCGGCGGGCAGCATCGGCTCGGCATCATCACCACGGTGTCCAATCCGTTCTGCGGCAGTTGCGATCGCGTGCGACTCACCGCGACCGGTGAATTGTTTCCCTGCCTGTTCTCGAGCCAGGGCACGAGCTTGCGCGAGCTGCTGCGCGAAGGCGCGGACGATGCGGCGATCGCGGAGCGCATTCGGACGACGGTGTGGAAGAAGGAGTCTGGATTCGCGGCACCGCGCGGGTATGTCGAGCGACCGATTACGATGCATCGGCTGGGTGGTTGAATAGTGGCTCTTGCCACTGCTGGAAACTGGGGCTTCGCTCTGAAGTCTCTCAACCCTGAGAGAGTCGACCTCGCCGGTCGGGCCTTACTTTTCTTTGCTTGTGCAAAGAAAAGTAAGCAAAAGAAAGCACACCCTGGTGACGCCCTCTCGCTACGCGAGAGTTCCCTGCGCTGCTCACGTGCTCGGGGCAACGCTTCGACGCGACATCCTGTCGCGACGAAGCACGGCGGACATCCCTGTCCGCCGACCCCTGCGCGCGCTGCGCTGCTCGGTGCGCCACAAGGGAACCCGGTAAGGCAAACGGCAAAGCAAAAGCAGATCGCAGCTGCGGCTTGCTGTCCCCTCTCCCGCGTGCGGGAGAGGGTGGCGCGTCAGCGCCGGGTGAGGGAACACGCTTCGGCAGTGTGCAATTTACAAGGTGTGTTCCCTCACTCCCCGCCTTCGGCGGGACTCTCTCCCGCTAGCGGGAGAGAGGAACAAGCAAGGCAGCGCGCATTCGAAAGATCAGCAGCGAAGCGTAGCGAGCCAATAACAGTTGACGTTCAACCCCTGGCAGCGCCGGCTGGAGTGACGCGCGCAGTGGGGCTGGCGGCCACGATGGCCGCCAGAGCTTCGTCGCGACAGGGATGTCGCGTCGAAGCGACCCCGAGCACGTCGCTACAGCCGGGGACCCGTTCGTCGGCGCAGCCGTCGAACGGGCGCGGACTTCGGGGCGTGCTTTCTTTGCTTACTTTCTTTGCACGAGCAAAGAAAGTAAGGCCTGACCGGCAAGGTCAAAACTCTCAGAGCACAACAAGCACTGAGCGACAGCCATAACAACGAAATGCAGATCACGATCCAATTCTGGGGCATCACCGCCCGCCTGGCCGGCAGCACAACCCGCGCACTCACGCTCAGCGATACTGCCACCATCGCCGACGCCGTCAGCGCACTGAGCACCGACGCCGCACTGGCAGCCGAACTCCCGCGCTGCGCCTACGCCATCGGCGCCGACCTCGTCCCCTTGCATCACCCGCTGCACGAAGGCGACGAACTCTCCGTACTGCCTCCGGTCTCCGGCGGCTGACCGGCGACTTATGAGGAACACCCGCAAATGAATTTCGAAACCCTGGGCCTCGCCCGCATCCAGACCGACGCGCTCGACCTCACTCCGCTGCTCGCGACCACCGAACGCGAAGAATGCGGCGCGATGGCGCTGTTCGCCGGCACCGTGCGCAATCACCACGAAGGCCGGGCGGTCACGCACCTGATCTACACCGCGCACGCCGCGCTCTGCGAAAAGATCATCGAGCAGATCGAGCAGGAGACGCGCGAGCAGTTCAATGTCCCCGAATGCCGCATCGTGCATCGCATCGGCAAGCTCGGCATCGGCGAAGTGGCGATCTACGCGATCGTGCGTTCGCCGCATCGCGCCGAAGCCTTCGCCGCGCTGCGCTACGCGGTCGATTCGACCAAGCATCGCGCACCGATCTGGAAGGAGGAGTTCTATCCCGATGGCACTTCGTCGTTCGTGCAGGGCTGCTGCATCGCCGAAGGCCATGAGCCGCCCGAGCATTTGAAGAAACTCGCAGCGGCACACGAGCACAAAACGCACGAAGGAACGCACTGATGCAGGACATCACTCTCAAGCCGACGACGCTGCGCAGCGCGATCGCCGAAGGCATGCTGTTTCTGCCGCCCGAAACCGTGGCGATGGTGCGCAACGGCGAAGTCAAGAAAGGCGACGTCGCCGAATGCTCGCGCATCGCCGGGCTCATGGGACTCAAGAAGACCTGGGAACTGCTGCCGCATTGCCATCCGCTCGCCGTGCTCGATGCGAGCCTCGACATCACCACGCGCGACGAAGGCCTGCACGTGAAAGCGCTGGTGCGCACGATCGCCTCGACCGGCGTCGAAATGGAAGCGCTCACCGCAGTGAATATCGCCCTGCTCTGCGCCTACGACATGCTCAAGCCGCACGCGCCGGCCGAGGCGATGCGCATGGGCGACATCAAGCTCGCGCAGAAAAAGGGCGGCAAGACACAGTACAACCGCAAGACGCGCGTCGGCCGCGCCGCGATCATCGTGCTGTCGGACAGCGTCGCGGCGGGCAGCAAGCCCGACACCGCAGGCGCTTCGGTGCGAGACGGCCTCGAACACGCGGGCTTCGAAATCGCCGCGTATGAAGTGCTGCCCGACGAGCCCGTGCAACTGCGCGAGCGCGTGCAGCATTGGGTCGGCCAAAAAGTCGAATGCATCATCACCGTCGGCGGTACCGGCCTGGGTCCGCGCGACAAGACCATCGAAGCCTTGCAAGGCCTCATCGATACCGACCTGCCCGGCTTCATGGAAACCGCCCGCGCCTTCGGCCAGGCGCGCACGCCCTACGCGATGCTCTCGCGCGGCATCGCCGGTGTCGCGGGCGGCAGCTTCATCGCCACGTTCCCGGGCTCGCGCAAGGGCGCGGAAGAAACGCTCGCCGCGGTGTTGCCCGGACTCGTGCACCTGATCGAGGTTTATCGCGCACAGCATTCGGTCGCGCACGAAGGCGGCTATCAGTGAATTCATGCCCGCAGGAGCCACGACGGTGGCCGGCATGAAAGCCGACATGCTCAGTGTCGACGAGGCGCTCGCACGCGTGCTCGATCCGCTGCGGCCGCTGCAATCCGAAACGCTGCCGCTGCATTCGATTCCTCAACTGGCACTCGGCCGCGTGCTCGCCGAACCAGTCCGCTCGACGCTCGATCTGCCGCCGTTCCGCCAGAGCGCGGTCGACGGCTACGCCGTGCGTCATGCGGACTTGCAGAACATTCCGTGCGAGCTTCCGGTCGCGAGCGAAATCGCCGCGGCGGCCCGCGCCGATGCGCCGACGCTTTCGCCCGGAACCGCTGCGCGCATCTTCACGGGCGGCTGGCTGCCCGATACGGCCGATACCGTCGTGCGCCAGGAACTCACGCGGCGCGACGGTGATCGCGTGCACGTGCTCGAAGCGCTCGCGCCCGGCACCGATATTCGCCTGCAAGGCGAAGAACTCAAGGTCGGCGACACCGTCGCCGAGCCCGGCGCGCTGATCACGCCGGGGCTGCTCGGCGCCATCGCGATGGCTGGCGTCGGCCACGTGAGCACCTGGCGCAAGCCGCGCATCGCCGTGCTCGTGACCGGCGATGAGGTCGCCGAACCCGGAGCCCCGCTCGCACCGGGACAAATCGCCGACGCCAATGGCCCGCTGCTGCGCGCCTATCTCGCGCACTGGGGCTATGCGGACGTGCAGGTCCGCTACGTGCGCGACCACTTCGACACCGTCTGCGAAGCGCTGGCCGACTCGTTCGCGCACTTCGATGTCGTCATCACCACCGGCGGTGTCTCGGTCGGCGATCACGATCACGTGCCCAAAGCCGCCGTGCGCAGCGGAGCCGAAACGCTGTTCTGGAAAGTGGCGCAAAAGCCCGGCATGCCGCTTTATGTCGCGGCGCGCGGACGCTCGACCTTGTTCGGCCTGCCCGGCAATCCGGCGTCGGTGCTCGTGAACCTGCTCGTCTACGTGCGCCCGGCGCTCGCGCGGCTCGAGGGCCGCGCCGCGCCGATCGCCTGGCATCGCGGCAGGCTCGCGAGCCCGGTGCGCGCGGAAACCGCCAAGACCTTCTGGCTGCGCATGCAGCACCGGATCGACGAAGCCGGCACCAGCCTGCTGCAGCCGCTGCCGAAGCAGGCCTCGCACATGCTCAGCAATCTGGCTCAAGCGGCCGTGCTCGTGCGAATTCCGCCGCAGGCCGGGGGCCATTGCGCGCAGGGACAAATGGTCGAGTGGACGACGCTGTAACCCCGCGGCAGCGCAGTGTGTAAGCCGTTTCGCACATTGCAAAAATGCCGGGCGGAAAACTCGATGACCGCTTCGTAACCGTTCATTCATTTGCATGGACGAGGTCGGCCGGCTCCCGTAAAGTCCTGTCGCAGCAGTTATAAAGAAAGACTCGCGATGTCGGTGGGCGGCGAGTCTCGGAAAGCGATTTTCTCGGGGGAAGCCGATAGTGGGTCTGCGCAAGCTCGCGTTGGGCGTCAGCGTTCTGTTGTGCAATGGGCTGTTGTTTTCGACGAATCCGGCCGTCGCCCAGGACGGCAACCTCGGCGATCTGCGTTTCGGCGCCGCGTATGCGCGCGCGCGCGGTCTGTCGCCGGACATCAACGCCGCCAACGCCACCATCGATGCCGCCAAGCGCAGCTACGACACCGCGCGGGCCGCTCAATTTCCGCAGCTCGGCGTCAAGGCCGATTACGACTACACGCATCAGTCGGTCGACGGCGATTACTTCGGCGTCGCCGATATCGATCGCTCGGATACGTTCAATCGCTACGGCTACGGCGTGGGCCTCACGCAGGGCGTTTATCGCCCGGACCTGCTCGGTGCGGTGGACCTGGCCCGTGTCGGCATCGACGGCGCCGAGCTCGCCCTCTCCGAAACCGAGGCCGGCGTCGCCGTGCAGGTGGCGCAGGAATATCTCACCGTCGCCGACAAGCTCGAAACCCTGCGCGCGCAGTACGCCGAGTTCTTCGCCACCGACGAGCAGGTGCGGCAGATCGAGAATCGCCAGCGCTTCGGCCTCGTGAAAGATTCCGACGTCGCCCTCGTGCGCGCCGCGCGTGCGAGCGCCGAGGCCAACAAGATCGACGGAGAGAACGCGGTCGAAGCCGCGCGGCTCAAGCTCGCGCTGACCGTCGGCGGCGAGTTCAAGCGCATCGGCGTGCTGATGGGGCAAACGCCGCTGCCGCTGCTGAACCCGTCCGATCTCGATACCTGGATCAAGACCGCGCTCGACAAACGCGCGGCGATCGCGGCGGCCAAGAAAGGCGTCGAGGCGGCGCTGCTCGGCGTCGATCTCGCCAAGGGCGCGCGCCTGCCGAAGGTCGACCTCGTCGGCAGCCGCGTCTGGTTCGATGCGGACGGCGGCGTCTCGGGCGCGCGCACCGATCTCGACGAGCGCATCGGCGTGGAAGTGAAGCTGCCGATCTTCACGAGCGGCGCGCTGTCGGCCAACATCGCCAAGGCCCAGTCGCAAGTCGAAATCGCCGAAGCCAAGGCGCGCAGCACCGAGCTCAAGATCAAGGCCGGCGTGCAGCAGGCCTACATGGCCGCGGTGTCCGCGTATCGGCAGATCGATGCGCGCAAGCGCGCGATCGAGGCCGCGCTCGATGCCGAACGCACCACGCGCGTCGGCCTCGACGTCGGCACCGCGACGACCGCCGATTGGCTCGAGAGCGTGCGCAAGCGCTACGGCGCCGAGCGCGATTACGCGCGCGAACGCCTGGCCTATCTGCTGTCGCTCGTGCAGCTCAAGGCCGCGGCCGGCGTGCTCGGCCGCGAGGACATGTCGCGCGTCGAGTTGCTGCTCAAGTTCCCCGAGCCGGGCTGGCCCGCGCAGACCTCGTTCCAACCGGTCGGCGAAGAAGACACCGACGCGAGCGCGACGGCGCCGACGTCGGGCTCCGCGCCGTAATTTCGCCGCGCGGCGCAATCCGATCATGGCCGCCGATGTGAACGGGGCTGGAACGCCACCGCACGCCAATCCGGGCGAACACCCGTATTGGCTCGCGGATGTCGCCGCCGCGCGCGACAGGCGCTCGCTGCCCGCACTCACGCGCAAGCTCGCCAAGGTCTTCGACGGCAGCACGCCACCGGCCCGGCGCCCGCTCGCAGCCAAGAAGAACCTCGGCATCGACACCGATGCGGCCGCGCTGCGCGAAGCCGCACTCGATCTGGCCATCGCGGGCCTGCTCGCTCCGGGCATCGAAGAGCCGCTGCCCTCGCCGGGCCAGCTCGAACGCGATCCCTGGGGACGCGATCTGCATCGCCAGCGTCGCGCCGCCGTGCCGATGCCGAGCCTGCTGCCCGGAACGCTCGCGCGCCCGGGCCTGCCCGGTGCGCTCGCGGGCAACTTCCGCGGCCGGCATCGCGGCGCCGTCGACGAGGTCGATCTCGAACTGTCGCCGGGTTTCTTCGCCGCGCTCGGCCGGCCGTTCGCGCTCGGCACGATCAGGCCCGCCATCGCCTGGACCCTGCTCGCGCTCGTGATCTGCGGGCTGTTCGCGTTCTGGCACGTGCGCTTCGAGATCGCACGCGATGTGGCGCGTTTGCTGGTCGACTGGCCGAAGCTGCTCATCGTGCTCGCCGTTTCGGCGTTCACGGTCAACCTGGTCTCGCAGAGCGCGCGCCTGGTCAGCGTGCGCCGGACCACCGGCGAATGGCCTTCGTTCGGGCTCGTGTTCGGGCTCGGCTTCATTCCGCGCTTCTTCACCCATACGGGCGGCCCGGCCGAACTCGCCGACGCGCGCGGACGCACGCGCATTCTCGTCGCCCCGTTGACCGCAATGCTGCTGCTCGCGGTGCTCGCGCAGCTGGGCTGGTTTCTGACCCGGCAAGGCTCGAGCGTGCTGCCGCAGTTCTTCGTCGGGCTCACCACGGCGGCGATCGCGGTGTTCCTGTTCGATGCCAATCCGCTCGCGCGCCGCGACGGCTATCACTGGTTTTCGGATCGTATCGGCGTGACCGACCTGCGCGAGCAGGCCTGGATGTCGCTGGCCGGCCAGAGCCGTCCATGGAACGAGCGCCCGCTGCCCGACAAGCGCCTGCGCATCGGCTACGCGGCGCTGACCATCGTGTACCTGATCACGGTGATGACTTTGTACGTGCTGTTTCCGGCGCACTGGCTCGAGCACCGCTACGGCGGCGTCGGCGTGCTGGTGTTTCTGTCGACGCTGTCGTTCTCGCTGTACCGCTATGCCCGGCGCGGCTTGTATTTGCGCACTTCCCTGGAGCCTTTCCGCGTGAAACTGCCCACTTTCTCCCGCACCACCTGGATCATCATCGGCGTGATCGCCGTGCTGATGCTGCTGCCTTATCCGTACGAGCCGAGCGGCAAGGCGGTGATCCTGCCGCGCGATCGCGCCGAAGTGCGCGCCCTGGTTCCGGGCGACGTGCGCGAAGTGCTCGTCGAGGAAGGCCAGATGGTGACCGCCGGCCAGGATCTGCTGCGCATTTCCGACGTCGCCGCCAAGGCCAAGGTCGCGGCCTCGGAAGCCACGCTCAAGCGCGCCGAGGCGGAGCTGACCATCGTCAAGAGCGGCGGTGCGAGCAACGAAGTGCAGCTCGCGCGCGAAAGGCTCGCCACCGCGCGCAAGCGCCTGGCGCTCGCGCAGACCGAGGCGGAACGCATCGGCAATGCGTTCCGCCGTCGCGCGGTTTCGCCGCAGGACTACGACACCGCGCGCGGCACCGCCGAGGTGCGTCGGCAGGAAGTCGCCGAAGCCGAGCAGCAGGTGAAGGTGATCGGCAACCCGGCGCGCGACGAGCGCATCGCCGCATTGCAGGCCGAAGTGGTCAAGGCCGAAACCGAGCTCGAATACAACCGCGAGCAGCTCGCCAACACCACGCTGAAGGCGCCGATCGCAGGCCGCGTGGTCTCCGACAAGCTGCTGTTCGCGCGTGGCGCCTATCTCGAAACCGGAGCGCCGGTCGCCTACATCGAGGACACCAGCCAGCTGCAGGCCGAGCTCGAAATGCCCGAATCGACGATCGCCGAGCTCGCGCCGAACGCGGCCGGCTGGGTGCGCGTGTGGGCGTATCCGGGCAGCAGCTTCAAGGGCCACGTCGTCAGCATCGCGCCCGATGCGGAGCAAGGCGAGTACGGCAAGATCGTGCGCGTGCGCATGGTCATCGACGAGCCGGCCGGGCAGTTGAAACCGGAGATGACCGGCCAGGGCAAGGTGCGCAGCCACTGGACGCTCGCCGGCCTCGCATTCACGCGGGCGCTCGTGCGCTTCGTGCTCGTCGAAGTCTGGTCCTGGCTGCCGTAATGAAGGCGTCGGCGCAAAGCGGTGGCGACGGGCTCGGTCTCGACGCCGCCGACTTTCGCATGGTCAATCGCAGCGGCTTCGGCGATGGGCTCAATTCGTATGCGCACAGCATGGCCTGGTTCCAGGGCCGGCTTTACGTCGGCACCACGCGCGGCGTGCTGCAGATGAACAAGTGCAACCAGCCGACGCCGAACATGAAGCCCTGGCCGACGGACTGGAAGTCCGACGTCTACGACTACGATCGCCGCGCCGAAATCTGGCGCTTCGACCCCGCCGACAGCCGCTGGACCCGCGTCTACCAGGCGATCTGGGTGACGAGCGCGAGCGGCCAGCAAGTGCCGCGCTACATCGGCTTTCGCGGCATGACCGTGTTCCAGGGCGCCAGCGACAGCAAGCCCTGTCTGTACGTGTCGACCTGGGCGCCCGCGCGCGCGCCCGAGCCGCCGGACATTCTGCGCTGCGAAGACGGCGAGACCTTCCATTCCGTGCCGCGTCCGCCGTTCGGGCCGCAGGTGCGCTCGTTCCGCACCTTGCAGGTGTTCAACGATCGTGTGCACACCTCGCCGACCAGTGCGGTGGCGATCGTCAAAGGCGTGGCGCGCGCGCAGGATTCGGTCGGCAGCGAATCGACGATCTACTGCACCGAGGACATCGGCAGCGCCAAGTGGACCGCGGCCAACGTCGAAGGCTTCGGCGAGCGCGCCAACGTCACCGTGTTCGAGATGGTCGAGTACCAGGGCCGCCTGTACGCCGGAACGGTGAACCCGCGCGGTCTGCAGCTCTGGCGCACCGAAGTCGCCGACAAGCCGCCGTACACCTGGAAGAAAGTGCTCGACAAGGGCGCATATCGCGGCCCGCTCAACGAGGCGGTGGCGAGCCTGTGCGTGTTCAAGGGCGCGCTCTACGTCGGCACCGGCATCGCCAACGGCGGCTTTCACCGGCAGTTCCGCATCGGCCCGGGCGCGTCGGAGATGATCCGCGTCTGGCCCGACGATTCCTGGGAGCTGCTGGCCGGCGTTCCGCGCGAGACGCCGCAAGGCGTGAAGGTGCCGCTGTCGGGCTACGGCGCCGGCTTCGACAACCTGTTCAACGGCTACATCTGGCGCATGGCCGAGCACGCGGGCTGGCTTTACGTGGGCACCTTCTCGTGGGCCAACGCCCTGCCCTACATTCCGATCAACACCTGGCCCGAGGACGTGCTCGTGCTCGTGCAGCGCTGGGGGCTCGACCGGCTCAATCGCGACATGGGCGGCTTCGATCTGTGGCGCACCGCCGACGGCATCCGCTGGGAATGCGTGACGCGCTCGGGCTTCGACAATCAGTACAACTGGGGCGTGCGCAACTTCGCTTCGACACCGCATGGCCTGTTCGTCGGCACCGCGAATCCGTACGGACCGCAGGTCGCGATCCAGCGCAATGGACGTTGGCAGCTGGTCGATAACCCGCGCGGGGGCTGCGAAATCTTTCTCGGCCACAAGCGGGAGCGAACGACATGAGCCCAGACTTGGCTTGCGGGCCAGGCACACGCTGGCAGCTGGTCGATGACATCTCTCGGCGCGGGGGCTGCGAAATCTTTCTCGGCCACAAGCGGGAACCCAAGACATGAGCCCGGACTTGGCTTGCGGGCTCGGCCCATGCTGGCAGCTGGTCGACGACATCCCTCGGCGCGGGGGGTGCGAGGTCTTTCTCGGTCATGAGCGCATCGGCGGTCCGCCTGCATGAGCGCCTCGACCGTCATCCTCGGCACGCCCGACAGCGGCCTGCGCGAATACGGCGAGCGCTTGGCGAAGAGCGCGAATGGCGTCTGCTTGAGTGACCTGAAACTCTGCCTCGCCGCGAACGTCGCCGAATTGCTGCAGATGATCGAGCTCGCGCAGGAGCCGATAGAACGCTCCCTGCTCGCGGCGCTTGCGACCCACGTGCCGCAAGCCAAGCGCGATGCCTACGCGTATCTCGCCGAACGCGGCGACTGGACGATCGCCACGCTGCTGTGGGCAATCGTGCAAGGGCTTGCAGGCAGGCCGTTGGTGATCGTCGATGAGCTTGCCGGCTTTCGCATCGGGGAGACCGAACGCTGGTTTTCGATGCAACCGCAGGCGCTGTTCGTGCACGCGCTGACGCCGCGCGCCGACTTCGAGCGCGCGAGCCTGCGGCGTTACGACACGCGGCTGTTCGTGCCGCCGGATTATCGCGATCACAACATCGCCCATCCCTCGCCGGTGCTCAAGCCGGTTCTGGCCTGGTATCAGCTGCATTCGACGCTGGCCCGGGCGCTCGCCGATTGCGATGCCGTACGTCGCTGCCGCATCGAGGTCGGCGCCGAAGCGCCCGCTTCTCTCGCAGCGCTGGATACGCTGGCGAGCCGGCAAAGTGGCGCCGCGTTCTGGAGCTGGCCATTCGGCCGCAACGGCAGCGCCGGCACGCCGACTCCTGATGAACTCGAACGCTGGCTGGAATCGCATCGCTAGCGCACATCGCCTCGACGAATTGCGCTGTGCGGGACGGCGCCCGCAAACGATATAGTGCGACCCCGAACGCCCGAAGAAGGCGATCTCGGCCGTCCATTCGAGGAGAGCCGCAAGGTGCCAGCGTTGCAGCGATCGACTTTCCCGGCAGCCTTCCCGGTTTGCGCTGCCTTGCTCTGTAGCCTTTGCAGTTCCAATACGAGCGCACAGACAGGCGGCGTCACGCCGGCCTCCGTCGTCGTCGAATCGCGCGCCTACGGCACGCGCGCCGAAACCGAGCCGCCGCGCTACGTGCGCCCTGCGAGCCAGACCGGCATCGCCACGCTGGGCGATCTCGATTGGCTGCTGCTCGGTGCGGACTATCGCGTGCGCTACGAATCGCGCCATCACGACTATCGCTACGACACACGGTCGGACGATCCGCTGCTGCTGCGCGCGCGCCTGTTCGTCGGCATCGAGCAACTGATCGATCCGCTGCGCTTCGGGCTCGAGCTGCAGGACTCGCGCCTTGTGCACAGCGATGTGCCGGACAATACGCGCGACGTCGACAAGCACGACGTGCTGCAAGCCTATGCGGAACTCCACGGCCGCGACTTTTATGGCGAAGGCGAACCGATCCGCCTGCAGTACGGACGCCTCGCGTTCGAATATCTCGATCGCCGGTTGCTGAGCCGCAATCCCTGGCGCAACACGACCAACAATTTCCAGGGATTCCGGCTGCTCAACGGCTCGAAGAACGGCGTCGCCTGGCTCGATCTGCTCGCGCTCAAGCCCGTCACCATCGAGCCCGACGAGCGCGACCAGGCCGATGACGATCGTCATCTGTACGGCGCGATCGGCTCGTACGGCGGCTGGTCCCGCTTCGTCACGCTGCAGCCCTACGCGCTGCGCCTGGTCAACGATCAGACACACTCGCGCATCGACAACTGGGGGCTGCGCGGCTACGCCGTATTCGCCTCGGGCTTCGACTACGACCTCGTCGTGAACCTGCAGACCGGCCATGACGGCAACGCGCAGGATCACAGGGCCGAAGGCGCCGCGTTCGAACTCGGCTACACCGCGGGCTCGCTGCGCGGCAAGCCGCGCTTCAGCGGCTTCATCGGCTACGCGAGCGGCGACGACGATCCGAGCGACGACACCAACGATCGCTTCAATCGCTACTTCGGCTTCAGCCGTCCATGGTCGGCGAGCGATTACCAGATCTTCGAGAACGTGATCGCCCCGAAGCTGCGCGCCGAGCTCAAGGCCAGCAGCGCGCTGCAACTCGAAGCGGGCTACGGTGGCTTCTGGCTCGCATCCGACAGCGACGGCTGGTCCAACATCGGCCGGCGCGATCGCACGGGCCAAAGCGGTGATTTCGTCGGGCAGGAGTTCGACACGCGCGTGCGCTGGAAGGCCGATCCGCATCTCGAAATCGTCAGCGGCTACTCGCACTTCTTCGCGGGCCGGTTCGTGCGCAACACCGGCCCCGCGCCGGACTCCGACTTCTTCTACGTCGAGCTCGATTTCCAGCTGTTCGAGTAGCGCCCTCATGACGCTCTACAAAGCCTATGCGGTCGAGGTGGCGGCGCTGATCGATGCAGGCGCGCTCAAGCCCGGCCAGCGCATGCCCTCGGTTCGCGAAGCGAGTCGGCATCGCGGGCTGTCGGTGGTGACGATGCTCAAGGCCTACCACCTGCTGGAGGCGCGCGGACGCATCGTCGCGCGCGAACGCTCGGGCTACTTCGTCAGCAGCCAGCCCAAGCTCAATCCATTGGCGCCGGCGATTTCGCAGCCGCTCGCGGCGTCGACCGCGGTCGAGAAGGCCGACCTGATCCACGAGGTCATCGAAGCGGTCAAGCAGCGCAACGTGGTGCCGCTGGGTTCGGCGTTTCCGAGCCCGCAGCTGTTTCCGTTTCCGCGCCTGTATCGCTCGCTGTGCCGTGGCGTGCGCGAACTCGACCCCTGGCAGACCGTCAGCGCGCTGTCGCCCGGCAATGCGGAGCTGCGCAGGCAGATCGCGCTGCGCTATCACATCGACGGACTCGACATCGGCGCCGACGATCTCGTCGTCACCGACGGCGCGATGGAAGCGCTGAACCTGTGCCTGCAGGCGGTCACGCGGCCCGGCGATACCGTCGTCATCGAATCGCCCACTTTCTATGTCGCCCTGCAGGCGCTCGAACGCCTGGGGCTGCGCGCGGTGGAAGTGGCGACGCATGCCGACGAAGGCATCGACCTCGATGCGCTCGCGCAAGTGCTGCAAACGCAGAAGCCCGCGGCCTGCTGGCTCATGACGAGTTTCCAGAACCCGCTCGGCGCGCTGATGCCCGACGACAAGAAGCGCAGGCTTGTCGAACTGCTCGAAGAACACGGCGTGCCGCTGATCGAGGACGACGTCTACGGCGAGCTGCACTATTCGGCCACGCGGCCTCCGCCGGCCAAAACCTACGACCGCAGCGGCAACGTGCTGCATTGCGCTTCGTTCTCCAAATGCCTGGCGCCAGGCTATCGCGTCGGCTGGGCCGCGCCGGGGCGCTATCTGGCGACCGTGCAAAGACTCAAGCTCAGCACCACGCTATCGACCGCCCTGCCCTCGCAACTCGCACTTGCCGATTACCTGAACGAGGCCGGCTACGATCGTCACCTGCGCCAGCTGCGCAGCGCCCTGCACGCGCAGCGTGACGCGGTGATCGACGCGGTACGCGAATTCTTCCCGGCCGGAACCCGCGTCACTCGCCCGCAAGGCGGTTACTTTTTGTGGGTGGAGCTGCCGCGCGGAACCGATACGCTGCGCCTGCACCAGCTCGCGCTCGCGCAGCGCATCAGCCTGGCGCCGGGCGCGATCTTCTCGGCGCGCGACGACTTCGCACACTGCATCCGCCTGAACTACGGACACCCGGACGACCGGCGCATCAACAAGGCGTTGCGCACGCTGGGCAAGCTCGCGGCGCAGTGCACCTGATCACGCGACGCGGGCATGCTCCATGGCCCGCTGCCCGTCTTGAATTCGACGTCAGTTTGCAGACATGCCCGGCTTTCGCGATCGGGGCCAGGCAGAGGCTCCGATCCACGAGGCAGACATCGGAGATGCGCGTAACGCCTCGCTGTTGGCGCTCAGCCCTGCGGAGCGATCGCGATCGATGACAAGTCGAGCGCGTGATCAACCGGGCGCGCTTGCTCCTTGCGTTCCGAGTAGCGATCGACCAACTGTGTCGCATGCGGACGCAGCAGCACCGTCATTCTGACCAGTTCCTCCATGACGTCGACGATCCGATCGTAGTACGCCGACGGCTTCATTCGCCCTTCGCTGTCGAACTCGTCGAACGCCTTCGCGACACTCGACTGGTTGGGGATCGTCAACATCCGCATCCAGCGGCCCAGCAAGCGAAGCGTGTTGACCGCGTTGAACGACTGCGAGCCTCCGGACACCTGCATCACGGCGAGCGTGCGTCCTTGCGTGGGCCGGACGCCGCCCATGTTGAGCGGCAGATGATCGATCTGGGCTTTCATCAGGCCGGTGATCTGACCATGTCGTTCGGGGCTGCACCAGACCTGCCCTTCGGACCACGTCGACAGCTCGCGCAGTTCCTGAACCGCCGGGTGCCGGTCTCCGGCGATCTGATCCGGCAGCGGTAGATCGGACGGATCGAAGATGCGGGTTTCGGCACCGAAATACTCCAGGAGCCGGGCCGCTTCTTCCGTCGCATACCGAGAGAGGGAACGCTGCCGCAAGGAGCCGTAGAGCAGCAGGATTTTGGGCTTCGGCGCAGCGTCGCCCAGGCCGATGGCAGGCCAGCGATAGGCATAGTTCGGATCGAGTGCCGGCAGTTGGTCCGGGGCGGACAGCGCGCGCACGCGGCTCATGCCCAGCCCTCCGTCTCGATCAGCCGCTGGACCCGCTGGCGGATTTCGTCACGGATTTCGCGGACCCGATGGCCACCCTGTCCCTTGGGGTCTTGCAGCGGCCAGTCATCGCGCCTCAGGCCCGGAACATAGGGGCACTCGTCGCCGCAGCCCATCGTGATCAACAGCTCCGCAGCTTGCGCCAGATCGGCCGTCAATCGCTGCGGCCTGGCGCCGGCGAGATCGATCCCGATCTCGCGCATCGCGTCCAGCACCTCGGGGTGCACACGATCGGCAGGATGCGTTCCGGCCGATATCGCGCGGGCTTTGGCAGGATCGGCCATCTCGTTGAAGAAGGCGGCGGACATCTGGGATCGGCCCGCATTGTGGACACAGGCGAATATCACGGTTTGCATGAGGGTCTCATGAGGTTCTCGGCGGGGCTTCCGAAGGGGCCTGGACGACGTTGGACTCAGCCGGCGGCAGCGGAATCAGCCATCGAAAAAGGACGGTGGCTGCCGCCGCACCCACGAGTTGCATCAGGACGAACAGCGGCGCATCGACAAGCCGGATGCCTGCGAAGCTGTTGGTCATCGTGCGGGCGAGCGTGACCGCCGGGTTGGCGAATGAGGTCGACGCCGTGAACCAGTAAGCGCCGACGATGTAGCCCGCCACAGCCAAAGGGGTGAACGAAGAGCGAGACCGTGCGCAGCCCCAGATGACCGACATCAGGCCGAATGTCGCCACGAACTCGCTGAATGCCTGGGAAGCGCCTGCGCGCTCATGCAGCGACGCAGCGAAAACCGGTTCGCCGAACATCGCATGCGCAGCGGCAACGCCCGAAAGCGCACCGACGAGCTGGCAGGTGAGATACACCGGTACGTCGCGCCAAGGCAGGCAGCCGGACGCCGCGTCGGCCAGCGTTACGGCCGGATTGAAGTGCGCACCGGAGACCGAGCCGAACGTGAGGATCAAGGCCGCCAGCACGCCGCCCGTAGCGATCGAATTCGCCAGCAGCGCGATGGCCACATTCCCGCCCGCCAGGCGCTCGCCCATGATTCCGGAGCCCACCACAGCCGCCAGCAGCAGGGCTGTGCCCAAGCCTTCTGCAGCGCCGCGGCGAACCAGCGCCCTCATTTCTTGCATGTCGAGGGCGTCTTGCATTGCGCAGCGCTCGAACTCCCGGCGCAGCAGTTCTCGGTCAGATAGTCGAGCAGGCCGTTCATGGCCTTGAAATCCGGTGCGTAGTAGATGAAGCGGCCTTCCGGCCGCGACTTCAACAGCCCCGCGTTGCTGAGCTCCTTGAGGTGAAACGAAAGGGCATTCGGGGCGATTCCGAGGTGCTCGGCGATTTCACCCGCGGCCATCCCTTCCGGCCCTTTGCGCACCAGCAGCCTGAATACCGCGAGGCGATGGCCTTGAGCCAGCGCCGCGAGGCGAGCCACTGCGGTTTCGATTTTCATTATTCAATATTCGTTGAACCGTCAAAACGTGTCAATGATTATTGAAACGCACAGCTCGCTCAATTTTCGGCCGCCCGCCGAAAGCTGTATGCGTGTGGCAACGCGCAGGCGAGAGCGCATGCCGCATCGCGGCACGCGCTCGCTTTCACGCTCAATCCGGAATATGCGGCTCCACCAGATTCGTCAGCTGCGCGATCGATTCGCGCCAGCCGAGATAGCAGGCGTCCGGCGGAATCACGTCCGGGATGCCTTCCTGCACGATCTCGACTTCGGTGCCGACCGAAACCGCCTTCAAGCTCACCGTCACCTTCATCTCGCCGGGCAGGTTCGGGTCGTCGAAGCGGTCGGTGTGGACGATCTTCTGGTCAGGCACGAGCTCCAGGTACTCGCCGCCGAAGCTGTGCGCGTTGCCGGTCGTGAAGTTGGTGAACGACATGCGGTAGCGGCCGCCGACGCGAGGGTCGATCTCATGGACCTTGCCGGTGAAGCCGTAGGGCGGCAGCCAGCGGGCCATCGCGTCGGGGTCGAGGAAGGCCTTGTAGATCTTCGCGGGCGGGGCCTTGAGCACGAGGTGCAGGCGGATGGTGTTGGGCATCTGGCGTCTCCGTTTTTGCAGTGGGTATGGAGACGTCGAACGAGGATCGGCTAATTCGACATTCCCATTCGAATTATTTTGCGCCCAACTGCCAGCCCGGCGTTGCGCGGCTAAACGACGCCGGCCAGATGCAGCGTGAGCTTCACCATGCCGAAGAAGAACAGCGCCACCACGCCCGTCAGCAGGAACGCGACGACGACGAACTGCCACGGGTTGCCGTAGGTGAAATCGCGCTCGCGGTTGCGTGAGCTCTGAATGCCGAGAAAAGCCCAGACCACGCTGCCGATCACCTGCAGCAGATTGGGCCGCTTGGGCGGGATCGCGGCGGCGTTCACGGATGAGCGGTTCATGGAGAGCTCCGGTTTCGTGTTCATGCTGCACAGATTGCCAGCCCGGCCGCCCGCCGCAGAGCACCAGATCGCACCGCAAAACACATAACAGATGCGTCAGAGCGAAAGCCGCTGTTATAGGTTTTTTCGCCGCATCTGCAGGTTCATCGTTTCGTGTTCGGGCGTGAAAATTCATTGCCTCGATTGAGGCGACGATGAGACCCACGATGGCGATCCACCGAACGATCACTGCCCTGCTGCTGCTCGCAGCCGGTGCGGCGAGCGCGGCAGACGAAAGCGGCATTGCCGAGCGCGTCAAACCCTGCGCGGCCTGCCACGGCGAGGCCGGGCATTCGAGCGCCGAAGCCGGCGCAGAAACCTACTACCCGTCGATCGCGGGCAAGCCCGCAGGCTATCTGCACCAGCAGCTGCTGAACTTTCGCGATGGCCGTCGCCACAACGCGATCATGCAGCCCATGCTCTCGACGCTGTCGGACGCCTACCTGCGCGAAATGGCGGACTACTTCGCCGCGCAGCCCTTGAGCGTCGCGACGCACGCACCGAGCGCCTCGGCCGAGCGGCTCGCGCTCGGACGCCAGCTCGTCGAACACGGCGATGCGGCGCGCGACATTCCGGCTTGCAGCGCCTGCCACGGCGCGGAGCTCAAGGGCGCGCAGCCTTCGATTCCCGGCTTGCGCGGCCTCGGCACGGATTACCTGTCGGCCCAGCTCGGCGCCTGGCGCACCGGCGTGCGCAAGGCGGCCGCGCCCGATTGCATGGGCCGGATCGCGCAGCGCCTGAGCCTGGACGAAATCGCCGCCGCGACGGCCTGGATCGCGAGCCTTCCGCCGCTGCCCGACGCGCGTCCCGCCGACCGGCCCGGGGCCGACTTGCCGATGCGCTGCGGAGGTGTGCAATGAAGATTGTCGCGAAAGTTTTCACCTGGGCCTTCGGGCTGGTGGCGATCGCGATCGCCGCGGTCGCCGTCGCGCTCGCGCTGCCTGCGCGGCTCGTCGCCGTCGAAGACAGCGCCGCGCCGGGCAGCGCCGAGCAGGCCGCGACCCAGATCGAGAAAGGCCGCTACCTCGCCCGCGCCGGCAATTGCGTGGCCTGCCACACGGTGGCCGGACAAGCCGAATACACCGGCGGACGACGCATCGGCACGCCGTTCGGCGATGTCTTCAGCAGCAACCTGACGCCCGACGAAAGCACCGGCCTCGGCCGCTGGAGTCGCGCCGATTTCTGGCGCGCGATGCATCACGGCCAATCGCGCGACGGACGCTTGCTCTACCCGGCGTTTCCGTACACGCATTACACGCGCGTGAGCCGCGAGGATTCCGATGCGATCTACGCCTGGCTGCAATCGCTGCCGGCGGTGAACCAGGCCGCGCGCCCGCACGAGCTGCGCTTTCCGTACGACACCGCGTTCGCATTGCGCATCTGGCGTGCGATCTACTTCAAGGCCGGCGAATACGAAGCCGATGCCAGTCGCAGCACGCAATGGAATCGCGGCGCGTATCTGGTCGAAGGCCTCGGCCATTGCGGCGCCTGCCACACCGTGCGCACGAGCCTCGGCGGATCGCGCCAAGCCAGCGCCTACGCGGGCGGGCCGATTCCGACGCTCGGCTGGGACGCGCTGCCGCTCGTGAGCGACACGCCGATCGACGATGCCCAGGCCGCGCAGATGATCGAGCTGCTGCACACCGGAACCTCGGCTCGCGACGTCGCGAGCGGGCCGATGGCCGAGGTGGTGTTTCACAGCCTGCAATATCTGGATCGCGCCGACATCGAAGCGATGGTCGACTACATCCGCACGCTGCCGGCGCGCCCGGCGCCCGAGCCGGTCGCGATGCCGCGCGTGTCCGAGCGCTATCGCCGGGATCTGATGAGCGGCGGCGCCAAGCTCTACGGGCAGCACTGCGCCGAATGCCACGGCGACGACGGTCAGGGCCGCGATCACGCCTTCCCCGCGCTCGCGGGCAACCGGCTCGTCACCGCGCCATCGGCGAACAACGCGCTCCGCAGCGTGCTCTACGGCGGCTACGCGCCGAGCACGGCCGCGGTGCCGCGCCCCTACGGCATGCCGCCGTACCAGCACCAGCTCACGCCCGACGAGATCGCCGCGGTGCTCAGCTACGTGCGCGGCAGCTGGGGCAATGCGGCGAGCGCGGTGTCGGCCGAGGAGGTGCGGCGGCAGCGGTGATGATTGAACGAGCCTGTGGCGAGGGCGGCGCGCCCTCGCCCTGGCGCCGCATCCACGGCATGCTGGCGGCATGACCGGCCACCAGCCCAACAATCCCCTGCACGGGCTCACGCTCGAAAACATCCTCGTCAAGCTCGTCGAGCACTACGACTGGGAAGGGCTTGCGCAGCGGATCAGCGTCAATTGCTTCCGCAACGATCCATCGGTGAAATCCAGCCTCAAGTTCCTGCGCAAGACGCCCTGGGCTCGGGAACAGCTGGAGCAGCTTTACCTGACCACCTTCAGATCACCCTCGACCTGGCCGGGACGCGCGGCCAGCTAGGCTGGCGGCGGTCGCAGAGGCGACGCGCTCATGGGCTCGGCTCCGAAGCCCTCTTTTTCCGGCAGGCATCCGAGCAGAACTTCACGTCGCCCCAGGTCCGCTCCCACTTCTTTCGCCAACTCATCGGCCTGCCACAGGCGACGCAGGGTTTGCTGGGCAGGAACTGTTTGTTCCCCTTGAAGGATCGGGTCGGTGAACTCATCGTCGATCGAGCATAGAGGCTTCGCTGTCGAGCGTAGCTTCGTGCCGAAAGCCGAATTCAGGCAAACGGCCATCGGCGACGGGCAAACTAGCGGGCGAATAAGCCGACCCGAGAGCCATGCCACGAATCTTCTGCGGTGCCCCGACCTCGCTGTTTCTGCTTTGCGTAGCGCTCGGCGCCGCGGCGATGCCGCCCGCCGCCCTCGCCGCGCCTGCCGCAGACGACGAAGCGCGCATCGCCTCGCGAATCGAGTCGCTGATTGCGCGCATGACGCTCGAGGAAAAAGCCGGCCAGCTCACGCTGGTGGCGGCGGTGCGCGAGGACGAGGAATCGGATCGTGATCGCAAGCCCGGCGAGCCGACCGCAATGCAACGCCAGCTCGCCGAGATTCGCGAGGGCAGGATCGGCGCGGTGTTCAACGGCATCGGCGCCGATTGGGCGCGCAAGCTGCAGCGCGCGGCCGTCGAGGAATCGCGGCTCGGCATTCCGGTGCTGATCTCGGTGGATGCGATTCACGGCTTTCATACGATCTTTCCGGTGCCGCTGGCCGAAGCCGCGAGCTGGGACCCGAATCTGGCCGAGCGCGTCGCGCGTGCGGTGGCCATCGAGGCGAGCGCCGCCGGCGTGGCCTGGAACCTCGCGCCGAACGTCGACATCGCGCGCGACGCGCGCTGGGGCCGCGGCGTCGAAGGCGCGGGCGAGGACGTGCTGCTCGGCCAACGGTTCGCCGCGGCGCGCGTGCGCGGCTATCAAAAAAGTGACGGGAAAAGCGCTGCCGATGCGCACCTGAGCGATCGCGATGCGATGCTCGCCACGCCCAAGCATTTCGCGGGCTACGGCGCGGCCGAAGGTGGGCTCGACTACAACGTCGCGGAGCTCAGCGAGCGCACTTTGCGCGAGGTGTACCTGCCGCCGTTCAAGGCCGCGTTCGATGCGGGCGCGCTCGCGGTGATGGCCGGTTTCCACGAGATCGGCGGCGTGCCGATGATGGCGAATCGCCAGCTGCTCACCCATCTGCTGCGCGACGAATGGAAGTTCGACGGCATCGTCGTCTCCGACTACGCGGCCGACCACGAGCTGGTCGTTCACGGCGTCGCCAAAAACGATCGCGAGGCCGTGAAGATCGCCTTCATGGCCGGTGTCGATGTCAGCATGACGAGCCGCCTGTACCAGCAATATCTGCCCGATCTCGTACGCGCAGGCGAAGTGCCGATGGCCCGCGTCGACGAGGCCGTGCGCCGCATGTTGCGCGTGAAGATGAAACTCGGCCTGTTCGACAAACCGTACGAACGCATGGATGCCAGGCGCGAGCGCACGCTCAATCACACCCGGCAGACGCGCGCGCTGGCGCGTGAGGCGGCGCAGCGCAGCATCGTCATGCTGCGCAACGATCGCAGTCTGCTGCCGCTCGGCAAAGGCAAGCAGCGCATCGCGCTGATCGGCCCGTTCGCGAGCGGGCCGGATCATCTCAACGGGCCGTGGACGGTGTTCGACGACCGCCGCGACGCAGTCAGCGTCGAGGCCGGCCTGCGCGCCGCGCTCGGCCGCGATGCGCAGCTCAGCGTGACGCAGGGCAGCGGCATCGATTCGGTATTGCCGGGCGGCATCGAAGCGGCCGTGAGCGCGGCGCAGAACGCCGATGTGGTGATTCTCGCGATCGGCGAAAGCGAGGCGATGACGGGCGAAGCGCAATCGCGCACCGAAGTCGTGGTTCCGCCTGCGCAGCAGGCGCTCGCCGAAGCGATCAAGGTCACCGGGCGCCCGACCGTCGTGCTGCTGCGCACGGGCCGCGCGCTCGCGCTCGAGGGTGCGGTACGCGATGCCGACGCGATTCTGGTCACCTGGTTTCTGGCCGCCGAAACCGGCAACGCGATCGCCGATGTACTGTTCGGCGATGTGAGCCCATCGGGTCGTTTGCCCGTGAGTTTTCCGCAGCGCCCGGGCCAGGTGCCGATCTACTACGCGCGCAAGAACACCGGCCGGCCGCCACCGCCCGGTCCGTTCCAGGAGTACACGGCGCGCTATCGCGATATTTCGGTCGACCCGCTTTACGCGTTCGGCTTCGGTCTGAGCTATTCGACGGTCGAATACGGCAAGCCCGAGCTGAGCACCGCGACACTCGGGCCGAACGGCACGCTCACCGCGAGCGTCATGCTGCGCAACATCGGCAAACGTGCGGTGGATGAAGTCGCCCAGCTCTACCTGCGCGATCGCGTCGGCAGCGTCACGCGACCGCTGCGCGAACTCAAGAACTTCGAGCGCGTGAAGCTGGCGCCTGGCGAGAGCAAGCGCGTGTCGTTCACGCTCAGGCGCGAGGACTTGGTGTTTCTCGGGCCTGATCTGAAACCGGTCAGCGAGCCCGGCGATTACGATCTTTGGATCGCGCCATCGAGTTCGGGCGGCATTGCGGCGAGCTTCGAGCTCCTTGGGTCAGCGGAGTGAGCTGAGCAAGCTGCGAGGATGCTTCCCCTTCTCCCTTCGGGAGAAATTGCCCCGAAGGGGCGGATGAGGGATTCGCTTCGATGGCCCGCTCGGCCATATCCAGAAAATCCCTCACCCCGACCCTCTCCCGGAGGGAGAGGGAGACAAGCCGAGTACGCCGGGCCGATCAGGCGCCGAGCAGAATCCGCAGCATGCGACGCAGCGGCTCGGCTGCGCCCCACAACAGCTGATCGCCGATCACGAAAGCCGAGACGTACTCCGGCCCGAGGTTGAGCTTGCGCACGCGGCCGACGCCGATCTGCAGCTCGCCGGTGATGGCAGCCGGCGTCAGTTCCTTGACCGTGATCGCACGATCGTTCGGCACCCACTTCACCCAGTCGTTGCCGCTCTTGATGATCGACTCGATCTCGGCCAGCGGCAGATCGCGCTTGAGCTTGAGCGTCAGCGCGAGGCTGTGGCAGCGCATCGCGCCGATGCGCACGCAGAGGCCGTCGACCGGAATGGGCTTGTCGTTGCCGAGAATCTTGTTGACCTCGGCCTGGCCCTTCCATTCTTCCTTGGACTGGCCGTTGTCGAGCTGCGCGTCGATCCACGGAATCAAGCCGCCCGCGAGCGGAGCGCCGAAGAATTCGGTCGGCACGTCGTGGCGGATCGCATGCGCGACCTTGCGGTCGATATCGAGAATCGCGGACGACGGCGTGGCGAGTTCGTCGGCCACCGCACCGTTGACCACGCCCATGCCCTTGAGCAGTTCGCGCATGTGGTTCGCGCCGCCACCCGAGGCCGCCTGATAGGTCATGGAGCTGACCCATTCGACGAGATTCTCGCGGAACAGGCCGCCGACGCCCATCAGCAGGATGGAATTCGTGCAGTTGCCGCCGATGAAGTTCTTGATGCCCTTGGCCAGCGCGCGATCGATGACGTTGCGGTTGACCGGATCGAGCACGATCACCGCATCGTCCTTCATGCGCAAGGTCGAGGCCGCGTCGATCCAGTAGCCGTTCCAGCCGGCGGCGCGCAGCTTGGGGTAAATCTCGGTCGTGTAGTCGCCGCCCTGGCAGCTGATGATGATGTCCATCGCCGACAGCGCCTCGATGCTGCTCGCATCGAGCAGCGCGCCCGAAGACTTGGCGAACGACGGCGCCGCTCCACCCACGTTCGACGTGGTGAAGAACTGCGGCGAAATCAGCTCGAAATCATTCTCCGCCTGCATGCGATCCATCAGCACCGAACCGACCATGCCGCGCCAACCGACCAGACCGACCTTCTTCATGACGACTTTCTCTCTCACCAATTGGAACCACTGAATGTTGAATCAAAGCTGCTTGTTGAAATGAAACGATGTGATCTCGAAACGCTCGCGCAGGTAGAAGCGATGCGCCGACTTGCGCTGCGTTCCGGAATCCAGATGCAGCATCGCGCAACCGGCCGCACGAGCACGATGCTCCAGCCATTCGATCAGCGCATGCCCGACACCGGTCGAGCGCTGCGCCTCGTCGGTCACCAGATCATCGACGTACAGATTCACGCCATAGGCCGTGTTCTCGCTGATGCGATAAACCGCCACGCCGAGCACCGCATCATCCTGCACCGCGATCAACATGCGACCGCCGCTCGCGAACACGCGGCTCAGACTCGCCGCGTAATCGACCAGCTGCGGACGCAGCTGACGATGCACGCGCTCGCTGCGCGCAAGCCACTCGGGCTCGCGCACCGCGCCGGCACCGTCGGTGACTGCGATCAGCTGCATTTTCTGGCTTAGCGCTTGAGCGCCGCGACCACGGCGTCGCCCATTTCGCGCGTGCCGATGATCTTCTCGCCGGGCTGCGCGATATCGCCCGTGCGCAAGCCGTCCTTGAGCACTTTCTTGACCGCAGCGTCGATGCGCTCGGCGATGTCCGCACGGTTGAACGTGTACTTGAACATCATGCCCACCGACAGGATCGTCGCCAGCGGATTGGCCTTGTTCTGGCCGGCGATGTCGGGCGCGCTGCCGTGGATCGGCTCGTACATGCCCTTGTTGTTCGCATCGAGCGAAGCCGAAGGCAGCATGCCGATCGAGCCCGCGAGCATCGACGCCTCGTCCGACAGAATGTCGCCGAAGATGTTGCCGGTGACGATCACGTCGAACTGCTTGGGCTTCTTGACGAGCTGCATCGCCGCGTTGTCGACGTACATGTGGCTCAGTTCGACGTCCGGATAATCCTTGGACACGCGGATCACCACCTCACGCCAGAGGCGCGAGGTATCGAGCACGTTTTCCTTGTCGACCGAGCAGAGCTTCTTGCTGCGCTTGCGTGCCGCATCGAAGGCCACGCGCGCGATGCGCTCGATCTCGGACACCGCGTAATGCATGGTGTCGTAGCCTTCTTCTTCGCCCGCTGCATTGGTGCGACGACCGCGCGGCTGACCGAAGTAGATGTCGCCCGTGAGCTCGCGCAGGATCAGGATGTCGAGGCCTGCGATCACTTCGGGCTTGAACGACGACGACGCGATGAGTTCGTCGAACGCGAGTGCCGGACGCAGGTTGGCGAACAGGTTCAGGTCCTTGCGGATCGCGAGCAGGCCGCGCTCCGGGCGCAGTTCGCGCGGCAGCTCGTCGTACTTCGGACCGCCGACGGCGCCGAGCAGGATCGCATCGGCGGCACGCGCGAGCTTCTGCGTGGCCTCCGGATACGGATGACCATGCGCATCGACGGCCGCGCCGCCGAGCACGCCGAACTCGATCTGCAGCTCTTCGCCTTCGGCGCGCAGCACTTCGAGCACCTTGACCGCTTCGGCCATCACTTCGATGCCGATGTAGTCGCCCGGCAATACCGCAATTTTCTTGATCGTCATGTTGTTTGAGCGTTGTCGTTATTTAGGAAGCGAACAGCCACGGCGCCTGTTCGCGGCGCTTGGCTTCGTAGGCGCGAATCGCATCGCCGTGCTGCAGGGTCAGGCCAATTTCGTCGAGCCCGCGCACCAGGCAATCCTTGCGGAATTCGTCGATCTCGAAGCGATGACGCGCACCGCTCGGCGTGATCACGACCTGCTCGGGCAGATCGATGGTCAGCGAGTAGCCCGGGTTGGCAGCAAGCTCCTGGAACAGCGACTCGACGACTTCGGCCGGCAGCGCGATCGGCAGGAAGCCCGACTTGAAGCTGTTGTTGAAGAAGATGTCGGCGAAGCTCGTCGCGATCACGCTGCGGAAGCCATAGTCGTCGAGTGCCCAGACCGCATGCTCACGCGAAGAGCCGCAGCCGAAGTTCTCGCGCGACAGCAGAATCTGCGCATCCCTGAACTCGGGCTTGTTGAGCACGAATTCGGGATTTACGCGGCGCGACGCAACCGGCGTATCGAGATCGCCCGCATCGAGATAACGCCAGTCGTCGAACAGGAACTGGCCGAAGCCGGTGCGCTTGATCGACTTCAGATACTGCTTCGGAATGATCGCATCGGTATCGACATTGGGCCGATCGAGCGGCGCGACCTTGGCGGTGACGGTGGTGAAAGCTCTCATGATGCTGCCCTCAAGTCAGTAACAGTTCCAGACGCCGGCTCGCCGGCACCGCTAAGCGCGTGGAGTCACCCCCGAACGCCTTCTCGTTCACGAATTTCAAACCCAGCGACTCGTACAGCTTCTGCGCACGCGGATTAGTAACCGCGACGTCGAGCGCGAAGCGCTGCTTGCCCATCTCCCTTGCGCGCTGCATTTGCTGGCGCAGTAAGGCCTGTCCGACACCCTGCCCACGCGCATCAGTTGCAACGCCGAGATTGGCGACGTACAGCATGTCGCGCGAAACCGGCTTGACTAGTGGCGCCGTGTGTAACGCGCGACGGATCGCACCCAATGCCGCACGCATCGGAAAGAACGCAAGCAGCTGGCGCGTCATACCGACGCTGAGCCGCAAATCGTCGCTGCCCGAGTAGAACGCGCCAACGCCCAGCACTTGGCCTTCGCTCTCCGCCACCCAATGAATGCGATGGCCCTGGTAGCCGTCGCCACGCGCGAACGCGTAATGCAGAAACTCCAAAGGATCGCGTCCCGCAACCTTCAATATGTAATCGAAGGCTGCCGGCCCCGCGCTATAAACCAACGGCGCCGCGACGGACGCATCGCTGGCCAGAGCGGGACGGAAGCGCAGTTCCATGTTTTTACTCAGAAGCTCCGTACGTCGACGAAATGCCCAGCAATGCCCGCGGCGGCAGCCATCGCGGGCGAGACCAGATGCGTGCGACCGCCCTGGCCCTGGCGACCTTCGAAATTGCGGTTGCTGGTGGAGGCGCAGCGCTCGCCGGGCTCGAGGCGATCGGCGTTCATCGCCAGGCACATCGAGCAGCCCGGTTCGCGCCATTCGAAGCCGGCGTCGGTGAAGATGGTGTGCAGGCCTTCGGCCTCGGCCTGCTGCTTGACCAGGCCCGAGCCCGGCACCACCAGCGCGAGCTTCACGTTCGCGGCCTTGGTCTTGCCGCGCACGACTTCGGCGGCGGCGCGCAGATCTTCGATGCGCGAGTTCGTGCAGCTGCCGATGAAGACCTTGTCGATGGCGATCTGCTCGATCGGCTGATTCGCCGACAGCCCCATGTAGGCCAGCGCCTTTTCCATGCCGCTGCGCTTGACCGCGTCGGACACCTGCGCCGGATCGGGCACCTTGGCGGAAACCGGCAGCACCATCTCGGGCGAAGTGCCCCAGGTGACCTGCGGCAGGATCTCGGAGGCCTCCAGCACCACTTCCTTGTCGAACACCGCACCCTCGTCGGAGTGCAGCGTCTTCCAATGCGCGACGGCCTTGTCCCAGTTCTCGCCCTTGGGCGAGAACGGACGGCCCCGCACATAATCGATCGTGGTCTGGTCCACGGCGACCAGGCCCGCGCGCGCGCCGCCTTCGATCGCCATGTTGCAGAGCGTCATGCGGCCTTCCATCGACAGCGCCTGGATCGCTTCGCCCGCGAATTCGATCGAGTGCCCGTTGCCGCCGGCGGTGCCGATGCGGCCGATGATGGCGAGCACGATGTCCTTGGCGGTCACGCCCGGTCCGACGTGGCCGCGCACGGTGATGCGCAGGGTCTTGGTCTTCTTGGCGACCAGGGTCTGCGTGGCGAGCACGTGTTCGACTTCGCTCGTGCCGATGCCGAAGGCGAGTGCTCCAAAAGCACCATGCGTGGAGGTGTGCGAATCGCCGCAGACCACCGTCATGCCCGGCAAGGTCGCGCCCTGCTCCGGACCGATCACGTGGACGATGCCCTGGCGCAGGTCGTTCATCTTGAATTCGACGATGCCGAACTCGTCGCAATTGGAATCGAGCGCATCGACCTGCGTACGCGAGATCGGGTCCTCGATACCCTTGCTGCGGTCGGTGGTCGGCACGTTGTGGTCGGCCACCGCGAGGTTGGCCGACAGCCGCCAGGGCTTGCGCCGGTTCAGGCGCAGGCCGTCGAAGGCCTGCGGGCTCGTCACCTCGTGGACCAGGTGGCGGTCGATGTAGATCAGGCAGGAGCCGTCGCCGTTGTCACGGACCAGGTGCTCGTCCCAGATCTTTTCGTACAAGGTACGAGGTTGGACGCGGTTGTCGTTCGGGGTGGCCAAGGTGCTGCCTCCGGTAGAGATTGCGCAAGAATTGCCCAAAGTTTCGGCGCGCAGTCTAGGGCCGGCCTTGCTATAACTCCAATGAATGGTTTGAATGCATGGAATTCCAATCGGGAATTCCATGCTCATGGACAGCCAGGAACTCAGCGCCTTTCTCGAAGTGGCCGACAGCGGCTCGTTCTCGATCGCGGCCGAACGCCTGCATCTGACCCAACCCTCGATCAGCAAGCGCATCGCCGCGCTCGAAGCCCGTCTCAAGCATCCGCTGTTCGACCGCGTCGGCCGGCGCATCACCCTGACCGACGCCGGCCGCACCCTGCTGCCCTACGCGCGCCGGGTATTGCAGGAGATCGAGGACGGCCGGCGGGCGCTGTCGAAGCTGTCGGTCGAAGTGGCCGGGCGGCTGTCGATCGGCACCAGTCATCACATCGGGCTGCACCGGCTGCCGCCTGCGCTCAAGTCGTACACGCAGCGCTATCCCGAGGTGGATCTCGACATTCATTTCATGGATTCGGAAGACGCCTGCGAGGCCGTGCTGGCCGGCAAGCTCGAACTCGGCATCGTCACGCTGCCGCTCGCCCCGCTCGACAACCTGGAGCAGCGCGTGGTCTGGCCCGACCCGCTTTCGGTGGTGATCTCGCCCGAGCACGTGCTGGCTCAGCACCAGTCGATCGCATTACGCGCGCTGTCCGAATATCCGGCCGTGCTGCCCGACGAGGCCACCTACACGCATCGCATCATCCGCGAAGCCCTGAAAGGCCACGGCGTCGCCCCGCGCGTGCGGCTCGCCACCAATTACATGGAGACGCTCAAGATGCTCGTCGCGATCGGCCTGGGCTGGAGCGTGCTGCCGAGCTCGATGATCGATGACAGCATTCGCGCGCTGCGCGTCGACGATCTGCAACTGCATCGCGAGCTCGGCCTGGTCTGGCACCAGCGGCGTACACAGTCCGGACCGGCACTCGCACTGATCGAAGAGCTGCTCGCGTCGGTTGGCAAGCCCGCCTGATCTGGCACAAGCGCGATTCAGGCACGCCCACTCATCCTGCCCTGCATGTCCACCGACTTTCACAGTACGCGCGCGAGCTTCGACGGCCTGTCCACGCAGCTGAGCGAACGGCCGCATGCGGGCCGACGGCGCTGCTGTTCCTGCATGGCTGGGGCGATAGCGCGGATGCGTTCAAGCCGCTCATGAACCGGCTCGCAGACTTGCCCGCCCGGCTCGTCGCGATCGACTGATTCCGCGCTATCCGCGCTTCGTGCGCGCAGCCCTGAGCTCTCCGGGCGAAAGCGGCGAGCTGCCGACCGGCCAGTCCTTCGGCGCACGCATGCGGCTCAACGCGCTCGATTCGGTCTGGGACGATTTCACGCGCCAGTGCACCCCAGCGCGCATGAGCGACTATCTCGAACGCATGCGTGCGATCACGAAGGAAGTGCGCCAGCCGGTGCCGGTGAAGAACATCGTCTGCTGCGTCGACCTGATCTGGGGCGATCGCGATCGCATGACCCGATCGACGCCGCGAGCTATTTCACCCAGGGCCTGCGCGACAACCGGCTCACGGTGTTCGCCAATTGCAGGCATCACGCGCGCCTGGAGCGTGTGGTCGAGACTGCGGCCTTGATTCGTTCACTGCTGTCTCCGCTACGCTGATCGGCCGCGCCCGCCGGCGGCGCAGTTTCACTAGAATCACGCTTTCGCCGCTCATTCCTGGATACCCCATGACCATCGAAACCGAAGACGATGTCGTCGCACTCAAGCGCATCGGCAGGATCGTTTCGTATGTGCTGCAGGAAATGCTCGACGCCGCCGAACCCGGCATGACGACGCGTGAGCTGGATGTATTCGGAGCGAAGCTGCTCGAACAGCACGGCGCGCGTTCGGCCCCCAAGCTCACGTACGACTTCCCGGGAACGACCTGCATCAGCATCAACGAAGAAGCCGCACACGGCATTCCGGGCGATCGAATGATTTGCGCAGGCGACGTGCTGAACGTCGATGTCTCCGCCGAACTCGGCGGCTATTTCGCCGATACCGGCGGAACCAAAGTGGTGCCTCCGACCAACCCGCAGAAGACACGCCTCTGCCATGCCACCCGCACGGCGCTCGAACAGGCGATGAAACAGGCTCGCGCAGGCCAGCCCATCAGCGGCATCGGCGCTGCGATTCAGCGCACGGCGAAAACCTACGGCTTCAGGATCATCGAAAACCTCGGCAGCCACGGCGTCGGCCGCGCGCTACACGAAGCGCCTGAGCACATTCCGGGTTACTTCGATCCGAAGGACAAGCGCGTTCTGAAGAACGGCATGGTCATCACCATCGAGCCCTTCCTGTCGACGAGGAGCCGGCTCGTCAGCGAAACCTCCGATGGATGGACCCTGGTCGGTGCGCAGGGCAATCTGTCGGCTCAGTACGAGCACACGATGATCATCACCAGGGGCGAGCCCATCGTCGTCACCATGCACTGAAGGAATGTCGATGAAAGCAGGTCTTTCATCGACCGCCAGACAACGCTTCAAAGCGCTTTACAGCGACGAATCGTCGACATCGTGCGTCACTGCCCAGGCCTCGCAGTAACCGCCATAAGGCTCGGCAAGTTCCGTTAGCGTCGCTTTCATCGTGGTGACGAATTCGTAGCTCAGCTGCGCTTCGACCACGATCATGATGAATCCCGGTGAATCATCATCGTCCTGCGGCTCGCAGAGCCCGACGTTGCGGTAGCGCTGCTCGAGCAGCGCGACCAAATCGGCCGGCGGCGGCCAGCCGTCGAAGTCGATCGAGAAATCGATCGAATATTCGGCGGAGAAATCGAAGCCTTCGATTGAAAGCTTGTGCAACGCTTCGCCGTCTTCGTCGTCCGGCCAGAAAATCATCATGAGATTGACATGAGCATCATCGGGCCGCGAGTTTAACTGCACCTCTCACTGCAAATCTCTGCAAACCGCTGCCAGCGCAGATGCGCTCGGCAGAAGCCTCTCAAATCTCCAGCTTGTAGCCGACGCCATAAATCGAGCGGATGAGCTCCTGCTCCGGACTCACCGCATCGAGCTTGCGACGCAGGTTCTTGATGTGGCTGTCGACCGTGCGATCGGTGACGACGCGGTGGTCGGTATACAGATTGTCGAGCAGCTGGTCGCGCGAAAACACGCGGCCCGGAGCCGCGGCGAGCGTCTTGAGCAGGCGGAACTCCACCGGCGTCAGATCGAGCGTATTGCCCTTGAAGCTCGCGGTGTAGGTGCTCTCGTCGATGCGCAGGCCTTCTTCTTCGGGCACGGCCGGCGCGCTGCCGCCGTTACCGTTGCCTCGCTGCGTGCGCCGCAGGATCGCCTTCACGCGCGCCACCACTTCGCGCGGCGAGAACGGCTTGCAGATGTAATCGTCGGCCCCGAGTTCGAGGCCCACCAGGCGGTCGATCTCCTCGACGCGCGCCGTCATCATCACGATCGGCACGTCGCTGAAGGTGCGCAGCTCGCGACAGACGTCGAAGCCGTCGCGGCCTGGCAGCATCAGGTCGAGCAGGATCAGGTCGGGAACTCTCGCCTTGACGGCCGGAACCACTTCGCGGCCGTCGGCGATGATCGCGGTCTCGAAGCTCGCGGCCTTGAGGTAGTCGGAAACCAGCCGCGCGAGCTTGGGTTCGTCCTCGACGATCAGAATGCGGCGAATGTCGTTGTTCATCGGCTGGACTCAATCACGCGCCAGGGGAAGCCGGAGGCTCATGTGCAGACCTCCGAGAGAGGACGCGCTGGCGGTGAGCTGGCCGCCGTGCGCCTCGGCGATGTTGCGGCAAATGGCGAGGCCCAGGCCAGCGCCGCCGCTCGCGCGATTGCGCGAGGCTTCGACGCGGTAGAAGCGCTCGAACAGCTTCGGCAGCAACTCGGGCGAAACCCCCGGCGCGGAATCCTCGAAATCGATGCGCACCTGCGAGCCTTCGATGCGCGCGCTCACCTGCACCTGCCCGCCCCTGTCCGTGTAGCGCAGACTGTTTTCGAGCAGATTGCCGAACAGCTGTCGCAGGCGTCCCTCGTCGGCGAGCACCGGCAGATCGCACAGTGCCAGCCGCTCGACCAGCTGCAGGCCGTGCTGGTGGAGGCGTTCGCGCGAGGCATCGAGCGCGGTCTTGAGCACCGCGCCCGCATCGACGAGCACCTTGCGGTACGTCAGCGCGCCGGCGTCGGACAGCGACAGATCGTAGAGATCCGAAACGAGCTTGCTGAGCAGGCTGATCTCGGCCTGCAGCGAATGGATCGAGGCCGGCGTCAGCGGACGCACGCCGTCCTCCAACGCTTCGAGCTCGCCGCGCAACACCGCGAGCGGCGTGCGCAGCTCGTGCGAGACATCGGCCATGAAGGCCCGGCGCATGTGTTCGTTCTTCTCGAGCGTCACTGCGAGATGGTTGAAGTCTTCGGCCAGTGCGCCGATCTCGTCGGTGGTCGACACGCGCACGCGCGTCGAGTAGTCGCCGGCCGCGAGCCGCGCCGCGCCGCGGGCCATGCGGCGCACCGGCGCCAGGAACACGCGCGCCATGCCGTAGGCGACCAGCGCGGCGACCAGTGCGGCGAGCCCGCCGACGATCCAGGTGGCGCGGAACTGCTGCTGCTGGAAGCGCACGTCGGCTGCGAGCGTGGCCTCGCGAAACGGCAGCAGCGCGAGCCAGCCGACGGTCACGCCGTCGACCACGATCGGGCGCAGGATCGCGTTCGGGCCCATGTGCGGATTGCCGATCACGAGCTTGCGGTCCCGATCGAGCACCGAGACGCGCAGGTTCAGGCCGATGAGCTCGACATCGGCCGGCTCGGCACTCGCGGGGCGCTGCTCGGGCTGTGCGCCGCCGGCGATCCCGGCTTCGGCCTTGAGCGCATCGTCGCGGGTTTGCGGGCGGATCAGCCGGAACCAGGTGCGCGGGTTGTCGCGCAGGAACTCCCAGTTGCCGTGTTCCCTGTAGGCGGCGACCACATCGGGCATGAAATCGTCGAGCCGCGCCTCGCTCTGCTCGTTCAGATAGCCGACGAAACCCTTGGTGAAGCTGATGCGCGAGGCCACGACCATCGCCACCGCCACCAGCAGGCTGGTCGCGAAAATGGCGATGAAGAGCTTGGCGGTGACGCTGTGTCTCATGCGACCGGGGGGAAGACCGGGAAAGCGGAACCCGGGCTTTGTAAGTTGCCGGGCCGGCCAGCACAAGCGCTGCCCGGCAATCTTCAAGAACTCTCCACAGTTCGGCGCCCGGCCGGCCGCTGCCGGCGGGGCGCTAGGCGATGTCGAAGCGCTTGTGCGTGCGCACCCATTCGTCGATGACCACCGCGGGACGCGCACGCGAGAACAGGTAGCCCTGCGCGGCATGACAGCCGTAGCGGCGCAGCAGGCCGATGGTGTGCAGGTCCTCGACGCCTTCGGCGACCACTTCGATATGCAGGCGCCGGCCGAGTTCGACCGTGGCCTGCACGATGTCGCGGCCACGGCGCTCGCTGGTCAGGCTGCTGATGAAGCTGCGATCGATCTTGATCGAATCCACCGGCAGCTGGTGCAGGTAGCTCAACGACGAATAGCCGGTGCCGAAGTCGTCGAGTGCGATACCGATGCCTTCGGCGCGCATGCTGCGCAGGCGCTGCGCCACGCCCTTGAAATCGCGCACCAGCACGCCTTCGGTGATCTCGAGCTTGATCTGGTTGCGCGCCATCGGATGGCGGCGGAACAGATCGAGCATCTGCTCGATGAAAGCCGGCTTGCCGACATCGTCGGGCGAGACGTTGATCGACACCCACGGCACCGGCTGGCCCGACGCCGACGCGCTCGCGCGCCAGAGCTCCACCAGCTCGATCGCCTCGCGCAGCGCATCGAGCGTGAGCACGTGGACGAGTTCGGCGCGCTCGGCCCAGTCGATGATCTGCGGCGCCGTGAACGCCTCGGGCGCGTCGGGCCAGCGCAGCAGCGATTCGAAGCCGATGATGTGCCCGGTGGCCAGATGCACCACCGGCTCGTAATGCTGCTTGAACGCACCGCCGCGGAAGGCCCGGGCGAGCAGGCCGTCGCGCCGGGTCAGCTCGATGTCGAGCGTGATAGCGGAAAGGGTCGGCCGCGCCGGCAGCAGGTTCGCGGCATCGTCCTCGGCATCGCGATCGAATTCGCGGTCGAACTCCTGGAAGCGCCGGCTCAGTACCGAGACCTGCGCCTCCATCTCGCGCATCGCCATGCGCCGCTCGAACGCGATCATCAGCGTCAGCGCGAGCCCGAGCGCGAGCAATTGCACGAGCGTCTGGTTGAGCCACCAGCTGCTCGAGAACGCGAACGCCGAGTTGGTCGGCTGCAGGATCTCTAGGCGCCAGTCGCGATCGACGATCTTCATCATGAAATCGCGATGCAGCGTGCCGTTGGGCGCTTCCCGGTAGACCTGCTCGGCCGACAGCAGACGGCCGCCCGAATCGCCGTAGTAGATCGGCTGCCTCGGCTCGACGCTGACGTCGGACAGAATCATCCCGCCGCCTTCGGGCAGGCCGCCGATGTTCTCGACCGCCGCCTGCACGATGCGCTCAGGCCGCTGCACCAGCACGATCAGGCCCGGCACTCTCTCCTGCGCGAGATAGATCGGCACCACCCAGGCCAGCCGGTTGCCGTGGCGCGGCAGCACCAGCGGTCCGCTGCCGCCGCCCTCCCCGCCGAGCGGCTCGCTGCGCGCGAACAGCTCCGCAGCCTCGGGCTCGACGCTCAGCGCAAGGCCTTCCCAGAGCGCGGCGAAAGTCGCCGGCGCGGCGTGCTCGACGACCATCTCGGCCCGCTTCAACGCGAGGGCCTGCACGCGCTGGCTGTCGCTCTGCCAGCGGATCCGCCGCGGAGCCCCGCCCAGCGACAGCCTGGCTTCGAAATCGGCCTGCTGCGCCGGCTGGACCGCGCGCAGCAACAGCACCGCCTCGATGGTCGAAATACGGCCCATCAGGTTCTGGGCCAGGCGTTCGAGCGTCTTCGGAGCAAGACCCGAAGTGCTCAATCCGGCCTGCAGGCCGGCCGCCACCATGCCCACGTCCTCGGCCTGGTCCTGCAACTCGCTCGCGAGCAGGGATACGCGATCCTGGAAGTGGCGCTGCTCGACCCCGATCGAAGCCTCTTGCACCACCCAAGTGGCGAACCAGCCGCCGATCAGGATCATGCCGAGCGCGGCCGTGAGCGGCGCCTGGTCGCGCCAGCTGGTCAGCAGGCGCACCTGGCGATCGAGCATCCAGGCCAGCGGGAACGCCATCACCAGACCGAGCACGGTGCCCGCGTAGGCGACGATCCAGAAGCGGCTCGGCGGCAGATGCAGGATCGCGCTTTCCGAAACCAGCACCAGCGTCGACACCGTCGGCGAAATCACCGAGCCGATCGGTGCCACGATTAGCACCGCCCAGCAGCGATGCAGGCGTGCCGGGGCGAACTGATCGAACCCGCGATAGAGCCGGGTCTGGAACCAGGCCTGGATCGACATGCCGGCGAAGATCAGCGTGATCGAACCGAGCGTGACGGGCTTGGCGATGGTGAGCGGAAAGGTCGTCAGCACCGCCAGCGAGTAGCCGACGGAGATGCCGAGCAGCGAGGCGATCAGTCCGCCATTGCCCAAGCACAGCACGATGATGAAGAACAGCGCAGGCGCCGGACGCAGCAGGCTCGAAAGACCGGTTTCGCGCATGACCAGCAGCTCGATGCTCGAGCTCGCGGCCGCGAGCACCGCCGCGAGCACAAGCCACCAGAGCCGGCGCAAGCCGCTCATGAATGCAGCCGCCGGACGCGGCGACACGCAGGCTCGCCAATGCCACTCATGGGAGTGCCGAAACCATGTTGCAGTCTGTGCCCCCCGAGGGCTGGCCGGCTCCGCGGCCCGAAAGGCGGAAGTCTATCGCCGCGCATCGCAGGAAAGCTTCGGCCACGAGATCAGGATCCGTCGATGCGCGCGGGCAGACGGCGCGCCGCCAGCCAGCCGCCCAGCGCGGCGAGCGAAGCCAGCGAAAACAGCACCGGTGGCGACACCAGGTCCCACAGATAACCCGACGACAGGGCACCGAGCGAGCCGCCGACGCCGTATGAAGCCGAGTTGTAGATCGCCTGGGCTCGGCCATGCAGCGCAGGCGGAAACAGTCGCTGGACGTAGTGCATGGCCACCAGGTGATAGCAGGCGAAGCTCGTCGCATGCAGCAACTGAGCCGACACCAGCAGCGGTAGCGAGCCGGCTCCGAAGCCGATCATCAGCCAGCGCAAGGTCGCGGACGCCATCGCCACCAGCATCAGCCGCTGCGCTCCGAGCCGGGCGATCCAGCGCCCGCCGAAAACGAACATGAGAATCTCGGCGACCACCGCGAGCGCCCACATCTGGCCGGCGAAGCCGCGCGAATAGCCGCTGCGCTCGAGAAACACCGTGAAGTAGCCGTAGTACGGCGCGAAGCTCAGCTGCGAAAAGAAGCAGACCAGCAGCAGCCACTGTACCGGCCGGCTCCTGAGCACCTGCCCGATGGTCTGCTCGCCGGCCGCCGCGGCCGCCTGCGGGCTACGGGCGACGCTCTGCGAATCGGGCACCGTCCAGGCCAGGCCCGCCATCGCCGCGAACAGCACGGCCACCAGCCAGGGCTCCCAGCGCAGGCCCATGAGATCGAGCGCCGGCCCGACCGCGAGCACCGCCGCGACGAAGCCGACCGAACCCCACAGCCGCACGCGCGAATAATCGCCGCCACCGATGCGCAGATGGTTCAGCGCCACCACCTCGAACTGCGGCAGCAGGGCGTTCCAGAACATCGTATAGGCCAGCATCAGCAGCATCACCGGCAGCACGCCTTCGGCGAGCGGAATGGCGGCGAAGATCAGCAGCGAGGCCAGCGCGGCGTAGCGGATCGTCCGCATGCGCTCGCCGCTACGATCGGCCCACCAGCCCCAGGCCAGCGGAACGGTGGCGCGCGACAGCCCGGTCAGCGCATAGGCGATTCCCATGTCGGCGGCGCTGAAGCCGCGCGACAGCAGATACGGCGGCCAGTACGCCATGAAGGCGCCGACGGTACCGTAGTAGCTAAAATAGAAGGCTGCGAGGCGGACGTTGAGCGGCATGCCGAAGGCGCCGCGAGGCGGCTGAAGGGACCACAGGGCGCGCACTGTACTCGCCCTGCCGGCTGGATTCATCCATCGCTCAGCCCCGTCTCAATAGAAATTTTTCAGCTATTCCATCATCTTGCCGGGAACGATTTCATGATCCACCAGACCGCGACCCGCCGGACCGCGCGACGCCGGGCCGGTTTGGCCCTCGCGTTGGGCCTGTGCTCCGTCTTCAGTGCCGGGGCCCAGGCCGAGGACGACTATCCCGCCGGGCCCGGCCGCTACTACGACAACGGCCGCTACGGCGACAGCGGCAGCAACGGCCGCTACGTCGACCGCTACAGCTACGGCGGGCGCAACGACGATCGCCCGAGCGACCCGACCTACGACCGCTCCTATGATCGCTACGAGAGCGCGGACGATCGCCGCTACCGCGAGGAATCGCGGCGCGACGCCGCCCAGCAGATCCGCGACGAAATCGCCGATGCGCGCGAATCGCTCGAAGCCGACCGCCGGCGCACCGAACGCCTGCGTGCGCAGGCCCAGACCGAGCGCGAAGCCGAAGACCTGCGGCTGGACTTCGAAGATCGCCGCGAAGCCTTCGAACGCTGGCGCGAGCGCATGGAACGCGAGCGCGAGCGCATCGAATCGGGACATTGAGTCGGCGGTTTGAATCAGGAGGACTGAATCGGGGCGTTGAATCAACCAGCGGCCCGACCGCCGGCCCACCACCCCCAGGCCGCAAGATCGGCCCCATCGCTTTCAGGCTCGCGTCCGGCACGGCATCATCGACCGATATCAAGGTCAGGAAGGAGCCGGCGCATGAGCAGCATCTATGATTTTTCCGCACTCGACATCACCGGCCGCGAGGTTCCGATCGCCGAGTTCAAGAACAAGGTCCTGCTGATCGTGAACACCGCCAGCAAGTGCGGTTTCACGCCGCAGTACGAAGGGCTCGAACAACTGCATCGCGATCTCGCCGACCGCGGCCTGGCGATCCTCGGCTTTCCGTGCAACCAGTTCGGCAAGCAGGAGCCCGGCGACGCCAGGGAGATCGCCGAGTTCTGCAAGCTCACCTACGACGTTGGCTTTCCGATGTTCTCGAAGATCGAGGTCAACGGGCCCGGCGCGGCGCCGCTGTATCAGTGGCTCAAGGAGCAGGCGCCGGGCCTGCTCGGCAGCAAGGCGATCAAATGGAACTTCACCAAGTTCCTGATCGATCGCAATGGCCAGGTCAAGGCTCGCTACGCTCCGACGACGCCTCCCGAAAAACTGCGTGGCGAGATCGAAGCCTTGCTCTGAAGCGTTCTTCGCTGAAACCACATCCGCGAGACCACGACGGACTGTGGCCTCGCGGATTCGAATCAGAAACGCTCGATGATCGCCGCCGGCGCCATGCCGCCGGCCGCGCACATCGTCACGAGGCCGGTCGCCAGGTCGCGGCGCTCGAGTTCGTCGAGCAGCATGCCGAGGATGATCGCGCCGGTGGCGCCGATCGGATGCCCGAGCGCCATCGCGCCGCCATTGACGTTGAGCTTGGCCGGGTCGACGTCGAGATCGCGCATGTACTTGATCGGCACCACCGCGAAGGCTTCGTTGACTTCGAACAAATCGATGTCCTTGATCGACATGCCCGCCATCTGCAGCACCTTCTTCGTCGCCGGCACCGGGGCGTTGAGCATCAGCGTCGGATCGTCGCCGATCGAGGTCAGCGCCTTGATGCGCGCGCGCGGCTTGAGCCCGTGCGCCCTGGCGTATTCGGGCGAGGCGACGACGACCGCACCCGCTCCGTCGACCACGCCCGAGCTGTTGCCCGCGTGGTGGATGTGCGTGATCTTCACGTCCGGAAATTTCTGCCGCACGAGCTTCGAATACGTGGTGCCCTGCTCGTCGAGCTCGCGCTCGTAGAGCGCCGCGAACGCCGGCTTGAGCTGGGCCAGGCCTTCGAGCGTGGTCTGCGGACGCGGAAACTCTTCGTGATCGAGCGCCAGCCTGCCGTCGTCCTGGTAGACCGGGATCAGGCTCTTGTCGAAGCGGCCTTCCTTGATCGCGACATCGGCGCGGCGCTGGCTTTCGAGCGCGAGTTGCTCGGTCTCCTCGCGCGTGATGCCTTCGAGCGTGGCGATCAGGTCGCCGCAAATGCCCTGGTGGGGTTGCGGGACGATCCTGCGCAGATGTTCGTTGCCGGAATCCATGAACAGCAGCGGCGGCAGCGTGGCGGCGTGCGACATCGACTCGACGCCGCCGGCGACGACGAGGTTCTGCATGCCCGACATCACGCCCATCGCGGCCATGTTGACCGAGGTCAGGCCCGAGCCGCAGAAGCGGTCGAGCGAAACACCCGGCGCAAGGAAATCGTAGCCGGCATCGAGCGCCGACATGCGCGCGATGCACGAGGCCTGCTTGCCGGCCTGCGTGCCGCAGCCGGCGATGACGTCGTCGACTTCGGCGGTGTCGAGGTGATTGCGCTGCGCGAGCGCCTTGAGCACGGTGGACAGCAGGCGCTGCGGGTGCACGTCCGCGAGCGCGCCCTTGCCGATCTTGCCGACGCCGCGCGGCGTCCGGGCCGCATCGATGATCCATGCCTCACGCATAAGCCGACCTCTTCAGGGTGTTCCCGGTAAGGGATCGAGTATTCCATGCCGGCCAAGCGCGAACACTGACCGCAACCGACACACGGGTAGACTCCAGGCGACTTTCCGTCCTCGTCCGATTGTCATGTGCGGTCAACCGATTCGCCCGCTCCGATCATTGCCGGTGAAGCAAACGCTACTCAGACTCGCGCCATTCCCTCAACCAGCGAACGATGCGGACACGACATGAAAATCGAAAACAGCGTAGCGATCATCACCGGCGGTGCTTCCGGCCTCGGCAGGGCCACGGTCGAGAAGTTCGCGGCTCTCGGCGCCAAGGTGGCCATCCTCGACATGAACGAGGAGGCCGGGCGTTCGCTCGTCGAGCAGCTCGGGGCCGACAAGGCGCTGTTCGTGAAGGTCAACGTCGCCGACGAAGCCTCGGTGCAGAATGCGATTGCGCAGACGATGGACAAGTTCGGCGCGATTCATATCTGCGTGAACTGCGCGGGTATCGGCAATGCGTTCAAAACCGTCGAAAAGAATGGTCCTTTTCCGCTCGCCGAGTTCAACAAGATCATCCAGGTCAATCTGGTCGGCACCTTCAACGTGACGCGTCTGGCCGCGGAGCAGATGGCGAAGAACGTGCCGGTGGAGGCCGAGCGCGGCGTGATCGTCAATATCGCGTCGGTGGCGGCCTTCGAGGGCCAGATGGGTCAGGCGGCGTACACGGCATCGAAGGCCGGCATCGTCGGCATGACACTGCCGATCGCGCGTGATCTGGCCTCACTCGGCATTCGCTGCAACACGATCGCACCGGGGCTCATCCACACGCCGCTGTTCAACGGTTCGCCGCAGAACGTGATCGATGCGCTGTCCGCTCAGGTGCTCAACCCGCAGCGTCTCGGCCGCCCGGACGAGATCGCCCACATGACCGTTGCGATCGTCGAGAACGCCTACGTCAACGGCGAGACCATTCGCGTCGACGGCGGCATTCGCATGCAGGCGAAGTAAGCCGCTTCGCGCTCCGCGAAGGCCCGCGCATGCGGGCCTTTGGTCGCCTGGCGAGGCTTCGCTACAGTTATGCGATCGGGTGTGCGGCGGGACGTCGACGCGGAACGGTCAGGCGCTCAGACGCAGGCTGTTCTGCATCTCCGAACGCCTGCGCGGACGGCTTTCGGCGTAGACGTGCGGGGTCATGCCGTTCCAGCGCTTGAACGCGCGGATCAGCGCACTGGCCTCGGAAAAGCCGCAGCGGAACGCCACTTCTTCGATCGAATGCGAGCGCTGGCGCAGGTAGTACTCGGCCGCGCCACGACGGACCTGATCCTTGATTTCCTTGTACGTGATGCCTTCGTCGGCAAGGCGACGACGCAAGGTCTGCGGATGGATTTCGAGCTGAGCCGCCATGTCTTCGAACTCGGGCATCTGCGGCAAGTGGCCGGCGAGCCGTTCGCGCAGTCGCGTAGTCCAGTCTGCCGTCGCCTTCTGCGATTTGAGCAGTTGCAGCGGACCGCCGCGCAGCAAGGCATCGAGGCTGCGATCGTCACGACCTATCGGCCTGTCGAGGAGCTTGCGATCGAAGCGCATCGCGGTCTGCGGCTGGCCGAACCGCAGCACGCCGGTCGCGAACAACCAGCGATAGTCCTCGCTGCTCTGCGGTTCCGCATGCTCGAACTCGACCGTCCGGAGCGGCAGCGTTTCTTCGAGCAGCCAGCAGATGAAGCGATAGAGCGTCGACAGCGCGCGCTCGTAACCGAAGGGCTCCCACGCCGTCGAACGATCGCGAGGCAGCATGCGGATCACCGCTTCGTCGCCTTCGATGGCCACATGCATTTCCATGTCGACGTCACACAAGGCGTAGCAGCGTAGCCAGCGATTGACGGCCTGTTCGAGCGAGCCCGCATGCACGGCGGCGCAACAGGCGGTCGACCAGGTTCCGGGCCTGTGTGCGCGGCGGGTGTAGCCGAGCGCTTCATCTCGCATGACCTGCATGGTCAAGCGCTCGAGCAGCGCGTAATTGGAGACCGGCACGCGCGCTTCGGCGTTCTCCAGCAACTTCGGATCGATCTCGCTACGTTCGAGCAGCGTGCGCACATCGACGCCACGTTCGGCCGCCTTGGCGATCACGCAGCGCACAAACCGGATCGGGACCCGGGACCACTGCCCACCACGGCCGCTCAGCTGCCACATTCCAATCCCCCCTCTCGTCACGGCCTCCAATTTATGCGGCTCATCGTCCGGATGTGCGCAGCGCATAAGTCGATCCGGCAACAGTAACCCATGAACTTGTCATCGACAACTAAAAGTGTCCATGAGCCCCTCATCAGGCTTCGACAAGCCCCGATCACGCCTATAATCGCCGACCATCAAAGCTTGCGGTGAACGCCGCCCGGCCCGCCTCAAGGGAACTGCATGAGCACGCTCCACGTCGAAATTCCACAGCTCCGCCCGGATGCCGAAACGGTCCCGCAGGATTGGGTGCGGCTGCAGGGGTATCTCGCCGGGCAGGGCTTGCAGTTGAGCATCGAGCCTAAACCGCGCCAGTTCGCCGGCGGCTTCGCCAACCTCAACTATCGGGTGATCATCGACGATGGCGAGGCGGTGCTGCGGCGTCCGCCGATGGGCCCCTTGCCGCCGGGCGCTTACGACATGGGCCGCGAGTCGAAGATCCTTGCGCGCCTGCACGAGCAGTTTCCGCTCGCCCCGCGCGCGCTGCATCTGTGCCTCGACGAGTCCGTGCTCGGCGCTCCATTCCAGCTCACCGAATATCGTCGCGGCGTGTCGTTTCGCGACAGCCTGCCGCCGCCGCTCGCAGGTGATGCGGCAGTCGGAGCCAGGCTAGGCAACACGCTGATCGAAGTGCTCGCGCAGCTGCATCGGGTCGATCCGGATGCCGTCGGCCTTGGCGATCTCGGCAAGCCGCAAGGCTTTCTGGCACGCGCGGTCGAAGGCTGGATCAAGCGCGCAAACTTGGCCGTCGAAGGCTGGGCGACGCCGCGCACACGCGCCTTGATCGACGAGCTGTCGGGCTGGCTGCGTACGCATCAGGTGGCCGATGGCCCCGCCGTGCTGCTGCACAACGATTTCAAGCTCGACAACCTGCTGCTCGATCCGCAAACGCTCGAGCCGGTCGGCGTGCTCGACTGGGATCAGGGCACGCGCGGCGACGGTCTGTTCGATCTGGCGACCTTGCTGAGCTACTGGACCGAGGCGGATGACCCCGAGGCGATGCAGCGCGTGCAGCAGATGCCGACCGCGCAGCCGGGCTTTCCGACCCGTGAACAGGCTGCGCTCGCGTACGCGCAGGCAAGCGGTCGCGACCTGTCGAACTTCCGCTTCTACCGCGTGCTCGCGCAGTTCAAGACCGCGGTGATCTTTCAGCAGCTTTATGCGCGCTGGGTTTCGGGTGCGACCCAAGAAGCGCGTTACGCCACGCTCGGCGAACTCTCCGAAGGCCTGCTCGAATTCGCGCGCGAGATCGCCCAGGGCCAGCGCTTTTGAAAGGCTGCCGAAGCCGCCTTCGTAGTGCACTTCCGGTGCACGACCCGCTCAACGACAGACCAGAAAGAACGACGCCATGGACTTCTCGCTCTCCCCCAAGCTTCTCGACTTGCAGCAACGCGTTCGCCGCTTCATCGCAGACGAGATCATTCCGCTCGAGCGCGACCCGCGCCTGACGCCGCACGGCATCACCGAGCCGCTGCGCGAAGAGCTCGTGGGCCGCGCTCGCGCAGCGGGCCTGCTCACTCCGCATGCCTCGGCCGAACTCGGCGGCATGGGTCTCACGCACGTCGAAAAAGCCGTCGTGTTCGAAGAAGCCGGCTACTCGCATCTGGGGCCTTCGGCGATGAACATCCATGCGCCCGACGAAGGCAACATCCACTTGATGGAAGTGGTCGCCACGCACGAGCAGAAGCAGCGCTGGCTCAAGCCGCTCGTCGAAGGCCGCATCCGCTCGTGCTTCTCGATGACCGAGCCCGCGCCGGGCGCCGGCGCCGATCCGTCGATGCTCCGGACCACGGCGGTGCGCGATGGCGACCACTACCTCATCAACGGCACCAAGTGGTTCATCACCGGGGCCGAAGGTGCGAGCTTCACGATCATCATGGCCAAGATGGAGGATGGCTCGGCGACGATGTTCCTGGCCGACATGGATCAGCCCGGCATTCGCCTCGAACGCCTGATGGATTCGCTCGACAGCTCGTTCGCGGGCGGCCACGGCGTGCTGCATTTCGAGAACCTGCGCGTGCCCGCAGGCGACGTGCTCGGCGAGATCGGCAAGGGGTTCCGCTACGCGCAGATTCGCCTGGCTCCCGCCCGGCTCACGCATTGCATGCGCTGGCTCGGCCAGGCGCGCCGCGCGCACGACACCGCGCTCGCGTATGCGCGCAAGCGCGAGGCCTTCGGCAAACGCCTGGGCGATCACCAGGGCGTCGGCTTCCAGCTCGCCGACAACGAGCTCGATCTGCAGTCCTCGCGGCTGTGGATCTGGCACACCGCCTGGGTGCTCGACCAGGGCCACAAGGGCAACCTCGAGTCGAGCATGAGCAAGGTCGCGGTGTCCGAAGCGGTCTGGCGCGTGGTCGATCGCAGCGTGCAGATCCTCGGCGGCCAGGGCGTGACCGACGAAACCGTGGTCATGCGCATCTTCAAGGACATTCGCGGGTTCCGGATCTACGACGGTCCCAGCGAAGTGCATCGTCACAGCATCGCCCGCAAGATTCTCGGCGAACGAAGCTGAGGGCGGCGAACCTACTGCTGCGGCCCTAGCGGCTTGGGCGCCGACAGCGACTGATCGAAGTTCTTCGGCGCGGAGAACGCCGGTGCCGGCGGCTGTGCCGGAACGGCGACGGGCGATGCGGGCTGCGGGCCATCCGCGCGGTCCAGGTAGGCCTCGATCAGCAGCTTGCCCTTGGGCGTCGCCAGCTCGGCGCTGTTCTGGGTGCCAAGGAAGGATGGAATCGTCACCGAGGCGAGCTGCTTCTGGTTGTTGCCGCCGGCCGGCTCGTAGACCTGCAGGTCGAGCATGGCCTGCCCGTCCATACCCTGCAGCGGGATCACGCGCGCATAGGCGCGCAACCCGGCCGGGGTGACGGGCACTTCGACCCGATCGCCGAGCCGCAAGGGGCTCATCGGCACCTCATACTTCTGGCCTTCGAGGTCGATTGCGACCTGCAGCTGGTAGCCAGCCTGGGCCTGGGCCGCACCTGCGGCGGCGATCAGCGCCAGGCCGAGGCCGACTCGACGAAGGAAAGCTGGGATAATGCGCGGCGCGCCCGCTTCGATGCTCATGTCGACTCCGATCGACTGACGATGCGGCGCGGTTTAGCATTCCGGCCCGCGCGCCAGCAAGCGCCGACCCCATCGAAACACACGCGACAGGATTCTTCCCTTGGGCATCAAATGCGGCATCGTCGGCCTTCCGAACGTCGGCAAGTCCACTCTCTTCAACGCGCTCACCAACGCTCAGAACGCGGCGGCCGAGAACTATCCTTTCTGCACCATCGACCCGAACGTCGGCGTCGTGCCGGTGCCGGACAAGCGCCTCGACGCGCTCGCCGAGATCGTCAAGCCGAACAAGATCATCGGCGCGCAGGTGGAGTTCGTCGACATCGCCGGCCTGGTCGCCGGCGCCTCCAAGGGTGAAGGCCTGGGCAACCAGTTCCTCTCGCACATCCGCGAAACCGACGCCATCACCCATGTGACGCGCTGCTTCGCCAACGACGACATCATCCACGTCGCCGGCAGCGTCGACCCGATTCGCGACATCGGCATCATCAATACCGAACTCGCGCTGGCCGACCTCGACAGCGTCACGCGCGCGATCGACCGCGCGGCCAAGGTCGCCAAGACCGGCGACAAGGTGGCCCAGGCCCGTCTCGAAGTGCTCAAGCTCTGCCAGGCCCAGCTCGACCAGGCGCTGCCAGTGCGCGCGCTCGGCCTCGACGCCGACCAGAAGGCGACGATCCGCGACCTCATGCTGATCACCGCCAAGCCACTGCTCTACATCGCCAACGTCGACGAAGCCGGCCTGTCGGTCGAGAACGAACACCTGAAGGCCGTGCGCGCCCTCGCCGCCCAGGAACACGCCGAAGTGGTGCCGGTCTGCGCGGCCATCGAGGCCGAAATCGGCCAGCTCGACGAGGCCGACAAAGCCGAGTTCCTCAAGGACCTGGGCCTCGAAGAGCCCGGGCTGAACCGCGTGATCCGCGCGGCCTACGCCCTGCTCGGCCTGCAGACCTACTTCACCGCCGGTGTGCAGGAAGTGCGCGCCTGGACGGTCAAGATCGGCGCCACCGCCCCGCAGGCGGCCGGCGTGATCCACACCGATTTCGAAAAGGGCTTCATCCGCGCCGAAACCATCGGCTACAACGACTTCATCCAGTTCAAGGGGGAAGCCGGGGCCAAGGAAGCCGGCAAGTGGCGCCTGGAAGGCAAGGACTACATCGTCAAGGAAGGCGACGTACTGCATTTCCGCTTCAACGTCTGATCCGCACGCGCCGATCATCGGATCGGCCGGCGGGCACGAAAAGGCCGGGTCGCGCAAGCGGCCCGGCCTTTTGACTTTGCGGCGCCTTTCCGGCGCCACCCCGGCTTCAGCGGTTCAACGTCACCGCATCCGGTCCGAGCTGTTCGCGCTCGTAGGCCGCGCCCTGCACCGCGTCGTACTGGCCTTCCCACTTGGCGATCACGAGTGCGGCGAGCGCGTTGCCGACCACGTTGAGCGCGGTGCGCGCCATGTCGAGAATGCGGTCGACGCCGGCGATGAAGGCCAGGCCTTCGATCGGAATGCCGACGCTGCCGAGCGTGGCGAGCAGCACCACCAGCGAGGCGCCCGGCACGCCGGCGATGCCCTTGCTCGTCACCATCAGCGTGAGGATCAACACCAGCTGCTGGGTCAGGCTCAGGTCGATGCCGTAGAGCTGGGCCAGGAAAATCGCGGCAATGCTCTGGTACAGCGTGGAGCCGTCGAGGTTGAACGAATACCCGGTCGGAATCACGAAGCTCGACAGGCCCTTTGGCACGCCATAAGCCTCCATCTTCTCCATCAGGCGCGGCAGCACCGCCTCGGAGCTCGCGGTCGAATACGCGAGCACGAGTTCGTCCTTGAGCAGGCGCATGATCTTGAGAATGTTGAAACCGAACCAGCGCGCGATCAGCCCGAGCACGCCGAGCGCGAAGAACAGCACCGCGAAGTAGATCAGCAGCACCAGCTTGGCCAGCGGCAGCAGCGAGGCGAAGCCGAAGTTGGCCACCGTCACCGTGATCAGCGCGAACACGCCGATCGGCGCGTAGCGCATGACCATGTTGGTGACCACGAACATGGTCTCGGCCACGCTCTTGAACATCTGCACGAGCGGGTCGCGGTGGTGCGCCGGCAGCGACGACAGGCCCAGCCCGAACAGCACCGAGAAGAAGATGATCGGCAGGATCTCGCCGGCGGCGAGTGCGGCGAACACGTTCGACGGAATCACCTCGAGAATCGTCGCCATGAGCCCGTGCGGCTTCTTCTGCACCGCCTCGGTGGTCGCCTCGTAGGAGGAGATGTCGGTGGTGCTGAGCTGATTCATGTCGATGCCCGCGCCGGGTTGCGCGAGGTTGGCGAACAGCACGCCGATGACGATGGCGACCGTGGTCACCACCTCGAAATAGATCAGCGTCTTGGCGCCGATCTTGCCGAGCTTCTTGGCGTCGCCGACGCCGGCGATGCCCACCACCAGCGAAGACAGCACGATCGGCAGCACGATCATCTTGATCAGCTTGATGAAAATCTGCCCGGCCGGCGCGAGCACGTTGGCGATCGCCCAGCTGCGCGTTTCGCCACCCAGGTTGTGCAGCACGGCACCGACCACGACGCCGAGCGCGAGCGCGATGAGAATTTGCCAAGCAAGGCCGATACGACGCATAGAAATTTTCAGCTCTTATGGGCCGCGCCGGAGCCGCCTGGCGCAAAACTGGCCGCAATTCGTATGAAGGTCGAAGCCTAGGCAGCGCCTGCCGCCAGGGCCAATGAATAGACACCCCGCGGGTATAACCCGGGGTTATGCGCGGGATCGTTGCAGGCTTATGCCATTGATTTCAATGCCGAGTCCATCGTGGAACCCGGCATGCGCACGCTCGATCCCGCTTGGGACGGCCTCGGCGCCGCCCGCCGCTTACGATGCGCCGGGGGCGGATTCGGGCTCGACGTCGGGCTCTCCGCCCGGTACCGGCGCCTCGAAATCGGGCTTGCTGCGCAGCGTTCCGTTGCGCAGCTGATACAGGTAGGTGAGCACCGTCGCTACCGCCTGATACAGGTCGCCCGGAATCTCGCGATCGAGTTCCACACTGCGATACAGCGCCCGCGCGAGCGGGGGCGCCGAAACCAGCGGCACCTTGCTCTGCGTCGCCAGTTCGCGAATCGCGGCCGCGATCACACCGCTGCCCTTGGCCACCACCACGGGCGCACGCATCTTGCCGGCCGAATAGCGGATCGCGACCGCGTAGTGCGTCGGGTTGGTGATGACCACATCGGCGGTCGGCACCTTGTCCATCATGCGGCGGCTCGCCAGCTGATGCTGCAGTTGGCGAATGCGCGCCTTCACCTCGGGCTTGCCGTCCGACTCCTTCATTTCCTCGCGCACCTCCTGCTTGGTCATGCGCAATTCCTTTTGATGCTTCCACCATTGGTAGGGCGCATCGACGAAGGCCACGAGCAACAAGCCTGCGCTCATCCACACCAGCGCCCACACCGCCAAGCCCAGCGCCTCGCGGATGCTCGCCGCGAGATCGAGCGTAGACAGCGCCATCAGGGGATCGCGGTGCTTCCAGACGTAGAGCGCACCGATCGCCCCGAGCACACAGAACTTGAGCAGGCTCTTGCCGAGTTCGACGAGCGCGTTCGGCGAGAACATGCGCGCGAGGCCGGACAGCGGGTCGATGCGCGAGAACTGCGGCGAGAACGCCTGGCTGCTGAAGTTCCAGCCACCGAGCAGCGCCGGTCCGGCGATCGCCGCGACGAGCCCGGCGACCATGATCGGGGCAACCGCGACGAGCGCTTCGAACAGGCGATGGAACATCAGCGCGATCTGCGCATCGGGGTCGCCGATCAGGCCCGGTTCGAGCACCAGGCTTTGGCGCATCATCGCCAGCCCCTTGCCCGCGAGGCTGTGGCCACTCGCCATCACGCCCACCAGCGAAGCGCCGACGACCAGGCCCGTCGACAGCTCGCGCGAGCGCGCGACCTGGCCTTTCTTGCGTGCATCGCGCTTGCGCTTGGGTGTCGCGCTCTCGGTTTTCTGCTGAGAACTCTCCGACATCTCAGCCGCCCTTCCCGCTCAATACCGCGATGCTGGCCCAGGCTTGCCGCAATTGCTCAGTGAAGACCTGCTGCAGGCTCGGCAGATCGACGCGCAGCAGCACCAGCCCCACCGCGAGCGCAAGCGGAAAACCCACCGACATGCCGTTGAGCGTCGGTGACGAACGGCTCATTACGCCGAAAGCGAGGTTCACGAGCAGCAAGGCCGCGAGCATCGGCAGCGCGAGCAGCACCGCGCCCGAAAACATCGTGATGCCGAGCCCGGCCATGGCCTGGAACTGCGCCGCGTGCAATACCGCGCCCGCGTCCGGCACGGCTTTGAAGCTGCCGACGAGCAGTTCGATGAGCTGCAAATGCCCGCCGAGCGCAATGAACAGCAGCACGGCCATCAGGTGCAGGAATTGCCCGACGACCGGAACGTCGGTGCCGCGCAGCGGATCGGCCATGCGCGCGAAACCCAGGCCCATGCTGTTGCCGATCAACTCGCCACCGAGCACCACCGCCTCGAACACCAGCTTGAGCACGAAGCCCATCATGATGCCGAGCAGGATCTCGGTGAACATGCGCAACCACCAATCGGCCGAGAACGCGCGCAACGGCGGCTGCTCGGGCATCAGCGGAATCACGATCAAGGTCAGTGCGAGCGCGAGCATGAGCCGTACGCGCGCCGGCGCCGAACGATCGCCGAGCACCGGTGCGCTCGTGAACACGCCGCCGATGCGCGCGAGCGGAAACAGTCCGGCCTGCAACCAGGCCTGAAGCTGCGCGTCGCTGATGTCCATCGGACTCGGCTCGGCTCAGTGGATGACGGACGGAATCGATTCGATCAGCCGCCGCGTGAACTCGACGACCATGCGCAGCATCCAGGGCCCCGTGAACACGAGTACCGCGGACATCGCGACTACTTTCGGAATGAAGCTCAAGGTCGCTTCGTTGATCTGCGTCGCCGCCTGAAAAATGCCGACGAGCAAGCCGACCGCGAGCGCGGTGAGCAGCAGCGGAGCTCCGATCATGAAAGCGAGCTGCAAGGCCTGCTGGCCCTGCGTCATCACGTCTTCGGGTGTCATCGCAAGAAGCTCTGCGCGAGCGAGCCCATGATCAGGCTCCAGCCGTCGACGAGCACGAACAGCATGAGCTTGAACGGCAGCGAGATGAGCATCGGCGAGAGCATCATCATGCCCATGCTCATGAGCACGCTCGAAACGACCAGGTCGATGATCACGAACGGAATGAACAGCATGAAACCGATCTGGAACGCGGTCGACAGCTCGCTGGTCATGAAGGCCGGTGCGAGCACGCGAAACGGAACGTCCTCGGGTTTTTCGTAGTTTTCGAGGCCGGCGATGCGCGTGAAGGCCAGCAGATCGTTCTCGCGCGTCTGCGAGAGCATGAAGCTGCGCAGCGGCATGACGCCGGTCTGCAGCGCGGTCTCGAACGGCATCTGGCCGTCGAGGTAAGGCTTGGCGGCCTGCGAGTAGATGGCGTCGAGCGTCGGGCTCATGACGAACAGCGTCAGGAACAGGGAGAGGCCGATCAGCACCGGATTCGACGGCGTGTTGCCGGTGCCCATCGCCTGACGCAACAGACCGAGCACGACGATGATGCGCGTGAACGCGCTCATCATCAGCAGCGCGGCCGGCAGCAGCGTGATGCCGGTCAGCAGGATCAGCGTCTGGATGCTGAGGCTGTACTCGGCGCCGCCGCCGGAAGCAGGCGTGACGGTGACGGCGGGGAGGCCTGCAGCTTCCGCGGTCATCGGCAGCAAGGTCACCGATCCGGTCGCGAGAACCCAAGCAACATGCTTGATCTTGCTTGCCCCCTCTCCCGCTTGCGGGAGAGGGTGGTCCGAAGGACCGGGAGAGGGAAAGCCTGGAGAGCGAGCACCGCTTTTCGGGTCGGCCCTCTCTCCCCTCGCTAGCGCGAGGGACTCTCTCCCGCACGCGGGAGAGAGGACAAGCTGATACGAATTACCGCTCATGATCCTTCCCTGCCCAAAGCCTTCTTGAGCAGCTCCGCGAAATTCGGCGCCTGCATGCTCTGTTGCGTCGCAGCCGGCTCCATCACCGGCGCCTCGTCGAACACATGCAGCGCATTGACGCGCCCCTGTGCGACACCGATCAGCAAATGCTTGCCGCCCGCCTCGATCCACAGCACGCGCTCGCGCGCACCGACCGACAGCCCCGCATGCACCTGCAGTCCGGCGGCCGACTTCGGCCGCAAGCCCTGCACGCGCCGCAGGCCCCAGGCCAACGCGAAGATCGCGCCGACCACCACGAGCAGGCCGAGCATCGACTGCAGCATTCCGCCGATCGCCACGCTGCTCGCTCGCTCAGCGCAGCTTGCGGATGCGTTCGGTCGGGCTCACCACGTCGGTGAGCCGCACGCCGAAACGATCGTTGATGACGACAACTTCGCCATGCGCGATCAGCGTGCCGTTGACGTAGATGTCGAGCGGCTCGCCGGCCGTGCGTTCGAGTTCGACGACCGAGCCTGGATTGAGCTGCAGCAGATTGCGGATCGGCACACGGGCTCGCCCGACTTCCATCGACAGCGTCACCGAGACGTCGAGAATGACGTCGAGGTTCTGTTCGCTCGACGCGGCCATGTCATCGGAATGCAGGTTCTGAAAGCTGGCGCGGGGCAAGTCCTGCGCGGCGCTCGCACCCGAGCCACTGGATGAGTTCAAGACGGAGTTCACGGGCGGTTTCCTGTGGTCGGCAGAGGGGTCGGAACGGGTGTCGGGGTATGCGGTGCGGGGCGACGGATGATGTCGGTGATGCGAACGGCGTTGCGGCCCCTGGAGATGCCAAACTCGCCGCGAAACACCGGCATGTCTTCGACGTAGAGGTCGACGGTCTTCGGCATCTGGATCGGCAACACGTCGCCGGCTTTCAGATTGATCAGTTGGCGCAGGCTGATCGTCGCACTCGCGAGCTGGCTTTCGATGCCGACTTCGGTGTCCTTGATCTGCGCCTCGAGCGCCTGCGTCCAGCGCTCGTCGCGCTCGGCGCGATCGGACTGCAGACCGGCATCGAGCTGATCGCGGATCGGCTCGATCATCGAATACGGAATCGTCACGTGCAGATGGCCCGAGCCCCCTTCGAGATCGATCTTGAAGCGTGAGACCACGACGATGTCCGATGGGCTCACGATGTTGGCGAAATGCGGATTGACTTCGGATTGCAGAAACTCGAAATCGAGGTCGAGCACCGGTGCCCAGGCTTCGCGCAGATCGGTGAAGACCTGGCGCAACAGCATCTGGATCACGCGGTTTTCGCTCGGCGTGAATTCGCGGCCTTCGATCTTGATCGCGCTGCGTCCGTCGCCGCCGAAGAAGTTGTCGACCACGGTGAAAACCAGCTTGGGCTCGAAGATGAACAATGCGGTGCCGCGCAGCGGCTTCACGCGCACCACGTTGAGGCTGGTCGGCACGTAGAGGCTGTGCGTGTATTCGGCGAACTTCGCCATCTCCAGGCCGACCACGGTCAACTCGGGCGTGCGGCGCAGCAGGTTGAACAGCGAAATGCGGAACAGGCGCGCGAAGCGCTCGTTGATCATTTCGAGCGTCGGCAGGCGCCCGCGCACGATGCGATCCTGCGTCGTGAAATCGTAGCTGCGTGCCTCACCGGGCGCGGCCGGCGCCGGCGTGGTATCGACCGCACCGGAATCGACGCCGTGCAGCAGCGCGTCGATCTCGTCCTGCGAGAGAAGTTCGCGGGAGCTCATGGCGTCACTGCATCACGAAGTTGGTGAAGTAGAGGGCATCGATGCGCGGCTTGCCGGTTTCTTCCTTGAGCACGGCCTGCACCGCGGCGAGCGCGTCTTTCTGCAGCTTCTCCTTGCCTTCGCGCGTGACGATGTCTTCGAACTGCTGCTGCGTGAACAGCAGCATCAGCGTGTTGCGGATGCGCGGCATGTGCAGCGTCGCGGCGTCGATCGCCGCATTGCTGCGCGCCATCAGCTCGATGTCGACCTGCAGATAGCGCATCGTCACGTCGTCATTGAGGTTGACGACGATCGCGGGCGTCAGCGGCAGGTATTGAGCGGCGCCTTCGGCCGAGCCGGTCTTGCCGTGCTCATCGCCATGACCGGAGGATTCCTGTTCTTCGGCAGCGGCCTTCTCGCCGTCGCCTTCTTCGGCATGCGCGGCCGGCTTGGCCTTGGACTGCGTCATGAACCAGACGCCGCCGCCCGCGCCGCCTGCGGCGACCACGGCGCACAGCAGCATCGGCAGCAGGCCGCCTTTCTTCGCAGGCGGTGCGGATGCGGCGGGAGTTGTTGCGGCGCTAGCCATGCGCGAGTCCTCGGGGCGAGTGATGAGACGAGCCACCGAGGCAAGCGCTGTGCCCGCCGACGCTCGACGATTCAGCCGGCAATTTGACGGCGCCGCAGCGAAAATCGGGCGCCGGAAATGCGTCACCACTCGAACATGTCAAAGCGGCGACGCGGAAAGCCGCGCAGGCCCTCGAGGGGGAGTCAGCGCCGCGCGTAAGCCATCGCTCGAAGCGCCGCGAGGCGAGGCGCTCAGGCGAACTGATCGAGCAGCCCGAGCGGACGACGCGTGATCGACAGCCGTTCGACAGGCTCGCCTTCCTCGGGCACACCGGCCGCCTGCGGTCCCGGTCTCCAGCTGCCGGACTGCGAGTGGCCGAAACCTCCGCTGAGTTCGAAGCGTGGAGCGGCGCCGGTCACCACGGTCGTCGACAGCAGCTCGCGCAGCTGGCCCAGCGACGATTCGATCGCCTGCCGAGCCTGCGGCGTCTCGCAATCGAACTTCACGGTCGTCCGCCCATCGTGGCCGAGATCGACGCGAATCTGCAGGCTGCCCCACTCGGCCGGATGCAGCGAAATCGTCGCGCGCTGCGGACCGTCCTTGCTCGCCGCGTCGGCGAGCCAGGTGATCTGCTCGTCGAGCGCCTCGGCGAGGCGTTCGGAGCGGGTCGCATCCAGCGGGGCCGACATCGCCGGAGCGGCGTCGGGACCGGCTGCCGGAGTCGCAGCCGATGCCGATGTCGGCGGCGGCGGCGCTTGCGCCAGCAGGTTCATCGCGTCGGCCGTGGTCGCGTCGGTCGCCACGTCGTCGCTCGCGCTCGAACCGGCGGCGATCTGTTCGAGCAAATCGACGAGCACGCCGGTCGCGCCGCTATCGGTCACGCTCGTGGAACCCGACACGGTCGCGCTCGCATCCGCCGGCTCATCGACGGCATGGCTCATCTGCTGGATCAGCAGCGACAGGCCCGGCGGCAGCGAAGTGGTGGGCTCGTCATCGGTCGATTCGGCGTCGTCGGCCTTCGCGGCAAGCTCGGGGGGATGGCCCGGCTCAGGACCGACAAGCGGCGTATCGCCGGCGAGCAGGAGCTGCATCAGCTGCACGCCGAAATTATCGCCGGCCGCGCTCGAGCCGGACGTCTTGTTCGATGGCGCTTGCGTAGCGGCCTGGCCGGCGACAGGCGCGGCGCAGACGTTCACGTCGGCGAGCCCGGGGCCGCGCTGCGCAAGGCGAGCTCATCGAGATCGCGCTGCGCGCGCTGCTCGTTGCGCTGGCGTTCGTGCTCGCGCGACCGCTCGGCCAGATGATCGTAGACCTGGGTCTGGCGATGGCTCGCGAGCCAGCGCTGGCGCTGCTGTTCGACGACGCGTCTGGATTGCTCGATCGCCCGGCGCTGCTGCGCGATCGCCTCGTTGAGCTTGAGCCGGAAGGCCTCGCGATTGAGCAGCAATTCGACGCTCGTGAGGCTGCCGGTCGGTTCGCGATAATTCTCGAGTTCGCGCAGCTGGCTTTCGCGTTGGGCGAGCTGTCGCCGCGCTTCGGCCAAGGCCTCGGCAGCCGCGTCTTCACGCTGTTCGCTGAGTTGCTGGATCGGTTGCAGGCGCTTGGCGCTGAGCATGCGGGACCTCTTCAGTGATTGAACAGAGCGGCGAGCGCGCCATGGCTCGCTTCGAAGTTCGAGCCTTCGCTGACGTCCTGGCGCAGGAAGGCTTCGATCTTCGGCCACAGCGCGAGCGCTTCGTCGACGCGCGGATCCGCGCCGCGCTGATACGCGCCGATCGCGATGAGATCGCGGTTGCGCTGATACGTCGACACCAGCGCGCGGAAGCGGCGCGCGAGCTGCTGATGCTCGGTCGGAACGATCGAATGCATCACGCGCGAGATCGAAGCTTCGACGTCGATCGCCGGAAAGATGCCGGACTCGGCGATCTGGCGCGACAGCAGGATGTGACCGTCGAGCACACCGCGCGCGGTGTCCGCGATCGGATCGTTCGGGTCGTCGCCTTCGGTCAGCACCGTGTAGATGGCGGTGATCGAACCGCCGCCCTGCACGCCGTTGCCGGCGCGCTCGACGATGCGTGGAATCAGCGCGAATACGCTCGGCGGATAGCCGCGCGTGGTCGGCGGCTCGCCGATCGCCAGACCGATCTCGCGCTGCGCCTGCGCGACGCGCGTGAGCGAATCCATCAGCAGCAGAACGTTCTGTCCGCGGTCGCGAAAGCTTTCGGCGATCGAGGTGGCGAGCCAGGCGCCGCGCAGGCGCTGCATCGGCGAGCGATCGGCCGGCGTGGCGACGACGATGGCGCGCTTGCGCCCCTCTTCGCCGAGACTGTGATCGATGAAGTCGCGTACTTCGCGGCCACGCTCGCCGACCAGGCCGACGACGATGACGTCCGCATTGGTGAAGCGCGTCATCATGCCGAGCAAGGTCGACTTGCCGACACCGGTGCCCGCGAACAGACCGAGACGCTGGCCGCGACCGACCGTGAGCAGCGAGTTGATCGCACGCACACCGGTGTCGAGCGGCTCGGCGATCGGCTCGCGCGCGAGCGGGTTGATCGGCGCCGACGAGACGCTCGCGCGCTCGCAATTCAAGCGGCCGAGATCATCGAGCGGACGGCCTTCACCATCGAGCACGCGCCCGAGCAGACCCGGACCGACCGGCACCGTCGGTGCCTTGGCCTGCGGCACCACGCGCGCATTCGCCTGCACGCCGCGCAGATCGCCGATCGGCATCAGGTAGGTGCGCTCGCCCGAGAAGCCGACGACTTCGGCTTCGACCGCGCCGCCATCCGCGTTCAGCACGTTGACGCGCGAACCGAGCCGCGCCTGGCAACCGACGGCCTCGAGTGTCAGCCCCGTGACGCGCTTGAGCTGGCCTTCGATGACCACGGTCTGCGCCTCGCCCACGCGTGCCCGCGCGCTGCGCAAGGCCGAAAGCAGATGACGGTCCCGCGAGGATCTGAACGCATTCGCAGCGAAGCCCGGCGTGTTCATTCGCCATCACCGAGCAGGGCGCGCGCCACGCCCGACTGGCGCGTATCGAGCAGCGCATCGACCTGCGCGCTGTCGGTCAGCAGGCGGCAATCGCCACGCTGCAATTGCTTGTCCGGCACCACTCGCCAGACCGAAACGTCCGCCGGTGCCGGCAAGTGCTCCGCGAGCAAAGCCGCATCGGCCGGATGCAGGTGCACGCGCGCTTCGCGTGGAGGCTGCGCGAGCGAGGCGATGGCCTGATGCACGGTGTTCGCAGTCAGCGTCGGGTCGAGTTGCAGCTGCTCGTCGACGAGACGGCGCGCCACTTCGATCGTCAGCGCCACCAGCGTGCGTTCGACTTCGGCATCGAGATCGGCGAGCGGGCGCGACAGATGGTCGATCAGGTCGCGCAGGCGTTGTGCCTCCTCGTGCACGGCCGCGATGCCGCTCGCACGTCCGGCCTGCAGGCCTTCGGCATGGCCTCGCTGAAAGCCTTCTTCGTGCGCGGCGCGCTCGATCGCTTCGAGCTCCTCGGCCGTCGGCATCGCGATGACCGGCTCGACGATCTCTTCCGAGCGCGTCAGCAGCGGCATTTCCCAGCGGCGGAGCTGGGCGGGGTCTTCGATGCGCAGGGTCATTTCGAAACCTCTTGCACCGCGCCGTTCCTCTCTCCCGCTCGCGGGAGAGAGTCCCTCGCGATAGCGAGGGGAGAGAGGGTCCGCCGGAAAAGATCGGTGCACTTTGCGGGCAACCCCTCTCCCGGCGCTCCGCGCCACCCTCTCCCACAAGTGGGAGAGGGGACCAGCATGGCTGCACAAAAATCCATGGATTCAGCGGCACCCTCAAACAAAATCATCGCCCTTCCCTCCCATCGCGAGTTCACCCGCTTCCGACAGGCGCCGCGCGATGCCGAGAATTTCCTTCTGCGCTGCCTCCACATCGACAAGCCGGACCGGACCACGCGCCGCCATGTCCTCGACGAGCATGTCGGCCGCGCGCTTGGACATGTTCTTGAGGAACTTGTCCTTGACCCGGCTATCCGCACCCTTGAGCGCGGTGCACAGCAGATCGCCGCCGACTTCGCGCAGCAGCGATTGAACGCCGCGATCATCGACGTCGCCCAGATCGTCGAACACGAACATGAGGTCCTGGATGCGCTGTGACAGATCGCTGTCCGATTCGCCGATGCGCGAAATGATCGCGCCTTCGGTGGTCGAGTCCATGAGGTTCAGGATGTTCGCCGCCACCTTCACGCCGCCGACGCTCGACGACTTGAGGTTGTTGCCTCCCGAGAACTGCTTTTCCATGATTTCGTCGAGTTCGCGCAGCGCGGCAGGCTGAATGCCATCGAGCCGCGCGATGCGCATGAGCACGTCGCTCTGCATGCGCTCGGGCAGCAGCGCGAGCACTTCGGCGGCCTGGTCGGAATCAAGGTAGGCGAGCACGATCGCGACGATCTGCGGATGCTCGTTGCGCACCACATCGGCCACCGCGCGCGTCTCCATCCACTTGAGCGCTTCGAGGCCCTTGCTGTTGCGGCCGAGCAGGATGCGATCGATCAGGCTGCTGGCCTTGTCCTCTCCGAGCGCGCCGACGAGCACGCGGCGCACGTAGTCATCGGCACCGACGCCGAGCGAGGTCTGCGAATCGAGCTCGGTGACGAAGCGCGTGACCACGTTCTCGACGCGGTCGCGCGTGACGTTCGACAGCGAAGCCATCGCCTGTCCGACGCGCTGCACGTCCTTGGCGCCCATGTGCTTGAGCACTTGCGCGGCTTCGGCTTCGCCGAGCGACATCAGCAGAATCGCAGCGCGTTCAGGGCCTGCGATCTTCTCTGGAATCACGGCAAGATCCGCCATCAGGAGTTCTCTTCGTTGAGCCAGGTCTTCACCACCTGGGCGACGCGCTTGGGATCTTGATTCACCGCATTGCGAGCGGCCGCGATGCGGGTTTCGTAGTGCGGATGCGAGTTCGCGATCGCCGGCATCGCGTCGACGGCCATGGCGTGGTGGCCGGGCGCGGATGACAGCGACAGCTGATCGGTCTGCAGCGATTCGTGCGTGAGCGCATCGGCTGCGGATGCATCGGCGATCGCATGCGCCGCTTCAGGCTCGTCCTTGCGCGCCGGGCCCATGACGAGCTGGCGCAGCAGTGGCCGTACGATGAAAACGATGAGCCCGAGCAAGACCAGCGCGCCGATGCCCTGGCGCGCGTAGTCGCGCACGTCGCTGCGCTGCCAAAGCGGCGTTTCCTGCGGCGCTTCGACCGCCTGTACGACGAACGGCGCGTTCTGCACCGTCACGCTGTCACCGCGCGACGCATCGAAGCCCACGGCCTGCTTGACGAGCGCTTCGACCTTGGCGAGTTCGTCGGCCGTCAACGCGGCATTGCCGATCTTGCCGTCCGCTCCGACACGCGGAATGTTGTCGACGAGCACCGCCACCGAGATGCGGCGCAGGCGGCCGAGCGCCTGGCGCGTGTGGCTCAGCGTGCGATCGAGCTCGTAGTTGCGCGTTTCCGAGCGCGTGCTCTGGGTCGGCGGCGTGGTCGCGGCACTGCTCTGGCCGTTACTCGGAGCGCTCGCGTTCTGCGTTGCGGTCTGCGGCACCGGAGCTGGCGGTGGCTGATTGCTCGTCGCGCCCGGAATGCCTTGCGCCTCGCTGCTCGAACCGTCGCGACGCGTTTCTTCGTTGAGCTGCTCGCTGCGCACGACCTGGCCGTCCGGGCGATAGCTTTCGCGCGCTTCTTCGGTGACTGAGAAATCGAAGTCGGTCGCCACCTGCGCGCTCAGGCGATCGGCGCCGAGCATCGGGGCGAGCAGCGATTCGATGCGACGCACGTAGTCGGCTTCGGCCCGACGCGCGAACTGATACTGCTCGCCGCTCTCGGCGAACTCGCTCTTTTCTTCGGTGTTGCCGAGCAGGCGGCCATATTGATCGATCACGGTCACGCTCGTCGGCGCCATGCCGTTCACGCTCGAAGCGACGATGTGCTGGATCGAATCGACCTGGTTCGCCTCGAGCTTGCGGCCCGGATGCAGCTCGACGACGACCGAGGCCGATGCGCCGCCGCGACCCTGCTGGGTGAACGCGCTCGGCTTGGGCACCGCCAGATGCACGCGCGCGCTTTTGACCGGCTGCAGGCTCGAGACCGTGCGCGCGAGTTCGGTTTCGAGCGCGAGCTGGTAGCGCGCGTTTTCGATGAACTGCGAAACGCCGAAGCCCTGATCCTGCTGGATCATTTCGAAGCCCGGCGCGCTGCCCTTGGGCAGGCCGAGCGCGGCCGTCTTCAGGCGAGCGGCATGCACCTGATCCGGCGCGACGGTGACCGCACCGGTGGAAGCGTCGAGCCGATAGTCGATCGCGGCGGCGCGCAAGGCATCGGCGAGCTCGGCCGAATCCTGGGCAGAAAGGCCCGGATACAGCGGCAGGTATTCGGGCTTCTGCGACCAGTTGTAGAGCGACAGGCCGACCGCGACGGCGATCGACACGGCCGCGAACATCGCGAGCTGGCGCAGCAACGGAACATCCTTGAGGCCTTGCATCTGCCTCAAGGTGTCGATTGCGCTTTGGGTGGTGAGTTCGGCCATAGGTGTCTCAGTTCATCGAATCGTTTCGCTGCTCGTGCGCAGCTCGGCGCAACTGGACTAGAGCGGCATGTTCATGACTTCCTGATACGCGCTGACGACGCGATTGCGCACTTCGACCATCGCGCGAAACGACACCTGCGCCTTGGCCGAAGCCACCATCACGGTCGCCAGATCGGTGTTCGGATCGCCGAGCTCGAAGGCGCGCTGCTGAGCGCTCGCACCGTTCTGCGCGTCAGCGACGTTCCGAATGCCCTCGCGCACGAGATCGGCGAAGCCATTGCCCGGCTGCGTCGCCTGCCCGCCCTGCGTTGCGATGTCGCCGCGCAGCGGGGGCAGGCCAGCCGGCTTTGCACCGGCTTGCTGGCTCAGCGTTCTGATCTGCGACAACACACTGTTGATGTCGACGCTGCTCATCGCGGTATCCTGCGAAACATAAGGTCGCGGACTTAAGGCAAGCGCTGTGCCCGACTGTAGCGAAGCGCTTCGCCCAGGCGTTTCAATCAGTCGACTCGCACGGTGACGAATTCCCGGCGAAGCTTTCGCGCCGGAATGCCGACGCCGCGCTTTCAGCGGTTGCGCAAAACAAAAAAGCCCAGGTCGGACCTGGGCTTTTCCGCATTCGACAATCGGCACATACCCTTCAGGATTGTCGTGCGCGGCCGACGCTTTCGTTCTGCGGACCGTCGAGCGGATCGTCGTCCTGCAAGTCGCGCGAGAGGCCGTACTTGCGCAGCTTTTCGACGAGCGTGGTGCGACGCGTGTTGAGCAGCTTGGCCGCATGCGCGACGACGCCATCGGACTTGTCGAGCGCCTGCTTGATCAGGTCGATCTCGATCGCCTCGATGTGATCTTTCAGGTTCACGCCTTCGGGCGGCAGCTGCGAACCAAGGCGCTGCGCCACCGGCGCCTCGGCCGACTGCGGCAGCACGACGCAGTCGTTGTAGACCGGCGCAGGCTTGGGCGCCGGAGCCTGCGCCGAAGCGGTCGCGGTGCCGGCCGCCACCCCCCGATACTGGCGCGGCAATTCCGCGGCGCTGACCTGGCGCCCCGGATGCAGCACCGCAAGCCGTTCGAACAGGTTCGACAGCTCGCGCACGTTGCCGGGCCAGTGATACGCACGCAGCGCATGCACCGCATCGGCCGTCAGCGCGGCCTGGCCGTGGCCGTTGCGCTCCATCGCCTTGGCCAGATCGTCCATCAGCATCGGCAGGTCTTCGAGACGCTCGCGCAGCGGCGGCATTTCGATCGGGAACACGTTGAGGCGGTAGTACAGATCCTCGCGGAAGCTGCCCTTGATGATGGCGTCTTCGAGGTTGCGATGCGTGGCCGCGATAATGCGCACGTTGCAGCGCTGGCTGCGCGTTCCGCCCACGCGCTCGAAAGTGCGCTCCTGCAGCACGCGCAGGATCTTCACCTGCATCGGCAGCGCCATGTCGCCGATCTCGTCGAGGAACAGCGTGCCGCCGTCGGCCATTTCGAAGCGGCCCTTGCGCGCGGTGATCGCGCCCGTGAACGCGCCCTTCTCGTGGCCGAACAATTCGGATTCGAGCAGCTCGGACGGAATCGCTCCACAGTTGACCGCAACGAACGGCTGGTCGCGCCTCGCGGACTGATCGTGAACCGCCCGCGCCGCCACTTCCTTGCCGGTGCCCGATTCGCCCGTGATCATCACGGTGGAATCGAACGGCGCAACCTGCGCGATCATCTGCCGCACGCGGCGGATCGCGGTGGAGTTTCCGGTCGGGCCGGAGCGGCGCGTGGCCGCGGCCTGACGGTCCATGCGCAGCAGGCCCGCGCGCCGCAGCAGCTCGTTGAGCTGGCTGTATTTGACCGGGGTTTCGAGCGTCAGCAGCGCCGATTCGTCGAGGCCCAGGCGCTCGCGCGCCATCTCCAGGTACGGCTGCAGCACCAGCACCGGCGGGTGATAGCGATCACGTCGGAGCCAGTCGACGAACTGCTCGAGCCGATCCCATTGCGTCTCGTGGCCGAGCAGGATCGCGAGCCAGTCCTGCGGACGATGGTCGGCCAGCGGAATCTCGGCGACGCTGTCGACATGGACCGCGCGATAGTCGATGAACTGCAGGATCGCCGCGTGCGCGTGGGCGCGCTCCGCGTCGTGGTCGATGATGAGTACGCGTGATTCGGACATGTAGATGCGCTAGCCAACCACCGGACCGCGATTGCTGAGGAACAGCGCGATCTGCTGCTCGTAGGCGTTCTTGCCGACAAAGCCGTCGGCGCCGGCCGCGGCGGCGTGCTCGCGATGTTCGGCATCGTCGTAGTAGCTGGCGATGACGATCTGCGGCGGCTGGTGCTGCGCCTTGATGAGTCGGGTGGCCTGCAATCCGCCCATGCCGGGCATGACGAGGTCCATGATGATGAGGTCGGGGTGCAACTCCTCGGCAAGGCGGACGGCATCGAATCCGTCATAGCCGAAACCGATCACTTCGACGCCGTCCATGGGCGTCAGCAAATGCTTCGACAACGCCAGAAAGGCCTGATTGTCGTCGACCAACAAAGTCCTCAACCGCTTCATCGTGTATTTCCTTGGTAGCCGCAGCAGGCCTGTACTTCCTGTACATGGCAGCTTACTCCGGACGGCTTACGCCGTTGCTCTCTGCAAAGGCAGCATACGCTCGGGTGCCGGGGGGATGCGCATCCCCTCCCGATACTTGGCCACCGTGCGACGCGCCACATTCACGCCCCGGCGCGCTAGCAGCGCCGCGACTTCCCCATCAGACAACGGACGTGCACGGTTTTCGGCGTCGATGATCTTGCGAATCATCGCGCGGACCGCTGTACCCGAGGTCTCCGCCTCGCGTCCGGCAATTTGCACGGGGAAGAATGCCTTGAGCGGGTACACGCCCCAAGGAGTAAGGGCGTACTTGTTGGCAACGACACGACTAACGGTTGATTCGTGGACCCCGATGGCATTCGCGACGTCCATCAGATTGAGCGGGGCCATCGCCTCTTCGCCCCGGATCAGGAACTCGCGTTGGCGCTCGAATACCGTGCGGGCGGTCCTGATCAGCGTCTCCTGGCGCATTTCCAGGCCACGCACCAGCCAGCGGGCCTCGTTGAGCTGGTCGCGCAGGGCTTTGAACCGGGCGGCCGCGCCGGGCCCACCGATCGCCTTTTCGTAGCCCCGGTTGATGCGCACGCGCGGCAGGGTTTCGGGGTTCAGCTCGACGCGCCAGGCGCCCGGACGACCACTGACGATGATCTCGGGCACTACCGCCTGGGCTGCGACGGCCCCACTCGCGCCGGGCTTGGGATCGAGGCTTTTGATCAGCAGCAGGGCCTGGTGAATCTGCCCGATGCGGTAATCGAGCAGCGAAGCCAGCGCGCCTTCGGTCAGGCTGGCCAATGCCCCGATATGCTCACGCACGATTTCGAGCGCGATGAGCCGGCCCTTTGTGCCGACCGGCAAGGCTTCGAGCTGCAGGCTCAGGCACTCGGACAGGCTGCGTGCCGCGAAGCCGGTCGGCTCCACCGATTGCACGCGACGCAGGGCGGCCTCGGCTTCCGCGATCGTGTAACCCTGCGTATGCCTGGCGACGATGTCTTCGAGCGACTCGCTCAGGTATCCGCTGTCGTCGACCGCATCGATGATCGCGGCGACGAGTTCGGCCTCGCGCGCCTCGGTCACCACGAGTTGCAGTTGGGCGAGTGCCTGCAGGCGCGGATCGCTCGGCAGGGCTTCGGCGACTCGGGCGGAAGCCGGTTCGCCGTCTTCCTCGGGCGGCTCGCCGCCGCTCCAGCTTTCGCTGCTCGACCAGTCGAAGTCGGCCTCGACCTCGCGGTGGGCACCGGCATCCGCTCCGCTGACTTCGCGCACGGATTCGGCCTCGGAACCGTTCTGGTCGATGGAGTCCACTGTGGCCTCGGCGTTCGGTTCGGACGGCGCCTCGAGTTCGTCGTCGAGCTTATCGTCGGCCTCCAGCAGCAGGTTCGATTCGAGCGCCTGCGTGACTTCGAGCTCGAGCTCCTGCGAGTTCAGCTGCAGCAAACGGATCGACTGCAGCAATTGCTGCGTCATGACCTGGCTTTGTCCGGCCTGCATCCGCAGCTGTGGCTTGGCGCTCATGGACGGTCTCCTCTGGGGTTCTTGATGAGCCGAACAGCGGCCCGTAATCCATAGTCCCTACTGGAGCCGAATCGAAAAATAGGAGTATCTCTTACGCTTTGTAAGGATAATTCCTACAACGGAAACCGGACGTTACAGCGGCCTGAAGCAGGCTTACTCGAGGGCTCCCGCCTCCATCTGAAGACGGGTCGCGAAGTGGATCAAAGCATTGATATTGCTCAGGTCCAGCGCCTGCATGAGGCGCAGCCGGTGGGTTTCGACGGTCTTCGCCGATACCCCCATGAGCAGCGCGATCTCCTTGGTCGACTTCCCTCGCCCCACGAGTTGCAGCACTTCGCGCTGACGTGACGAAAGAATGACGCTGTCATGGGGGCGTCGCGACCGACGGCGTTCCAGAGCATGACGAGCGACATGCGGGCTCAGGTACGGATTGCCGTCGATCATTGCGCGCAGGGCGATCTGCAGCTCCGCGGGCTCGGCCGACTTGCTCACGTAGCCGGCGATGCCGGCGCGGAGCGCGGCCTTCACCTGCACCGCCTGCAGCTCGGCACTGACGACCAGGATGCGCAACTGCGGCATGTGTCGCATGAGCCTGCGCGCAGCGTCGACGCCGCTCATGCCGCTCAAGCTGAGCTCGGTCACCACGATTCCAGGCCTTTGTTCGACCACCACGGCGAGCAGCTCGTCGCCGGTCGAAACCTCGGCGCAGACCTGCAGGCCTGGCAGGGTTTCGATCAGGCAACGCAGGCCACTGCGAACGAGCGGCTGCGGATCGGCCAGGACGATTTTCGTCGGGCTCATGGGCAAAGCGGGATTCCTGATCGAGTCGGGTTCCGATGATAATGGCCGCTCGCCGCGACCGGCGCAGCTTGTCGAAGTCGCGCGGCACCTGCCGGTGACTCAGGTCGTTCCCGCCTCATCGCATCTCGGGCATCATCGTCGCACCTTCCCGCGACGACGCCCTTTGCACAATGGACGCCGCCTTCCCAGTCTGGCCCCGCGTCAACAGCCAAACCGCCGCACTGGTTCGAGCCTTCGACTGGTCCCGTACCTCGCTCGGGCCGATCGCGAGCTGGCCGCAAAGCCTGCGCACGACGGTCGAGATCGTGCTCGGCTCACCGGTCGCCATGGTACTCATGTGCGGTCGCGATCACGTCATGATCTACAACGACGCCTATTCGCTGATCGCCGGCAAGCGTCACCCGCAAGCGCTCGGCGGCACCGTGCCAAGCATCTGGCCCGAGATCTGGGAAAGCTGGAACCGCCGCATCATCGAGGCCGGCTTTCGCGGCGAAACGCTCACGTACACCGATCAGCAACTGCTGCTCATGCGCAACGGCGCGCCCGAAGAGGTCTGGTTCGATCTGTACTACGCGCCGACGCGCGATGAGGCGGGCGAGGTTTCCGCGATACTCTGCACGGTGGTCGAAACCACTGCGAAGGTGCTGGCGCTGCAGCGCCAGCAGCAGAACGAGCAGCAGCTCAAACGGCTCAACGAGGAGCTGCGTGCGCAGCGCGAGGCCATCGAAGCCGCCAATCGCAAGCTCGAAGCCGAGACCGATTTTCTGCGCGACATGTTCCAGCACTCGCCGAGCTTCATCGCCGTATTGCGCGGGCCCGACCACGTGTTCGAACTCCTCAACGAGCCGTATCAGCGGCTGATCGGCGATCGCGAGGTGCTCGGCAAGCCGATTCGCGAGGTGATGCCCGAGGTGGCCGAACAGGGCTTCGTCGATCTGCTCGATCGCGTCTATCGTACCGGCGAGCCTTTCGTCGGCACGCACGTGAGCGTGCTGCTGCGTCGCCGCGACGACGAAGAACTGCGCGAGCACATCCTCGACTTCGTCTACCAGCCGATCCGCGCGAAGGACGGAGCGGTGATCGCCATCTTCGTCGAAGGCACCGACGCCACCGACCGCGCGAGCGCGGAAGAACGCCTGCGCATCGCGCAGAAAGCCGGCGGTATCGGCGCGTTCGAATGGTTTCCGGAGACCGGCGAGGTCGTCATCTCCGACGAATTCCGCCGCATCTGGAACCTGCCCGCCGACTCCGAGGTCAGCGCCGATACGCTGGTCTCGCTGGTGTTGCCGGACGATCGCAAACGCACCGGCCCCGCGCTGCTCGAGAACACGCCCAACCCACTCGACTACACCGAATACCGGATCCGCGATCCGCAGACCGGCGACATCCGCTGGCTCGCGCGTCGCGGCGAAGTCATACAGGGCAACGACCGCCTGCCGCAGCGCTACGTCGGCGTCTGCTTCGACATCACCGCACGCAAGAGCATCGAGGAAGAGCTGCGCGTGCTCAACGACACACTGGAGCATCGCGTCGCTACCGAAGTGGCCGAGCGCTCCGCCGCCGAAGAGGCCTTGCGCCAGGCTCAGAAAATGGAGGCCGTTGGCCAGCTCACCGGCGGCATCGCACACGATTTCAACAACCTGCTGCAGGGCATCGTCGGCTCCCTCGATCTGGTGCAGACCTACATCACGCGCGGTCGCCTGGTCGAGGCGGATCGCTTCGTCGGCAGCGCGATGACCTCTGCCAATCGCGCGGCTGCGCTCACGCATCGGCTGCTGGCTTTCGCACGTCGCCAGCCGCTCGATCCCAAGCCGGTGCACGCCAACCAGCTGATCGCGTCGATGGAAGATCTGCTGCGTCGCTCGCTGGGGGTTTCGATCGACATCGAGCTGGTGCTCGCGGGTGGCTTGTGGATGACGCGCTGCGACACCAACCAACTCGAAAACGCGATCCTCAATCTCGCGATCAACGCGCGCGACGCCATGCCCCAAGGCGGCAAGCTCACGATCGAAACCTGCAACGCACATCTCGACAACGCTTACGCGGCGCGGCAACGCGAAGTCACGCCGGGCCAGTACGTCTGCATCTGCGTCACCGATACCGGCGATGGCATGACGCCCGAGGTGATCACGCGCGCCTTCGACCCGTTCTTCACGACCAAGCCGGTCGGCCAGGGCACCGGGCTGGGCCTGTCGATGATCTACGGCTTCGCACGGCAATCCGAGGGTTACGCGAAGATCTACAGCGAGGTCGGGAAAGGCACGACGGTGAAACTCTACCTGCCGCGCTTTCACGGCAACGACGAAGACCATTCCATCGGCCTTGAAGCCGAGCACAGTCCCGTCCACAACGCGGGTGAGACCATCCTGCTCGTCGAAGACGAGCGTGTGGTGCGCGCGCTCGTCGCCGAGGTACTGCAAGAGCTCGGTTACTCCGTACTCGAGGCCGCGGATGGGCCAACCGCGGTGAAGCTTCTCGACTCGGAACGCCGCATTGATCTGCTCGTCACCGATATCGGGCTGCCCGGACTCAATGGACGGCAGGTTGCCGATACGGCGCGCAAGCTGCGCCCGGAGCTCAAAGTCTTGTTCATGACCGGCTACGCCGAAAACGCCGCCGTGTCATCGGGCTTCCTGGAGCCGGGCATGCAGATGATCACCAAACCGTTTCCGATGAAGACGCTTTCTTCGCGGGTCGGCGATCTGATCGGCAAGCCGCGCGGCGGGCCCGCCAAGCCTACCCGATGAGCATCGTCAGACGAACAGACGAAGGCCCGCGCCGACGGCGAGCCCCGCAACGAAACAAGTGAGCGACCAGAGATAGCGGGGCTTCAAGCGGCGAGCGCCGGTGAGCCGATCGAAGTAGAACATCCTGTTCTCCTGCAAGTGCAGGCGCCCACGCGGGCGCAGCCGTCTTCCATGACGACATCGATACTACCGGCCTGGGATTTCATATCAAGCTCGCAGCGCCCAGTGGAAGCTGAGCCGGCGACTCAGAGCAGCAGCTTGCCGACCAGAAGACCCAAAGCGAAGCCCGCGAACGCCCAGACATAACGTCGCTTCAGCCTGCGATCGCCGCTGACAGGATCGAGATAGAACACGTTTCCCCCCAGTGCGAAGCGCGATCCCCATCGGCGCTTCGTGGCGAGAAGTATAGGGCGCGCAGCCATTGAATTCATGTCCCGTTCAGAACAATAAATCCGGCCAGACGTGCCGAGCAGCATGCTGCACCGTTGCCCCCTGCTGACGTGACCCGCGCAGCTTTCGACGGCAGCGCCCAAGGCCCGAACGGAAGGAATGCACGACTGCGACGAGAGATCGAGGAATACGGCTCAGGAAAAAGCACTTCACCGCGGGAAACTGCCGCTACGGCTCCAAGGGCCAGGGCGCATGCGAACTCCGAAGCAAACAGCCAATTGGCCCGCCGTTTACTCGGGGCAGATGGAAAAGCAGCGACAAATGCAGAAAACGACAACGGCCCTAAAAGGGCCGTTCGTAACTGCTTGAATATATTGGTGCCGATGCCGAGACTCGAACTCGGACAGGTTTCCCCGCTACCACCTCAAGGTAGTGCGTCTACCAATTCCGCCACATCGGCAAGGGCGCGAATCTTACAGCCTGACTTCGCGTTTGTCTTCGTATTTTTTTACTTTTTTTCGACGACTTGAAAACAACGAATCCGGTTTGCGGTTTCTACTCCGGAACCTTCGGCTGCTCGGCAGCAGCGGGCTGCGAAGGGTCGGCCGAAGGCTGTTCGGCTGGCGCCGGGGCAGGCACAGGCTCGCCATTGAGCGGAGCCTGTTGCACCGAGTCGACGACGCTGGTCGGCGCCGAGCTGCGGCCGCCGACCCAGTAGGCCAGCGCGAGGCTGCTCAGAAAGAATACGAATGCGAGGCCGGCCGTCAGGCGAGACAGGAAGTTGGCCGCCCCCCGCGCACCGAAGACGGTGCCCGAAGCGCCGCTGCCGAAGGCGGCGCCGGCGTCGGCACCCTTGCCGTGCTGGATCAGCACCAAGCCGATGACGCCGATGGCGACCAGAACCTGCAGAACCACGAGAAACGTATGCATTGAGACAATCTTCCAGAATTCTTCGAGATATCCCGGGAAAGCTCTCCCGGGACCTTCGCTTGCCGGTCGCGCTTGATTACTCGGATTACGTCGAAAGGGACTGCGCTGCGAGCGCGATACCGAGGAAATCAGCCGCTTTGAGAGAAGCGCCGCCGATCAGACCGCCATCGATGTCCGCGCAGGCGAACAGTTCGTTGGCGTTGTCCGGCTTCACGCTGCCGCCGTACAGCAAGCGAATGGAGCCCGCTATCGTAGCATTCCGCTTCGACAACAAGCCACGGATGAAGGCATGTGCCTGCTGGGCCTGCTCCGGCGAGGCGGTCTTGCCGGTGCCGATCGCCCAGACCGGCTCATAGGCAATGACGGCGTTGGCGAACGAATCGATGCCACAGAGCTCGATCACCGCATTGAGCTGGCGCGTCAGCACGCCTTCGGTCTGGTCGGATTCGCGCTCTTCGAGCGTCTCGCCGACGCAGAGCACCGGAACCAGGTTTTGAGCCTGGGCAGCCTTGAATTTCTCCGCCACGCGCAGGTCGCTCTCGCCGTACAGCGAGCGGCGTTCGGAGTGACCCACGAGCACGTAGCGAACTCCGAGCTCGGTCAACATCGAACCGAGGATTTCGCCCGTGAAAGCACCGGCCTTGGTCTGTTCGCTGAGATTCTGCGCGCCGAGGACGACACCGGCCGGCAGCAACTTGCCGACCGATTCGAGATGAACGGCCGTCGGACATACGAGCAGTTCGACACCGGCCACTTCACCGGTCTTGGCCGCGATGCCCGAGAGCAACTCGGCGTTGGCTTTCAGCGAGCCGTTCATTTTCCAATTGCCGGCAACCAGATATTTGCGCGTCATGTTCCGTTTCAGTCGTGTCAGTGAGTGGATGGCGCCGCGGCGGCCTGCACGCGGGATGCAATGAATTCAGCCTCGGATTGTGCCGCGCTTTGCTGATCGGCTTCGACCATCACGCGAATCAGCGGCTCGGTGCCCGAAGCACGCAGGAGCACGCGCCCTCGCCCGCCGAGCCGTCCCTCCGAAATCCGCACGGACTCGGCCACCGGCGGCTGCTTGAGTACTCGCGCGGCAGAACCGTCGACCTTCACGTTGATGAGCACCTGCGGGAACAGGCTTACGCCGGCGATGAGTTCGGCAAGCGCAGTTCCCGCCGTTTGCATCGCGGCGAGTACCTGCAACGCCGAGACGATGCCGTCGCCGGTTCGTGTCCGATCGAGACAAATGGTGTGCCCGGAGCCTTCGCCGCCGAGATTGGAGCCCTGCGCGCGCATGAGTTCGAGCACGTAGCGGTCGCCCACCTTGGCCCGCTCGAAGCCGACGCCGAGCGCCCTGATCGCCTGTTCGACGCCGAGGTTGCTCATCAGCGTGCCGACCACCGGCCCCCGCAATTGCCCGGCCTCGAGGCGACTGCGCGCGATGATGTAAAGAATCTGGTCACCATCGACCGTGTGGCCGCTTGCATCGATCAGCAGGCAACGATCGGCGTCGCCATCGAAGGCGATACCGAGATCGGCCTTGTGCTGCAGTACCGCCTGCTGAAGATGCTCCATGTGCGTGGAGCCGCAGTCGCGATTGATGTTGAAGCCGTCGGGCTGATCCGCGATCGAGACCACTTCGGCCCCGAGCTTGCGCAGCACTTCCGGGCCGACCTGATAGGCGGCGCCGTTGGCGCAATCGAGCACGATGCGTAGCCCTTGCAGCGAAGGACCGTGATAGCTCTCGCAGCAGAACTGCACATAGCGCCGGCGGCCATCGTCGAAGCGGCGCACGAGGCCGAGCTGTTCGGGTTCGACGCAGACCAGATCCTTCGCGACCCAGCTCTCGATTTCCTCTTCGACCGCATCGCTGAGCTTGTCGCCGTCGGCCGAGAAGAACTTCACGCCGTTGTCGTGATGCGGGTTGTGCGACGCGCTGATGACGATACCAGCCTGCGCCCCGACATCGCGCGTCAGGAAGGCCACGGCAGGCGTCGGCAGCGGGCCGAGCAGACTCACGCGAACCCCGGCCGACGACAAGCCCGCTTCGAGCGCCGATTCGAACAGGTAGCCCGAGCGCCGCGTGTCCTTGCCGATCAGCACGTGAGCGCCAGGCTCGCGCGCGAGCACACGGCCCGCTGCCCAGCCGAGCTTGAGCGCGAATTCGGGAGTCATCGGCGCTTTGCCGACCAGACCGCGGATGCCGTCGGTACCAAAAAACTGCCTGCTCATCAAAAGGGCGACGCCTCCGTGTCGGTGCTGCTGGCCTGGCGGATGGCGGCCGCCACTCTCACCGCCTCGACGGTATGCCGCACATCGTGGGCCCGAATGATAGCCGCACCTTGCCAGACCGACAGGCAAGCGGCGGCAAGGCTCGCATGAAGCCGCCGGTCGACCGGTAGGCCGAGCAGGTGCTGGAACATCGATTTGCGCGAAACACCGATCAGCAGCGGGAAGCCAAGCTGCCCCAATCTCCGCCCGTGCGCGAGCAGCTTGAGGTTGTGCTCGAGGTTCTTGCCGAAGCCGATGCCCGGATCGATCGCGATGGCCTCCTTCGGGACACCGGCTGCGAGGCAGGCATCCGCTCGTCCGCGCAGATAACTCGCGACCTCGGACACCACGTCCTCGTAGTGGGGCGCGGCCTGCATGCTCTGGGGCTGCCCCTGCATGTGCATCAGACACACCGCGGCCCGATGCCGCAGCACGACCGCCAGCGCGCCGTCTTCTTCGAGCGCCCGAATGTCGTTGATCAGATGCGCACCGGCGGCGCAGGCGGCTTCCATTACCGACGGCTTGAACGTGTCCACCGAGATGGCGATGTCCAGGCGCCGGCGCAAGGCCTCGATCACCGGAACGACGCGATCGAGTTCCTCTTGCAGAGGCACCGGTGGAGCGCCGGGGCGCGTCGATTCACCACCGACATCGATGATGCGCGCGCCCTCGGCGAGCATCTGCTCGGCACGATGCAATGCGGAATCGAGCTGCGCGAATCTCCCACCGTCGGAAAACGAATCCGGAGTGACGTTCAATATGCCCATGACCGCCGGCTCGGTCAGGTCGAGCGTTCGGTCGGGGAGCTGCAGCCGAGTCATTGGATGCCTGCAAAGAGAGAGGCCGGCACTTGGGCCGGCCTCGGATATCGATGATCTGGCTGCGCGCCTTATGGGGGCGAGCCGGCCGGCCGCGGATTTACCGGTGGCATCGCACCGGCGCCCGTTCCACTGCCGGTGCTGCGCGGCGGCGGATTGGTGCGATTGCTGTCGTTCCAGGACTCCGGCGGACCGGGCTGACGACCTTCCATGATGTCGCGAATCTGGTCGCTGTCGATCGTTTCGTACTTGAGCAGGGCCTCGGCCATCACATGGAGCTTCTCCATGTTGTCGACGAGAATCTGCTTGGCACGACCGTAGTTGCTCTCGATGACGCCACGCACTTCGAGATCGATCGCATGCGCGGTGTCGTCCGATACGCTCTTGGTCTGCGTCACGCTCTTGCCGAGAAAGACTTCGCCGTTGTCTTCGGAATACGAAAGCGGGCCGAGCTTGTTCGACATACCCCACTTCGTGACCATGTTGCGGGCGATGTCGGTGGCACGTTCGATGTCATTCGAAGCGCCCGTGGTCACCTTGTCGAAGCCGAAGATCAGCTCTTCGGCGAGACGGCCACCGAACAGCGAGCAGATCTGGCTATTGAGGCGCTCCAGCGTGTAGCTGTAGCGGTCTTCCTCAGGCAGGAACATCGTCACGCCGAGTGCACGGCCGCGCGGAATGATCGTGACCTTGTAGACCGGATCGTGATCCGGCACCGACAGGCCGACGATCGCGTGGCCGGCTTCGTGATAGGCGGTGAGCTTCTTCTCGCTCTCGGACATGACCATCGAGCGCCGTTCGGCCCCCATCATGATCTTGTCCTTCGCCTTCTCGAAATCGTCGTGATCGACCAGACGCTTATTGGCGCGAGCGGCGAACAGCGCTGCCTCGTTGACGAGGTTGGCCAGATCGGCGCCCGAGAAGCCCGGAGTCGCACGCGCGATGATCTCCGGCTTGACGTTGTCGGCCAGCGGCACGGCGCGCATATGAACCTTGACGATCTGCTCGCGGCCGCGCACATCGGGCAGCGGCACCACGACCTGGCGGTCGAAGCGGCCCGGACGCAGCAGCGCCGGATCGAGCACGTCAGGGCGGTTGGTCGCCGCGATGACGATCACGCCCTCGCTGCCCTCGAAGCCATCCATCTCGACGAGCAGCTGGTTGAGCGTCTGCTCGCGCTCGTCGTGACCGCCGCCGAGACCGGCGCCACGATGACGGCCGACAGCATCGATTTCGTCGATGAAGATGATGCACGGCGCATGCTTTTTGGCTTGCTCGAACATGTCGCGCACGCGGCTGGCGCCGACGCCGACGAACATTTCGACGAAGTCCGAACCCGAGATCGCGAAGAACGGCACGCCAGCTTCGCCTGCGATGGCCTTGGCCAGCAGCGTCTTGCCGGTGCCCGGCGAACCGACCATCAGCACGCCGCGCGGAATCTTACCGCCGAGCTTCTGGAACTTGCCCGGGTCTTTGAGAAAGTCGACGAGCTCGGCCACTTCCTGCTTGGCTTCTTCGACGCCGGCGACGTCATTGAACGTGATCTTGACTTGGTCTGCGTTGAGCATGCGCGCGCGGGATTTGCCGAAGCTCATCGCCCCACGCCCCCCCGCCCCGCCCTGCATCTGGCGCATGAAGTACACCCAGACCGCGATCAGCAGCAGGATCGGCCCGAAGCTGAACAACAATTGCGTCAGCAGCGGCGTTTCACGCGGCTTTTCGCCCGTGAACTTGACGCGGTTTTCGATCAGATCCTTGATGAGGCCGGAGTTGTTGGTCTCGGGGCTGATGGTGACGAAGCGCGAACCGCCCTTCAGCTCGCCATGCAGCTGATCACCGGAGATCAGGACTTCGGAAACGTTGCCCTGCTTGACCTGATCGAGGAAGTCCGAATATTGGATTTCGGGCTGTGCGCGGCTGCGGCCGGCGAAGCTCTGGAACACCGTCATCAGTACGATGAGGATGACGACCCAAAGCAGGAGATTTTTGGCCAGATCGTTCAAGCTTGTTCCTTCCCATCCATTCAGAGCGGCAGACCGCTCGTTTTGAACCTTACACCCGCAAATAGTTTCGCGCTACCAAGTAAACCTCGCGGCTGCGAGGCCTCGAAGCCTTGGGTTTCCGGATACTGACGGAGCCGAACTGACTCCGCACCGTCTTCAAATATGCGTCGAAACCTTCACCCTGGAACACCTTGACCACATAGGCGCCCCCCTTCTTCAGATGGCCGGCGCAGAACTCCAGCGCCAGCTCACATAAATAAAGAGAGGAAGCCTGATCGGCAGCGTCCACCCCGCTCATATTGGGGGCCATGTCCGACAATACAAGGTCGACCGCCGCCCCCCCGCTGGCGGCGCCGACGTGGGACTCGAGCTCCCGCAGCACCGACTCCTCACGGAAATCGCCGAGGATGATCTCGACGTCCTTGAGCGGCTCGATCGGCAGGATGTCGAGGGCGATGAGTCGCCCCTTGCTGCCGAGCAGCGGACGCGTGATCTGGCTCCAGCCGCCCGGCGCGGCCCCGAGATCGACGACGATCATGCCCGGACGGACGAGCCTGTCCTTCTCGAGGATTTCCTGAAGCTTGAACACCGCTCGCGATCGGTAACCGAGCTTTCTGGCCTTCTGGACATACAGGTCGGCCTCGTGCTCGGCGAGCCAGCGGGCACTGCTGTCGCTGCGTTTCTGGGTCATGCGAACAGCCGGGGAACGAGAGACGGGGAACGGGAGACGAACCGACGTGAGGTTACGTCTCCCGTCTCTCGTTCCCCGTCTCCCGTCATCAGATGTACTCCACCTTCACGATCTCGAGCTCACGCGATCCACCCGGGGCGCGAACTTCCACCACGTCGCCCTCTTCCTTGCCGATCAGGGCGCGTGCGATCGGCGAGTTGTACGAGATCAGGCCAGCCTTGGAATCGGCTTCATCTTCTCCGACGAGCTGGTAACGCAATTCTTCTTCGCTGCTCGTGTCGGCCACCGTCACCGTGGCGCCGAAAATCACCTTGCCGGTGTTCTCCATCGTCGTCACGTCGATCACTTGCGAATTGCCAAGCTTGCCTTCGATTTCGCCGATGCGGCCTTCGGTGAAGCTCTGCTGTTCGCGGGCCGCGGCATATTCGGCGTTCTCCTTGAGATCGCCGTGCGCACGGGCCTCGGCGATCGCCGCGATGACGCGCGGGCGCACTTCGGACTTGAGGTGTCGCAGTTCTTCGCGCAGCTTTTCGGCGCCACGGACGGTGAGAGGCGTTTTGGTCATGTTGATTGATCGATGAAGAAAAAAACGGCCAGGCCGACGATGCGCCGGCCTGGCCCTACCGTACCTTAAACCGTCGTCAGGCTGCTATGCAGAGACTGCAGGCGGTTGACGTCGAGCGCGTCGAGGTGGTCCATCGCGATGGCCGCCGCATAGGCGCCCGAGATGGTCGTGAAGTAGCAGAGCTTGTGCTGGATGGCGGCGGCGCGGATCGAGCGCGATTCCTCGATCGACCGCTTGCCTTCCGTGGTGTTGGCGATGAACTGGATCTCGCCGTTCTTGATCATGTCGACGCAGTGCGGCCGGCCTTCCTTGACCTTGTTGACGCCCTCGCAGGCGATACCGGCCTTGCGGATCAGCTCGGCGGTGCCGTGGGTGGCGACGACGCGGAAGTTCTTCGCGGCGAGCAGGCGGGCCAGATCGACGGCCTTGGCCTTGTCGCTGTCGCGCACCGAGATGAACGCGGTGCCCTGGCGCGGAACCGTCATGCCGGCCGCGAGCAGCGACTTGTTGAAGGCTTCGCCGAAATGCACGCCCACGCCCATGACTTCGCCGGTCGAGCGCATTTCCGGCCCGAGCAGCGGATCGACGCCCGGGAACTTGCCGAACGGGAACACCGATTCCTTGACCGAGTAATAGGCCGGAATGATTTCCTTGTCGACGCCCTGGCTGGCCAGGCTCTGGCCCGCCATGCAGCGCGCGGCGATCTTCGCGAGCGGGCGGCCGGTGGCCTTGGACACGAACGGCGAGGTCCGCGAGGCGCGCGGATTGACTTCGAGCAGGTAGACCGTCTCGCCCTGCACCGCGAACTGCGCATTCATGAGGCCGACGACGTTGAGCGCGCGCGCGAGCTTTTCCATCTGCGCGCGAATGTCGTCGACGACGTGCTTGGGCAGCGAGTACGGCGGCAGCGAGCAGGCCGAATCGCCCGAATGCACGCCGGCTTCCTCGATGTGCTCCATGACGCCGCCGATCACCACACGCTCACCGTCGGCGAGCGCATCGACGTCGACCTCGATCGCGTTGTTGAGGAAGCGGTCGAGCAGCACCGGCGAATCGTTGCTCACCTTCACCGCTTCGGTCATGTAGCGGTTGAGGTCTTCGTCGTCGTGGACGATTTCCATCGCGCGGCCACCGAGCACGTAGCTCGGACGCACGACGAGCGGATAGCCGACCTTCGCGGCCACCGCGAGCGCCTGCTCGTTCGAGGTGGCGACGCCGTTCGGCGGCTGGCGCAGCTTGAGTTCGTCGACGAGCTTCTGGAAGCGCTCGCGATCTTCGGCGAGATCGATCGCATCGGGCGTGGTGCCGATGATCGGCGCACCCGCGGCTTCGAGCTGGCGCGCGAGCTTGAGCGGCGTCTGGCCGCCGAACTGCACGATCACGCCGATCGGCTTTTCGAGGTCGATGATTTCCATCACGTCTTCGAAGGTCAGCGGCTCGAAGTACAGGCGATCCGAAGTGTCGTAGTCGGTCGACACGGTCTCCGGATTGCAGTTGACCATGATGGTTTCGTAACCATCTTCACGCAGCGCGAGGCTCGCGTGCACGCAGCAGTAATCGAACTCGATGCCCTGGCCGATGCGGTTCGGGCCGCCGCCGAGCACGACGATCTTCTTGCGATCGGTCGGCGCCGCTTCGCATTCCTCGTCGTACGAGGAATACATGTAGGCCGTGGTCGAGGCGAATTCAGCCGCGCAGGAATCGACGCGCTTGTAGACCGGACGCACGCCGAGCGCGTGGCGCAGCTTGCGCACGTCGAGTTCGTCGTAACCGAGCAGCTTGGCGAGACGGCGATCCGAGAAGCCCAGGCGCTTGTAGCGACGCAGCTGATCCGCGCTGATCTTGCTGCGATCGAGCTTGGCGATTTCGGCTTCGGTCGCGATCAGCTCGTGAATCTGCTCGAGGAACCACGGATCGATCTTCGACAGGCGATGCACCTCGTCGACCGACATGCCCGAGCGGAACGCATCGCCGACGAACCACAGGCGCTTGGCGCGCGCGGTGATCAGTTCTTCGCGAATCTTGTCGAGGTTGGCTTCGCGGAAATCCGGCACCTGCGGATCGAAACCATCGGAGCCGGTTTCGAGGCCGCGCATGGCCTTGAGCAGCGATTCCTGGAAGTTGCGGCCCATGGCCATCACTTCGCCGACCGACTTCATCTGCGTGGTCAGGCGCGAATCGGCCTGCGGGAATTTTTCGAACGTGAAGCGCGGAATCTTGGTGACGACGTAATCGATGCTCGGCTCGAAGCTCGCCGGCGTGACGCCGCCGGTGATTTCGTTGCGCAGTTCGTCGAGCGTGTAGCCGACCGCGAGCTTGGCCGCGACCTTGGCGATCGGGAAGCCGGTGGCCTTCGATGCCAGCGCCGACGAGCGCGACACGCGCGGGTTCATCTCGATGACGATGATGCGTCCGTCGGTCGGGCTGATCGCGAACTGCACGTTCGAGCCGCCGGTGTCGACGCCGATCTTGCGCAGCACCTTGATGCTGGCGTCGCGCAGCAGTTGGTATTCCTTGTCGGTCAGCGTCTGCGCCGGCGCGACGGTGATCGAATCGCCCGTGTGCACGCCCATCGGATCGAAGTTCTCGATCGAGCAGACGATGATGCAGTTGTCCTTGCGGTCACGCACCACCTCCATCTCGAATTCCTTCCAGCCGAGCAAGGATTCCTCGATGAGCACTTCGGTGGTCGGCGACAGGTCGAGGCCACGCGTGACGATTTCCTCGAACTCCTCGACGTTGTACGCCACGCCGCCGCCCGAGCCGCCGAGCGTGAAGCTCGGACGGATGATGACCGGATAACCGATCTGCTCCTGGATGTAGCGCGCCTCGTCCATCGAATGCGCGACACCCGAGCGCGCGCTGCCGAGGCCAATCTCGGTCATCGCATCGCGGAATTTCTGGCGATCTTCGGCGAGGTCGATCGCATGCTCGTTCGCACCGATCATCTCGACGTTGAATTTCTTCAGCACGCCGTTGCGCGCCAGATCGAGCGCGCAGTTCAGCGCGGTCTGGCCGCCCATGGTCGGCAGCACCGCGTCGGGGCGTTCGGCCTCGATGATCTTGGCGACCGTCTGCCAGCGGATCGGCTCGATGTAGGTCGCATCGGCCGTGTCCGGGTCGGTCATGATCGTGGCCGGATTCGAGTTGACCAGGATCACGCGATAGCCTTCGGCGCGCAGCGCCTTGCAGGCTTGCGCGCCGGAGTAGTCGAACTCGCAGGCCTGGCCGATCACGATGGGACCGGCGCCGATGATGAGGATGCTCTTGAGGTCTGTACGTTTTGGCATGGCGTCTTATCGTCGTCAGTTCAGGCTCGCGGTCGCGAGCTTCGCGCCGAATCCGAGGAATAAAGCCCCGGCGCCGCCGGTGAGTCCGGCGGACAGGCGCTGGCGGCGGCGAAACGCGCCGGCAAGTCGAGCGCCGCCGAAGATCAGCGCGCTCAGGTAAACAAAACTCATGGCCTGGGCGATCAGGCCCAGAATCGTGAAGGCCAGCACCGAGTGCGCGTAGGCCGGATCGACGAACTGGATGAAGAAGGCCATGAAGAACAGGATCGCCTTCGGGTTCAGCAGGCTGATCACGAGCGCGCGGCGAAACGGAGCGGCCGTGGTCGCCACAGCCGGAGCCGGGCGCGCCGGGTCTTCGGGCAACGCGGTCCTGCCCTTGAACACACTGCGCAGCATCGACACGCCGATCCAGGCCAGATAGGCCGCGCCGACGTACTTGAAGACGATGAAAGCCGCCGGGTAGGCCTTGAGCAGCGAGGCCACGCCGCCGGCGGCGAGCACCATCAGCACCGCATCGCCTAGGAACACACCGCAGGCCGCGCGATAACCCGCGCCCACGCCGTGAGCCGCCGCAGTGCCGAGCACGAACAGCGAGTTCGGGCCAGGCAGCAGCACGACGACCAACGTGCCGAGCAGGTAAGTCGGCAGGTCGATGATTCCAAACCCGTTCATCTCGACCTTAGGCGTTCGGCGCCATCGACTGCACGAAGCGGTCGAACAGGTAATCGACGTCGTGAGGGCCGGGGCTCGCTTCCGGGTGCCCCTGGAAGCTGAAGGCCGGCGCGTCGGTGAGCCGGATGCCCTGGTTCGAGCCGTCGAACAGCGAGCGATGCGTGGCCACGACATTGGCCGGCAGCGTCGCCTCGTCGACCGCGAAGCCGTGGTTCTGGCTGGTGATCAGCACGCGGCCGGAGTCCATGTCCTGCACCGGGTGGTTCGCACCGTGGTGACCGGTGCTCATCTTGAGCGTTTTGGCGCCCGCGGCGAGGCCGAGGATCTGGTGACCGAGGCAGATGCCGAACAGCGGCAGCTTGCGGGCGAGGAACTCGCGTGCGGCCTCGATCGCGTAGGTGCAGGGCTCCGGATCGCCCGGGCCGTTGGCCAGGAACACGCCGTCCGGCTTGAGCGCGAGCACGTCCGCAGCCGGCGTCTGCGCCGGCACCACGGTGATGCGGCAGCCGCGATCGACGAGCATGCGCAGGATGTTGCGCTTGACGCCGAAGTCGTAGGCGACGACGTGGAAGCTCTCGTCCTTCAACTGCGTTTCGCGGTTGGATTCCAGCTCCCACGAACCCGTGGTGTAGCTGTAGGGCTCGCGCACCGAAACCACCTTGGCGAGATCCATGCCCTTGAGGCCCGGGAACTCGCGCGCGGCGGCCAGCGCGGCGGCTTCGTCGACCGCATCGCCGGCGACGATGCAGCCGTTCTGCGCACCTTTTTCGCGCAGCAGGCGCGTCAGGCGGCGCGTATCGATGTCGGCGATCGCCACCACGCGATGCTTCTGCAGGTAGCCCGAGAAATCGAGCGTCGAGCGCCAGTTGGAATGCGGCCGCGGCACTTCGCGCAGCACCAGGCCGGAAATGTGGACTTCGGACGATTCGGCATCTTCGTCGTTGCTGCCGACGTTGCCGATGTGCGGATAAGTCAGGGTGACGATCTGCCGGCGGTACGAGGGATCGGTCATGATCTCCTGGTATCCGGTCATCGCCGTGTTGAAAACGACTTCTCCGACCGTCTGACCGTCGACGCCAATCGAAACACCTTTGAAAACGCTGCCATCGGCGAGGGCGAGCAGGGCCGGCTTGCGATTCATCATCGGCTCTTGGGGGCTCTAGGGACTAGGGGCGCTAATCGAATTGCGGACATGGAAAAGGGGGCGGCGATGAACCCGCTGAAGTGCTTGGCACTTCTGCGGGAGCCTCGGGAGCCCCCTCGCGATTAGGCCGGCAGTTTACGCGACAAGCCCGACTGCGTAAACGAGGAAAACGCGATCGACCGCCCGTCAAAGTGTCCAGGCCGACAGCCAAGCCCTTGTCGGCAAAAAACTTTCAACGGCGCGAACGACAGCCGGATTCAGAGCAGCGACATCTGACCGCCTGCTCCCGGAACGCGGAACTGTCTGAAGTCGAGCTCGACCGTCGCGTCGCGGCCCGCGTTGAGCCCGTAGCGCTTGCAGGCCAGCCGGAAGCGCTGGGCGGTCAGCTCGGCGTACTGCCCCTGCCCGCGCATGCGGGTGCCGAACTCGGCCACGTAGTCCTTGCCGCCGCGCATCTGCCGGACCAGGCTCATGACGTGCCCGGCCTTGAGCGGATAGCGCTGGGCGAGCCATTCGCGGAACAGGTCCTTCACCTCCCAGGGCAGGCGCAGCATGGCGTAGCTGGCCTGGCGCGCCCCGGCTTCGGCCGACAGCTCCAGCACGCGGTCCATCTCGTGATCGTTCACGAACGGGATCACCGGCGAAAACATCACGCGCACCGGAATCCCGATGTCGGCGAGCTTGCGCATGATGCGCAGCCTCGCGGCGGCCGAGCTCGCGCGCGGCTCGAGGTCGCGCTTGAGCTCGTCGCGCAGGCTCACGAGCGTGATGCCGACGTGAACCAGCCTGAGCCTGGCCATTTCGGCGAGCAGGTCGAGATCGCGCTCGATCGTCGCGCCCTTGGTGATGATGCCGACTGGATGGCGGAATTCGAGCAGCTTTTCGAGCAGCCGCCGCGTCACCCGGTGCTCGCGCTCGATCGGCTGGTAACAGTCCGTGTTCACCCCGAGCACGATGATCTTGGGCTCGTAGCGCGGCCGGCGCAGCTCGGCGTCGAGCAGCTCGGGCGCGTTGCCCTTGTAGAACAGCTTGGTCTCGAAATCGAGGCCGGGGGACAGGTTCAAATACGCATGCGTCGGCCGGGCGAAGCAGTAGATGCAGCCATGCTCGCAACCGCGGTACGGGTTGATCGACTGCGTAAAGCCGATGTCCGGCGAATCGTTGCGGCTGATGATCGACTTGGCGCGCTCCTCGCGCACCTCGGTCCTGAACGCAGGCAGCGGTTCGACCGGCAGATCCCAGCCGTCGTCGAAGACCTCGCGGCGCAGCGATTCGAAGCGCCCTTCCGGGTTCGAGCCGGCGCCGCGGCCCTTGCGAGGCTCAGCCGGGTTCATCGGGCTGGCCCTAGCCGCCCGCCCCGGCGGCGTAATCGAGCGCGAGATTCGCGAGCGTGCGCACGCCGAGCGGCAGCATGGCCTCGTCGAGATGGAAGCGCGGCGAATGGTTCGCGGGCCAATCGTCGGCCGGCGTTCCGGGCGTGCGCCCGCCGATGAACACGAACAGGCCCGGGATCTGCTGCTGGAAGAACGAGAAATCCTCGGCGCCGAGCATCGGCGGCACGTCGAGAACCTTGCCCTCGCCGGCCACGCGGCTCAGCGTCGGCAGCATGCGCGCCGTCAGCTTCGGGTCGTTGAAGGTGACCGGATAGGCGTGCCCCGCACCGATCTCGACCGTCGCGCTGGCGCCGGCGCTTTCGGCGATCTTCTCGGCCGTGCGCCTCACGCGCTCGTGCAGCTCCTGCTGCATGCCGGTGTCGAGCGCGCGCAGCGTGCCCTTCATGACCACCTCGTCCGGAATGATATTGCCGCGCACGCCGCCCTCGATCTTGCCGATCGTCACGATGACGGGCGCCTGGCTGATGTCCATCTGACGGCTCGCGATGGTCTGCAGGCCGTCGATGATCTGCGCGCTGACCGCGATCGGATCGATGCCGGCCCAGGGCCGCGCGCCGTGGGTCTGCTTGCCGCGCACGGTGATGGTCAGGTCGTCCGAACTCGCCATCGCCCCGCCCGAGCGGATCGCGAGCTGGTGGCGTCCCACTGCGAGAACACGTGCAGGCCGAAGATCACTTCGGGCTTGGGCGCGCCGCTCAGCACGCCCTGCTTGACCATCAGTTCGGCGCCGCCGTGCTCGCCCTCGGGCGCGCCTTCTTCGGCCGGCTGGAAGATCAGCTTGAGCGTGCCGGGCCACTCGGCCTTGAGCCTGGAAGCCACTTCGGCGACGCCGAGCAGCACCGCCATGTGGCTGTCGTGCCCGCAGGCGTGCATGACGCCGACGTCCTTGCCGTCGAATTTGCCCTTCACCCTGGACCTGAACGGCAGATCGACGTCCTCGACCACCGGCAGGCCGTCCATGTCGGCGCGCAGCGCGATCACCGGGCCGGGCTTGCCGCCCTGCAGCACCGCGACGACGCCGGTGTTGGCGACGCCGGTCTGCACCTGCAGGCCGAGCTTGCGCAGCTGCTTGGCGACGTAGGCCGCCGTGTGGGTCTCGCGATTCGACAGCTCCGGATGCTCGTGGAACCAGCGGCGGTTTTCGACGAGCGTGGGTTGCAGCTGAGTCGCAAGCCGGTCGACTTCGGCGCGCAGGTCGTCGGCGGCCTGTGCGGAGAAGCCCGGCAGCGCCATTGCAAGGCTAGCGGCGGCGACAACGGCGGCAGTTCGAATGTTCATGCGCAGGATCACCCGGGCTTTACGCCAGCACGTCCTTCATCGAGTACAGGCCCGGCGCCTTGTCCTGCAGCCAGTGCGCCGCGCGCAGCGCACCGTTCGAAAAGTTGGCGCGGTTGCTGGCCTTGTGCGCGATCTCCACGCGTTCGCCGTCGCCGAGGAACATCACCGTGTGGTCGCCGACGACGTCGCCGCCGCGGATCGTCGCGAAGCCGATATCGGTGCGCGTGCGCGCTCCTGTGTGGCCTTCGCGCGCATACACCGCGTGCTCGCGCAGCGAGCGGCCTACGCCGCGCGCGGCCGCCTCGCCGAGCATCAGCGCGGTGCCGCTCGGCGCATCGACCTTGTGCCGGTGATGCGCCTCGACGATCTCGATGTCCACCGTCTCGCCGAGCACGCGCGCCGCATGTTCGACGAGCGCCAGGCACAGGTTCACGCCGATGCTGAAATTGCCCGACAGGCAGATCGGAATGCGCCTGGACGCGGCCTCGATCAGCGCGCGCTGCTCGGCCGAAAACCCGGTGGTGCCAATCACCATGCCCTTGCCACTCGCGAGGCAGGTTTCGAGCGCGGCCAGCGTGCCTTCGGGACGCGTGAAGTCGATCAGCACGTCGTAGTCGTCGGCGGCCGCACGCGGATCGGAGGACAGTTTCACGCCGTCGGCGATCGGCTGGCCGATGCCGGGCGCATCGGCCCGGTCGAAGGCCGCGCCGAGGCGCAGATTACCGTGGTGGGGAACGGCTTCGAGCAGCGCCCGGCCCATGCGGCCGGCGGCTCCGAGAATGGCGATGCGAGTCTGGGTCATGAACGTCTCCGTCTAGGCGCGCAGTTTATCGCGAGCGCACCGCGGGCCGCCGCGCCGACTTGGGGACGGACATCATGGCGGACGCTTACAGCCCGAGCTTCTTGGCTTGCTGCCAGAGTGCTTCCATCGCATCGAGACGCCGCGGATCGCCGAGTGCGGGCAGCGTTTGCGCATGTTTCATCACGTGCCCGTAGCGGCGGGTGAATTTTTCGTTGGCACCCGCCAGAGCGGCCACCGGATCGACACCGAGATGACGTGCGAGGTTGACGACGACGAACAGCAGATCGCCGAGTTCGTCCTGACGGCGATCGAGGCTCTGGTCGACGGTTTCGCGCAGCTCGCCGAGTTCCTCCGCAACCTTGTCCCAGAGCGGATCGAGTTCGCTCCAATCGAAGCCTTCGCGCGCCGCTTCTTCCTGCAGCTTTGCGGCGATCGCCAGCAGCTCGCTCATGCGCCGCCGACCTTGCGGCAGAGATTTCGCAGCATGCCGGCGGTCGCGCCCCAGATCGCATACTCGCCGTAACGCACTTCGAAGAAAGGCAGTTCGATGCCGTCACGCACGAACGTTTTCGATGCGTAGTTGCTCGGATCGAGCAGCAGCGACAGCGGCACTTCGAACGCTTCGGCGACTTCGACCGCATCGAGCCGAAGCTCGGGCAACTCGCGAACCACCCCGACTACCGGCGTTACCCGGTACAGCGAGCCGGTCGGATAATCGTCGAGATAGCCGATGATCTCGACATGCTCGCGCTTGAGCCCGATTTCCTCGTCGGCCTCGCGCAGTGCGTTGTCGACGGCCGAGACGTCGGCCGCATCGCGACGCCCGCCCGGAAACGCGATCTGGCCCTTGTGATTGCGCATGAGTTCGGATCGGCGCGTGAGCAGCACCGTGGGCTCGGGCTCACGCGCGACAATCGGCACCAGTACCGCAGCTGGCTTGAGCGCAGCAAGCCATTCGGGCTTGCGCAGCTCGTCGAGTTGCGGCGGCAGTTCCATCAGATACAGCTCGCGCTGCTGCTCGCTGCTGCCGGCGAGCGCGGCGCGCAAGCGCTGCTCCCATTCGGCAAACTCAGCGCCCTCGCCAGCCAACGCCTCACCGCTCTGGCGTGGCATAGTGGCTTCGTCCTCATCCAGACTGCTACTCACGACTCATCTCCTCGTGGACGATCTTCGAAGCAAGCCCGCAATCGATCGCTGGCGCTCCCTGCGCGAACTCGACGAGTCGCTGCAGCACCCCAAAGGCTCGGCGTTTCGCGCGTTTCGCCGTCTCGAAAACCACTGGCAGGAAACGAGCGATTTCATCGTGCTGCATCACGAGCGCGATCGCGCGCTCATCGACATCTTGAGGCAGCAGCAACGCATCTACGCTTCGACCGTCAATCTCGTCATGCTCTCGCCCGAACTCGCCGATGCGGTGATCGCTCAGATGCGCCGCATGACCACCGATCCGGCCGAATAACCGGCGCCGAAGGCGCTCAGCACGCCGATGTCTCCGGGTGCGAAATCCTGCTGGTACTTGTGGAAGGCGATCACCGAGCCGGCCGAGCTGGTGTTCGCGTACTCGTCGAGAATCACCGGTGCCTCGGTGCGATCGGCATCGCGGCCGAGCAGCTTGCGCACGATGAACTCGTTCATCGACAGATTGGCCTGGTGCAACCAGTAGCGCTTGACCTCCTCGGGCTTGATCTGCAGATCGGCCAGATGTGAGCCGATCAGCTCGGCCACCATCGGCACCACTTCCTTGAACACCTTGCGGCCTTCCTGGCGGAACAGCACGTCGTCCCAGCTGCGCTGCGTTTCTTCCGCAGCGTTCAGGAAGCCGAAGTTGTTGCGGATGTTGTTCGAGAACTGCGTCTGCAGGCGCGTGCCGAGAATTTCGAAGCGCTGTTCGGATACGGCGGACTCCACCGGCTCGACCACGATCGCGGTGGCCGCGTCGCCGAAGATGAAATGGCAGTCGCGATTGCGCCAGTTCAAATGTCCCGAGCAGATTTCCGCGCTGACCACGAGCGCGCACTTGGCGCTGCCGTTGCGCACCGCGTCGACGGCGGTCTGCACGCCGAACGCGGCCGAGGCGCAGGCCACGTTCATGTCGAAGCCGAAGCCGCGCGCACCGAGCGCGGTCTGCAACTCCACCGCCATCGCCGGATAGCCGCGCTGCATGTTCGAGCAGGCCATCAGCACGCAGTCGACGTCTTCGGGCTTGCGGCCTGCGGCGGCCAGCGCCTGGCGCGCGGCCGCCAGCCCCATCTCGACCATCAGCGAAGGCTCGTCGTTGCTGCGCAGCGGCAGGCTCGGACGCATGCGCTCGATATCGAGCACGCCCGATTTGTTGAGCACGTAGCGCGATTTGATGCCCGAGGCCTTTTCGATGAATTCGCTGCTCGAAGCCGCCAGCGGCTGCACGGTTCCGGCCGCGATCGCTTCGGCCTCACGGGCGTTGTGCGCTTCGACGTAGGCGTTGTACGAGGCGACGAGTTCGTCGTTGGAGATGGATTCGGACGGCGTGAACAGCCCGGTACCGCTGATGCAGACGGATTTCATGGGGAAGACCTGGGAAGGGTTGATAGCGTCCGGATCAGACGGCTGCGTAGGCGCCGGCACGCCAGCCCGCGCGGTTCATGGCTTCTTCGAGCACCAGTTTCGGCGTCTGTTCGCGACGGATCGACAGGTGCGAGCCCTGGTACCAGGTGACCGGAACGCCCCAGTGCCGCGACAGCATGACCGGATGGCGCGGGGCGACGATGCGATCGCCGGTGGCCGCGAAGATGTGCAGGTTGCGCGCATCGAGCCTGGGCTTCTGCACGAGCGGCGAGACGATGTGCAGGATGTCCTGATACCGCTGCTGATCGAGCCCGCGCCAGCACAGATAGCGCTGGTGCATCGGCGGTACGTAGCGCCACAGGCCGCTCGCCAGATCGACGAGCGGAACGCCGGCGACGACGAAATCGAGCTTGTCGTCATAACCCGCGAGCAGGCTCGCATTGTAGCCGCCGAGGCTGACACCGTAGACCCCGATGCTGAGGCCCTCTTCCATGCTGCGCAGCCAGGCCAGCCAGCGGCGCAGATCCCACAGCGCCTGCGATTCGGCGTAGAGCAGATCGAGCAGATCACCGTCGAGATAGTGATCGCCCGTGCGCATGCCGATCTTGCGGCTACCATGCAGCGGCAGCGTCGGCATGATCACGTTGAGGCCGAGGTGATGATGCAGGTAAGCCGGCGAGAACAGCGAAAAATCCATCATCGGCGTACCCATGCGGTAGCCGTGGATGCACATGATCCAGGGCCGCGGCGCGCCCGGGTGGCGCAGCACGTTGGCGACGCAGCGGCTGTTGCTCTCATAGCCGAGCCAGGTCTGCGCGCCGGGCAGATCGGGCGGCAGCGAAAAGCCGCTGTCGAAGCTCACGCGCTCGTATTCGACGCCGTAGATGCGCGCGTTGTGGCTTTGCACGCGCTCGGGCGGCGGCGGCTCCTTGTGGAAGGTCTCGGGACGGCCCTGCCAGCCGGCGTCGGCGAGCATCTTTTCGAGCTTCACGGCCTCGTCGCTCATGCGCGCCGCTTCATCGCCGCTCGGCACCGATGCCGAGGCGAGAAAATAGCCGAGCACGCCTTCATCCATGCCGGCCTTGAAGGCCATCTTCCAATCCAGGTGCAGGTCCGCCGTGCCCTCGTAGACCGGCTCGTTGCGCAAGCCGACACGGCCGGCGACGAGGAAGGAGCCGCCGAACAGCAGCGCCGCGACCAGCGCGGGAGCAAAGCCTTCGGCGATGACCAAGGGAACGCTCAGCAGCACCCCGAGCGCCGAGCCGAGGCCCATGTACGCGGTCACGCGCGGATCGCCCGGCATCATCAGCATCGCGACCGCCGATGCCAGCACGAGCACGCCGGGCACGCCGGCGAACAGCCACCAGAGCAAATGCTCGTGACTGGCGATCGCATAGAGGCCCGCGATCAACGGCACGATGGCGGACCATTCCCACTGCCGCGGTGTCGCCAGTTGCATGGACATGGTGAATCTCCTGAAGAGCGAAATCGAAGTCGTGGCGGTGCGCCGCTAGGCCTGGGTCAGAATCCGGTACAGGCCCAGCGAGGCCGGAACCGCGGTGATCAGCACGAAAGCTTGCAGACCCCAAGCCCAGTTCCAACGGCGCCAGAAGCCCATGAAGCCCGCCAGGAACATCAGGCCCACGATCGTGAAGATCAGCGTGCTGCCGAGCAGCATCGGCACCTGGCCGCGCAGCGAGGGCGATAGATCGAGCACGAACCAATACAAAATGCAGACCACGCCCTGCACCATGCCCAGGGTCAGGCACAGCGCGCCGAGCGCGGCGTCGAAAATCATCAGGAACTTCTTCATCGTTTGGACGGATTCTTGTTTCGTTCGCGACGCTGGGGCGGCCGCAGCAACTTGAGCAGGGGCAGGAGTTCGCGTGCGACCTTGGGTTGCTGCGCCCCGGCCTTGATCAGCAGGCGCGTGAAGCCGCGCAGGATCTTGTCGCGCGATTCGAACAGGCTGCCGGCGAAGGGAATGTGGCGATCGTCCATCACCGTGACCCGCTCGCCGGGCTCGTCACCGAAGCGGAAGGCCACGGTCAGCCGGATGTCGACGGGCTCGCGTGAGCGGCGGCCGGCGCGGCGTCCGGCGGGATCGCGTGCCTTGGCTATCATGTGGCTCCTTCTTCGCGGTTCTCGGTCACACGATGACTCCCGACAAGCTCGTCTGTTTCGCACATGGCAAGGAAAGCGGCCCGTGGGGCATCAAGATCAAGCATCTTGCTGCGATCGCACGCGAACAGGGCTTCGACGTGATGAGCCCGGATTATAGTCAGTCCGTCGATCCCGACGTGCGCGTGTCCCAGTTGATCGGCCTCGCACCGAAGGCCCGCTGTCTCGTTCTCGTAGGGTCTAGCATGGGCGGCTACGTGTCGGCGATGGCCTGCGAGACACTGCGTCCCACCGCGTTGATGCTGCTGGCGCCGGCGCTGTACTTTCCGGGCTGGGATCGGGAGCCTGCGGGCATCCCCGATCTCTGCGCCGTGGTACACGGCTGGGGCGACGAGATCGTTCCTTACGAACGCGGCCTGCGCTTCGCACGGCGCCACAAGGCGGCGCTGCACCTGCTCGATTCCGACCACAGCCTCAACGACAAATTGCCCGAGTTGGGTCGTATATTCGCCTCGGTGCTCGAGCAGGCTGCGGTACAGTAAGGCTCTCAGGATTCAAAAAACTTTGGACTAATCGTGAACACATCGGTGCGTGAGCGCTGGGAAGCGGTTTACCGCAAGACCGAGTACAAGGTCATGCTGGAACAGCAGACCGTTTCGCTGCGCATCGGCGAATATGATGCCGAGGCCGAGCGCTTGATCCAGGCCGAGACGGGCCTCAAGAACGAGTGGTTCATCATCACTCCGTGCAACCCGCGCTCCGAACTCGCGCGCTCGGAACTCAACCTGTTCTACTTCAACCAGCTGCGCTACGAGCTCGAGTCACGCTCGGGCCAGTGGGTGCAGGCGCTCAACGTCGATCTTTCGCAGGAATGGCCGGACGAGCCGGGTTTTCTGATCACCGACGCCGATCGCGTGTGGATCATGGAGCTCGGCACGCGCTTCTATCAGAACGCGATCGTCACTGCGAAGCTCGGCGAGGCGCCGCGCCTGCTCTGGCTGCCGGCCTGATCAGCCGGCCGACGCGGTCACCGGCTGGTAGGCGCTGACGAACTCGGGCGGCATGCGCCTGGGCCGTCCGCTCTTCATGTCGACGCACACCCATTGGGTGCGCCCGCGCAGCACGGTCTTGCGGTCGCTCTCGCGAATCACCTGGTAGGCGCGCCACATGGTGAACTTGGCGTCGGTTTCGGCGATCCAGGTCGCGAGCCAGAGCGTATCGCCCGCGAAGGTCGCGGCCAGGTAATCGAGCTCGTGCCGACGGGCCACGCAGCCGGTGCCGAGCCGCTCGTAGTCGGCGAATCCCAGCCCGAGTCGCTGCGAATGTCCCCAGGCCACCTGTTCGAGCCAGGACAGATAGACCACGTTGTTGGTGTGCTGGAAATGATCGAGATGCTGCGGCTCCACGACGACTTTCTGCGTGAACGGGGCGGCGACGTCCCAGGGCAAGGTTGGCGGCGGATTCATCTCGGTGGATCGCATTCTGGCAATGGGCATGCGCTATTGTGGCATTGACCCTGCTCTGAATTTCGCGAGGGGTGTCAGCGGAGTCAGTGCTTGCAGCCGTGCCGATCCACTAAGGTGACGCAGCGGCGCCGTCTGCCGCGCAGCCATGGTTCGATAGGAACATTCAGAGACAAGCCGATGATCAAACGGGTCGTGTTCAATCAGAAGGGCGGCGTGGGCAAGACCACCATCGTCTGCAATCTCGCTGCCATCGCCGCCTCGCGCGGGCTGCGCACGCTCGTGGTCGATCTCGATACGCAGGGCAATTCCTCGCAGTATCTGCTCGGCCGCGGCGTGAAAGCGGAGCGCTCGGTCGCCGATTTTTTCGAATCGACACTGTCGTTCTCGCTGCAATCGCCGCCGTTCGTGAGCTACGCCACCGCAACGCCGTTCGACAATCTCGAAGTCGTCGCTGCCGATCCGCGCCTGGAAGAGCTCATCGTCAAACTCGAGGCCAAGCAGAAGATCTACAAGCTGCGCGACGCGCTCAGGAAGATCAAAGGCTACGACGCGGTGTTCATCGACACCCCGCCGGCGCTGAACTTTTATTCGCGCTCGGCGCTGATCGCCGCCGACCGCGTGCTGATTCCGTTCGACTGCGACGAATTCTCGCGCCAGGCGCTCTACACGCTGATCGACAACATCCAGGAGATTCGCGCCGATCACAACGACGATCTGGCGATCGAGGGCATCGTCGTCAACCAGTTCCAGCCGCGCGCGAGCCTGCCGGCGCGCGTCGTCGAGGAGCTCAAGGCCGAGGGCCGGCCGCTGCTCGCACAGACGCTGTCAAGTTCGGTGAAGGTCAAGGAGAGCCACGAGAAGCACAAGCCGCTGGTCTTCCTCGACGGCTCGCACCGCGTGACCAAGGAATATCTCGCGCTGTTCGATGCCTTGGAAGCGTGATCAACGCGCCTGAAGAGAGGCGCTCTGCGAATAAGCGTTGTGAGCGATGGCAGGTCGTTCGAGGACGGAGCGCAGGACGCGGAACGTACGAGTAGTACGTGAGCATTCCGAGCACCGCCCTCGGACGAGATGCCGAGCGCAGCAGCTTATTCAGCGCGTGGTGCGCGTGTCCCAGAGTTCCGGCGGCTGCGGCGGCAGGTTCTTGAACGTGTCCATATCGACGCCCGCCTGGCCGAGCACGCTGCCGTCCTGCATCGCGTAGTTCTGGTTCCAGCTGCGCAGGCGAGCCAGATTGGCCGCGATCTCGGTGTTCTGCGGGGCCAGACGTTCGGCACGCTGCAACAGCGACAGGGCTTCGTGGAACTGGCCGGCTTCGGTCTTGGTGACCGCGAGATTGTTCAGCGCGATCGGATCGAACGGGTTGACGTCGACCGCCTGGCCGAAGCTCGCTTCGGCGGCGGCGACGTCGCCCTGAGCGAAGTTCGTGCGCCCCTTGCTGTCGAAACCATCAGGCGCGTAGGCCGGGCCGCCGATCGCGTAGGCTCCGCCCGCTCCGGTCTGGAACGGCGGCGGAGTGGCCGAGGTCGGCTGCGGGCTCAGCGTGTCGGTGGCGCAGGCCGTCATGGAGCCGAGCAGGGCAACGGCGATGAGCAGGCGCGTCATAGCGTCGGGTCTCCGAAATCGTAATAAGGCAGCAGCGAATTGGGCGGCCGGGAGGCCGAGCGCTGGCCGGAGAAGTAGAAGCGGATATAGCCGAGGGCCTGGGCCTCTTCGTAATCGCGTGCGTTGTCGACCCCGAAGCGCGCGCCAGCGGCGAGGTTCGGGGCGATCAGGTATTCGAAGGCGCCGCCGAAGTTGAAGCCGATGCCGGTCGAGTTTTGCCCCGAGTAGCCGGCGACCAGCGTGGTGGTGCCGTCCTCGCTCTCGTCGATCGCATCGATGATGCGCTGCTCCAGGGCGGCCTGCAGCGCCGAATCGTTCGGGAATGCGGCGGCGCCGTCTTCCTTGAACGACTGGATGCCGAGCGCGGCATTGAGCTTGTACGAGAAGCGCCCGCGACCGCCCGACCATTCCACCGGAATCGCCACCGCGAAATAGCTCTGCGGGCTGAAGTAGCCGCCGTGGCCCCAGGTGAAGCGGCGCAGGTTCTTGTCGTAGAAGAAGGTGGTGACGTTGAGCCCCCAGGTCACGCGCATGTCGCGCTTCTCGAGCGCGCGCGCGTAGAAGCCGCCGCCGATCTCGTAGACGCTGTTGCGGGCCACGTTCTCGCCGTCGAGCACGTGGTAGCTGCCGTTGGCGTAGACGCCGTACTGGCCGAGGTCGTAGGCCATATCGAGGCGGCCGCCAGTCTTGGTCACGCCGCCCCAGGTGTCGCCCGTGAGCGGATCGACCGCACCGGCGTAGGACAGCAGGCTGTCGGTCACCGATCGGCGCGACAGGTCGAGCTTGAAGCTCACCGCGCCGAGACTCGGCCTCCAGTTGAGGCCGCCGACCAGGGTTTCGACCGGAAAGCCTAGCGGGCTGCTGCCGATGTCGGCGGTGAAGTCGGCGATCGAGTAGACCGCCCCGACGGCGATGCCCGATTCGTCCTGGGCCCGGCTGTAGCCGTCCGGTATCGCGGTCGCGAGCGCCGCCTGGCCGAACAGCGGAACCTGCTGTCCCGAGAGGCTGCCGGCATCGAGAAACACCGGAACCGCGCGCAGGCGGAAACGGCCGGCATTGATGCCGGCAACCGAAAATTCGATCGGCGTTTCGATATCGCTCAGGCGATCGAGGCCCGACTGGCCATCGCGGCTGCGCACGCCGAGCCCGAACGAGGCCCAGGCGGTGCGCTTGGCGTTGATGTCGGCGATCTCGCGCAACACTTCGTTGGGCGGGTTGGCCGCCATGCGCCGGCGCTCGAGCACGAAATCCGGCGTTGACAGCACCGGATCGGACCGCAGGTCGACCGGCCCGGGCGGCGACGGGCTCACGCCGTAGAGCGGCTGGGCGGACGGATAGATCGGCGACGGGGCCGGGGCGATCTGCAGCGGCGGCTGCACCGGGGCCGGCTGCACGTAAACCGGCTGCGGCGCCGTGGTGATCACCTCGCGCGTCTGGCCGGGCAGCACGCGCAGGCCCTGCTGGCGATATTCCTGCTCGGTCGCGCCGACGCCCGGCGCGGCCGAATAAACCGGGGCCGGAGCCGGCGACACATAGGTCTGCACGGGAGCCTGCTGCACCGGATAAGCCTGGAGTTGCTGGGTCTGCTGGGCCCGCGCGGCGGCGCCCGGATAGCGCGGGCCGGTGGCCGGAGTCTGCGAATAACGCGGATATTCCGGAACAGACTGCACGGGAGCCTGCTGCGGAGCGACATATTGGGGGGCCTGCTCGACGCCGTTGATCTCGTCCATGTTGCGCAGCATCTCGTCGCGAAACGATTCGCGAGGGCGCGCTCGGCTGGGAACGCTGAGCTGGGTGCTCGGAGCCAGCTGCCGGGGCACGTAGCTCGGCACGCTGCTCGGGGCCTGCTGCGGATACGGCTGGACCTGCCGAACCGACCGCTCCGGCACGCTGCCCTGCGCGGCCCCATTTGGAACGCTGGCTGCACCGCCGCTCGGCGACTGCAGGGTGTAGCTGTAACGATCGGGGGCGGTCTGCACCCAGGCCGGGCTACCCGCCGACGGCGCGCCCGGAACCTGCACCACATCGCCGTAGCGCGAACGCTGCACGGTCTGGCGCGCTTCGGATTCGGTCGACACCTTGATCAGGCGTCCCTGCTTCCACCAGCGCGGCATCACCACCAGGGTGTAGTCACCCTGGTGGCGCGGCAGGCTCGGTTTCTTCGGCGCCGTGACGGCGGCCGGAAGCGGCCTTGCATGATCGGCCCCCATCGCCGCCGCGACGAGCCGTCCGGCGTTGGCCGGAGCGCGCGGCCCTGGCGCGGGGGGCTGCCGATCGTGTCGGGCAGCGATGGGCTTGGGCGCCGGAGCCAGCGCCGCGACTTCGGTTGGCACGACGACGGCCGGAGCGAGCGCCCGATCGGCCTTGGAATAGCCGCCGCCGTAGCTCGGCGCATTGACCGGGCTGGTCGTCGGATCGAGCAGGTAGAGCTGCGGGGTGTAGCGGTTGTCGCCGCCGAACTCGCTGTCTCCGCCGCGCTCCTGATCGAGCCTGAGCGCCTGTTGATAAAGCTGCAGGGCGCGGCCGTCTTCGCCGCGTGCGCGGGCCGCACGCGCGGCGAGTGCGTAGAGACGCGGGTTCTGAGGATCGAGCGTGATCGCCCGGTCGAGCAGGGCCTGGGCCTCGTCGATCTGATTGAGCGAGAGTGCCGATCCGACCGCCCCCTTGTAGGCGTCGAGGTTGTTCGGATCGGTCTCGAGCGCCCGGCGGTACAGCTCGGCCGCGCGCTCGTGCTCCTTGGCATCGGTGTACAGGCGGGCCAGCGCCATGATCAGCCGCGGATCGTTCGGGTTCACCTTGAGCAGCGGGTCGAGGTACTCGTAGGCGCGGGCCAGGTTGCCCTCTTCGCGCACCAGATCGGCCTGGCGCAGGCGGTAGGCGACGCGCAGGTTGGCGAGGTCCATCGACTGCTGCTCGCTGAGGTCGCGGTACTTGACGAGCTCTTCCATCACCACTTCGAACTCGGCGTCCTGGCGCAGCTTGAACAGCAGTCCGGCGTATTGCAGGCGCAGGCCCACGTCGGGCGCCGACTGGCGCGACAGCGCCTGGCGGATGTAGTTGAGCGCGCGCCCGTCCTGGCCGACATCGGCCAGCGCGGTGGCCATCGAGCCGAGCAGTTCGGGGGAATCCTGGGCGTAGGGCTCGACCTGGGCCAGGATCGCGGCGGCGTCCTGCGGACGGCCGTAGCGGGCAAGCACGCTGGCGCGCGCGGTCTGGTAGCGCACCCACATGCGGCGCTGCAGATCGGCCATCGCCTGCGTGCGCTTGTCGTACGGAATCTGCTCGAGCGTCTGCAGACCTTCGAGCCAATTGTCCTGCTCGGCCAACAGCAGGGCCTTGATCTGCAAGGCTTCGGGCATCGCCTTGCCGCCGGTCAGCAGGCCATCGATCAGCGTGTTGGCTTCGCGCGTGCGCTTCTGGCGCTGGTAGATGCGCGACAGGTCCAGGCGCGTCCACGGGCTTTCGGGGTCTTCGAGCAGGGCCTGCTTGAGCAGCTGCTCGGCCTGGGCGTCGTCGTGGGCGTCGGTGGCGAGCTTGGCCTGGTCGCGCAGGTACTGGCCCTTGAGCGAACCGAGATTGCCGAGCTCGTCCTTCTGCGCCTGCGGCAGGCGTTCGGCCAGGTTCAGCGCCTCGCCGATGCGGCCGCGCTTGACGAGCACGCCGACCAGCCCGCGCGTGGCGCCGACGTCATTGGGGCTCTGGGCGAGGATTTCGCGATAGAGCTGCTCGGCCTGCTCGACGTCGCCGGCTTCGTTGAGAATGTCGGCAAGGGTCGCCTTGACCGAAGGCTCCTTGGCCGCGACCTGCGGGTCGGTCGCGATCGCCGAACGCAGCATCGCCACCGCCTGATCGGTGTTGCCGGCCTCGCGAGCCGCAGCCGCGCCGCGCACCTGCTCCCAGAAGCGGGCGCTCGACAGCGCTTCGGTCCAGCGGCTCGCGCGCTTGGGCGCCATCTGCGAAGCCTGCTGCAGGTACGAGCGCGCCTCGCCGTAGCGTTCCTGGCGCAAGCGCACGATGCCCAGACCGCCCATGGCGTCGTCGCTGTCCGGATACTGGGCGACCAGGCCCTCGAACAGCGAATTGGCCTCGGTCAGCTCGCCCTCGTTGAGCTTGTCGTAGGCCTGCTTGATCGCCTGGCCGCGCAATTCTTCGGCGGTCGGCTCGCGCGGTTCGACGCGTCCCGGATAGCCGCCCTGCCCCGGTCCGACGAAGCCCGATGAGGCCGCCGGTGCCTGAGCGGTGCGGTTGCTGCGCAGGGTTTCGAGCTTGGCCGCAACCTGGGCGTCCTGGTGATCGGCCAGATACGTCTGGTAGAGCTTTTCCTCACCCGGCTTGGCGCCGAGCCAGATCAGCGCCTGTCGCCAGGCCTGCTGGGCCGGAACCGCCACGCCCGATTCACCGCGCGAAAGCTCGGCGAGCCTGGCGATGCCTTCGCGGCGGGTTTCCTCGCGGTAGGTCAGGTGCTGGGCCAGCGCGAGCTGGTAGACCGGCTCGCCCGGGTTGGCGGCCGCGAGCCTGGCGATGCCTTGCCGGGCCGGCTCCCATCCATCCTTGGCGCCTGCGAGCGTCTGGTAGTACTCCAGGCCCAGGCGCCCCTCGGGAATCTGATTGCCGAAAGCCCGTTTGTAGTCAGCCACGGCGTCGTCGAACTTGCCCTGGCGGGCCAGCGTGCGCGGAGCTTCGAGCTTGCTCTGGTCGTAGGCACCGCTGCGGATCGCGTCCTCGATCTTGCGGATGTCCGGCGAATCGGGCTGCGTCTCGCGCAGACGGTCGAGATAGACCTGCGCGGCGGCCGCACGGTTGCTCTTGGCCTCGGCGAGCGCGAGGCCTGATAGCGCCGTCGGGCTGTTTGGACTCACGCGCAACAACTTGAGCCAGGAATCCTTGGCCAGGTCATAGCGCCCTTTGTCTTCCCAGTACTTGGCCTGCACGGCCAGCTGGTCGATCGATGCCTGGGCCGCCACCATGGTCGGCAAGGCCCACAGGGCCGTGGCGAAGAAAGCGGCGCGGACCGCTGCGGACGTGCTCACAATCCCACCCATAGGCTTTCCCATCTCACCGTCACACGCCCATCGGCTTCGAACCGAAAGCGTCGCGTGTGTGCTCCCTCACCAAACAGGGCCAGCACTTGATCGTAGTAATGCGCCGGCTGCCCCAGCAGCCCCGCGACGCGCTGTTCGCTGATTCTTTTTTTCTGTTTTTTCAGCGCCCTATCCTCGCCCAGTTGATCGAGGTAGGGCAATACGGCGGCGGCGAAACCGATCGGCTGGCCACCCCGGACCTCGGCGGTCTGCACATCGACGAATTCGGGTGCGTAGCCGAGCCCGTCGACCAGCCGGGCGTAATCGCTGACGCGCCGGACGGCGCCGGGGTCGGAGGCCGACGACAGTGCGGCCCACAGGTACACGCGGATCGCATCGTAGCTGCCGACATTGGCATTGCTGCTGTCTGGATAAACCTGGTTGTTCCCGTCGACGATGAACCAGTCGGGCGCCAGCCCCTTGCTCGTCGCTGCGGCCAGTACGCGTTCACAGTTGCCGCCCACCTCGCGCCACGGCCCCTGCGGATCGGCACGCGCGAGGGCCTCGAACTGGAAGCGCACGTAGTAGCTCGGGTTGAGCCTGAAGCGGCCGTTTTCAAGTTCGAAGCCGCGCGTAGCCGGCAACAACAGCCGGCCCCAGCCGCCGACCGGCTTGATCTCCTGCTCCTTGACGAGCCCGAGAATCAGCCGTCCGGTCTCGGTGTAGCGCGCGTTGTTCCAGAGCCTTCCAGCCTCGAGCAGCGTGTAGGCGAGCCAGATGTCGGCATCGCTGGCCGAGTTGTCGTCGATGATGCCCCAGCTTCCGTCCGGCTTCTGGCCCCAGAGCCAGGCCGGAAGCCGCCTGGCGAAATCGCCGTCGGCCAGGTTGTCCTGCGTCCACAGCAGAATCTTCTCGAAGCGCGTCCGGTCGTTCGCCACGAGTGAGAAGAACAGCGAGTAAGCCTGCCCTTCCGAGGTGCTGCGAGCCCCGGCCGTGATGTCGACCACACGGCCGTCCGGCTGGATGAAATGGGCAGCGAAGCTTTCCCACTCACGCCAGGGACCGTAGCTGCGCCAGGCCCAGCCGGCGGCGACCGCCGCCAGCGCGAGCAGGACGCCCAGCGTGACCAGAAAGGCTTTCACTCGAAGACGGCCTGGCCCTTAGTGACCGGGGTTCTTGCGCACCACGGCCATGCGACGCAGCGTGCGATAGAGCACCAGCGCCACGATCAGCGCCGCGAACAGCGCGATGAAGGCGAGCACCACCGGCTGCTGCGCGAACCACCAGCGCAGGGCCATGAACACCGGCAGCTTGCCGACCGTGTACTGGCTACCCATCTGGTAGTGATTGATCTCATCGCCGTTGAGCAGCACGAGGTCGTCGCGCAGGAACTGCGTCTTGCCCGGGTCGGTCAGCACGTTCGCGAGTTCGGCGAGACGATCGCCATCGCCCGCGGTGATCACCACTACCGTGCGACCCGAGGACATCGGCGACTCGAAGCTCATCATCACTGCGAGCGAGCGGCCGGCCTGCAGGATCACGCGGCCCGCGTGCTCGGTGGCCGCGTCGATGTCGCGATCTTCCCAGCGCGCGCGGATGCGCTCGACCGGGCCGACCACGCGCAGGCGCGTCACCCCGCCCGAGACGGTGATCGGCATGTAATCGGCCCATTGTTCGAGCAACGGCTGGTTGGTGCCGCTGCCGATCACCAGGATGTCGAAGTCGCTGAACTGCGCGATGTCCGAAGCGCGGCCGAACTTGAATCGATACGCCGGCATGCCGGTGGCGTTGCCGATGCGGCCCATCACCGTCAGCAGGGCCTCGACATCCTTCGCCCCGACGCTGTCCGGCACGACGATCGCGGTCTGCGCGAGGTCCGAATACTTCGAGAACGGGAAGCCGCCGTTGGCGAACAGCGCCAGGTTCGGCAGATGCGTGTAGTGCGGGTAGGCCGACACGTCGATGGTCGAATCCTGATCGATCGAGCCGCGCAGGTTGTCGAGCACCACATCGCGGCAAGGGCCTTCCTTCTTGCGCTCGAAGTAGTACTGCAACATCAGGGTGTTCTCGGCGCCGAACTTGTACTCGGGCACGTAGACGGTGGAGCTGTTGACCGAATCGGTCTGCGCGGCGAACGGCAGGTTGATGCGATCGGCGGCGGCCTGATCCTCGCCGGTGGCCTGCAGCGGCACGGCCGAGACGAACTCGCCGTTGCTGTTCACGTTGAGCGTGGACTTGGTGCCGATGGTCGGCGTGTAGCGGTACTTGAGGTGCAGCTTCATGCCGTCGCCGCGCCAGGTGAAGAGGTCCGGCGGCAGGCGGAACGGAATGCGAATGGCCTCCGGATACTGGCCGCTGGCCTCCAGCGCATAGGGCTCGACGATCTCGCCGACCTGCACCGGACGATCGGTCGGCAGCCAGCGCGGCGCGTCATAGGCCTTGCGCTCTTCCGGCTCGGTGAACTCGCGTACCGAAACCGATTCGCCGACCAGCGCCTGCGAGCCGAGCGTCAGCGCACGCGCCGCCGCATTGAGCGAACCGCCGTCGCTGCCGGTGACCGTCAGCAGCTTGCCGCCGCGAGCGCGCGGATTGTCGACCACACTGATCTTGCCGCCGCTGCCGCCACCCGGAATCGCCACGCCTTCGGGCAACACGCCGTTGCTGGAGATCACCACCGCGTGGCCCTGCGGCGGCAGCTGGTTGATGTAGACCGGGAAGCTGGCCGAGCGATAGGTGGCGATCGAGCCGAACCACGACGCGACGACCGAAGCGGCCTCGAGCTCCTGCGGCCCCGGAGGCGCGGTGAACACGAACGGCAGCGTCAGGCGGCGCGAATCGCGCGGATCGAAGAACGGCTGCGGCAGCATCTTGAGATCGTTCGGCAGCGCCAGCGGTTGCACTTCGAGCTCGAGCGAGGAGGTGTTGCTGACGATGGTCCAGAGGCTCGAATCGACCGGGTTCTGGCAATCCATCGTGTACGACATGATGGCCTGCAGGCCGATCTGGTTGTACTGCACGAACAGTCGCGGATCGACGTCGATCTCGCGCTCGGCGCCGCCGGCGGTCTCTTCCGAAACGCGGATCGTGCCGACGAGCTCGTTGTTCACGAGCACGTTGAGATGCGAAATGTTGAACAGCAGCGCCGGCGAATGCGCGAAGCGGATGCGCAGCTTGGCCTTGGTGATGAGTTCGTCGTCGCGGACCGACAGCGGAATCGCGTATTCGCCCTGCACGCCGCGCAGGCGGATCGGGCGCTGCATGCCCATGTCGCGGAAAGTCAGGCGACGCGAATTCGGGGCCGAGCTCACCGCCTCGGTCGCCGGGCCACTGACCGGCATCGCGCCGGAAGGCAGGTTGACCGACGAGAAGCCAGCGGTGGTGCCGTCCTGTGCCGATGCTTTCGGGCTGATCGCGGCCAGGCTCACCATCACCGCGAGCGCAATGCCTGCCGCGGTCGTTTTGCCCGTCTTGATCCCGCGCATGACTTTTTCCATGGACTTTTTCATTTCTTTGATTGCGGACTCGAATATCACTTGCGTCATTCTCAAGGTGCCGGCGAGGCCGAGCCTGAGCACCTGCAGGAACGATTTCTTCATGTCGTCGTTCGGGCGATTCTCGGCCCAGCGCACCCAGGCATCCGCGCGCCCGAAAATGGCGTAGATGAGCTGGCTTTCCTGGCGCAGATCCATCGGCTCGAACTGCATGGCCAGGATATCGCCCGTGGAGCGCGTCACCTTGCCGTCAATCCACACTACGCGGTATTCCGGAGCGAGCGCGATCTGCACCAGCGTGCCGACCGGCAGATCGAGCTTCTGCGAAAGTTTCACCGCAACGCCGCCTTCGGAAAGATCGCTCGTCACCGCCTGGACCTCGGTGCCGTCCGCGGCCCGCACCACCGCCGCGAGTTCGGCCTCCACGCGAATCGCCGAGCGGATCTGGCGCGATTCCCAGGCCACCGACAGCGCGGCGCCCGCGATCAGGATGTTGTACGCGGTCCAGAACAGGTTGAGCACCACGGTGTCGAGCTCGTGGGTGTTCCAGTACAGCATTCGGCCGATGCCCACGATCACGCCGACCACGTTGGCCATCAGGATCATCACGTAGGGCTTGGCGATGTCGCGATCGAAATACTCGTTCTGCACCAGGCCGCCCTTGGCGGTCACGTTGAACGTACCGAGCTTGGGGTTGATCAGTGCGAGCAGCGTCGGCATCAAAATGTAAGTCGCCAGCACCGTCTCGTAGACCTCGGCCCAGAACGAATGCCGGAACGGCCCCTGCAGGCGCGAATTGGTGAGGTTGGCGTGCATGATGTGCGGCGCCGCGTACGCCAGGATCAGCAAGGCGCCCGCTTGAATGATGTGCGCTTCGAAGAACAGATACGACAGCGGCGCGGTCAGGAACACGATGCGCGGCAGGCCGTAGAAGAAGTGCAGCATCGCGTTGGTGTAGCAGAGCCGCTGTCCCCAGTTGAGCCCCTTGGCGAGCAGCGGGTTGTCGACGCGGAAGATCTGCGCCATTCCGCGCGCCCAGCGGATACGCTGGCCGACGTGCGCCGACAGCGATTCGGTGGCCAGGCCGGCCGCCTGCGCGAGATTGATGTAGGCCGTGTTCCAGCCCAGGCGATGCATCTTGAGCGCGGTGTGCGCGTCTTCGGTCACGGTTTCGACTGCGATGCCGCCGACTTCCTGCAGCGCGGTCCGGCGCAGCACCGCGCACGATCCGCAGAAGAAGGTCGCGTTCCAGAAATCGTTGCCGTCCTGCAACAAGCCGTAGAACAGCTCGCCTTCGTTCGGAACCTTGCGGAAGGTACCGAGGTTGCGCTCGAACGGATCAGGCGAGAAGAAGTGGTGAGGCGTCTGCAGCATGCCCAGGCGCTGGTCGCGCAGGAACCATCCGAGCGTGATCTGCAGGAAAGAGCGTGTCGGCACATGATCGCAATCGAAGATCGCGATGTATTCGCCGGCGGTCTTCTCCATGGCGCGGTTGAGATTGCCGGCCTTGGCGTGCTTGGAATCGTTGCGTGTGATATGGGTCGCGCCCACGGCGGCGCAGAAATCGCGAAACTCCTGCCGACGACCGTCGTCGAGCACGTAAACGCGGAAGCGATCCTTGGGCCAGTCCATCGCCAGCGCCGCGAGCACGGTCGGGCGTACGACCTTGAGCGGCTCGTTGTAGGTCGGAATGTAGATGTCGACCGTCGGCCACTCGGCCAGCGCCATCGGAATCGGCGCGGGCTTGCGTTGCAGCGGCCACAACACCTGGAAATAACCGAGCACCAGCACCGTGTATGCGTAGAGCTCGGCCAGGATCAGGCCGATCGCGAAGGCATTGTCGACGAGCGAGTGGGTCTTGAATCCGACCGACTCGGTGATGCGCCAGTACATGTAGCGCGTGCTCACGAGCACCGAGATCGCCATCAGCACGAGCGAGACCAGTCGCCCTTCGATGCGGTTGAGCCAGGTCGCGGCGAGGAACATCGAGATCGCGAACAGTGCCTGCCACTGCAGCGGCAACGGCACCACGATCACGACGTAGATCGGAATCAGACAGACCAGCAGGGCCACCGTCAGGGCCCATGGATGATCCCAGAGCGGACGCTCGACGAAGCGCTCGATCAGACGGTCGATGTCGCGATTGGCAAAGCCGAATGCCATGTTCAGACCTTTTCGGAGAGCCAGCCGGCAACGGCGGAGAAATCGCGCGTCGCCACCGAGTCGGGGGCGTAGCGCGAAACCGGCAGCTGCGAAGCCAGCGCCTCTTCGATCGCCGCGTCGAAATGCAGCTTGTGCGGTGCCATGCGAGGACCGAGCTCGCGGTTCATCGCATTGAGCACGTCGCGGCACAGCGCGCGCGCGTTGTTCATGCGATTGACCAGGTAATAGCCCCCAAGAAACTCCGGCCGAGGACGGCTGTAGTCATCCAGCCAGCGTTCCATGCTCGCGATGGTGACGAAGGACGCCGCATCCGGCAACAGCACCAGCAGGGCGAAGCGTGCCGCCGTCAGCGCCTGCTGCAGGTAGACCGAGCCACCCGGTGGCGTATCGAGCAGCACCAGCGAGCCCGCAGGCAGCGGAAGCTCGGCCAGCGCACGCGAAAGCCAGGTCGGATCGCCGTCGAGCATGCGCTCGAAATCCCGGCGGTCGGACTCCGCGAGCGTCCCGTAAGGCAATACCGTGAGCCCCTGCGGGCTGTCGAAACAGGCCTGTGCGAGCGGCAGGCCCTGCAGGGCCTGGACCGCGATACCACGCGATTCGTCGAGCGACATCTGCAGATGCAGCCTCAAAGCGTTCTGCGGATCGAGGTCGACCACCGTCACCGGACGGCCACCATCCAGCAGCGCCGTCGCGAGGTTGGCCACCACGGTCGTCTTGCCGACCCCACCCTTCGGAGAAACGACCGCGACCACCGTCGCAGCTGCTGTCGCGGCCGTCATGGCTGGCGCCTGGCGAGCATCAGCGAGATTTCGGCGGACCGGAAATACGGCTGAAGACGTCTTCCAAATTCTCTTCCTTGAGCTTCTTGGGCTTGGACGGCGCCTCGGCGGCGCGGTAGTTGAACTTCAGTCGCGAGAAGCGTTGCGGCGGGATGCGCTCGGGATCGGACAGGCGCTGGAAAGCGCTCTGCAGTTCGGACCCGGAAGCGGCCGATGCGGCAGCGGATTCGGATGCGGGCGCCGCGGAAGCCGGGGCGGCGACGGTCGCCTCGGTCCGAGGGCGGGCGCCGGGTTTCTGGAAAAAGCTCGTTTTGGGGGCTTCGGCAGTAGCCGTGGCGGTGCTGCCCTGCGTTGGCGAGGTGGATCGAAGCTGAGCGGCCGCAGCCTGCGGAGTAGCCTGAGCACTCTCGCGCTCGGTCTCCTGGGGCGGGACCCGATGACGCTGCAATTCTTCGACGACCCGACGAGTCGTGCGCTCGATCGCATCGCTCTCTGCGCGCTCTAGTGCCTTGGCCTGTTCGACGGCCTGGAGCAGGGTCGTCACTTCGTTGGCGCTGCCGGGCGACCGGGCCGAGTCCGGAGTCGAGGCCGCTGGCGTCTGAGCCACGGGCGGCTCGGAGCGCTGGGCGACGCGCGTCGGCGTCTCGACCGCCGCCTTGAGCAAGGGCCAGCGCTGGGCCGCCTCGCTGCCGGCAGCCGGCATGCGCGTGATCAAGGGGTTGAGCCTCACGGTCGGCGGAAAGGCCGGCGCCTGCTGAGCCTTGGAGGTGGCGGCTTCCGCTGCATGGCGCGTGTTCGCAGCCGCCTGCACCCGAGCGTCTTCGGTGCCACGCGAGAGTGCGCGCGTTTTTTCGCGCATCTCCTGGTAATCGCCCGGGTTCAGGCCGAGATGGGAGAACAGCTGTTTGATGTCGTCGCTGCGGTCGGCCATGGCCTCGAGCTCCAACCGATCAAGCAAAGTAGCTGGGGTGCGCGAGCCGGAAACGCAGCGTATCCACGGCTCCCTCGGCACCACCGATCTGATGCAACTCGAGCTGGTTCGCTGCACCGACCTGACGCAGCCAGGTCGCGTACAGACCTTCGAGCAGGCCAGAAGCCCAACTCAGCGCGTTGTCGCCGAAGGCCTGACGCAATGGCGCGCAGGAATGCGCGAATTCGAGCGACGACTGCAGGTCTCGAACCTTGACCCAACCCCAGTCAAGCTTGTTGAAATAGGCATTCGCGTTGGATTCGAGATCGGCCAGACTGGCCCCGCCCGGTAGCGGATTCTGTGTGGCGATGCGACCGCCGATCACGAAAAAGAAAGCCCGCAATTCTTCGACGGGCATCTGCTGCATGAGTTCTTCGGCCAAGGCACGCAGGAATCCCGCCCATTGGGAGTTACAGGCCCTGGACTGAAAGTACTGCAGGCTTCCCTGATCGACGTCGCTCATGCGCACTCCCAGATACGGGCCGCCAAACGCAGGGCGTACGGCACGTGGTCTTTGACTTATCTCTTTAAAGTAAAGAGGAAACGTGTTGATTTCAATGCCGATAGCGTCCTGCTGCGGCAAGCTTCGAGAGCGCAGGCAACCGGCGACATCCGGCGACCCGTATTGTTTCGGGAAATGAACGAAGTATCAGTAGACAAAAGCTACCGCGGGCTTAATCGAGATTGGAGATGCAAGCGCTTGATAAGCCTGTGCAAGCCGTCACAGCGGGTCTCGACAACACAAGACCCGCCGCCGCGGCGCCAACATCTTAGCGCGCGTCGGCGCCGAAGAATTTTTTGGCGCGATCGAGCCAGGAGGCCGATTCGGGGCTGTGTCCTGCACCGTCTTCGCCCTGCAGGGTCTGGCCCAGCTCGCGCAGCAGCTCACGCTGGCGCTTGGTCAGCTTGACCGGGGTTTCGACGACGACGGTGCACAGCAGATCGCCGACCGGACCGCCGCGCACCGACTTCACGCCCTTGCCGCGCAGGCGGAACACCTTGCCGGTCTGGGTTTCCTCGGGAAGCTTGAGCTGGGCCCTGCCGGCCAGCGTCGGAACGTCGAGCTCGCCCCCGAGCGCGGCGGTGACGAAGTCGATCGGCACCGTGCAGTACAGATCGCTGCCATCGCGTTCGAAGAATTCGTGCGGCTTGACGTTGACCTGCACGTAGAGATCACCCGGCTGGGCGCCCTTTTCGCCGGGCTCGCCCTCGCCGGTCAGGCGAATACGGTCGCCGGTGTCGACGCCGGCCGGAATCTTGACCTCGAGCGTCTTCTCCTTGCGCAGCTTGCCGGCGCCGCGGCAGCTCTTGCACGGATCGGTGACCTGGGTTCCGCGGCCGCGGCAATGCGGGCAGGTCTGCTGCAGCACGAAGAAGCCCTGCTGCACGCGCACCTGGCCGGCACCACCGCAGGTGCTGCACTTGGGCGGCGCCTTGCCGTCGGCGGTGCCGTGCCCGTGGCAGGTTTCGCAATCGTTGAGTGTTGGAATGCGGATGGTCTCGGCCGAGCCGAACACCGCCTGCTCGAGCGTGAGATCCATCATGTAGCGCAGGTCTGCACCGCGACGCGGCCCGCTGCGGCGTCCGCCGCCTCCCCCGCCGAAGATGTCGGAAAAGACATCCCCGAAAATGTCCGAGAAACCGCCGCCCATGTCGCCGAAGCCGCCACCGCCGCCGCGCGACAGCCCCTCGTGGCCGTGCTCGTCGTATACCGCACGTTTGTGCGGATCGGTGAGGACTTCGTAGGCCTCGTTGCACTCCTTGAACTTCTCCTCGGCTTCGGCATTTCCCGGATTGCGGTCCGGGTGCAGCTTCATGGCCAAGCGGCGATACGCCTTCTTGAGTTCGTCGTCGGTGGCCTGGCGGCTGATGCCGAGAACTTCGTAATAGTCGCGCTTGCTCATGGGTGCCGGGAGACGTGAAACGGGAGACGGGAGGCGAAAAAGCTCATCGGGCGTGAGTTCGATCGAATGCGGTTTGGACAGGCAAGGTTCGTGTCAGAAAAAACGAAACGGGAGACGTGGCCGCTTTCGCGTCTCACGCCTCCCGTTTCTCGTTCCCCGACTTACTTCTTGTCGTCCTTGACCTCGGTGAACTCGGCGTCGACGACGTCGCTGTCCTTGCTGGACGCGCCCGGCGCACCGCCCGGAGCCGCACCGGCCGCATCACCGCCGGCCTTGGCGTAGGCACGCTCGGCCAGCTTGCCGGACGCCTCGCCGAGCGCGGCCGTCTTGGCTTCGATGGCGTCCTTGTCGCTGCCCTTGATGGCTTCGCGCAGTTCGCTGATCGCGGTTTCGATGGCCTTCTTCTCGTCTTCCTGCACCTGCTCGGCCAGATCCTTGAGCGACTTCTCGACGCCGTGGATCAGCTGGTCGGCCTGGTTGCGGGCGCCGATCAGCTCGTTGAACTTCTTGTCTTCCTCGGCGTGCGCTTCGGCGTCCTTGATCATCTGCTGGATTTCAGCGTCCGACAGACCCGAGTTCGCCTTGATGACGATGCTCTGCGACTTGTTGGTCGCCTTGTCCTTGGCCGACACGTTGAGGATGCCGTTGGCGTCGATGTCGAAGGTCACCTCGATCTGCGGCATGCCGCGCGGGGCCGGCGGAATGTCCGACAGGTCGAAGCGGCCGAGCAGCTTGTTGGCCGAGGCCACTTCGCGCTCACCCTGGTAGACCTGGATCGTCACCGCCTGCTGGTTGTCGTCGGCCGTGGTGAAGGTTTCGGACTTGCGCGTCGGGATCGTGGTGTTCTTCTCGATCAGCTTGGTCATCTTGCCGCCGAGGGTTTCGATACCCAGCGACAGCGGGGTGACGTCGAGCAGCAGCACGTCCTTGACGTCGCCGGCCAGCACCGCGCCCTGGATCGCGGCGCCCACGGCGACCGCTTCGTCCGGGTTGACGTCACGGCGCGGCTCGCGGCCGAAAAATTCCTTGACCTGGTCCTGCACCTTGGGCATGCGCGTCTGGCCACCGACCAGGATCACTTCCTGAATCTCGGAAGCCTTCAGGCCCGCGTCCTTGAGCGCGATGCGGCAGGGCTCGATGGTCTTGGTGATGAGTTCGTCGACCAGCGACTCGAGCTTGGCGCGCGTCAGCTTGAGGTTGAGATGCTTCGGGCCAGAGGCGTCGGCCGTCACGTACGGCAGATTGATTTCGGTCTGCGTGGTGCTCGACAGCTCGATCTTGGCCTTTTCGGCCGCTTCCTTGAGGCGCTGCAGCGCGAGCGGATCCTTGCGCAGGTCGATGCCCTGCTCCTTCTTGAACTCGTCGGCGATGTATTCGATCACGCGCATGTCGAAGTCTTCGCCACCGAGGAAGGTGTCGCCGTTGGTGGCCAGCACTTCGAACTGGTGCTCGCCGTCGACTTCGGCGATCTCGATGATCGAGACGTCGAAGGTGCCGCCGCCGAGGTCGTAGACGGCGATCTTGCGATCACCCTTGACCTTGTCGAGGCCGAACGCGAGCGCGGCGGCGGTCGGCTCGTTGATGATGCGCTTGACGTCCAGGCCCGCGATCTTGCCGGCGTCCTTGGTGGCCTGGCGCTGGCTGTCGTTGAAGTAGGCCGGAACCGTGATGACGGCTTCGGTGACGGTTTCGCCGAGATAGTCTTCGGCCGTCTTCTTCATCTTGAGCAGGGTCTGCGCGGAGATTTCCGGCGCCGACAGCTTCTTGCCCTTGATCTCGACCCAGGCATCGCCGTTGCCGGCCTTGGCGATCTTGTAGGGCACCATGTTGATGTCCTTCTGCACCACCGCGTCATCGAAGCGGCGGCCGATCAGGCGCTTGACCGCGAACACGGTGTTGTGCGGATTGGTCACGGCCTGGCGCTTGGCCGAGCGGCCGACGATGATCTGGCCGTCGTCGGCGTAGGCAACGATGGACGGCGTGGTGCGCTCGCCTTCGCTGTTCTCGATGACCTTGACGTTGTTGCCTTCCATGATGGCAACACAGGAGTTGGTGGTGCCGAGGTCGATGCCGATGATCTTTGCCATTGTGGTGTTGCTCCGAAAGATTGCTGTTGCCGCTTATCTATTGATCACTGCGGGCATTTCAAGAGGTTTTGGCTCTGCCCGGAATGACGCGTGTCAATGTTGTCTGGAAGACGTGCCGAACACGCCCGACGGTCTCAGGGCGCCCGCGCCACGATGACCATGGCCGGGCGCAGCAGGCGCTCGTGCAGCTTGTAGCCCTTCTGCATCACCGTCAGCACATGGTTGGGTGCCACGTCGGCCGAAGGAACCATGCTCACGGCCTCGTGGAAATCCGGGTTGAACGGAAGACCCTTGGGGTCGACCGCGGTCACGCCGTGCTTTTCGAGCACCGACACGAGCTGGCGGCGCGTGAGCTCGAGGCCTTCGGCGATGGTCTTGGCCGAAGCGTCGGGCTTGTCGGCTGCGACCAGACCCAGGTCCACCGAGTCGGCGATGCCGAGCAGCTCGCTGAGCAGCTTTTCGGCGCCGAACTTGCGGCCCGAATCGATCTCTCGTTCGGCTCGCTTGCGCACATTGTCGAGTTCGGCGAGCGAGCGCAGGTGCGCTTCCTTGGCGGCCTGCAGCTGGTTCTTGAGATCTTCGACCTGCTGCAGCGCAGCGGTCAGTTCGTTGCCTTCGGCGGCGGTTTCGGTCGGTTTGGGCTCGGCTTGATCCGTCATGATGAGGTTGGCTACGGCTGTCTGGGCGATGATGCAGCTGTTTCTGGGTTCGCGATCGGCAGTTTCAATAGCCCATGGGGCAAAAGTTCCGGCGATCGACAGAAAAAGCGGCAAAGGGCCGCGATTGTAGCGGCCGATCAGGCTCGAAGCAGCAACGCCACCGGGAAGGCAGACAGCAATTCGCTCACGTTTCGTGCGCCACCGTTGACGACACGATCACTGAGCAGATCTCGGTACTGACCGTTCGGTAACATCAGCTGAGTGTCTCTCCAGTCGGCAGGCTGCGCCGGATCGGGCTGCAGCGCCGGCCATAGCCGCGGAGCGAGCACGAGCAACTGCGCGGAGTCATCCTCGCGAGCGTAGGCGACCAGGTGATCCGCACGTTCGCCCTCTGCGGCCAACGGCCGGTACGCGCCCGCGGCGAACAGCAGCGGCTTTCGCCTGCGCAACTCCAGCACGCGCTGCACGAGATGGAGCTTGGGCAAGCCATCGGCCCAACGCTGCATGAGCGCCGCGGGATTCGATTCCTTGCGCAGCTCCGCCAGCTGCTCACGCAGTCTCGCGTAATCGACCGGCCGCCGATTGTCCGGATCGACCATCGACAGCTGCCAGCTTTCGGACCCCTGATAGAGGTCGGGCACGCCCGGCATGGTCAGCCGCAGCAGCGTCTGCGACAGCGAGTTGAGTGCGCCGAGCGCACCGACGCGCTGCATGAATTCGGCAAAGTCGAGCAGGAAGGCATTCGGCTTGCTCGCATCGAGTGCGCCGCGAACGAAGCTGCGCACCGCGTCCTCGTAAGCCGCGACCTGATTGGTCCAGCTCGAACGCTCCTTGCCTTCGCGCACGGCCTTGAGCATCGCCTCGATGACGCGCTCGGCGAGCGCTGTCGCGCCGTCCACGTCGTCGACGCGCAGCTCCATCGGCCAGGCACCGACGAGCGTTTGATAGAAGTAGTACTGGTGATTGCGATCAGGCGCGGCTTCGCCCTCGTGTTCGCCGACCCAGCGCCGGTTCGCACGCGTCCACGCCGACACCCGCCTGCCCCACTCGGCCGTCATGCCGGACAGCGCCGCGATGCGCATGCGCGCGTCTTCGCCACGCTTGGTGTCGTGCGTGGTCGCGCCCAGCATGTCGGCCGGAAACTTCCTGAGCCGATCTTCGTTGGCGCGATGAAACGCCGACACCGTGACCGCATAACGACGCGGATCGCCACCGACTTCGTTGTGCGCGAGCAGGCGAAAGTGCCGATAGAAACTGGTGTCCTCGAGCCCTTTCGCCATCGCCGGGCCGGACAGCTGCTGGAAGCGCTGGGCCGCGCGCAGGGCAAGCTCGGCGTCGTAGCCCGAATCGGGCGCGCAGAGCTCACCCTTGAGCAGCCGGCTCAGGAAATCGAACACCGAGGTATCCACCGCGCCTGCAGCTTTCTTCGCACGGCCGACCGCCCAATCGATCACGCGCAGATCGGCCGCGCTCGGCGCGAGCCTGCGATCGAGATACGGCCGATACACCGGAAAATGCGCGATCAGCGATTCGAGCGCCCGGCGAATGCCGGCGTAGGTGAAATCGCGCGAGTGCCAATCGCTCGCGCTGAGCGTCTGCACCGCGTTGGCGAGCACGCCCACTTCGCTCGCGAGCGACTCCTGGAGAATCTGCAGCTTGCTGCGCACGAGCAGCCAATCGAAATCTTCGTCACGCCCGGTGTAGCGCCGATACAGCAGCGACAGCGCGCGCTCCGACTCCGGATCGATGAACAGTCCGCCGACGAGATTGAGCGTGTCGTAGCCGGTGGTGCCGGCCACCGGCCAGGTCTCGGGCAAGGATTCGTGCGGGGCCAGAATTTTTTCGATGACGATGTAGATCGGCGCATCGGGCTTGCCGGCCGCGGCCTGCAGGCGCTCGGCGTATTCGCGGGGGTCGAGCAGGCCGTCGACGTGATCGATGCGCAGGCCCTGCACCTTGCCCTGCGCGACGAACTCGAACACGCGCTCGTGCATGCTCGCGAACAGGGCTTCGCGCTCGACGCGCAGGCCCGCGAGATCGTTGATGTCGAAGAAGCGGCGATAGTTGATTTCGTCGGCGGAGACACGCCAGTACGCGGCTCGATAAGCCTGGCGATCGAGCAGCTCGCCGAGCGCTCGCCAGTTCTTCGAAAATTCATCCAGCGTCGATGCGATCGCAGCGGCGAGTTCCGCATCGATGCGCAGGGCTTCGGCGAGCCGCGACTTCAAGCCGCGGGCGGTGTCGATCAGGGACTGGTCCGAGCCTTGATGCGTCGACAGCGCTTCGAAATCGCGCACCAGATTCGCGAGCTCGCGAGCGTGTTCGCCCGTGTACCGCTTGAGCGAGGGTTCGAGCAGAGCCAGGTAATCGAGCGGCGAAACCGGCAGTCGTGTTTCGTAGTACCAGGCATCGATCTGCCCGGCCTGCGCATCGAGCCTGAGCGTGAGTTCGCCCTGCTCGAGCACGATGCCGAACGGAGCGCCCAGCACGGGCAGCAGGACTTTTCCCTGCAGGTTGCGTCGCGACGAATTCCAGTCGACATCGAACATGCCGGCCTTGGCCGAGCGCTGCCCCCATTCGAGCATTTCCATCCACGCGGCATTGTCCGCCCCGACGCCGACATGATTCGGCACGAGGTCGAGAATGATGCCCAGGCCGAGCGACTGCGCTTTCGCGCAGAGCCGATCGAAACCCTCTTCGCCGCCGAGTTCCGGATTGACGCGGTTGTGATCGATCACGTCGTAGCCGTGCGTCGAGCCCGGACGCGCGGCCATGATCGGGGATAGATACAGATGCGAAACACCGAGGTCGGCGATGTACGGCAACACCTCGATCGCATCGTCGAAGGTGAAATCCTTGTGCAGCTGCAGGCGATACGTCGCTCGCGGAAGCTGCGCAGACTGCGGAGCTTTCACCCGACCGCTCCTTCCTGATCGAGCCTGTTGACCGCGACGTACCAGGGCGGCAACTCGCGGCCTTCGAGGCGCGCCGTCGCATACAGCGTGCGACCGAGCACCGCACCTTCCCCGTGAGTGCGAGGCTGGTCGCCGAGGTTCGCGACGAGCTGCAGCACCGCGGCATCGGCGAAGCGCCACTGCACGTTCAGCACGCCGTTGTCGACACTCGCGCTGCCGACAGCACCGCCTTGCGCAAGCAAGGGCGACACGTGCTCGCGGCGCAGTGTCAGCAGATCTCGATACAGCGCCAGCCAAGGCTTGGCCGAATCCTGCTGGAGCTTGCTCCAGTCGAGCACGGCGCTTTGGAAAGTCGACGCTGCCAGCGGATCGGGAATGCGCTTGCGCGCCTCCTCGCTCTGAAACTCGGGGAACGACTTGAACTCTTCCGCCCGCCCCTTGCGCACCGCATCGGCCAGTTCACCGGTGAAGTCGCAGAAGAAAGGAAACGGCTGCTCGCAGTTCCATTCCTGCCCCATCCAGAGCATCGGAATCTGCGGGCCGAGCAACAGGATCGCGGTGGCAGCGCGGATCGCCTCATCGGATGCGAAGTGATGCAGCCGCCAGCCGTAGGCATGGTTGCCGACCTGATCGTGGTTCTGGATGAACGAGACGAAAGCCGTCGCCGGAAGCGCCTTGCTGGGCTCGCCTCGACGCGTACCGTCGCGATGCGCCGAAACTTCGCCCTGATAAGCGAATCCTTCGGCGAGCACACGCGCCACATGCTTGAGCGGCTCGTTCGCGTAGTCGGCGTAATAGCCGCTGGTGTTGCCGGTCACGGCCACGCGCAGCACATGGTGATAATCGTCGTTCCACTGCGCCGTGAACGGGCCCGGGCCCTGCTCGGCACCGGCGTAGCCGAAGCCGAGCACGCTGCTGCGGTTCTGGTCGTTCTCGAGCACCAGGTGCACATGACGATCCGGAATCACCTCGCGAATGCGCGTGCCGAGCTCGCTCACGAAATCGGGCTTGCTGTCGTCGGCGATCGCATGCACGGCATCGAAGCGCAGGCCGTCGAGGTGATATTCCTGCAGCCAGTACAAGGCGTTTTCGATGAAGAACGAGCGCACGACTTCGCTGTGCCGGTCATCGAAATTGATGCCCGCGCCCCACGGCGTCTTGTGCTTTTCGGTGAAGAAATCGGGCGCGTAGGCGTGCAGGTAGTTTCCGTCGGGGCCGAAGTGGTTGTAGACCACGTCGAGCATCACCGACAGCCCTTTGGCATGCGCGGCGTCGACGAGCCGCTTGAGTCCTTGTGGCCCGCCGTAGCGCTCTTCAACCGCATAGAGCAGCACGCCGTCGTAGCCCCAGTTCCAGCGGCCCGGACATTCGGCCACCGGCATGATCTCGATCGTGGTGACACCCAGGCTCAGCAGATGATCGAAGTGCCCGATCACGCCATCGAAATCACCGCGCTTCGAAAAGCTGCCGACATGCAGTTCATACAACACGTGCTCGTGCCAGGGACGGCCTTTCCAGTTCGCATCGGTCCAGTCGAAGGTCCTGGCATCGACGACTTCGCTCGCGCCGCCCAGGCTCTGAGGTTGATAGCGCGCGGCCGGATCGGGAACCAGCAGATCGCCGATCTTGTAGCGATAGCGTGTACCGGCGTTCGCCTGCTGGGTACGCAATTCGTGGAAGCCATCCTCGCCACGCCGCATCGGCAGCGTCGGGCCGCCTTCGATCACGAGTTCCACCGCTTCGGCACCCGGCGCCCACAAGCGGAATTCGACGCCGTCATCGGTGACTTCCGCGCCGAACGGCAAACGGCGATAGCGTTTCATGCGGCTTCCTTGCCTTTTCTGTTCCTGCGTTGCGCAACGGCTTCGTCTTCGACGATCTGGTCGTTGGCGGGCGGCTCGACGTTTTCGGGAATCGCGTCAGGCACCGAGGCCGCGAGCGGTTCCTTGCCACGCAGCACCGGCATGCCGCGATTGATGAACAAGGCCATCGAGCGGCCCTGGATGCGGAACGATTCGCCGCGCTCGTAGAATTGCCCGGGCTCTGCGAAGCCGCTATCGAGCGCAGTGTCGATGAGCTGCTCCCAACGCAGTTCGACGTCCAGCGCCGGCATGCAGAAATCGATCGCCTCATGATGCGCGTTCATCATCACCAGAAAGCTGTCGTCGATGTCGCGCTGCCCGCCGGTCGTGTAGTACTCGCCAGCGGCCCCGCCGAGCACCCAACCGAAGCAACGCGCCATGCCGTTGTTCCAGTCGTCGGTGGTTTGCTCGCGGCCATCGGGCGCGATCCAGGTGATGTCCTTGAGGCCATCGGCGGCCATCACCTTGCCGCGGAAGAACGCAGGCCGCGAAAACACGCGGTGCTTGCGCCGCAGTGCGATCACGCCGGCGACGAATTCACGCAGGCGCTCGTCCTCGGGGCGCAGGTTTTCCCACTGCGTCCACGACAGCTCGTTGTCCTGGCAGTAGGCATTGTTGTTGCCGTTCTGTGTGCGGCCCATCTCGTCGCCCGCGAGCAGCATCGGCACGCCGAGCGACAGAATCAGCGTGGCGAGATGATTGCGCTTGAGCTGGTCGCGCAGCGCGAGAATGGCGATGTCATCGGTGGGGCCTTCGGCGCCGCAGTTCCACGATTCGTTGTGATCGTGGCCGTCGCGATTGTCTTCGCCGTTGGCCTCGTTGTGCTTGTCGTTGTAGGACACCAGATCCTGCAAGGTAAAGCCATCATGCGCGGTGACGAAGTTGATCGAGGCCCACGGCCGCCGCCCGCTGTGATCGTAGATGTCCGAGCTGCCCGCGACGCGGTTGCCCATTTCGGCGAGCAGCCCGCCATCACCTTTCCAGAACTTGCGTACGGTGTCGCGGAACGCACCGTTCCACTCCGCCCAGCCCGGCGGAAAACCGCCCACCTGGTAGCCGTAAGGGCCAAGATCCCAGGGCTCGGCGATCATCTTCACCGTGTTGAGCAGCGGGTCTTGCCGCACCGCGTCGAGAAACGCGCTGCCCGGATCGAAGTTTCCGTGCTCGCGTGCGAGCGTCGAGCAGAGGTCGAAGCGAAAACCGTCGACGTGCATTTCGCTGACCCAGTAGCGCAGCGAATCCATGACCATCTGCAACACGCGCGGATGATCCATGTTGATCGTGTTGCCGGTGCCGGTCACGTCCCAGTAGTAGCGCTTGTCTTCGGCCAGGCGGTAGTAGCTTGCGTTGTCGATGCCGCGCAGCGACAGCGTCGGGCCCATGTGATTGCCCTCGGCCGTGTGGTTGTAGACCACGTCGAGAATCACCTCGATGCCCGCGCCGTGAAAGCGCTTGACCATCGTCTTGAATTCTTCGATCAGTCCACTCGACAAAAAGCGCGGATCGGGCGCGAAGAAGCCGATGCTGTTGTAGCCCCAGAAATTGGTGAGGCCCTTTTGAGTCAGATGCCGATCGTTGAGAAAGTGATGAATCGGCAGCAGCTCCACGGCGGTGACGCCGGTGCGCACGAAGTGGTCGAGCACCGGCGGCGCGACCAGCCCTGCGAAGGTGCCGCGCCGTGCGGGCTCGACGCCCGGATGACGCTTGGTGAAGCCGCGCACATGGGTTTCCATGATCACGGTTTCTTCCCAGCGCGTGCGCGGACGCCGGTCCTCGCCCCAGGTGAACGAGGTGTCGATGACCCGGCATTTGGGCATGTAGCGCGCGTTGTCGCGGCGATCGAACGACAGGTCTTCCTTGGCGTTGCCGATGCGATAGCCGAAGTTCGCATCGCTCCAGTTGATCTCGCCCGCGATCGATTTCGCGTAGGGATCGAGCAGCAGCTTGTGCGGGTTGAACCGGTGGCCGTTGGCCGGATCGTAGGGGCCATAGACGCGATAGCCGTACAGCACGCCCGGACGCGCATCGGGCAGATAGCCATGCCAGACCTGATCGCTGTACTCGGGCAGACGCACGCGGGCCACTTCATGCTGACCCGTGGCGTCGAACAGACATAGATCGACCGCTTCGGCGTGCGCCGAAAACAATGCGAAGTTCACTCCCTCGCCGTCCCAGGTCGCTCCCAAAGGGTAAGAACGCCCGGGCCAAACCACAGTGCGGGACTTCGCAGTCGAATCCATTCGGTTTTTCCATGTCGAACACCGGCGGTGCTGCGCAAAGTGGCAGCAAGGAAAGTACCGGCGTGAACGCGGTCAACCTAAGACATTGGAACTGAACTCGAACTGTCCCGTGGTTTGGCCCGGACCTACGCGCACGCTCAGTGTTTCGCGCGTGTGTTCGGCAGCAAAACGGTCAGCAGGCCGATCAGCGGCAACAACGCGCAGACCTTGTAGACCGCCTCGATGCCGGCCGAATCGGCGAACTGCCCGAGCACCGCCGCGCCGAGCCCGCCCATGCCGAACGCGAAGCCGAAGAACAGGCCCGACACCATGCCGACTTTGCCGGGCATGAGTTCCTGCGCGTAGACGAGGATCGCCGAGAACGCCGAAGCCAGCACGAAGCCGATGATCACGGACAGCACGCCGGTCCAGAACAGATTCACGTACGGCAGCAGCAAGGTGAACGGCGCCGCACCGAGGATCGACGCCCAGATCACCGTCTTGCGGCCGATGCGGTCACCGATCGGCCCGCCGAGCAGCGTACCTGCGGCGACCGCGGCCAGAAACGCGAACAGATGCATCTGCGCCGATTGCACGCCGAGGCCGAACTTCTCGATCAGGTAGAACGTGAAGTAGCTCATGATGCTCGCCATGTAGAAGTACTTCGAGAACACCAGCACCAGCAGCACGCCGATCGCGAGCATCACTTTTGCGCGCGGCAGCTCGCTTTGTACGACTGCGCGCGGCTTGCCGATTGCTGCGCGGTTCTGCGCGGCATACCAGCTGCCGATCTGCCAGAGCACCACCATCGCGAGCAGCGCGGCGACGGAGAACCAGGCCACCGAATGCTGCCCCTGCGGAATGATGATCCAGGCCGCGAGCAAGGGGCCCGCCGCGCTACCCGCATTGCCGCCGACCTGGAACAGCGACTGCGCCAGGCCGTGGCGGCCGCCCGAAGCCATGCGCGCGATGCGCGAGGATTCCGGGTGGAAGATCGACGAGCCCGTTCCGACGAGCGCCGAAGCGATCAGCAGCATCGGAAAATTCGGCGCATACGCGAGCAGCACGAGCCCCGACAGCGTGAAGCCCATGCCGACGGTCAGCGAACGCGGCTGCGGGTGGCGATCGGTATAGAGCCCAATCAGCGGCTGCAGCAGCGAAGCGGTGAACTGATAGGTCAGCGTGATCAGGCCGATCTGCGCGAAGCTCAGTGAGAATGAGGACTTGAGCAGCGGATAGATCGCCAGAATCAGCGACTGGATCATGTCGTTGAGAAAGTGTGAAAAGCTCAGCGCTCCGATCACGCGATAGCCGGTGGCTTCGCGCGCAGGCATCGCGCTCGGAGCCGCGATGGAAGCGGAGTTGGAGGTGGTCATGACGCAAATCCTTCCCAAGTTTGCATCCGCCTTGGCGGACGGGCCGCCCGATCGCAGCCGGCGCGCATCCTAAATCGACCGAAATCGCCCGTCCTGCGAGAATTGGTCTCCAAGCTTTTAGATTCGGACATGACCACGCCAGAAAAAGCGCCGCGCTACTTGCAACTACACGACACCGGCCTGCCCGTGACGGTGATTGCGGTCGATTACGCCTCGGGCCATCGCAACCCGCCGCATCGACATCCGAATGCCCAACTGTTGCACGCGGTGACCGGCGTGATGGTGGTCAGCACCGAACAGGGCCGCTGGGTGGTGCCGCCGACGCGCGGCGTCTGGGTTCCGGCCGGAGTCGAGCATGCGGTGCGCATGGTCGGAGAAGTCCACATGCGCGCCGCATTCGTCGAGCCCGACGCGGCACCCGGCCTGCCGACGCAATGCGTGGTGCTCGGCATTTCGGCGTTGCTGCGCGAGCTGATACTGGCCGCGCTCGATATTCCGCTGAGCTACCAACGCGATAGCCGCGACGGTCGGCTCATGCGCCTGCTGCTCGACGAGTTGCACACACTGCAAACACTGCCGCTGCATCTGCCGCAGCCCAGCGATGCCCTGCTGCAGCCGATCTGCGACCGCTTGCGCGAATCGCCTGACGATCCCACCAGCGCCGAATCCTGGAGCCGCAAGCTCGGCATCGATCCGCGTACCTTGCACCGACGCTTCGTGAAGGCGACCGGGCTGACGTTCACGCAATGGCGTCAGCAGGCCCGTTTGCTCAATGCGCTTGAACGACTTGCGAGCGGAGAACGCGTGCTCGACATCGCGCTGGCGCTCGGCTATTCGAGCCCGACGGCGTTCACCACGATGTTCAAACGCCAGTTCGGTCTGACACCCAGTGCGTTCTTCGGCGCCTGAGCTCCAGCGCACCGCGGTGGGCACTCAGTTGTCGAGCCCGACCGACAGCAAGCGCGCGGTTTCAGCGACCAGCGGAATGATGCGGCTGTACGCCATGCGCGTCGGCCCGATCACACCGAGCACGCCCGCGATACGCCCATCGACGAGATACGGAGCGGTCACCACGCTGACTTCGTCGAGCACGCGATAGCCCGATTCCTCGCCGATGAAAATCTGCACGCCTTCGGCCGACAGACATTGATCGAACAACTGCAGCAGATCGCGCTTGCGATCGAGCGCATCGAACAGTCCGCGCAGGCGCTGCACATCGGACATGTCCTGCTGAAAACCCAGCAGGTTGCTGCCGCCCGCGAGCACGAAATCGCCATCCGGCGTTTCATGACGAAAGGCCTGTTCGGCCATCGTCGCCGCATCGCGCAGCAGCTGGTTCACATGCGCCTGGGTGTCGTTGGCGTCCTGCCAGAGCGCCGTGCGCAGGCTCACCAGATCGCGGCCGGCGAAGCGCTCGTTGAGCACGTTGGCGAAGCGTTCGAGCTCGTCCGCGCCGTAGGGCCGATCGGTATTGATGACCCGGTTCTGCACTTCGCTGTGGTTGACGACCAGGATCACCAGCACGCGCCGGTCCGATAGCGGCAGGAACTGGATGCGGCGCAAGGTCGCCATGTTGCGTCTCGGCGTGGTCACCACGCCGGCCATCAGCGAAAGCCTGGACAGCAGTGCCGAAGCCGCTTGCACCATGTCCTGGGGCGACCGATCGCGTGGCAGCAGGTCGTCGGCGATGCGCTGGCGATCGGCCTCGGACAACGGCTCGGGCGCCAGCAGCGCGTCGACGAAGTAGCGATAGCCGCGCGTGGTCGGCACGCGGCCGGCCGAGGTGTGCGGCGATACCACCAGACCAAGCTCGTCGAGGTCGGCCATCACGTTGCGAATGGTCGCCGGCGACAGGTTCAGGCTCGCGGCGCGCGAGAGCGTGCGCGATCCGACCGGCTGGCCGTCCTGGATGTAGCGCTCGACCAGCAGTTTGAGCAGGTCAGCCGCTCGCTGTTCGAGAGGGTTGGACATGATGAGTTCGAAAGCCGCCGCAAAAGTGCCTGCTCGACGCTAGGGGCTCGCAAAATCCGTGTCAAGACAGGGCGCTGCGGTCGCCGGATGTCCGCGACGCCAGCGCCGTCGAGGCTTCACCGATCGGCCGTCTCCTTCGTGTATCGTGTCGCGATTCGAGGCTTCTCCCTTTTTCATGAAACCATTCCGGACCGTCGGCGTGATCGGCAAGCGGCGCGAGCCGCATCGGCCGACGCTCGGCAAGCTCTGCAGCGCGCTGGAATCGCTGGGCTGCGAGGTGCTCGTCGCGCACAACGACGAGCTGCCCGAGCTGCCGGCCGGTCGCCGCGTCGATGCGGAGGAGCTCGCGGGCAGGGCCGAGCTGGCGATCGTCGTCGGCGGCGACGGCACCCTGCTCGGCGCCGGGCGCTATCTCGCTCCAGCCGGCGTGCCGCTGCTCGGCGTGAACCAGGGGCGGCTCGGCTTTCTGGTCGACATCGCGCCCGACGAAATGGCCGAATCGCTCGCAGCCGTCATCGGGGGGCGCTACGAACTCGAAGAGCGGCTGATCCTGAGCGCGCGCCTGACGCGCGACGGCAAGACCGAGGACAGCGTCTACACCGCAGTCAACGACGTGGTGCTGCGCAACCAGGCCTCGATCCGCATGATCGAATTCGAAAGCTGGATGGGCGAGCAGTTCATCAGCCTGCACCGGGCCGACGGCATGATCGTCTGCTCGCCGACCGGCTCGACGGCGTATGCGCTCTCGGGCGGCGGCCCGCTGCTGCACCCGAGCCTGCAGGCGATGGCGCTGGTGCCGATCTGCCCGCACACCTTGTCGGATCGCCCGATCGTGATCGGCGGCGACCAGCAAGTGAAGCTCATCGTGCGCGGCGACGACACCCAGGCCACCGTGACTTTCGACGGCCAGATCAGCGAAGCCTTGGAACCCGGCGATTCGGTGCTGATCGAGCGCAGCGACAAGCCGCTCAAGCTCATCCACCCGACCGGCTCGAGCTACTTTGCGATCCTGCGCAACAAATTGCGCTGGGGCCGCGGCCAGGAAAGCATCGCCGAGCGATGAACACGCGATAGATTTGCAGACATGCTGCTAAGCCTTTCCATCAAGAATCTCGCGATCATCGACGCGCTCGAACTCGACTTCGGCACCGGCTTCACGGTGCTCACGGGCGAAACCGGCGCCGGCAAGTCCATTCTGATCGACGCCATCGGCCTGGCCATCGGCACGCGCGGCGAGGCCTCGCTCGTGCGCGCCGGACAGGAGCGCGCCGAGATCGGCGCCGAGTTTTCGCTGCGCGATGCCCCGCTCGCCCGCGAATGGCTGCAGGCCCAGGAGCTCGTCGATATCGATCAGCCCGAGGTCTGCACCCTGCGCCGCGTCGTCTACGCAGAAGGCCGCACGCGCGCCTTCGTCAACAACTCGCCGGTGTCGGCGAGCGCCTTGCGCGAACTCGGCGAATCGCTGATCGAAGTGTTCGGCCAGAACCAGAGCCAGACGCTCGTACGCGCCGAGGTGCAGCGCGATCTGCTCGACGGCTTCGGGGCTTACGACAAGGACCTCGAGCAGACCGCGGCACTCGCACGTGAATGGCAGCAGCTCGCGCGGCAGATCGAAAAGCTCGGAAACGCGAGCGCACGCGACCCGGCACAGCTCGAATTCCTGCGCTACCAGGCACGCGAACTCGAAGCGTTGAATCTCGCCGAGGGCGAGCTCGAACGCCTCGACGCCGATCATCGCCGGCTCGCCAACGCGGGCCGCCTGCTCGAAGACGGCAATCGCGCGCTCGAAGCGCTCTACGGCGGCGAGAACTGCGCCGACGATCAGCTCTCGAGCGCTGCCCAGCTGCTGGCCGGCATGACCGGCGTCGACGCCGAATTCGCCGACATCGAAGCGCAGGTCAGCGGCGTGCAGGCGCAGTTGCGCGAAGCCACGCATACGCTGCAACGCCTGCTCGACCGGCTCGATCTCGATCCGCAAGCCCTCGCCGAACTCGAACGTCGCCTATCCGACATTCACGACCTCGCGCGCAAGCACCGCACGCGTGCCGAAGCGCTGCCCGCGCGCCTGGCCGAACTGCGCGCCGAACTCGAAGCGGCCGAGAACGCAGCGGGCGGAGCCGAACGCCTGCGCGCCCAGCAAAGCGAAGTCGAAACCCGCTATCGAACTGCGGCTGCCAAGCTCGGCAAGAAGCGCGAAAAGGCGGCGAAGGATTTCGCCGACAAGGTCACGCAGGCGGTGCGCAAGCTCGGCATGCCGAACTCGCAATTCGTCGTCGCGATCGAGCCTGCCGAAACCGCTGCGCCTTCACCGCACGGCAGCGACGTGATCCGCTTCGATTTCTCGGCCAACCCGGGCCAGCCGCCGCGGCCGATGGCCAAGGTCGCATCGGGCGGCGAACTGTCGCGGCTTTCACTCGCGGTCCAGGTGGTCTGCCGCTCGGCCAACGGCGCGGCGACGATGATCTTCGACGAAGTGGATGCCGGCATCGGCGGCGGCGTCGCCGAGATCGTCGGCCAACAGCTGCGCGCGCTCGGAGCCTCTCGCCAAGTGCTCTGCGTCACCCATCTGGCGCAGGTCGCGGCCCAGGGCACGCGACACTTCGGCATCTTCAAGGAGATTCGCGGCGGCATGACGTATACGCGTCTGCGTCCGCTCGACGACGAGGATCGCATCGGCGAGCTCGCCCGAATGATGGGCGGTGTGGAGATCACCGCCTCGACGCAGGCTCACGCCCGCGAACTGCTGCAACGCGCCGCAACCTGAAGCCTGAGGTGCGGCGGGCTCGATGCCCGCCGCGGGACCGGCGATCAATCGTCGTGCTGGGAAGCCTGTGAAACCGCGCTACGCGGACGCAGCTTGCTGGCCGGGGTTTCACCACGCTGGCAGGCTTCGCACTCGCCGTAGATGATCAGGCTGTGCTCGGTCATGCGGAAACCATGGTCCTTGGCGAGCTGGCGCTGGCGCTTTTCGATGGTCTCGTCGTGGAACTCTTCGACACGGCCGCAGCTGAAGCAGACCAGATGATCGTGGTGCCCACCGCGTTCGAGTTCGAACACCGCATGGCCGCCTTCGAAGTGGTGGCGCGTCACCAGCCCCGCCGATTCGAACTGCGTGAGCACGCGATAGACCGTGGCCAGGCCAATATCTTCGCCGCCGTCCATGAGCTGACGATAGATGTCTTCGGCAGACAGATGGCGGGTGGAGCTGTGCTCGAGCATTTCGAGAATCTTGAGGCGCGGCAAGGTGACCTTGAGGCCTACGCTGCGCAGGTCGGATGATTCCACGGCAACTCCTGGTTTTGGGGCGCACCGGCGACTGGGCTCCCTGCCCGACCCCGACCCACCGGTTTGAACGATTCGTTATTATCGCAGTCTTCACATGGCAAACAACGAGCCAAACCTTTTCATGCGCCTTCTGCTGCTGGCCGTTCTGGCCCTTTCGCTCTCCGCCTGCCAGATCCTCTATCGCCTGCCGACGCGCCAGGGCAACGTGATCGATCAGCGCGACCTCAACAAGCTGCAGATCGGCATGACCCGCGAGCAGGTCAAGTTCGTCATGGGCACGCCGGTAGCGGCGAATCCATTCCGCGACGAGCGCTGGGATTATTTCGGTTACTACAAATCTCCACGCGGGCAGTCGACCTCGCGCACGGTGAGCCTGTACTTCGCGGACAACAAGCTGTCGCGCATGGAAGGCGTCCAGCAGGCCAGCACCGAAGATCTGTCGGCTCCGGACATGCAGGCGATCCAGACCGACTTCAAAAAGGAAGCGAACGACAGCCGCACCGCGGCACCGCCCGTCGATCGCCAGACCCCGATCCCCGGCGGCACGCCCTGACGGGAGCTATGCGAGCCCGACCCGGCTAGCGCCGTCGCCCTTCGCGCCGGGCTCGCGAGCGCCGGGCATCCTTGGGATCGTGGATCAAGGGCCGGTAGATCTCGATCCGGTCGCCGTCGCGCAAGCCGTCCTGCAAGCCGCACGGCCGGCTGAAGATGCCGATTGCGGACGTTTGGACGTCGAGCTCCGGAAACTCCGCCGCCAACCCCGAAGCCTCGATCGCTTCGCCGACGGTCGCGTCATCGGCCAGTTGCAGCCGCACGCGCCATATCCGCGCAGGCAGGGCGTGGCAGACCTCCACGGCGATCATCCTTCGATCACGGGCGATCACCGCTTGTAACACTGCTCCGCGCGCAGGCGGAACGCGTCGATCACCCCGCCGACCGCACGGTCGATCCACGGAGCCAGCGTCGCCTCGACGAGCCGGCTGGCGAAATCCACACTCATGGAGAGCGACACCTTGCAGGCCTGTTCGGCCAGCGGCGTAAAGACCCAGACACCCGAAAGGCTTCGGAACGGGCCTTCGAGCAGGCGCATTTCGATGCGCTGGCCGTCGAGCATGCGGTTCTCGGTGGCGAAACTGTCGGACAGCCCTTTCACCTTGAAGCTCACGCGCCCCTTAACCCAGCGCTCGCCTTCGCGCTGCTCGTCCTGTTCGACATCGGCCGAGGTGCAGCCCGGAAGAAACTGCGGATACGACGCCACGTCGGCGACGAGCGCATAAAGCTCGGCGGCGGAAAACGGCATCAAGGCGGAACGGTCGAGCTTGCGCATCGGCAGCGATCAACTCCAGAGCTGTTCGAACCAGTCGAGCAGGCCCACGGCGTACAGAATGATCACGAGCAGGGCGATGCGCGTGGGATAGCGCAGCAGAAAAGTGCCGCCGCGCATCCAGAAAGTCTCGTGCGGGCCGGCGATCGAGTCGGCGAGTTCGCGCGGCAGGTTGGCCACGACGAAGCACATGAGGATCGCGAACACCGGAGCGATCAGCGTGGTACTCAGCAACTGCATCCACTCGAAGAAGTTCTGCCCGAGCAGGCGCATGTCGGCAAGCACGTTGAACGAGAGCAGCGAGCCCAGCCCGAGATACCAGACCAGCATGGCCGCTGCGACCGCGGCGAACACCCGCGTGAGCCGCAGGCGCTGCATGAGGTAATGCGCAAGCGGCTCGAGCAGCGCCGCCGCCGACAGCAGGGTCACGATGAACAACGCAAGGTAGAACGGCGTGCCGATGGCGATGCCCACCCAGCCCGTCGGCAGCGCCTGCGGAAAAGTCTGGAACAGCATCTGCAGCCCGGGAGCCGGAGCGACACCGGCCTCCATCACGAAGCACAGCAGCACGAAGCCCGAGAGCAGGCTGAACAAGGTATCGAGCAGCACGACGGCCAGGCCGAGCTTGCCGAGCGTCTGGCTGGCCGGCAGATACGAGCCGAGCGTGAGCATGGCCCCGAAGCCGAGCGCGAGCGTGAAGAAAGCCTGCTGCAGCGCCTCCACCGCCCCGCGCCAGCCGAAGCGCGAAAAATCGCCCGCAAAAAGGTACTTGGAAGCCGCAGCCGGATCGCCATAGCGGAATGCGACCATGCCGACGAGCAGCATCACCCCGAACGCGGTTGGCACGAAGTAGCGTGCCGCGCGCTCCATCCCCTCGCGGAAACCCTGCGCCACGATCACGCAGGTGCTGACCATGAACAGCGTGTGCCAGGCCAGCGAGCGCTCGGCATCCTGCGCCAGATCGAGGAATCGCTGGGTGGCCGCCGCCGCATCGCCGACCAGGCTTCCGGCCGCCGCGCGAAAGGTATACGCCAGGCTCCAGCCGGCCACGACGCTGTAGTACGACAGCACCATCGCCGCCCCGAGCAGGGCGATACCCCCCAGCCAGCCCCAGCGCGCACTGCTGCCGGCGAGCTGGGCCAGACGGCCGAACCCGGCGGAACCTTCGTCGCGCATCCAGCGGCCGAGCGCCCATTCGCTGACCAGGATCGGCAGGCCGACGATCAGCAGCGCCACGACGTACGCCGCCAAAAACACCCAGCCGCCGTACTGGCCCATGAGATACGGCAGGCGCGCGATATTGCCGATACCCATGCAGGCGCCCGCGGCCACCCACCCGAAGGCGCGCGCGGAACTCCAGTACCCGTAGCTGCTTTCGCGGATGTTCACTTAGGATAGTTTAGCGTTTTGAAACACTTGCCACGGCCGCACCGCTTCTGCCCCCTATAATGGAACCATGAGCAAGAAGAAAGACGAGAAGGACGCCGACCGCATCATCGCCCTCAATCGGCGCGCCCGGCACGACTACTTCATCGAAGACACCTATGAAGCCGGCCTGATGCTGATGGGCTGGGAAGTGAAGAGCCTGCGCGACGGACGAGGGAATATCGCCGAAGCCTACGTGGTCATCAAGAAGGGCGAGGCCTGGCTGATCGGCGCGCAGTTCTCGCCGCTGCTGTCGGCCTCGACCCACGTCAACCCGGAACCGACCCGTACCCGCAAGCTGCTGCTCAACGCCAAAGAGCTCGCGACCTTGATCGGCAAGGTCGAGCGTGCCGGCTACACCCTGGTTCCGCTCGACCTGCACTGGACCCGCGGCCGCGCCAAGCTGCAGATCGGCCTCGCCAAGGGCAAGAAGCAGCATGACAAGCGCGCCGACATCAAGGAGCGCGACTGGAACCGCCAGAAGGACCGGATCATACGCAGTCGCTGATCCCTTATTCGCCCCGGATCCAAAACACGTTTACCGTTTACCCGGCACGTTCGTGGTAGTCTTGCGCCTCTCTAAGGGGGCGACATGGCTTCGACGGCGGTCGCGAAACCCAAGGGGCATGCCGAGCTGCAGGTCTGCTCGTTAAACGGTCTGCAAAAAAGCTAGTTGCGAACGACGCTAACTACGCCCTCGCCGCCTAAACTCCGGTGAGCGTTCGACCCAGCAGTGTCGGTACTCTGGACTCGGACGTCGACTCTTACCGAATAAGGCTGAAGCCCGCCCTTGGCTGATGCTCGAAAACCTCAAGGGGATAAGCCGTAGCGATCCGTGCCTGTTCGGGAGCTGCGGACCAAAACTAAAGACTAGGCTACGCATGTAGAACCGAGGGCGGAGGATCGTCGGACGGGGGTTCAATTCCCCCCGCCTCCACCAATTTGGCCGATTGTGGACGGTTGCAGACGATTGGAATCAGCGACTTAGAGGATTTCTTTCCGTTTGTGGCCGTCCTGATCCGTCTCAAACTGCCACGCATCTGCCACGTGGATTGCCTCAACCTCTTTTGATCGGCACCGCCTTCTGCGTCGTCGCTGTGGGGGCTGGCTGCACGGTCTTTTCGTGCTTCCTCGTACCTTCGCCCGGCATCCACTTCCCGTAGTGCTTGATGATCCATGGTCTCATGCCCCATCTGCCCGGCGATCCAGAACAGGTTGTAGCCCCGTGCTGACCATCCTCGGATCCCACGTGTGCCGAATCTGATACGGATTGCGGCGGCGGATCCGGCGAGACGACAGGTGTGATCCCAACTCGTCTTGCGGATCGGCGCATCGCCCGGATCAGATCGACAACCTGTCCACCGAACTCCGAAAGTGCAACGAGAAGCACGAGGTATCCGATCGTCAGACCGCGGAGTTGCACATGCAGTGGGCAACATGCGCCTGAGCATCAGCGCCTTGTTCACGTACGCGATCCTGTCCGGTGATCGGCGGCTGACCGACATAACCCTGCCCGATCTGCTCGAAGGCCGCGTCGCGTTGCGAGTCGTCAGCCCGCAGACCGAGGATCGCCGTGAATCGCCTTCGGGCACACCGTCGTGACCGTGGCGAGACGCTGATCGGCGTCCTGATCGCGCTGTCGATCGGACTGATCGTCGTCGGCACGTGCCTGTCGCCTGTGGCCGTCGCCACCCGAGCTCAGATGAAGCTCGACGCCGCGATTGAGCGCGGCGAGGCGGAGCGATTGAAGCTCGAATAAACAATTCTGAAAGCTAAGGCTCAGCCTGCTGAAAGCGCTGCTCCCTGATTATCCGCCCGCTCGCTCGTCAGTGCGGGCACTCTCAACAGAGAACTCGGCCCGACATGCTCCCTAGCTGGCGGGCTAAATAAGCAAAACGCTGACATTTTTCTCTCGGCACCGCTGGCTCCATCAACCTATCTCGTTTTGGATACCGCCACAGGGGTGTGGAGTACGGCTATCGAGCGAGGGAATCGCGACGGTGTTTACTCAATCATTCGGACGGGGGGATCACGATGGACGCAGAAAATACTTTCATGGAGGGTCTGAACAGACTCGGCGGCGGCGATCACAGCAAGGATGGCCAGATCAAATCGTTGAGACTAACCCCAGACATTATCAACGCTGAGGACGTTGACGCAGCACTCAAATGGATTGGCGGCGTTGCCAGCACCATCGAAAGCGGAATCCATGAGATTGCAAAATTTACCGGCGGCTTGATTCGCGTCGGCGCCTTTCGATCCGTGGTCACCACGCTAGACAACCGCAGTCCCTACGCACTTAGGCTCAGCAACAAAAGTCTCGACCACGGTATTTGGACCAAGGATCGCGAGCCGCCCGTTACATCCCGGCCTACTCGATCGCTGTTTGGAGTGCCGAATCTGAAGGATTTGCCACAGGAACAGAAGGCTCGGTCGAATACGAAATTTCGGGCGATGACCGATTTCCCAGTTATGCAGGTGTCGCTTCGGATACACCAATAGATTTCAAGATCCACTGGAGCAATCCGGCAGGCGGGAGCAATTGGGTTACCAAACACTGGTCCGATAAACCCGAAAACGATGTCGCCTGGAATGCCCTTCACCTCAAGGAACCCAGCGATGTGCACGGCAACCAAGCACACCATCACTGGATATTCTCGACAGACTCCTTATCCGCTTAACGACGGCGCAGAAGTGAGGTGCTGGGTACGGGACCGATTCTTAATCAAGCTCATATAGAAAGTTGATCCTCTGGCTTCGCATCAATACCGGCCATTACCCAGCCCTCTCTAACCGAGAGGGCTCTCCCATTGAGTGCCGGCAAGCATCATGAGGGGCCTACTTACGCGCAGATCAGAGCGGACAAACTCTCAATAGTCGCTGGTGCATTTCCGTGGCGGAGCGCCTATGAGTGAGGCTTCGCGGAGAAATGTAAGTTGCGAGCCTGCAAGGTATTCGGCGTGTTTGTATTGGTAACTTGACAGCCAAGAAAAGCCTGCGCGCATGCGCGCAGGCTTTTGGTGCTGCCTGAGCCGATCGATCAGGCTCGACTCAGCGCCCCACCATGTTGCCCGGCACCACCCACTGGTCGAACTGCTCGCCGGTCACATGGCCCGACGCCACCGCCGCTTCGCGCAGGCTCGTGCCTTCCTTGTGCGCTTTCTTGGCGATGTACGCGGCCTTGTCGTAACCGATGTGCGTGTTGAGCGCGGTCACCAGCATCAGCGAACGATCGACGAGTTCCTTGATGCGCTCGCGATTCGGCTCGATGCCCACCGCGCAGTGATCGTTGAAGCTCACCATGCCGTCGGCGAGCAGGCGCACACTCTGCAAAAAGTTGTGCGCCACCATCGGCCGGAACACGTTGAGCTCGAAGTTGCCCGATGCGCCGCCGATGTTGATCGCCACGTCGTTGCCCATGACCTGCGCGGCGAGCATCGTCACCGCCTCGCTCTGCGTCGGGTTGACCTTGCCCGGCATGATCGACGAGCCCGGCTCGTTCTCGGGAATGCTGATCTCGCCGATGCCGCTGCGCGGTCCGCTCGCGAGCCAGCGCACGTCGTTGGCGATCTTCATCATGCTCGCGGCGAGCGTCTTGAGCGCGCCGTGCGCATGTACGAGCGCATCGCAGGACGCCAGCGCTTCGAACTTGCTCGGCGCCGTCACGAACGGCAGTCCAGTGATCTGCGCGAGTTCGGCCGCCACCGCTTCTGCATAGCCTTTGGGCGCGTTCAAGCCCGTGCCGACCGCGGTACCGCCGAGCGCCAGCTCGCACAGATGCGGCAGCGCATCGCGGAGGTGGCGCTCGCCGTGCGAGAGCTGCGCCACCCAGCCCGAAATTTCCTGGCCTAGCGTCAGCGGCGTCGCGTCCTGCAAGTGCGTGCGGCCGATCTTGACGATGTCGTCGAACTCGCGCGCCTTGCCGACCAGCGTCTGCTTGAGCTTGGCGATCGCGGGCAGCAGCTTGTGCGTGAGTGCGTCCACGGCGGCCACGTGCATCGCGGTCGGGAACACGTCGTTGCTCGACTGGCTGCGATTGACGTCGTCGTTCGGGTGCACCTTGCGCGCCTCGCCGCGCTCGCCGCCGAGCAGCTCGCTCGCGCGGTTGGCGATGACCTCGTTCATGTTCATGTTGCTCTGCGTGCCCGAGCCGGTCTGCCAGACCACCAGCGGGAACTCGTGCGGATGCTGGCCGGCGATGACTTCGTCGGCCGCCTTGACGATGGCATCGGTCTTGGCTGCGTCCTGCAGACCGAGCGCCTGGTTGACGCGCGCCGAGGCGCGCTTGACCTGCGCGAGCGCGCGAATGATCTCGCGCGGCTGCTGCTCGCCGGAGATGTCGAAGTTCTGCAGCGAGCGCTGCGTCTGCGCGCCCCAGAGCCGGTCGGAGTCAACCTCGATGAGGCCGAAAGTGTCGCGTTCGCTTCTGGTCTTCATGTCGTGCCGTCGAAATGAGAGCTGGCCTGCGCGGTTCGCTGCGGCTGGCGGTGGGTGGAATGCTATTTACTCTTCTTTCAATGAGTCGTCAGAAGCAAGCCCGACGCCGGCTTCGGATTCCAGCGGTGGATCGGCGAGCCGGCGTCGGCGCGTCTCGCTGTCCACGAGCGGGGCCAGCGTATGCAAGGAACGATGAACGGGGTCCGGACCGAGCCAGCGCCGGTGCGCCGGCCAGGCCGCGCCGCTCGCGGGTCTTGCCCACCGCGCGGCAACAGCCGAGCATTGCCCTCCTGATGTCAATTTTCGCAACGGGTGCCTACTGAGACAGCCAGCCAGCGACATGCCCGGAGCCAGAGTCCGGTCGTGATCCGCTACCTTCTGATGGTCCTCGCGGGTCTGAGCCTGACGCTCGGCTTCATCGGCATCTTCGTGCCCGGCATGCCGACCACGGTGTTCGTGCTGATCGCCGGCTGGGCGGCGGCGCGCAGCTCGCCGCGCTTCCACGCCTGGCTTGAGAACCATCCGCGCTTCGGCCCCATGCTGCGCGACTGGCGCGAAAACGGAGCTGTGAGCCGCCGCGCCAAGTGGATGGCGACGATCATGATGAGCATCAGCGCGGTGATCATCTGGTTCACCGTGCCCAAGCCGTGGATCGCGCTGCTCGCCTGCGGCGTGATGGCGAGCGTGGCGATCTGGCTGTGGCGGCGGCCGGAGCCTCGCTCGAAACCCCCTCTCCCCCCGGGAGAAGGTGGCGCGTAGCGCCGGATGAGGGAGTCTCGGGAATAGCCAGGCTTCGCCATGCCGGCGAATCCCTCACCCTCGGTCCCTCTCTCTCCCGGTGGGAGAGGGATGCCCAATCTCAGCTCGCGTGGAGCTGGTCGAGACGATGAAAGCGCTAGTTCCTGCGCAGCGAAAACTGGATCGGCACCACTGCTTCGAGCGTGTCGTCTTCCATCTCGGGTGTGAACGCCGGCAGCGGCTGGGCGCGTTCGAACAAGGCCAGCGCCTCCTGGTCGAGCGCCTCGTGCCCCGAGCTGCGCTCGAGCCTGGCGCTGAGTACCTTGCCCTCGCGCGTGACGACGAAGCGCACGTACGGCAAGCCCTGCTCGCGGCGACTGCGGGCCTGTCTCGGATAGCGCTTGTTGCGCTCAAGATGCGCGAGCAGCAGGCCCTCGTAGGTGACCCTGCCGCTCGCCGCGCGCGGATCGGCCGGTGGAGGAGCCGGAGTGGCCGGCGCGGTCTGCTCCAGTGCCTGCTCGGGCTGCGGCGGCGGTTCGGGCCGAGCCGGTTCGGCGATGTCCGAAGGCGGCGGCGCTTCGAGCTTGGGCGTCGTCCGCGGAACCGGCTTCGGCACGGGCTTGGGCGGCGATGGCTGCGGCGGGAGCGGCTCGGATGCGGGCGGCGCTTCGGCCACGAGCTCGATCAGCATCGCCGCGGGCGGCTGGGCGATCGCATGGGTACCCGGACGCCACTGCAAGACCGCGAAGGCGAGACCGAAGCCCAGCGTCACGGCCACCGCGCTGAGGCACCATCGACGCCGCTCGGCCCTCGCCTGTCGGGCCTCCCACTCGCTCAGCGCGAGGCTCACGGGGCCGCGGTTTCCAGCCCGACCAGGGCGAGCTTCAGGTAGCCCGCGCGGCGCAGCCGGTTCATCAGCGCCATCAGATCGCCGTAGTTCACGGTCTCGTCGGCGCGCAGGAAGATCACTTCCTCCTTGTTGCCTTCGGTGGCGCCGTCGAGGACTTCGGCGAGCGCCTCCTGGGTGATCGGCGTATCGCCGAGCGACAGCGTCAGATCGGCCTGCAGGGTCAGGTACACCGGCTGTGGCGGCTTGACCTGCGGCTGCGCATTCGAACCCGGCAGGTTCACCGGCACGTCCACCGTCGCGAGCGGCGCGGCGACCATGAAGATGATCAGCAGCACCAGCATCACGTCGATGAACGGGGTGACGTTGATCTCGTGGTTCTCGGTGAGCTCGTCGTCACCGTGGTCGAGCCTGGTGCTCATGGGCGGTGCGCGCGATCGAGGTCGCGGCTGACGAGGTTGAGAATCTCGGTCGAAGCGTCACCGAGCGAGGCGCGATACACCGCGATGCTGCGCGCGAACACGTTGTAGATGACCACGGCCGGAATCGCCGCGAGCAGGCCGAGCGCGGTCGCGAGCAGCGCTTCGGCGATGCCCGGCGCGACGACCGCGAGGTTCGTCGTCTGCGACTTCGAGATGCCGATGAAGCTGTTCATGATGCCCCAGACCGTTCCGAACAGACCCACGAACGGAGCGGTGGAGCCGATCGTCGCGAGCACGCCGGTGCTGCGGTTCATGCGACGGCCGAGCGCGGCTTCGATGCGGCTCAGCGTGGCCGCGACACGTTCCTTGATGCCTTCGGCCGGCAGGCCGGCGGACTGCGTGGCCTCCTGCAGTGCCGCGCTCGCGAGCGGGGCGATCGGCCCATCGCCCAGCGCGCGATGCGCTTCGGCCAGCGAAGGCGCCGAGCGCAGACGGTCGAGCGCGCTTTGCACACTGCGCGAGCTGGCGCGCAGCTCGATGAGCTTGGCGAGCCAGATGGTCCAGGTCACCAGCGACGCGAACGCCAGGCCGAGCATGACCAGTTGCACGACGACATCGGCGGCCAGGAACATGTTCCAGGGCGAAAGATTGTGCGGCAGCTTGCCGACTTCGGCGGCGACGGAATCGGAAATCAAATCACTGCTCCAGAAACGAGAGAGCCGGAGAACAGGCGCCGGAGGCGCGATCGCCAGACGCTCATCGGCATGTCGACGACAGGCAAGGCGACACGATCCGCGCGGTGACAGCCGGCACGGACCGCGACTCGCTGCGAATGAGACCGACAGGCCGCGCGACCCCACGAGCCGGGTGGAGCACCCGCGGATCTCAGGCGATCGCGGCCTTCATCTGCACGTAGTTCTGCAGGCCCATCTGCTCGATCAGGCCGAGCTGCTGCTCGAGCCAGTGCGCGTGATCTTCCTCGGTGTCCTTGAGCTGCGGCAGCAGCAGGTCGCGCGTGACGAAATCGCGCTCGCGCTCGCACAGCGCGATGGCGTCCTGCAAATGCTGGCGCACGTCGTACTCGGTCGCCAGATCCTTGCGCAGCATCTCCTCGACGGTCTTGCCCGAGGTGAACGGCAGCGGGCGCATGTCCGGCTCGCCGTCGAGAAACAGGATGCGGCGGATCAGCACGTCGGCATGCGCGGTCTCTTCCTGCATCTCATGGTCGAGCCGCTCGTAGAGCTTGTGCAGGCCGAGGTCGTTGTAGCGACGCGAGTGAATGAAGTACTGGTCTCGCGCCATGAGCTCTCCACGCAGGAGATTTTCGAGACACGCCACCACCGCCGCCGAACCTTGCATGACATCTATCCGCTGAAAAAATATGCGCGCAGTATGCCCACTCGAAATAATTCATGGCGAAACGCCAAACGCAGCGATAAGTGTTCTCACGAGGTCTCGACTCGCGCGGCCAGCACTGCGAAGCAATCGATGTAAACGGGATCGATATCGCCGATGGAAATTCTCAAGGTCTTCGGACTGTTCGTGCTGACCGCGGTCGCGGAGATCGTCGGCTGCTATCTGCCGTATCTATGGCTGCGTCAGGGACGCAGCATCTGGCTGCTGCTGCCGGCCGCGCTAAGCCTGGCCTTGTTCGCCTGGCTGCTGAGCCTGCATCCGCAAGCGGCCGGGCGCGTCTACGCGGCCTATGGCGGCGTCTATATCGGCGTTGCGCTGATCTGGTTGTGGGCGGTCGATTCGATACGCCCGACGCTCACCGATTGGGTCGGCGTCGCCGTCTGCCTGCTCGGCATGGCGATCATCCTGTTCGGGCCGCGCGGCGCAGGCTCCTGATACCGAGCCTGAGCAAGCAGCTTCCGCACTACTTCTTGAAGTGCTCGCGCAGGCGGCGCTTCTTCTTGATCTGGCGCTCGGTCAGCACGTTCTTCTTGTCCTTGAACGGGTTGTCGCCGGTCTTGAACGTGAGCACGAGCGGAACACCCTTGAGCTCGAAGTGATTGCGGAACTCGTTGGCCAGGTAGCGCTTGTACGTGACCGGCAGCTTGTCGGTCTGGTTGCCGTGAATGACGATCTGCGGCGGGTTGCTGCCGCCCTGATGCGCGTAACGCAGCTTGATACGGCGACCGAGCACGGCCGGCGGCGCATGGCGATCGACGCTGCGCTCGAGAATGCGCGTGAGCTCCGGCGTCGGCAGATCCTTCATCGTCGAGTCGTACGCGGTTTTCACGTCGCGCATCACCACGCCGACACCCGAGCCGTGCTTGGCCGAGATGTAATGCACCGGCGTGAAATCGAGGAACGGCATCTTCAGGCCGACCTTGTACTTGGTCTGCTCGCGATCGCCCGGATCGAGGCCGTCCCACTTGTTGACCGCGAGGATCATGGCGCGGCCGCGCTGCGCGACCAGGCCCATGAGGCGCGCGTCCTGCTCGCCGACGTCGGCGTGCGCATCGACGACCACGATCACCACGTGCGCGGATTCGATCGCCTGCAGCGTCTTCACGATCGAGAACTTCTCGATCACTTCCTCGACGCGCGAACGCCGGCGGATGCCGGCGGTGTCGATCAGCGTGTAGGCATTGCCTTCGTATTCGAACGGCACGCGAATGGCGTCGCGCGTGGTGCCCGGGCGATCCGCCGCGACCACACGCTCGTCACCGACCAGGCGATTCACGAGCGTGGACTTGCCGACGTTCGGACGGCCGACGATGGCCACGCGCACTTCGCCCGGAACCTCGGCGAGTTCGTCGGGTTCGCCGGCCGGGAATTTCTCGAGCACGCGGCGCAGCAGGCCCGGCACACCGTCGCCGTTCTCGGCCGAGATCGGCTCGGGTTCGCCGAGGCCGAGCGCGTAGAAATCCGCAACCGCGACGCCCTTGGCTCCGCCGCGCGCCTTGCCCTCGGTCTTGTTGACGAGCAGCGTGAGCGGCTTGCCGAGCTTGCGCAGCTGCGCGGCGATCGCCTCGTCGCTGCCGTGACGGCCGGCGATGGCGTCGGTCAGGAAGAAGATGTGGTCGGCTTCGCTGAGCGCGAGCTGCGCCTGCTCTTCGGCGAGCACGGCGAGCGGATCGGCCGATTCGGGCATCAACCCGCCGGTGTCGACGACGATGAAGGCCCTGCCTTGCCCATCGATCTCGAACACGCCGCGACCGTACTGGCGATCGCGCGTGAGGCCGACGTAATCGGCCACCAGCGCGTCGCGCGTGCCGGTGAGCCGATTGAACAGCGTGGACTTGCCGACGTTGGGACGGCCCACCAGAACCAAAACGGGCAATCCCGATTGCATCGACTTTTCTACCTTGGGTGTGAATCTGATTGAGGGTTACTTCTTCTGCGGCAGGCTGATCGCGGCGAGCTTGCCGTCGCGGTTGAGCACGTAGAGCAGATCGCCGCCGACCATCGGCTGGGTGATGATCGGGTCAGAGCCGACGCGCGTGCGCGCGACGATCTTGCCGTCGGAGGGATCGAGCCAGTGCAGATAGCCTTCGAAGTCGCCGACCACGACATAGCCGCCGAAATACGCGGGCGGCGACAGCCGGCGGTACAGCAGGCCTTCCTGCTTCCAGGCCGCGGCGCCACTGGTCTGGTCGAGCGCCCAGACCACGCCGCTCTCGTCCGACACCAGCACCTTGCCGCCGCCGAGCGCGAGGCTGTTGTACGACTTCACGCCGCGGCGCCAGCCCACTTCGCCGCTGGTCGGCGACAGGCACACCACTTCGCCGCCGAAGCTGGCGACGTAGAGGCAGTCGTCGCCTTCGATCATGTCGCCGTCGATGTCGACCAGGCGATCGAGCACGGTGCGGCCGGCCGGAACCGAAATCGCCTGCTCCCAGCGCGGCTCGCCATCGGTCAGGCCGAGCGCGATCGCGCGGCCGTTCTCCATGCCGACGATCACCGAGGTGCCGCTGATGAGCGGCTTGGAAATGCCGCGCAGCACCAGCTCGGGCACGCTGCGATCGAAATTCCACAGACGCTGGCCGTTGCTCGCATCGAGGCCGAACACGCGGCCGTCGATGGAGCGCGCGACGACGATACCGCCCTCGCCGACCGGCGGGCCGAGTGCCTCGCTCGACAGCTTGGCACGCCAGACTTCGCTGCCGTCGGTGCGCTTGAGCGCGATCACCTCGGCATCGAGGGTGCCGACGAGCACGAGGTCGTTCGAAACCGAAGGGCCGGCGGCGACACGCGACTTGGTGTTGACCGACCACAGACGCTTGCCCTTATCGAGCGAATACGCAGCCACGCGGCCATCGAGTCCGGCGGTGTAGATCGCGTCGATCTCCACGCCGGCGCGCAGCTCGCTGTAGTACTTGCCGCTGCCGCCGGTGCTCGCGGTCCACACGGTATGGGGGCGCACGGCCGGGTTGGAGATATCGGCCAGCGGAGTCGGTTCGCGGACTTTCTTCTTGTCCGAGCAGCCGGCGAGCAGCGCGGCGCCGATCAGCAGCGCGGCGATGCCGGCGGCGTACTTGTCGAGCGAGCGGCGCATCAGGGCTTCGCCTCGGCGGCCGGAGCCGCGACCGAAGCGGTTTCGACCGCGAGATCATCGAGCTTCTGTTGCAGCAGCGGGCGGTTCGGCGCCTGTTCGGTGGACGCCTTGAGCGCCGCTTCGTAATGCGTGCGGGCGGCGCTGCGGTCGCCCTGCGACAGCGCGAGGTCGCCGCGCAGTTCGGAATACAGCGAGGCAAACTCGCCGCCGTCGTTGTCGAGCGCCTTCTGCGCTTCGTCGGCCTTGCCCTGCTGCCAGAGCACGCGCGCCTTGCGCAGCTTGGCGAGCTGCTTGAGGCCGTCGTCGTTGCCGTTCTTGATCACCCAGTCGAGACGCGCACCGGCCTCGTCGAGCTTGGAATCGATCACGCCGACCTGCGCGAGGCGCAGCGCGGCGGCGGTGGCGTACGGGGTGCTCGCGTAGTCGGACTGCAGCTTGTCGGCGATCTTGGCCGCCTCATCGGGCTTGGACGCTTCGAGCGCCTTCTTGAGGTCGGCGTACATCTGCGAAGCCGCCAGGTACTGCTTTTCGTGCCAGCCCTTCCAGCCCTGCCAGCCGCCGATCGCGCCGAAGCCGATGACCAGGCCGGCCGCCAGGGCGATCCAGTTTTCCTTGAACCAGCGCTTGAGGTTCTCGAGTTCTTGTTCGTCGTCGTGATGATTCGCCACGGGGGTCTCTTAAAGAAGTGCTTCAGGAACGATCGGTGGATGATGTCGCGTGCCGAACCGGTGAACCGGTTTCGGGCATCAGCGCGATAACAGACTCTCAAGCCGGGCCGGCAGTTCAGCCCAGGTGCAGGTTTCCTGAGGGGAGGCGTCGCGCAGGGATTTTACTTGAACCTGCTTTGCGGCGATTTCGGCCTCGCCGATGACCAGCGCGTAATGCGCTCCGGAGCGGTCGGCCCGCTTGAACTGGGCCGGCAGCTTGCCGCCGCCGACCGACAGCTGCACGCCCGCGCCCGGGAAGCGGTCGCGCAGGGTTTCCGCGAGCTTGGCGGCTTCGCGCTGGGCCGCTTCGCCGAGCGAGCAGACCACGATCGCTGGGCCGTTCTCTGGAATCTGCAGCTCGGCGGCCTTGGCCTGCAGCAACAGGATCAGGCGCTCGACGCCGCTGGCCCAGCCCACGGCCGGCGTCGGACCGCCGCCGAGCTGTTCGACGAGGGTGTCGTAACGGCCGCCCGCGCAGATCGTGCCCTGGGCGCCGAGTTCGGTGGTGATCCACTCGAACACGCCCTTGGTGTAGTAATCGAGCCCGCGCACGAGGCGCGGGTTGACCACGTAGTCGACGCCGAGGTCGCCGAGCCCTTGCTGCAGGCCGTCGAAATGGGCGGCCGAATCGGCATCGAGGTAGTCGAGGATGCTCGGCGCGTCGACGACGATCGCCTGCGTGGTCGGCACCTTGGAGTCGAGCACGCGCAGCGGATTGCTGTGCAGGCGGCGCCTGGAGTCTTCGTCGAGCGAAGATTCGTGGCGCTGCAGGAATTCGATCAGCGCCGCGCGATAGCGCGCGCGCGCCTCGGCCTGGCCGAGCGAGTTGATCTCGAGCCGCAGTCCGGTGAAGCCGAGCTTCTTCCAGAGCCGGGCCGACATCGCGATGAGTTCGGCGTCGACGTCCGGCCCATTGATGCCGTAGGCCTCGACGTTGAGCTGGTGGAACTGGCGATAGCGGCCGGCCTGCGGGCGCTCGTAGCGGAACACCGGGCCGGTGCACCAGACGCGCTGCTGGCTGTTGTGGAACAGGCCGTGCTCGACGCCCATGCGCACGACGCCCGCGGTAAATTCCGGACGCAGCGCAATGTGCTCGCCGCCGCGATCCTCGAAGGCGTACATCTCTTTTTCGACCACGTCGGTGACTTCACCGACCGCGCGCTTGTAGAGATCGGTGCGCTCGACGACCGGCAGCCGGATCTCGGCATAGCCATAGTCCTCGAACACGCCGCGCGCGGTGTCGTGCAGGTGCTGCCAGAGGCCCGAATCGGCCGGCAGCACGTCGTTGAACCCGCGGATGGATTGGATTTTTTGAGCCATTCAGGAATGTTTCCGCTGTAGCGCGATCAGGTCGCGGGATCAACGGCCTTGGCGAGCTTGCGCGCCGCGATCTTCTCGCGCACGAGCTGCTCGAGACGATCGACGAGCGCATCGTTGTGGACCTTCTGCTGGATCTTGCCGTCGATGTAGATCGAGTTCGGATAGCCGCCGGCGACGCCGATCGCCGCCTCGCGCGATTCGCCCGGACCGTTGACGACGCAGCCGATCACCGCGAGGTCGAGCGGCTCGTCGATTTCCTCGAAACGCGATTCGAGCTCGGCGACGACCTTGATCACGTCGAAGTTCTGGCGCGAGCAGCTCGGGCAGGCGACGAGATTGATACCGCGATTGCGGATGTGCAGCGACTTGAGGATGTCCCAGCCGACCTTCACTTCCTCGACCGGATCGGCCGCGAGCGAAATACGGATGGTGTCGCCGATGCCGTCGGCGAGCAGCATGCCGAGGCCGATCGAGCTCTTGACGGCGCCGGCGCGCTGGCCGCCCGCCTCGGTGATGCCCAGATGCAGCGGCTGGTCGATCAGCGTCGCGAGCTTCCGATAAGCCGCCACGGTCAAAAACACTTCCGAGGCTTTCAGCGAAACCTTGAAGTCCTCGAAGTTATGGCGCTTGAGGATGTTGATGTGGCGCAAGGCCGACTCGACGAGCGCGTCGGCGTTCGGCTCGCCGTATTTTTCCTGCAGGTCGGCTTCGAGGCTGCCGGCATTGACGCCGATGCGGATCGGAATGCCGTGATGGCGCGCGCAGGCGACGATCTCGGACACCTTGGCGTCGCTGCCGATGTTGCCCGGGTTGATGCGCAGGCAATCGGCCCCCTGCTCGGCCGCCGCGATGCCGCACTTGTAGTTGAAGTGGATGTCGGCAACCAAGGGCACGTCGCCGACGATCTTCTTGGCTTGGCCGAAGGCGCGCGCGGCCGCGAGCGTCGGCACCGAGACGCGCACGATGTCGGCGCCGGCCTTCACCGCGGCCTGGATCTGCGCCACGGTCGCGGCGACGTCCTCGGTCTTGGTGTTGGTCATGGTCTGCACCGACACCGGCGCGTCGCCGCCCACGGGCATGCGGCCGACACGAATCTGCCGGCTGACGCGCCGCTCGATGCGGTGATGGGCTTGCATGGACATGCGAGGAAGTCTCGGAAAACTCTGGCGCGATCAGCGCGCCAGCGGCACCGTGAAGCGCGCGGTGGCGGTATCGCGGATCAGCGCCTTGAAGTCGACCGGCTTGCCCTGGAACTCGGCCTCGACCCCCGGCGCGTTGCCGAGGAAAACCGAATACGGGGGCGTGCCATCGAGCACCTGGCGCTCGCCACCCTGCACGACGCGGTTCAGCAGCACCTTGCCGTTGGCGTCCTCGATGCGCGCCCAGGAAATCGACACGAAATTGAGCTTGAGCGCGCTGTCGCTCGCGGTGGCGGTTTCGCCGGTCGTCGCGGCGGTCTGCGGACTCGCGGCCGGAGCGCTCGGCACCGGAGCCGCCGGACTCGTCGTCGCAGCGCTGGCCGTGATCGGGGCATCGGCCGGCGCGACGTTGACGTCGCCCGCCGCGGCCGGCGCGGCCGGCGCGCCGGTGTCGTTGACGCCCTGCGGGCTGTTGGCCGGCACGGACGCGGGCGCGTCGGCGCCGGGAGCGGTGCTTTCGGGCAGCGGCACGATCGACTGCTGCGAGCTCTGCTGCTTCTCGCGCAGATACCAGATGGCGGTGCCGGCGATGGCGACGATGAGGATGATGCCGAGCAGGCCGCGCCAGCTGCGTCCGCCGCCCATGTCGGCACCGGTGCCGAGGCGCAGCTTGGCCGGAGCTTGTGGCGACTTCGGCGTGACCCGCGCCGCGTAGGCCAGCAACAGCTGCTGCTCGGGAAGGTTCAGCACCTTGGCGCATTTGCGGTAGTAGCCGCGTACGTAGACCGGCTCGAGCAGCGAGCCGTAGTCGTCGCGTTCGAGCGCATCGAGCGTGGTGCGCGCGAGCTTGGTCTGCGCCGCCAGCTCGTCGAGCGTCAGGCCGAGGGCTTCGCGCGCCCTGCGAATGGCCACGCCTGGGCTATCGCCGGCGGAAGCGGGGGCGGCCGGGGCCGGGGCCGGGGCCGGGATGAAATCGGAATTCTCAGCGTTCATGGGGAAGGAATCGGCGGCAAATGACCGCTTTCGACGGATTCGGGGAACTCTTGCCTGAGACGTTGCTGGTAAGCCCGGGCCGAGGCGAGGTCGCCCAGCGCGGTCTCGGTCAGCGCACCGATCTGCAGCGTTTCAGGCGTGGGCTTGCCCACCATCTGATAGCGCTGCAGGAAGGCGCGTGCGCGAAGGTAATCCTTTTTCTGGTAGGACAGCCATGCCATTTGCGACAGAGCGTCGCCGAATTGCGGGCTGATCTTGAGCGCCTCGCGGAAATAGTGCTCGGCCTTGTCGAGGTCGGGCAGCTTGCGCGCGCAGACGCCGGCGTTGGTCAGCGCCACTTCGGGCGTGCGATAGCGCTTGTCGTCGATCGCGAGCTTGAGCTGCTGCTCGCCCTCGGCCGCGCGACCGTGCCCGCACAGGAACACGCCGAAGTTGTTGCGCACGTCCGGATCGTCGGACTTCAGTTCGATGGCCCTGCGATAGTGCTTCTCGGCGAGCTTGTCCTCGCCGAGCCGGGCGTAGACGAAGGCGATCGACGAATGGGCGAGCGGCGAACGGCCGTCCTGGTCGACCGCCCGCTTGAGCTTTTCGAGCGCGAGCTCGTACTGGCCCTGGCGCGCGTAGTCGACACCGAGCTGGGTGTTGAGACGTGCAGCCTCGGCCAGATCGGGCTTGGTATCGGTGTTGTTGCTCTCGCGCTCGATGCTCGTCGCGCACGCGCTCAATGCAGCGGCCAGGCCGAGCAGAACGAGCAGGCGGCGCGAGAGAAGAAAGCTCATCGGCCGCCGGGCGGCACCGCGGCTTCGACGCGCACGCCGACATCGCGCAGGCGCTGCTTCTGCTTGGATTGCACGCGACCGACGAGCTGGCCACAGGCCGCATCGATGTCGTCTCCGCGCGTGCGGCGCGTCGTCGTCATGATGTGCTTCTCGCGCAGGATGTCGGCGAAGCGCTTGATCGCTTCCGGCTTGCTGCGCTTGTACTGCGCTTCCGGAAACGGATTGAACGGAATCAGGTTGACCTTGGCCGGCATGCCCGCGAGCAGCTTGGCGAGCTGGCGGGCGTGCTCGGGCGCATCGTTGACACCGTCGAGCATCACGTACTCGTAGACGATGTGCATCTTGCGTTCCTTGCCGGCCGTGTAGCGGCGGCAAGCGGCCATCAGTTCGGCGATCGGGTACTTGCGATTGATCGGCACGAGCCGGTTGCGCAGTTCGTCGTTCGGCGCATGCAGCGACACCGCGAGCGCGGTATCGCAATCGGCACGCAGGCGATCCATGAACGGCACCAGGCCCGAGGTCGAGACGGTGACGCGGCGCTTGGAAAGGCCGAAACCGAAGTCGTCCTGCAGGATGCCGATGGCCGGCGTCACCTGGCCGTAGTTGGCCAGCGGCTCGCCCATACCCATGAAGACCACGTTGCTGATCACGCGCTCGTTCTGGAAATCGCCGCCGAGCGTCTTCGCCGCGAACCAGACCTGGGCGATGACTTCGGCCGTCGTCAGGTTGCGGTTGAGGCCCTGCTGGGCGGTGCTGCAGAACGAGCAGTCCATCGCGCAGCCGACCTGAGAGCTGATGCAAAGCGTGCCGCGGTAACGCTTGTCGGACTTGTCCGAAACTGCGCTGCGCGTCGTGTCCGATTCTGCGGCAGACGAAGCGTCGGACTCGTCCGATACGCTGGGCTTGAAACGCTGCGGGGCAACACGTTCGAGGCGCGACTCGAAGTCGCCCTCGGGAATGAATACGGTTTCGATGGCGTTGCCGCCGTCGAGTTTGAGCACCCACTTGCGGGTGCCGTCCTGCGAAAGCTGTTCGGCGAGCAGTTCCGGATGGCGGATCTCGAAGCGCTCCTGCATGCGCGTGCGCAGATCCTTGGAAACGTTGCTCATCGCGTCGAAGCTGTCGACGCCACGCCGGTAGATCCACTGCATGATCTGGTCGGCGCGATAGGGCTTCTCGCCCATGTCGGCGAAGACCGCGCGCAGTTGCTCGCGGTCCAGGCCGAACAGGTTGATGCGGCCCGAGGCAGCCGAGCGGCGCGACGAACGCGGCGCTTGCGCCGCATCCTCCGTTGTCACCGCTTGGACGACCTCGTCCTTCATCTCGCTACTGTCCGAATTCGCTTCAGCGCGTACGCGGGGCGAGTTCGATGGTGCGGAAGAAGTAGGCGATTTCCACCGCCGCGTTCTCGGCGCTGTCCGAACCGTGGACGGCGTTTTCGTCGATCGAATCGGCGAAGTCGGCGCGGATGGTGCCCGGAGCGGCGTTCTTCGGGTTGGTGGCGCCCATGATGTCGCGGTGCTTGGCGATGGCGTCTTCGCCTTCGAGCACCTGGATCACGACCGGGCCGCTGGTCATGAACGAAACCAGGTCCTTGAAGAACGGACGCGCGCTGTGCACGGCGTAGAAACCGCCCGCTTCCTTCTCGGTGAGGTGGGTCATGCGCGAAGCGACGATCTTGAGGCCAGCCTGCTCGAAGCGGCTGTAGATCTGGCCGATCACGTTCTTGGCCACGGCGTCCGGCTTGATGATGGAAAGGGTGCGTTCGACCGCCATCGGAATATCCTGTTGAAATAGCTGAAAAAATGAGAAAAGCGAGATCGTTTCGATCGCGCGACTGCGAAAAGCCCTAAATTTTAGCCGGAGCGGGTCTGCACCGGCAATTTATGGGCCGAAAGGGCGCTTTGGGGTTCAAGCTGCGTGCAACGGCCGCCGATAAGCGAGCGCGAGCAGGCCCAGGCCGGCCAGCAGCATCGGAATGCACAGCAGCTGCCCCATCGTCAGCCAGCCGAAAGCCAGATAGCCGATGTGCGCGTCAGGCAGGCGAATGAACTCCACGGCCCAGCGGAACGAGCCGTAAAGCGTCAGGAACAAGCCCGACACCGCCATCGGCGGGCGCGGCTTGCGCGAAAACCACAGCAACACGGCGAGCATGACCAGGCCTTCGAGAAAGGCCTCGTAGAGCATCGACGGATGCCGCGGCAACCGGTCCGGGTCGGTCGGGAACACCATCGCCCAGGGCAGCGAGGTCGGCGAACCCCAGAGCTCGGCATTGATGAAGTTGCCGATGCGCCCGGTGAACAGGCCCACCGGAATCACCGGCGCGATGAAATCCGCCACGTAGAAGAACGTGAGCTTGCGTGAGCGCGCATAGAGCCAGAACGCCACCAGCACGCCGATCAGCCCGCCGTGGAAGGACATGCCGCCTTCCCAGATGCGGAAGATCACCAGCGGGTTGGCGACGAAGTTCGGCAGGTTGTAGAAGAACGTGTAGCCGAGCCGGCCGCCGAGGATCACCCCAAGCACGATGTAGAACAAAAGGTCCGACAGCGCCTGCGAGGAGAACGGCGTGAAATCACGCCGGCCGCGGCGCAGGGCCAGATACCAGCCGCCCCAGAAGCCGAGCAGGTACATGAGCCCGTACCAGTGCACTTTCACCGGACCGAGCGAGACGGCGACGGGATCGAAGTTCGGGTACTGGATCATGGGCGTCGTTGTCAGGCCGCCGGCTCAGGCCAGGCGGCAGTAGAAGGCCTTCAGATAGCGCGTCTCGACGATGGCCGGATGCACCGGATGATCCGGCGACTGCCCGCCCTGCTCGAGGATTTGCAGCCTGCGTCCGACCGTGCGCGATTCGCGCAGCAGGATGCGCTGCAATTCTGCAGCCTCCATGTGAAACGAGCACGAACACGAGATCAGGATGCCGTCCGGCGCGAGCAGGTGCATGGCCTGGCGGTTCAGTGCGGCGTAGTGCTCGGTACCGGCATCGGTATCGCGCTTGCGCTTGATCAGCGCGGGCGGATCGACGACCACGACGTCGAACTGGCGGCCTTCGCCGCGCAGCGTCTTGAGCACGTCGAGCGCATCGCCCTGGCGGGTCTCGAGCGCGATGCCGTTGAGCTTGGCGTTCTCGGCCGCGACTTCCAGCGCGAGCTTGCTGCTGTCGACGCAGGTCACTTCGCTGGCGCCGAACTTGGCCGCACGCACCGCCCAGCCACCGACGTAGCTGAACACGTCGAGCACGCGAGCACCTTTGACGTACGGCGCAAGGCGATCGCGGTTGGCATGCTGATCGTAGAACCAGCCGGTTTTCTGGCCGCCGCGCACCGGCGCCTTGAACGGCACGCCGGATTCGAGCAGATCGACCGTCTCGGGCACCTCGCCGATGATCTCTTCATAGAGCGACAGGCCTTCGAGTTCGCGCGCCGAAGTGTCGTTGCGCAACAGGATGCCGCGCGGCTTGAGCAGGCGCTGCAGCGCCTCGATCACGATGGCCTTGAGATTCTCCATGCCGGCCGTGGTCAGCTGCACCACGAGCACGTCGCCGTAGCGATCGACGACCAGGCCCGGCAGTCCGTCGCTGTCACCGAAGGCGAGACGGTAGTACGGCGTGGGATAGAGCTTCTCGCGCAGGGCGAGCGCCGATTGCAGGCGGCGCAGCATCCAGTCGGCGTCGATCACCGCATCGGCCTTGCCGGTGAGCAGGCGACCGCAGAGCAGCGCGGTGGGGTTCACGTAACCGACGCCGAGCGGCTTGTCGCGCGAATCGACGAACTTGCAGAGCGTGCCCGGGGCGACGCCCTTGGCGGCTGTCGTCGCGGTATCGATTTCGTTGGAATAGACCCACAGATGGCCCGCACGCAGGCGGCGGTCTTCGCGGGTTTTGAGTTTGAGCGTGAGCACAGGCGGGCCACAGCGGTCGCAGGGCGCGGCACTCTAGCACGCGGACGGGAGACGGGAGACGGGAGACGGGAGACGGGAGACGGGAGACGGGAGACGGGAGACGGGAGACGGGAGACGGGAGACGGGAGACGGGAGACGGGAGACGGGAGACGGGAGACGGGAGACGGGAGACGGGAGAC